>Ga0080064_1006161_pt1 | contig 13221 bp, 6 predicted proteins | sample Subgrocontami54m_FD_69260 | JGI IMG/M metagenome (GOLD analysis project Ga0080064, IMG submission 69260) | Subsurface groundwater microbial communities from S. Glens Falls, New York, USA - GMW46 contaminated, 5.4 m (SPADES assembly) (version 2) ...
GGGCTGCAGGACTCCATCCCGGAAAAGAACTTGTGAAGAGCCTCCGGGTCCGGGGGCCGGGAGGCGATTTCGGAAAGCTCGCAGGAGATGGGGACTTCGGTTGCAATGGTGGCCAGGCGCTTGGAGAGTTCGATTTGCGGGCGGTTGTTTTCCAGGCTTTCACGGTAGCTTTTGCGCTGGACTTGCGCGGCGTTTTCCAGGGCGCCCTCGACGGAGCCGAATTGCCGGATCAGGTCACGCGCGCCTTTGTCGCCGATTCCAGGCGCGCCGGGGATATTGTCGACGGCGTCGCCCTTGAGCGCGAGCAGATCGGCCACCTGATGAGGAGCCACGCCAAGGAACTCTTCGACTTTGGGGGAATCGTACCATTCGTCGTTTTTGGCCGGGTTCAACATCCGCACGCGGTCATTGACCAGTTGGAGCATGTCCTTGTCGGAGGAGACGATGACCACTTCGTTGCCGGCGGCCGAGACGCGATGGGAGAGCGTTCCGATAACGTCGTCGGCCTCATAGCCGGGGAATTCGAGAATGGGGATGCGGAGGGCCTCGAGAAGCTGGCGCACGTAGGGGATCTGCTGGAGCAGTTCGGGCGGAGTCTCGGTGCGGTTGGCTTTATAGGCGGCGAACTCCTGCTCGCGGAGGGTGGGGCCTTCGCTTTCAAAAACAGCGGCGCAATATTCGGGCGTGTAGGCGGACAGCACGCGGCGGATCATGTTGTTAAAGATGAAGACGGCTTCGGTGGGCACGCCGGCCTGAGTGCGCATGGGAGGAGCGCCGGAGCGTGCGCGGGCGTGATAGGCGCGAAACAGGAAGCCGAAGGTGTCGATCAGAAACAGGCGAGGACTGGGCATGCAGCCTCCATGGTAATGCCTGAAAGCCTCAGAAGCGGCCAGCCGTGATTGAAAACCAGTGGGACGGGCTCCAGAGCGGAGTAATAGACAAGGGATGTCCTATCGAACAGGATTCGCACCCGCAGCGCGTGGGACAGGCAGAATTCGATCCGCTTGTTCCCTGAATCCTTGGCTTTCCTCGGACGAGCCGAGCAGCGCGGATAGCCGCCGCAGGACATCGGGCTGAGTTGGATCGTAGCGTAGCGATAAACGGTAGTGTTCTACCGCTTGCTCGCTGCGGCCATCGGCTTCCAATAGCCCTGCGATCGCGCGATGCACGGCGGGGTCGCCGGTGCCGGCGGCTCCGCGCAGAAGGGGCCAAGCCTTCTCAAGAAGCGCGGAGTCTTTCCTCCGAGTTGCGAGTTCGACGTAGGCAAGGCCGAGGTCGCGCGAAGAGGGAACCCGGCCAAAGAAGGAATGTAGCTCGACTTTGGTCTTGCGCCGCGCGATGGAGTGGTCGGTAAAGACGGTGTGGCCGCCGTCGGCAGCGCGGGACTTCGGCATATGACACGCAATGCAGTCCTTCCGCGAATGCGGCTGGGCATGGCAGGACTGGCACACGGCCACGTAGTCGATGGCGCGATGCGGACTATGACAGGTGCCGCACCAAAGCCTGTCGCCCGCCGCTTGCTTACAGCGGCTCTCGGCGAGCGCTTCGGAATGCCCATTGACGCGGACCTCTGCTTTGCCGCGGTCACCAACGAAAACTTCCGCGTACGTAGCCCAGTCTTCACCCGGACGGAAGTCGGCAAACCGCTTGCCGGGGCGGGCCAGGCGTACAGCTCCGGCCAGATGGCATTGCTCGCAAACCGAGTCTCTGAGGCGGGGGGCCAGTTTCGCGGGCTGAACGATCTTTTCGTGCGAGACGGGATCGCCGTGACAGCGCGCGCACGCAATACCGTGCGTAATGGATGGGTAGCGATTCAGCTTGCCTGGCTCCAATACCGCGCTGGTGGTGTGACAGAACAGACAATCGGCGCCGATCGGCCTTGTCAGGTCCGGGCGCCTGTCTTTCTCGTAACCCGGGGCCAGATCCCATTCGCGCCGGGTCGCATAGTAGCCCACGGGCGCCTGATACAAGAGCCCATCCTCGGAGAATGCGTAGCTCCGGCCCATACGCCGCGAACCGATGAAAAACGTCAAGCTCACAGCGCCACCCGGAAACAGCAGCCTCAACTCGGGTGTGATCGTATAAAGGACGCCCACGCGCCCCGGGTACTCATCGGCGGCCCGAACGATGCCGCTGGTCCGCGCCATCGGCGTCAAAGAATACTCATCAGCGGTCTTGGCGTGGCACTCACCACACATGAGTATCGCGGCCAGAAAAACAAACACGCGCCGCCGATCAGAAGCTCATCTTCAAACCGAACTGGATGACGCGCGGCGAGTTGCCGACGCCGCCGATGCGGCCGAAGTTGGGAGCCGAAAAGTCCGTCGATGGGGTTCCGAAGCGGACCCTGTTGAACGGATTACTGATCTCCATGCGCAACTGAAGATTGCCGCCTTCAAACAAACGGGTGTCCTTGAACAGCCCGAAGGACTCCTGCATGTAGGCGGGTGGACGGAGGTTGAGATACACGGGGGCGTTGCCGAATGTCATCGTCGCAGGTTGCGAGAATGCGGCTCGATTGAGGTAGGCGTCGCGATTCGGGTCGAAATTGCCGCCCGCGATCGTGGCCCGGATGTCTTGGCCGGTGAGATTGGGCCGCAGGCCGCCGGTGAACAGGAACGAGTTGATGTTGTTCGTGCTGATGGCCATCGGGAATGAGTCTGAGTACGCGCCGACACCACTCAACGACCAGCCACCCAGGTACTTATGTTGGAATGGCACCGCGTAGTTGAAGCTGAACGTGAGAATGTTAGGCTGATCGGAGGCGTACAGACTCTTTTCACGCTGATAGTGATTCTGCCGGATCACGCCGCCATGGGCGTCGGAAAAGCCCGCCCCATCGGAGAGCATTTTCGAGAACGTGTAAGCGACTGTGGAGGCGAACCCGCGCGAGAAGCGTTTGTCGAGCTTGAACTGAAACGAATGATAGGTCGAGTTGGAATACGGCGATGCCACAACTCCGACCCCCGTGTACTGCGGGAACGGCCGCAGCGCCTGTGCGACAGTGCCGCGCGAACCATACTCGCGGGCGAAGCCGGGGTAGGGCTCCCGAATGCCGGCCGCGGTGGCCGCGGGAGACGTGATGTTCGATCGCAGCAGCGTTTCGCCAATGTTGAACTGGCTAGGGTTCACCTGCGCCAGTTGGAGGAAATCGTAGAGGTGCGTTCCTTTGTTGGCGACGTAGGCCCCCGAGATCATGAGCGAGTTGGCGAACTGCCGCTCGATAGTTACGTTCCACTGTTGCGCGTACGGGATCTGCCCGCCAGTGGCGCGCTCCGCAATCGAAGCGCCCTGGGTGTTAGCCACCGTCGCCGAGATGAGCGGAGGCAGGTTGAAGTTCTGCGGGAAGCCATTGTCCCAATTGAACCCGGGCGTTATGCCGTTGTCGGCGCTGGCGAAAGTAGGAGTGATCGAGAAGCCCGTCTGAGGCAACCCGACGCCCTGGTTGATGTACTCCTTATAGAAGATTCCGTAGCCGCCACGCAGTACAATGTTCGAACGCATCTGCAAGGCGAACCCGATGCGAGGAGCAAAGTTCTTGTAGTGAGTATCGAAGAACCGCGTCCAGCCTTGACGGCCGGTGCCCGATCCGCCGAACACGTATGCTCCGGGGAGATTGCCCGCTCCGGGGTTAGGCACGTTGGGATCCATATAGGACAGCCGGCCAAGCGGATCGGCCGACGGCGTTTGAATCTCATACCGCAGTCCGGCGTTCAACGTCAGCCGGGGGGTGATCTTGTAGGTATCGTCGATGAACCAGCCGTAGTACTTGTAGCGTCCGCCGGGAAGCGAATCGCGGTAGAACGAGTTCCCGCTGTCCACAACACCGAGCAGAAAACTCGCGAACGAGTTGCCCGAAGCGGCATTGCCCGGAATACCGGTTTCGAAGTTCGAATAGTTGAAACGCCCGCCGCCGCCGCCGAAATTGCGGTAGTTGTCGCGATGCGTCTGGATCTCCACGCCCGCCTTGATGTTGTGCTTGTTCTTGATCCACGTCAGCGTGTCGAGCCAGGCGAGTGTCGTGAAGTAGTTGTCGGAGGCGATGTCGTCACCCAGGCGCGTGTAGCCCTGGGTGAACTGTACGGTAGGGGCGAGATCGAACTGAACGCCGCGCAGGCCAAGCTCAGCGATGGCCCCCTTGCCGAAGCCCAGCGAGAAGTTCGGATTGCGGAAGCGCGAGAAGCCCGCGCCCATGTGGTTCATTACCGTGGGACTGATGTTCCAGTCGTAGTTGATGCGGATCAGGCGCGTGGTAACCACCTGGAAGTTGTAATTCTCGATGAGTACCGAGCGGCCCTTGGCGAGGAGCCGCGACGGAGCGGGGCTCTTGATCGACGGCCGGTCGGTATAGTTGAACATGCCGCTCAAACGGTGGTTGCTCTTGATCGCGTGGTCGATCTTGAATCCGGAAGTACGTTGGTCGGCCATGGGGCTACCCAACGGCGCGATACTGTTGTTTGCGATCCCGGGGAGATCGGCCCCCGGATAGACGGCCGCCATTTTCGAACTGATGGAGCTGAAACGCGAGCGGGGAATCATGTTGCCGGGGAATGCACTGCGTGTTGCGCGGCCCGCGGCGTCGACGGCAGTGGTGGCGGGATCGTAGATCGCGCCGCGGCCCGCCGCTTCCCATTCGCCGAAATCGCCGTTCAGCATGCGCGGCGTGGCGAGAGTGTTAAAGCCGCCTAGCTGGCCGCCCCGAATGTAGTACTGGTCGAGAGAGAAGAACCAAAAGGTGCGGTCACGCCCGTTGTAAACCTTGGGCAGCACCACCGGCCCGCCCAAAGTGAAGCCCCACTCGTTCTGTTTGCGCGGCGCCTTGGTCGGGCTGAAGAAGCCGCGCGCGTCCAGCTTGTCGTTGGCGATGAAATGGAACGCCGACCCATGCAGCCGATTGGTACCCGACTTCATCGTGAAGCTTGTCACTCCTGACAGGGCATGCGTGTATTCGGCCGAATAGTTGTTCGTAACGAGCTTGAATTCGGCGATCGCGTCGACCGAAGGGTTGACTTCAGCGTCATTGGCCAGATCGCCCCGCGAAAGCGCGATTCCGTCAAAGTACACCTGGTCGTTAAACGACCCTCCGCCGCCAATGTGCTTCTCCCATGTGTTACCCGGCGACACGCCCGGCGTCAGGAAAATAAATGCCGACGGATTGCGGATGCCGCCTCCGAGCGTGAGGGGCAGATCCAGAAAACGCTTGTTGGTGATCACAGTGCCCACGTCGGTGGATTCGGTCTGCACCAGCGATGCGTTCGCCGCGACCTCAACGGTCTGCGTGACCTCGCCGACCTGCAGGATGACGTCGACCTTTGCTTGCTGATTCACCTCGACGCGAACGCCTTTTACCTCCGAACGGCGAAAGCCCGGCGATTCGATCGCAAGCTGGTACGGTCCAATCGGCAGGTTCGGAAAGGCGTAGGTTCCACTAGTACTCGTAACGGTTTTCTGCGACGCGTTTGTCGCTTCATGAACGATACGAATAGTGGCGCCGGAGACGACGGCTCCGGACGGATCGTTGACTGTGCCAGCAATGTTTCCCCGGTCGACTTGGGCAAAGGCGAGCGAAGGGAGGAGAGCAAGTGCCAAACTGAACTTCTTCATGGCTTATAGACTCCTTTAACGTTCTGAGCTGAGGCTAGAACAAAGTGTATATTAATGACGTGCGGACGGCAAGACTATTCCTGCTGCTATTGCAGTTGGACAGGGGCCAGGAGGCGTTTCGAAGACAAGACTGGGTTGAGGCCGAGCATGCCTTTGTAGAGGCGATTCGCACTCGGCCGAACGAGGCACCGGGTTATAAGTGGCTGGGGATGACCTATGCCGCGCAGGAGAAGTACCTTCAGGCCGAGCCGTTGTTCCGACAAGCCTGCCGGCTTGCGGCGACCGATCCGGACGCCTGCTACTACCACGGGCGCACCCTCTACACCCTGAGCCGGTTCACGGAGGCTCTCGAGGTTCTGGGGAATGTGCACATGCAGACGGGCCGCGTCCTGCTCGCAAGGGCGTTGGCCAGCGAAGCACTGGACAAAGCCGGGGAGGCGGAGAGGTTCTACAGGCAGGCCATCGCGAAAGGCGATCGCCAAGCGCTAGTAGACTTCGATCGCTTCCGGAATAAACAGGCGCCCGAAGGCGTGCAGGTCCCCGCCGTGGAGTTCGAGCCGCGCGTCCTGCCATTCACCGTGCAGAACGGAGCTGTGGGGAAGAAGCGCCTCATCGAGACAATGATCGCGGGCGTGGCCGTGTTTGATTTTGATGGTGATGGCTGGCCCGATATCTTCCTCTCGAATGGCGAGGAGCCCAACGCGCTGTTGCGAAACAATCACGACGGCACATTCACCGACGTGGCCGCAAAGGCTGGTGTGACGGGCCCGCGTTGGGCGATGGGCGCCGCCGCTGCCGATTATGACAACGACGGCAACACCGACCTTTTCCTCACCGCCGTCGGCCGTCACGTACTCTACCGGAATAGAGGAGACGGAACCTTTGCGCCAGTCGAGTTTCCCGGCAGCTCGCTCTGGTCCGTAGCCGCCGCCTGGGTCGACTATGACAATGATGGCTGGCTGGACCTGTTCGAAGCGCGCTACGTCGATTGGAACGAGGCCAAGGAGCCGCGCTGCGGAACGGCCGACCATCGCGTTTACTGCCACCCTCGCCAGTACAAGGGGCTGCCGAACGCGCTGTACCGGAATCTCGGCAATGGCCGGTTCGAAGACGTCTCGGCACGTGCGGCGATCCACAAGCATGTTGGAAAGGGCATGGGAGTCGCCATCGGCGACTGTGACAACGACGGACGGATGGATGTGTTCGTGGCCAATGACACCGTACCCAACTTCTTGTTTCGTAATGTCGGCGAGGGCAGGTTTGAGGAAGTTGGGTTATCCGCCGGGGTGGCCTACAATGCCGACGGCGTTGCCGTGTCATCGATGGGCGCGGAGTTCCGCGACATCAACAACGATGGAGCCGAGGATCTGTTCGTGACGGCAATGACGAACGAGATGTTTGCTCTGTTCGAAAACACGGGCAAGGGCTCGTTTCGAGATGTGACTATGCGTTCCGGCATAGCCAAGGCCAGTCTGCCTTGGACCGGATGGTCCAACGTCGTCGCCGATTTCAATAATGACGGCTGGAAGGATCTGTTCACCGCGAATGGTCACGTGATGGACAATGCCGAGGTCACCTCCGGCAGGCAGTCAAGACAGCCGAACCAATTGTATTTAAACCGCCACCAGTCCTTCCATGCATCCACCGTTGGCGAACCAGCGCTGCACCGCGGCCTGGCGGTGGGCGACTTCGACCGCGACGGACGCCTCGATCTCGTCTTGACCCGCCTGAACGAACCGGCGCTGGTGTTGTGGAATCGCACCCAAAGCCCGGCCAACTGGGTCGAGTTCGAGTTGCGGGGCCGGCGTTCCAACCGCGACGGAATCGGAGCGCGAGTCGAGATTGAGACGCCAAAGGGCAAACAATGGAACCGTGCCGTCACCTCATCAGGATACGGAGCCTCGTCGCCGAAACTCGTTCATTTCGGGATCGGGGCTGCCACGAAAGTGGACTCGGTTGTAATTCGGTGGCCGTCAGGCGCCGTGCAGCGGCTGGACAATGTGAGCCTGGGGCCGCATGTGGTCGAGGAGAGTCAGGGACGGTAGGCAATCCGGTCCCAGCGCAACAAAGCCACACTCAACGGCTTCGAGATGCCAGCACGGCACATACCCCGTTGGCCCTGTCCCGCGTGGACATCCAGCCCGATAAAACATATCTTATACACTGGGTTCAACCAGCGAAGTCGGTGGTACCGGATAAAATGAGACGATTCCTGGCTGTGCTCGGATCGGCGCTCTTCCTGGTGCTGGCGCCAGGCGGCGCGGCCGTCCTTGTGCCATGGTGGATATCAGGGTGGCGCATGGACACGCCGTTCCCAGGGTGGCTCCCGTTGCGATTTGCGGGCGTTGCGCTATTGGCAGCGGGTAGCGCTGCGCTGCTGGATTCCTTTGCCCGGTTTGCGATCAAAGGGTTGGGCACGCCGGCGCCTGTCTTTCCTACTCGCCATCTTGTCGTGAGCGGATTGTACCGGCATGTACGGAATCCGATGTACGTGGCGGTGGTGGCGGTGATTGCCGGTCAGGGGCTGCTGTTCGGCAATGTGGCCGTGCTTGGCTATGGCGCCCTGGTTTGGCTGGTTTTCCATCTGTTCGTGATCGCCTATGAAGAACCAACCTTGCGAGCCACCTTTGGAGAAGAGTACGAATGCTTCTGCAAAGGTGTTTCGCGATGGAAGCCGCGGTTCAATCCATGGCGTGAAGACAGGCCATGCCGGTAGTTTCATTTCACCAGGATCCTGGGACCGGGCGGGCTCACGTAGTTTCCGGCACGGATGGTGATGGCCTGCAATCCCACCGGCGCTCTATCCGGTATCCGGACGTTGATCTGAAGCACGCCAGCCCGCAGTCCCGGCGCGCCGCCCGCATAGAGGACCTCCGCCTCGACGCCGGCAATCCAGGCGCGTACCGGAGCCAGCGGCCGCGGCAGTTCACCTTCGACGATCCGGCCGTAGAGTTCGGGACGCGTAGTGGCCCCTTCGCCGGTGGCCAGCAGGCTGAGGATCGATCCGCGAGCAGTCGCGCCGGTGGAGCCGTCCTGATTCCAACTGACCGCCAAGGAATCGGCGTATACAAAAACGGCCGGAGCGGTGGGCGCCATTGCGACGTTTACGCGTAGGACTTCCGCGCCGCCGTAGGTTACCACCAGGGGCGCCGCGCCTGCCAAACCGTAGGGCACAATCGCGTTCACCTGCGCCTCGGAGGCATACAGCAGTGCTGCTTTTTCCTCGCCGATCCGCACGCTGGTGCCGCCCAGTTCCGCCGGCAGAGCTGCGCCGCCCGCCGCCAGACCCTCGCGGGGGCCCAGGCCAGTTCCGAAAATCGAGACAATCTCTCCGGGCGAGACGGGCCCCGCCTCACCGCTAGCCGCGTTGCGGACCGCGGGCGGATGCATGTCCTGGCGCGCCTGTGCGGAGTCTTCGCCGATCTGGAGCGAGGAGACGTCGACCGCTTCCAGATCCGAACCGCGGATGGTCAACAATTCCCGCAGACGGTCATTGCGCCAGCGCTCATCGGGAGCGCCGCTAATGTACCAACTGGATCCGTTGTCGGCCAGGATCATCCCGTAGCGCTGCAAGGCTCGCAGGATCACTTGCGTCTCGGTCGAAAACCGGGTCAAGTCCATGCCGGCACGCAAGCGGAACCATGCCCCCATCGGCGGATATTTGGGTTCGGTGAGGCGCGAGGCGAAGTGGCGCGCCGGCCACACATAGGCCCGCTGGGTCTGCGGCACTGTGAATCGCAGCGCATGACGGATCTCGCCCGAGGCGACCTCGTCGTAGCGGACCAAGCCAGGCAGGATGGGGAGGCCCGCGGCGTCGGCCGAAGTCCAACCCTTGGGGCGGAGCGAATACGAATTGAGATCGAAGATTGCGCCCGATCCGGCGCGCCAGGCGCCGTCCGCGCCCTGGTAGGCGGCGTAAATTTCATACAGACGGCACGCGTCACGATCCACGAGAAGAATGTGCCGGTCGCCGCTCGACTGCGCGCCGCCTTCAATGGGCGCATCCGGTGGAATCGGATAAGGACCGGGATCACTTTCGCTGTTGAATTCGAAACTGACCGGGACGCGCGGCTGGTTGCCGGGAATGGTGAGAAATGGAATGCCGATTGGGCCGCCGTTGAACAATCCGGAGCCAAAGTCGGCGCGCAGCGTGCGATCGGGCCCTACGGTGGCGATCCAGATGTCGGAGAGCGGGTGTAGCGGCAAACGGTCGACGCGAGTGTTCCAGATGTGGGCGGGCGGGTATATTTTGCAGCCGCCAATCTCCTGGGCCGTGGCGAGGGCGCCAGCGGATGCCAGCCCCAACAAGGCCAATCGCGCGAGTATTTGGATGCGCATGTCTTCACTATTATCCGCTGGTTGGGAAACCGTAGCGCTTCTCCGGTGTAAAGACTTTGGCGACGCCCGGCTGTAAAAGGCGTTACTCTGTTAGAAGCGCAAAGGGCGCCGTCCGCGCGCCCCCAAGCTGGCCAGAAACACGCGAGTTACGAATGCGGACGGCAGCTCCGTTTTGCGCGTGTTCCTCAAAAGCGGGTTCGGGACTTTGGAAAGGAAGATAGATCATGAGATCCTCAATGACTCTTCGGTTGACATTATCCGGCGCGCTGCTGGGCATCGCTGCCCTGGCGCAGCAAGGGGGAGATGCCGGCGCAAAGCCGAAACTCTATAACACGGCCAAGCAGAAGCTACTCGAAGGCAAGCAGGTCTTCAGCTTTACGCAGACCCGGTTCGATATCCCCGGCTACTGTGAAGCAGCCAAACACTACGACTACACCTGGTTTGAAATGCAGCACAGCACTTTGGAATTCAGGGATGTGGAGGCGATGATCGCGGCGTGCCCGCACGCCGGCGCCATTCCCATGATCCGGCTGCCGGACGCGCAGGAATTCCACATACAGCATGCCACCGATATCGGGGTGCTGGGTGTCATTGTGCCCACCGTCGATGATGTGGAAAGAGCGAGGGAAGCGGCCAAGTGGTCGCGCTATCCGCCGGTGGCCCGGCGCAGTTCCGGCGGTGGACAGGCGCGGAGTATTTGGGGGATCAACGGTGTGGATTACGCCAAGACATTCAATGACAACATGCTGGTGGTGGTGATGATCGAATCGCCCACCGGAGTTGCCAACGCCTTCGACATCGCATCGGTGGCGGGGGTGGACGTTGTGATTATCGGGAACAACGACATGAGCGTGTTTTCCGGATTCGCGCAAAACGACGACCGCTATCAAATGCTGTTGACCAAGGTCCGCGACGATACGCTGCGAGCAGGCAAAATCTTCGGCCAAGCCAACGCCAACTACGCCACTGGCCATCCGCTTAGCAAGGATGCGAGATTCTTCCAGAACGGCCCATCCAACGATGGCTGGAAACCTCCGGCAAGCGGCGGCCGGAATCAGAATGCGCCGCCGCCGGGCGAGGAAGACACCCCGGGCAAGCCGGCCGCGAAACCAGTCAAAAAGTAACCCTGGCACGCCGTCCAGTCTTGGAGTATACTCGTGGCCAATGAAAGGAGCGATTATGCCTCTACAGAATAGGACTGTTTTCTTTTTGGCCGGCGCGATGTTGAGCGTTTGCCTTGGATTCGGACAGGATTATCGTGGCCGGGTGCAAGGGGTAGTAACCGACCCTACGGGCGCGGCGATCGCGCAAAGCACGGTAACACTGACCAGTACGAGTACAAAAACGGCGATGGTGCGCACCACAGATGAGCGGGGCGCGTACCTGTTTGACTTCGTGGAGCCTGGGATCTACAGCCTGTCGGCGGCCGGGGCGGGGTTCGGCACGTTTGTGAAGGAGAACGTGCAAGTTCTGGTTCGCTCCGATCTGACAGTGAATGTGGTGCTGAAGTTGGGTGACGTCAGTCAATCGGTTACGGTGGCTGACACAGCGGTGGAGATTCAGTTCAACACAACGACGCTGTCTCAGACCATCGACGGAAAAATGCTGAAGGAACTGCCGGTATTGGCACGGAACCCATTCACGCTGGCGCTGCTGGATCCCGCGGTGGTGAACCGGTACTCGGATGTGAGCAAGCGGAATCCTTTCTACCAGCTTTCGACGACGGGAGTGGATGTCGGGGGCCAAACGAGCGGGCGGAATGAGGTTCAGATTGACGGGACGCCGATCGGGGTTGGCTCACGAGGTTCGTATGCGCCTCCGATGGATGCGGTGCAGGAGTTTACGGTACAGCAGAATTCGATCGACGCCGAGTCAGGGTTTTCCGCGGGCGGAGTGTTGAACGTTGGGATGAAGTCGGGAACGAACCAATATCACGGGAGCGCGTACTACTTTGGACGGAACCCGTCGTTGAACGCGGTGTCCAACGCCTTCACACGAGCGCCCAATGTGGTGCGGAATCACGTGTACGGGGGAACGCTGGGAGGTCCGATCCTACGCAACCGGCTGTTCACCTTCTTCACGTTCGAGAAATGGAATAACCGGCAGCCCTACACAAAGGTGATGACGCTGCCCACGGAGTTGGAACGGGCCGGGAACTTTACCAGGGCTGTGAACAAGGCGGGGGTGATGCGGCCGATCTATGATCCGTTGACGACACAGACCAATACGGCGAATAACTCGGTAACACGGATGCCTTTTGCGGGCAATATAATACCGGCCACGCAACAGAATGCGACCTCGCGGCTTTTTCTCAACGATATTTGGGGCCCCAACAACCCGGGCGACGATGCCACGGGCATCAACAACTATCGGACCGGATATGCGTGGTTCATCAACTACTGGAATTTTTCAAACCGGACGGACTGGAACATCACGCCGAAATGGAAGGCATTCGGGCGCTACAGCGTAATCAGGACGCGCCTGGACAACAATAATTACGGCAACTCACCGGCGACCACGTCGGACAATGGCGGATTGATGGACGCCCTGAACGCCGCCTTCGACAGCGTGTACACGGTGAGCGCGCGCACGGTGGTGAATTTCCGGATGGGAGTTGTGTATTCGGAAGACGAGTACGATTCGGAATGGGCGAAGGTGGGCGAGAAGGGACTGGAGAAGTATTGGCCGGGGAATCCATGGTACAAGCCGTACCTGGCGGACATGCCGGCCGTGTACTATCCGAACTTAAACATCGGCGGGGCAACGTTTGGTAAGTCGAGTTGGGGGAGTTACCGGCCGCGGAAGGATTCCTACCAAGGGAGCATGGGGCACGACCGCGGGCGGCACTACTTGAAATTAGGGACCGCCTACCGGCACGGGTTTGAGTATTCGCAGCTGCCGAATCTCGGATCGTTCCCCTTTACGGCGAACATGACAGCCGACACCTATCTTGCGCCGAACCTGTTGAATTCGGGTAGCGCGTGGGCGACATTCCTGCTTGGGACGATCGATAATTCGCTGGCGGCCAATTACGTGGCGCCGCGATACACGGAGCAGGACCAGTATGGAGTGTTCTTTCAGGATGACTTCAAGTTGAACCGTCGGGTGACGTTGAATCTGGGACTGCGGTGGGAGTACGAAACAGCGCCGTCGGAGAGGCTGGGGCGGCTGTCCCGGTACCTGGATTTGGCCAATCCGATTCCGGAGTTCCAGTCCAATCCGCCGGTGATGCCGCCGCAGGTGGGCGCCATTTCAGGCGCGGTCAAGCCTACCTACAAC
>Ga0080064_1006162_pt1 | contig 13220 bp, 9 predicted proteins | sample Subgrocontami54m_FD_69260 | JGI IMG/M metagenome (GOLD analysis project Ga0080064, IMG submission 69260) | Subsurface groundwater microbial communities from S. Glens Falls, New York, USA - GMW46 contaminated, 5.4 m (SPADES assembly) (version 2) ...
CCCGGCCCGGCCGAACGGGCGGCCGCGCCGGGGATCGAGGGCCAGCCGGCGGCCACGATCCGCTCGAGGGTCGAGACCGCCGCGGCGACGGTCGCCCGGGCCGCGGTCAGCGCCGCCCCGCGCGGCCGGAGTGGCCCGAGCGAGCCTGCCGTCTCGAGGGCAACCGCGGCCGCCGCCCGGGTCGATACCACGCTCTCGTGGGCCGCCTCGATGCCCGATGTCCGGACGATCAATCCCGAGGGACCCGCCAGGGGCAGGACCGCACCAAGGATCGCCGACCAGCCGATCGCCGCCCGGGTGCCGGCGGCCGGCTCCTCAAAAGCGAGCGGGTGGTCGGGCATCACCGCCCGCCGCACGGCAACCTGGGCGATCGCGCCCGCCGCCGGCGACCGCTCCTCGAGCAGCCAGGCCGGGATCGCTCCCACCAGCAGCCGACCCGCCGGAACGCCCTGCCGCCTGGCCAGCGAGACACCGACGAGCTGCAGCGCGAGCGCCCGGCCAGCCCGGGTCGTCGCGTCCGATGGGACGCCGCGAGCGAGATCCGGCCCGACGATCAGGGGACCCGCCCCGACCAGGACGGTCGCGCCGGAGCGGGCCAGGATCCGATGGGCGAACGCGTGGTCGGCCAGGGCCCGGTCGGGGTCCACGTTGCCATCGACGATCTCGGCGACGACATCGGCGGCCACGATGTCGATCCGCTCGAAGGCGGCCACGACCGCCTGCTCCGGGGCGGACAGGGGCATCCCCACCGTCGCCAGCCGGGCATAGGCTCGGCGTTCCGCGGCAGCCGCATCGACCGCCTGGCGGAGCTCGGCGAGGCCACGCTGACTGCCCGCCGGGGCCGGCTCGGTCGGTTCGGCGGCCGGCGTCGCACCCCCGCCCGAGCGCGGCCGCCAGAACGGAACGTCGATCCCTTCGTCGTGGAGCCGGTCGGCCAGCTCGCGGATGGCCGGCACGCTGACCTGGATGACATCGACGCCGGCACTGGTCAGCGCGGCGGCCTCGCGTGCCCCGGCGGCCACGGTTGTCGCCGCGAGCGGGGCGCCGATCCAGGGCTTGTCGGCGTCGCCGATGACCGCCAGCAGCTCGAGACGCGCCGTCCGGTTGGCGTCGATTCGGTCGAGCGCGGCCGCGGTCAGGGCCCGCGCGGCGGTCTCGACGGCCTTCCGCCGTTCGCGATCGCGGAGGACCTCTGACTCGAGGCTGAGGTCGATCGCGCCGGAGGCAACATCGAGGGCCAACTCCTGGGGCGCCACCTCGTACTCGATTACCGCCGCGGTGAACGGCAGGGTGATCCCACCGGCCAGCCGATCGGGCCGACCGGCGATGTAGCGGTCGACGACCTCGGCGGCGAGGGGGCGGCCCGAGCGGTCCAGCCCACTGACCCCGAACATCCGAAGCAGGGCTCGCTCCTGGCCACCCGTCGTGCATAGCCGGGCGCGCGCACCCCAGGCGCCGGCGAGCGTATCGGCCAGCTCGACCAGCCGATCGATCGGCCCGAGATCGCCCGGTCCGCTCACGTCAGTCGCCCGGCGGCGCTGAGCAGGGCCAGCGTCCGGTCGATCGGCAACCCGAGGACGACCGTGCCGGCGCGACCGGTCACCGTGTCGGCCACGAACAGCGAGTCGATCACCGCCTCCTCGGTCGCCTCGACGGTGGCCATGAAGAACCGGTCGAGATAGTCGTCGTGGAGGTGGGTCGTGGTCGTCAACGGGCTGGCCGGTGCGCGGTTGACCCGGTGACCGGTCGAAAAGGCGAGGAAGATCTCACCCGAGCCGTGACCGGCCGTCGAACCCGTCCGAGCCAGCCCCAGACCCGCTCGCCGAGCGAGTCGCTCGAGCTGGTTGGACAGCAACGGGGCGTCGGTCGCCACGATCACGATGCAGCTGCCGCGCTCCCGGCCGTTGCCGGAGGTCCGCGCCGCGGCGGGGGTTGCGCCCGCCTCCGGCCAGCCCTCGGCGACGAGCTGTCGGCCGACCGGGACGCCATCGATCGTCAATCGTTCGAGCCAGCCGAAGTTGGTCAGGGCCAGGACGCCGACCGTGTATTCCGTGCCCGCCTCGTCGCCCGCTGGCCCCCCGCCGCCACGATCGAGCGGGCGGACCCGGCGCGAGGCGTTCCCGATCCCGCCCTTGAGCTCGAAGCAGGTCATCCCGGTCCCGGCGCCCACCACTCCACCGGGTGGCGGGCCCGCGCTCGGCCCTCGGGCGGCCGCGATGGCGGCCGCGACGTCGGTGGTCTCGACCTGGATCGTCCGGGCGTCGTTGAGGTCGCCGTCATCACATTCGGCCACGATCGGCATCAGGGCATCGTCGATCCCGGCCCGTGGCGCGCTCGGCAGCAGCGCCGCCACCGCGCCGTCATAGACCCGGCCGATGGCCATCGAGCTCGTGAGCAGGATCGGGGTCTCGATCACCCCCCACTCCTGGATGGCGGTGATCCCGATCGCTTCGCCGGCACCGTTGAGCACGGCCGCCCCGGCCGGCACCCGGGCCTCATAGAGGCTTTCGCCAGGAAACGGGACGATCGCGGTGATCCCCGTCCGCGCCGTGCCCCGCCCACTCGGCGGCGCCGGCTCATCGCGCCAGGTCGTCCGGTGACCGACCGCCACGTGCGCGACGTCCACGATCGAGTTCGTCGGGCCGACCGGCAGGAGCCCGATCCGAACGCCCATCTCTCGAGCGCGCGGGCGGGGCGCAGGCGGCTGGGACACGGGCGACACACATTCCTCCGGCGTCCAGCGGACCCTCGCCCGCTCGGCCGGTCAAGGATACGGACGCGGACCCTCCAGCGTCAGCCGACCTTTGGGCTACCCGCGCCCACCGGCCGTTTCGCCGCTCCGCCGTCGCGCCCCGGCTACTCCGTTCGCGCCCCGGCTACTCCATTCGCGCCCCGGCCGTGGCCCGGCTACTCCATTCGCGCCCCGGCCGTGAGGCGATGTCACTGGTGGTGTCGAAAACAGGCCGCAGCGAGCGTGGCCGGCGTCGGCAGTGGCATCTTGCGTGGTGGCTCACGCTCACCCGAAGCCGATCTTGCCACTGGTGGTGACAGCCCCCGCTGCCTACGATCCCGCCTTTTGATCTGACACGCTCCGAGCCGGCTCCGCCGCGCTCCTGGCCGGCTCCGCCGCGCCCCCGGCGGGCTCTGCCGCGCTCCGGGCCGGCTCCGCCGCGCCCCTGGCGGGCTCTGCCGCGCTCCGGGCTGGCGCGCCGACCCAGATGTGGCCGTCCCGGAACTCCTCCGCCTTCCAGATCGGGGCGCGCGCCTTCGTCTCGTCGATGGCGTAGCGGGCCGCATCGAAGGCCGCCCCGCGGTGCGGCGCCGCGGCCACCACGAGGATGCTGACCTCGCCGAGGGGCACGCTGCCGGTCCGGTGGACGATCGCGAGGCGGTGGACCCCGAAGCGGACCGCAACCTCGTCGGCGATCTGGTTGAGGACCGCCTCGGCCATCGGCTCGTGGGCCTCGTAGTCGAGGGCCTGGACACGGCGGCCCGCGTGGCGCGCCGCCTCCGCATCCTGACCTGGTGCCGGAGTCCCGGGCGTCTCGCGGGTCCGACCGGCGAACACGACCACGGCCCCATCGGCCGGCGTGGCTAGCCGCGCCCCGAGCTCCTCGCCGAGCCCGGTCGGGAACGCGGCATCGCGGAGCTGGATGACCCGGATCGTCGTCTGGTCCGGTTCGGCGCCGCCGCTGACGGGCGGGATGCAGGCCAGCTCGTCGCCATCGCTCAGGATCGTGTCGGGATCGGCGTAGACGCCGTTTCGCGCGAAGCGGACGGACGGTCGCCCGGGGGCAAGCACGGGGAAGCACTCGACCAGGGCCGCCCAGCCGTCCTCGATCGTCGCCCCGTCGGCCAGCTCCAGCCCGACCTCGCGCGTTCGCGCCAGCTCACGCTGGACGGCGAACAGGCGGACGCGGAGGCGCACGGTCGGTCAGCCGCGGTACGAGGCGACGAGGAGCCCATCGCCGACCGGCAGGATCGTGGCCGTGAAGCGCGGGTCGCGGAGGACCGCCCGGTCGAAGGCCCGGAGGTGCTCTGTCGAGCCGCCCGCTCGAGGCGGCGCCGCGCCCGACACCTCGCCGGACCACAGGACGTTGTCGGCGATGACGAGCGCGCCGGCCAGCAGGCGGGGAGCGACCGCCTCGAGGTAGGCCTGATACTCGTGCTTGAGGGCATCGATGAACACGACGTCGAAGGGACCGACGAGGGCCGGCTCGTCGGTCCCGAGCTCGAACGCCTCGAGGGCCGGCCGGTTGACCACCAGGATCCGCTCGTCGGCGATCCCGGCCTGGCGCCACCAGCCGCGGGCGAGGTCGGTTCTCGAGCGGTCGGGGTCGATCGTCGCGATCGTCGCCTGCGGCGCTCCCAGGGCCATGCACAGGGTCGAGTAGCCATAGGCCGTACCGACCTCGACGATGCTCCGACGCCCCGCGACGATCACCGCCAGGACCCGTCCAGCCTCCCGGTCGAGGATCGGAATGTTCTCGGGTTCCGCGGCCGCCTCGATCGCCGCCAGGGCGGGGTGGATCGGCGCCGCCGCCGACTCGATCCAGGCCCGGTCGACTGGGCTGGGGACGTACCCGCTGGACGTGCTCATCGAGGTTCCTCCAGTACGCTCAGACCAGCAGCCCGGCGCCGAAGTACAGACCGGAGGCCACGATCGTGGCCGCCGCGATCGTGCCGACGTTGATGTACAGGAGCCCGGTGGCCGACTCCATCGAGCGGGTGCGGGCGGTCTGGATCGCCGCCCACGAGACCACCATCGGGAAGATCAGCCCAACCAGCAGCCGGAGCCAGACGAACAGCGCCCACGGCCCGACCAGCGGCGCAAAGGCGCCACCGCCGGCCCCGCTGCCAAGGGCGACCGAGACGACGAAGAAGATGAGCTGGACGACGACGATCGCGAGCAGCAGCCGGGCGAACAGGACGAGTGGTCCCTCGGGCAGCTTTGGCGTGACGAGATACCAGTGGCCGAGGATCATCGCCGCGAAGACGCCACCGGTCGCCCCGGCCAGGAGCAGGGTCTGGCCGATCAGTACGAAGGAGGTCGGGAAGCCGCCGCCCCAGCCGAGCGCTCCCAGGACGAAGGCGCCCACCCCGGCCGCCACCCCGGTCAGGCCGAGCCAGGGCGCCCGGCCGCGCCGCGCGAGGACAACCGTGTAGGCCACGGCGATGACCGTGAACGCCAGCAGCGCGGTTCGTCGTGGGCCGTCGAAGGTCGGGTCGATCGGGACCGCCGCGGTCCCCCCGGCGCCGGTGGGGAGGGCACGGTCCGAGAGGTAGGCGAGGAGCCCGAAGGCGGCCGCGCAGGCGGCGGTGAAGGCGAGGTAGCCGCGGGTCGCGTCGGTCCGCAGCCGAGCCAGGACGACCGCCCCGAAGGCACCCAGTCCGAGCGCGGCGAGGACCGTCCAATTGATGAAGGCGAGGTTCTCGGCGATCCGCTGGGCAGGCACCATCCGAGTGTAGCCGTGGCCCGCGCCGGGTGCCGTCGCGGTCTACGATTGGGCACGCGGAGGTGACCGATGGGTCTCGGCCGAGATACGACGATCACGTGGTATGGGCACGCCTGCATCGAGCTGCGCTCGCCGGGCGGCAAGATCGTCCTGATCGACCCCTGGTTCGGGAACCCACTCAGCCCGAAGGCGGCCGACCAGGTCGACACCTGCGACCTGCTCCTCGTCACCCATGGCCACGGCGACCACATGGGCGAGGCGGTCTCGATCGCCAGCCGACTCCGCCCGGCCTGGCCATGCATCCACGAGATGAGCCTGTGGCTCGCCCGGCGACTGCCCGGCGGTGGCGACGCGGCGATCGGGATGAACAAGGGCGGAACCGTAACGGCGGCAGGACTCAAGGTCACCATGACCCAGGCCGATCACTCGGCCGGAGACTGGAACCCGGACGGCGGCGTGCCGCTCTACCTGGGCGAACCGGCCGGCTTCGTGATCGAGATGGAGAACGGGTTCAAGATCTACCACGCCGGCGACACGACGGTCTTCGGCGACATGCGCCTGATCGGCGAGCTGTACCGCCCGGACCTGGCGATCCTGCCGATCGGCGGCCACTTCACGATGGGCCCGCGCGAGGCGGCCCTGGCGATCGAGCTGCTCGGGGTCAAGCAGGTCCTGCCGATCCACTACGGGACGTTCCCGATCCTGGCCGGCACGCCCGCCGAACTCAAGACGGAGATCAAGGCACGCCGACTGACCGGCGTCACCGTCCACGACATCGAGCCCGGCGCCTCGCTCCGCTAGTCACGCGGCGGTGGACGCGCCAGGCGGGGCCGGGAGCTGATGGCCCCTGAGCCTGCGTCGATCGAACCGTCCATCAACGCGCCGGCCGGGCCACGACGCCGAGACTTTGCGAGATAGCAACCCGGGCAGTGATATCCGAGTGCGACGCCGGTGCCGAGGGTCGATCCGGGGTCCGACGAGCGCCTCGCACGCTCAAGACGAGGCCCAGCGACGCCGAGCAAGGCCGAGGAGGACCCGGATCGACGGATACCAGCACGCGCGTTGCTATCTCGCAAGAACCCGAACCTCGAAGCGAGGCCGAGTGAGGCTCTGGGCTTATTGGGCGACGAATACCAGCTGTGGCGGGTTGCTGGCGGCTTCCTTGGTGTTGAAGTACACACTGGTCGTCGTCGCACCCTTGAGCGCGAAGCTGTAGGTCGTGCTCGGCAGGATCGGCGTCGTGAGCGTGAATTCGACGTAGGCCATTGCCGCCCCGGCGGTTCCGGATCCGATCGTGCTCCCAGGCAGGACGGGCGCGTTCGTCCAGGTGATCCCGCTCTCGGTCCAGCCATTGCCCACCAGATACACGTTCTGGGTTTGCGCCGAGGTGATCTGCGTGACGAACAGGCGCAGCTTGATCGAGGACGCCGTGCCGCTGAAGGCCGGCGTCGTGAACTGGAAATACGGTCGATACGTCGGGGTCGCGAGGGTGGCGTCCTCACGGGTCCGGATCGATGCGAGCGACCCGTAGTTCGTGGTCGCGCTTCCCGAGTTGACGTGCGCGTCGGCGACCGGCGCCACGGTGTACGGGACCGGCGAGCCGCCCGTTGTCGTGATCGACTGCGGGGCCGACGTGTTCGGACCTCCGGCGTTGCTGACGGTCAGGGTCACGTTGAAGGTGCCCACGGTGTTGTAGATGTGGCTCGGACTCGACAAGTTCGAGGTGTTGTTCGCCGACCCGGACCCTGGGTCACCGAAGTCCCAGGTGTAGACCAGGTTCGAGCCGCTCGAGCCGGTGCCGTCGAAGGCAACCGTCAATGGCGTGTTGCCGCCGATCTTGTCCTTGGTAAAGCTGGCCACTGCCGAAGAGTCAACGACGATGTAGTTGGTCCGGACCTTCTGGGCCGTGGCCGAGCCTGAGTCGGTCACGGTCAGGGTCACGGTGTAGGTCCCGGAGACGGTGTAGTTGTGGGTCGGGTTGACCACGTTGTCCGTCCCGCTGTCACCGAACAGCCAGGCGTAGGTCAGGCCCGTACCGGTCGAGGCACTGGCGTCGAAGCTCACGCTGAGCGGGGTGCCACCGCTGGTCGAGGTCGTGGCCACGAAGTCAGCCGTCGGACCGGTCGGGATGAACTGAGTGATCACCAGCTGCGGAGGATTGACCGGGACCGGCGCCTCCTTGCTGTTGGCGATCAGGCTATTGGAACCCGCGCTCGTGATCGCCAGGGTCACATACGTGCCGTTGATCGCGGACGGGCTCAGGGCGATCTCGTTGTAGCCGCCGAGGATTGGCATCGAGGCAGAACCGAGCAACGTACTCGTGATCGTCGGTGCGTTGTTCCAGGTGATGCTGCCGGTGCCACTCTCGATCCAGCTCGGCAGGTTGGGATCGGTGTTCGTCGCGAACACACTCTGGACGTCCGATGTGGCGTCACTTGCGAACAGGCGCAGTTTGACCCCGGTCACCGTCCCGGTAACCCCGGTGATCTTGAATCGGAGGTAGGTTCGGTAAGTCGAGCCCGTTCCGGGATCTGTGCGCGTTCGGACCGACACCAGAGTCCCGTAGTTCGTGGTCGCCGTGTCGGACTTGACCTGCGCGTCGGCGTCGGGCGTCAGGGTCACGGTGCTCGACGGCGCGTTGACCGTGATCAGGTTCGTCTTGGTGAGGGTGTTGTTGCCGTTCGTCCCGGTGACCTTGAGCGAGACGGTGTAGGTGCCCGGGGCGTTGTACTGGTGGCTCGGACTCGTCGCCGTGGAAGTGCCCCCGTCACCGAATGTCCAGTCATGATTCGAGATCCCGGTGCCCGTCGACTGGTCCGTGAACTGGACGGTCAGCGGGTTCGGGCCGGAGGTGGTGTCCTGGGTGAACGCGGGCTGCGGATCGGTCGGGGCCGCCAGCGATTCCTTGCCGTGCCAATAGAAGTCGGTCGTGTCGTTGAACGCGAGCATGACGATCCCGGTCGACGAGTTGACGTTCTGTTTGGTCGACGTGACGTTGTTCATCTTGGCGCTGGCGTCGTCGCGGATCACCGTCGTCCCGAGACCCGACGGGAAGGAGATCGACGATGTCGGCGAGGTCTTCTCGAAGATGTCGCCGCCGCTCTGGCCGTTCCCGCCCGAAGTCCTGACTCCTGTCATGAACACGTGCAGGACGTTGCCGGAACCGTTCTCCTCGAGCTCGAGGATGGGCCTGGTGTTGCTGCCCACGTTGGCGATCCCGACCACGAAGTCGTTCCAACTGCCGCCGGTCGTCCGCCGGAGCAGCTTGATCAGCGGGTTGGCGCCAGTGAGGCTCGTCTTGACTACGGCATACAGCTGACCCGACGAGTCCGTCTTGATATTGACGTGGTCGTCCGCCTGCAGCGTGCCGGATAGGGCGGTTTCGCCCGTCCAGATCGCCGAGTCGGGATCGTCGGTGTCAGCCCGCCAAGCGAAGTAGTCCTTGTCGTCGGCCTGGTTGCTCCAGAGCACGCCAATGCGGTTCTGGACACCTACCTTGAAGGCGATGATCGTGGAGATATCGTCGTTCGCAGTGGTCATGCCGATCGACCCGCCGACCGGAAGAGTCACCGGCGCCGACCAGACACCATCGTTGGTGCCGACCGTGTGGCTGACCTTGACGAGGTTCGTGCTGGTCGGAGTGCCCTTCTGCGTCCAGGTCGCCCAGAGCGTCCCGAGCGAGTCCTTGGCAATCACCAGGGTCTCGGACTTCAACCCGCTCCGGATCACCGCGTATTTGCTCGAGGTCCCGCTCAGGTTGTCGAGGGTGTACGTGGAGCTGTTGTAGCTGAACCGGTAGAGCCGCGCCTCGAAGCTGGATCCGGTGCCGGTCGTGCCGCCGTCCGCGCTGTACACTTGGGTCGCGACGTACAGCTTCTTGGAGCCGTCGTCCCACAGCGTGTCGGCTCGGGAGCCGTTGCGGTTGTCGAGCGGCGTCCCGGTCGAGACCCACGAGTCGGTATTTGGGTCGAGCTTGTAGATGAAGAACCCGCCGCCCGTCGAGGGCTGCATGCTCGCCCACCAGAAGCCGTCGTTGAACCAGAGCTTGCTCTCCGGCTTGGAACCGCTGACGGCGCTGCCGCCGGAGTCGGCGAAGTCCTTGTGACCGATGTCGGCGGCCGCGACCGTCGCCGCGCCACCGAGGATCAGCAGCAGAAAGCTGGCCACGAACGCACGGCCCAGCCTGGTTGCCAGGACCCGGAGCGCGGACCGCGGACGCGATCCGGTCATCTCGTTGGTCACGTTCAACACCATTCCCCCGGAGCTCATCTCAGGCACCCGACCGCTTGAACACGGCCATTGCCGTCCACCACAGGATCTTGAGGTCCAGCCCGATCGACATCCGCTGGAGGTACTCGACATCCAGCCGAAGGCGTTCGTCGAAGGTGACTGCGTGCCGTTCCTTGACCTGCCATAGACCGGTGATCCCGGGCACGACTTCGAGTCGCTCCGTGTGCCACAGGTCGTAGGTGCTGGCCGAGAACGATGTCGGTCGCGGCCCGACCAGGCTCATCTCGCCGCGGATCACGTTGAGGATCTGGGGCAGCTCGTCGAGGCTGGTCTTGCGCAGGAACCTGCCGACCCGGGTGATCCGCGGGTCGTCGATGATCTTGAAGTCCGGCGGCGGGAGGATGTTCAGGTGCATCAGCGAGGCCTTGAGCGCCTCGGCGTCGCGGACCATCGTCCGAAACTTGAGCATTCCGAAGCGGATCCCGTGCTGCCCGGTCCGCTGCTGGCGGAACAGGATCGGCCCCGGCGAATCGAGCCGGACGGCCAGCGCGCACAGGAGCAGGACCGGCGCCACGATGGGCATGATCGCCAGGCACAGGATCAGATCGAGCGCTCGTTTGAGCGGGCGATAGCGTTCGTACCGGGCGACGGCCGGGACCGCGACGTCAGCTCGAGGACTCACGACGATCCGTCAATGGCGCGTCGGCCGCGAGGTGAGGGCGGAGCTCGATGACATCGGCCGGCAGGTCGACCGGACGACCGACCCCGACCGGAACGGGAACCGACTGGAGCGGAGTGCCGTACAGGGCGGCCAGCAATGCGCCGCTGGTCAGACCGTCGGCCGGGAAGCAGGCGATCGAGGCCTCGACCGGGCTGGCATTCGGCTGGCGTGCACGGAGACGCTCGACCAGTCGCTCCGCAGCGGCCCGATCGGCCTCCGGAAGCAGGATGTTCACGTCGCCGTGCTCGGCCCAGATCCGGTCGATCCGACGCAGCAGCGGAACGATCGTCCCGGCGCGCGCAAGCGCCTCGTCCATTCGACCGTCACCGGACAGCCGGACGAGGGCGAGTGGCCGCTCGTGGCGACGCGCCCGGGCGATCTCACGATGGACGGCCTCCCAGGCGTCTTCGCTGGTGGCGGTCCCGTTCGAGCGGGTCGAGCCGGAGTCCGCCAGGCGCGCTCGGTAGGCGAAGATCGCGATCAGGGCGACCGGAACGACCAGCACGGCTGGCCACCAGGACCCTGCAGCGACCCCCCAGCCCACGCTCCCGCCGGCGATCGCCGCGAGAACCGCGACGACCATCAGTAGTCGCCGAGGGCCGTCGCCTCGGTCAGGCCGAGCGCCGCCGCCGGTGAGGTCTGGCCGGCGACGACCGAGGACAGGCCAGGAACGACGGGAACCGTCGAGCCGACCTCCTCCGGATCCATCCGACCGCGACCAAAGCCGACGTAGGTGAAGCCGGCTCGCGCGAGCACGTCCGGCGCCAATGCGTTCCGACCGTCGACGATGAGCGCCTGGCGCATCATCCCGGCGACCGCTTCCCAATCGAGCCCGGCGAACTCGGCCCATTCGGTGACCAGGGCGGCGGCGTCCGCATCGACCAGCGCCTCGGCCGCCGTGGCGACGACGATCAGGCCGTCGACCATCGTGGCCGCCCGGCTGCGGGCGCGCTCCATCGGGTCGTAGGCAACGACGATCGCGCCACGCTCGACGAGCAGCGACGCCACGGTCAGTGCCGGGGCCTCGCGCAGGTCGTCCGTGCCGGGCTTGAAGGTCAGCCCGAGGAGAGCGATCTTGCGGCCCTTCAGCTCGCCGCCGGTCAGCTCCTGGAGCCGATCGACGAGCTCGACGCGCTGGTCGTGGTTGATCTGATCGACCGCTGCCAGGAGCGGCGTGGCAACCCCGATCCGGGCCGCATTGCGGACGGTCTGGGTGACCTGATGGGGCAGGCACGAGCCACCGAAGCCGATCCCGGCCTTCAGAAAGCTGCCGCCGATCCGGGCGTCGTAGGCCATCGCCCCGACCACCTCGTCGACCCGGCCGCCATACGCGTCGCACAGGCGGGCGAGCTCATTGGCGAACGAGATCTTGGTGGCCAGGAAGAGGTTGGCGCCGAGCTTCGAGAGCGAGGCGTCGACACCGCGCATCACGATGATCGGCGCGTCGACCCGGTGGTAGACCCGTCGGAGAGTCCGCACGCCGTGCCCATCCGGGTCCCGGATGATCCCGGCCACGACCCGATCGGGCCCCAGGAAGTCGGCCACGGCCTGGCTCTCGCGAGTGAACTCGGGGTTGAGCATGACCGGGACGCGCGGGCGGGCGGCCTGATCGCGGATCTCGTCGACGATCGCACCGAGCTGGCGGACGAAGTCCGGCGGGATCGTCGAGCGGACGACCAGGACCCCATCGTCGGCCATGAGCGGCACGACATCGGACAGGCAGCGCAGGATGGTGGCGGTCTGCCAATTGCCTTCGGCGTCGGTGGTCCCGACCGCGACCATCACGACATGGGCGGAGCCGAGTGCCTCGGCCGGCTTGCCGCTGAAGCGCAGCGTGCCAGCCGCCGCATAGGTCTGAACGAGTTCGTCGAGTCCGGGCTCGTGAAGCGGGACCTGTCCGTTCAGCAGACTGGACAGACGCTCCGGGTCCGCTTCGAGTCCGATAACTTCATGATCCCATCGGGCAAGGCCCGCGGCGGTCACCAGACCGACGTACCCGAGCCCTACGACCGTGATCCGCACTGTGCCCTCCCCCGAGGCATGACGCTCGACCGGAACAGCTCACCCTGCTCGCCGAAATCCATCCCTCGTGCCTGATGCGACCTCCCCGGTCGCCGGAGTCGGAGTGAGCGCCTGGTCGAGCTCCGGCGGGTTCCGGAACGCGAAGATCACGACGGGCCTGTTGTTCGCTGGGGCTGAGAAAACCGATTGAGATAAGACCGATTGCCCGTCCGGAGTTGCCGAGCTGTCTCGGACGCTTCCACCGACCCCCGGAGTCTACCGACGCCTACCTTGCGGTCGCAATAACAAACAGGTTGTTCATCGGCCGTTAGTACTGTGCGAAACCGCTCCAGACCGGCATATCCGGTGCGCCCACGCACCGTTCGGCCGACCGATGGTCCTATCGTTATCCGCCTTGGGCAGTTGCGGCTACGATTGGTGGCCCTGCGCAGCGCCGACCGTGGAGGACCATCATCGACCTGGCGATACCGATCCTGTTCGTCGTTTCGGCGATCGTGTTCGGTCCGCTCTCGGCCTGGTTCGCCGTCGCTCGGGAACGGAGCGCCGCCATCTGGTTCGCCTACGGGCTGCTCATCGGGCCGCTCGCTCCGACCATCCTGGCCCTCGCTCCACCCGGTCGCTGCCGCGTGTGCGGCGAGCGGACCCGTGGCTGGCTCAACGTCTGCCAGGTCTGCGGCTCGCCGGTCGACGGCTCCGCCCGGGTCGCCGTGACCATGTCCCCGGCAGCCACCGCGCGGGCGACGCCCGCCCCGCCCGACGTCGTTCCCGCGCCGCCAAGCGCCACTCGGACC
>Ga0080064_1006163_pt1 | contig 13218 bp, 9 predicted proteins | sample Subgrocontami54m_FD_69260 | JGI IMG/M metagenome (GOLD analysis project Ga0080064, IMG submission 69260) | Subsurface groundwater microbial communities from S. Glens Falls, New York, USA - GMW46 contaminated, 5.4 m (SPADES assembly) (version 2) ...
GTCTCGATGCCCGACGGCAGCACCGAGCCGTGGGCGATCGAGGCCGGGACGCCGAACGTGTTGTTCCGCCGCGGCTTCACCAAGCAGGCGCTGCTGCCGGGAACCGTCATTCGCATTGACGGGTATCGCGCGAAAGACGGTTCGCACCGCGCGAACGGGCGCGACCTCACGCTGCCTGACGGCCGCACCTTGTTCCTCGGATCGTCCGGGACTGGGGCGCCGGAGGAGCTGAAGGTTCCGCAATAAACCAGGCGCGGCGGGTTCGAAACCGCCCTCCACAGCGGAGGCCGGGGCCTTTTGGACCCGGCGCGACCCTGTTGCGGTGCGCATCGATCCAGTCATGGCAGTAGCAACGACGACGCGCACTCTCTCGAAACCGGTCCTCGGAAATATCCACGCCGTCCCTGCGGCCTCGGACTCCTATTCTTCATTCGAGCTGTCCCCGCGGGCTGCGTGCGCTCTTCCCCTCGCATTCACGCTTGCGCTTGCCGCCTTCCTGCTGTTGCCCCAGGTCAGGGAGCAGCCGCCCCTCATGTGGTCGTTCGCCGGTGCGGCCGCGGCGCTGCTGCTCTGGAATGCTGCGCTCCATGTCACGCGTTTCTGCCATCGCACGCTCACGCTGGAGGTATTGCTTCGCAGGCAGCATTACGTCCAGGCGTGTGCCCAGGGATCGGTTCTGATCTACTGGGGCTGGCATTGGCCGCAGGTGTACGAGTTTGCGTATCTCATCGCCGCCCAGCTCGTGTTCGCGTACGCGTTCGACATGCTGCTGTCCTGGTCGCGGCGCGATCGCTACACCTTCGGGTTCGGCCCATTCCCCGTTATTTTCAGCATCAACCTGTTTCTCTGGTTCAGGCAGGAGTGGTTTTTCCTGCAGTTCCTGATGGTCGCCGTTGGATTCGCCGCCAAGGAGCTGCTGCGGTGGGAGAAGAACGGCCGCCTTTCGCACATCTTCAACCCTTCGTCATTTCCGCTCGCCGTGTTCTCGCTCGCGCTGCTCGCGACGGGGGCCAGCGACATGACCTGGGGGAAGCAGATCGCGACGACCCAGTTCTACCCCCCGAACATGTACCTGATGCTGTTTCTGATTGGATTGCCCGGACAGCTCTTCTTCGGAGTGACGTCGATGACGATGTCCGCCGTCGTGACGACGTACCTGATTGGCGTCGCCTATCACGCGCTGACCGGCGTGTACTTCTTCTACGATTCGTACGTTCCGATCGCAGTGTTCCTCGGGATGCATCTCCTCTTCACGGATCCCTCGACATCTCCCCGCACGGAGCTGGGCCGCATCATTTTCGGGATGTTGTACGGTCTCAGCACCGTGTTGCTCTATGAGCTGCTCGGGCGGGCAGGTCTGCCGACGTTCTACGACAAGCTGCTGCAGGTGCCCCTGCTGAATCTGTCGATCAAGCTGATCGACCGCGCGGCGCAATCCGACGTGCTTCGCCGCCTCGATCCCGCGGTCCTGGGCGGATGGCTCGCGCCTCATCAGCGCCACCTCGCTTACATGGCCGTGTGGCTCATCGTCTTTTCCGGCATGACGATCGCCAGGGGCGTCGGCGATACGCACGAGGGCCAATGGCTCCCGTTCTGGCAGCGGGCGTGTGAGGCGGAACGCCCCGCCGCCTGCGCGTATCTCGCGCAGCGGGAAGCCGCTTTCTGCGATCAAGGCTCCGGCTGGGCGTGCAATGAATACGGCTTGCTCCAGCGGGAACGCGAGGTCGAGGGCCCCGGCGCCCTTGCGACGCTGGGGCGCGGGTGCGAGGTCGGCTTCGGCGCAGCGTGCATCAACGCCGACCGCATGCGGCAGAACGCCGCGGTGCTGGTGACGACGCGACCTCGACTCGACGACTATCCGATCATTCTTCGAGGAAGCAAAGGCGAGATAACCGATCGATCGCCCGCGGCATTGTACGCGGAGGCCTGCCGCCAGGGATGGCCGGACACGTGCGGACGCGGGAACGTTTCCGCCACTCGCTGACGAGGTCAGGTCATGTCGTTACACAGTCTGATGCAGTGGATGGCGGATACCGAGTGGAGCATCGGGCTGCACGAATCCCGGTACGCCTACTCGATCATCGAATCTGTCCACGTCTGGACGCTCTGCCTCTTTGTCGGCTTTGCCGTGCTCCTCGACCTGAGGCTCCTCGGTCTGACGCTGAAACGCGTGCCGGTGTCGGAGATCACGACCCGGGTCCTGCCATGGACGAAGGCCGCGTTCGCGGTGATGGTCGTCAGCGGCGTGCTGCTGTACTACGCGATTCCCCTGAGGACCTACCACAACGTCTTCTTCCGGGCGAAAGCCATTCTGCTGGTCCTGGCGGGGCTGAACGCATGGGCATTTCACAATGGACCGGTGTATCGCCGGCTGGCGGAATGGGACGAGGCACCGGTTCTCCCGCGCAGGGCGAAGATTGCCGGCGCCTTCTCGCTGGCCCTCTGGGCGGCGATCATTTTCTTGGGCCGGATGATCGCCTACAACTGGTTCGACTGTGACACCGTGCAGTCCGCATTCATTGATTCGATCGCCGGCTGCGTTCGGTAGGGCGAGGGACGTTCATGCTGCTCCCATATTTCCAGGCGCTCGAAAACAGTGCGATCGGTCAAGCGATCCGCGAATCCCTCTGGTTGTTTCCGTTCATCGAAGCGTTCCACCTGCTCGCCCTCGCGGTGATCGGCGGTGCGGTGCTTCTGGTGGACTTTCGCCTCCTGGGGCTCGGCCTCAGACGTCAGCCGGTGGCGGTCCTCGCGAAGGACACGCAGCCCTGGCTGCTCGGTAGCCTCATGATCATGCTCGCGTCAGGTGTGCTGCTGTTCCTCGCCGAATCGATCAAGTGCTATTACAGCTTTGCGTTCTGGACCAAGATGACCGCGCTGGCGCTTGCGATTCTCTTCACGTTCACGATTCGCCGCCGCGTGACGCTTGCTGACGAAGTCCGGGTCGGGCCGCTCTGGGCGCGAGTCGTTGCCCTGACGTCAATCGCGCTGTGGGCGACGGTCGGCTGGGGCGGCCGTTGGATCGGGTTCTCGTAGACAACGTCCAGCCTCCAACTCCAAAGCCCTCACACGTTGAAAACGTGCAGGTTTGTGGGCACAATGCATCGCAGGAGGTTTCGAGATGCGGCATCGAGTTCTGGCATTCACCGGTGTGCTGGTCACGGCAGCGTTCGTGGCCTACGTTGCACACGTGACTCTGGCTGGACAGGCGGGAACGGGCAAGCCCGCTTCGGCCGCCTCCGTGAAGGCTCCCGTCTCGAAGCCCGCCGCGAAGGGCGGCCTCCGCACCCCGTGGGGCGAGCCCGATCTGCAGGGCATCTGGCAGGATCCCAATCAGACGCCGCTTCAGCGTCCGGCCCAGTACGCGAATCGGGAATTCCTGACCGACGCGGAGGTCGCCGAGCTCGACAAGAAGCGCGAGGCGCTCGACCGCCGTGAGCATCGCGCCGGCGCGGGCACCGAGCAGGACGTTGCTGGCGCGTACAACGCAGTCTTCGAGTCGCACAAGAAGACCGGCCGACGCACCTCGCTCGTGGTCGATCCTCCCGACGGCCGCGTGCCCGCGATGACAGAAGCCGCCTCCAGGCGAGTAGACATGGAGCGCGCGTATCAGGCGAATCCGCGCAAGGCCGCCAATCCCGGCACGTGGAATACAGGCCGCATGAACCGCGCGGACAACCCGGAAGACCGCAGCACCTCGGAGCGGTGCCTTGGCAGCATGTTGCCGGATCTGAATGCGTTCACGCGCATCGTCCAGTCGCCGGGCTACGTCGCGATTTACTACGAGCACGGTCAGGGCGGCGGCGGCAATCGCATCATCCCGACCAACAACAGCCCGCATCTCCCACAGACGATCCGGCAGTGGTACGGAGACGCGCGCGGCCGCTGGGAGGGCGACACGCTTGTGGTGGACACCACCAACTTCAGCTCGAAGACGTTCTATCGCGGCGCGCACGAGAATCTGCACTTGGTGGAGCGTTTCCGTCGCACCGACGCCGAGACCGTCGAGTACACCCTTCGCGTCGAGGATCACACCACGTGGGTGAAGCCCTGGGTGGTCAGGATGGATCTGAAGAAGAACCCCGACAAGTTCAACCGGATCTTCGAGTCCACCTGCCACGAAGGAAACTACGGCCTCACTGGCATGCTCGCGAACACGCGTGCGGCGGACAAAGCGTTCGCTGAAGGCAAGGGGCCCGATCCCGCGACGATGAACCTCGCGATCGGTGGCGCCGGCGGCGAGGCCGATCCGTTCGAGGCCGCCGTCGATTGATTCCCTCGGAGAGACTCATGTCGTTGCAACGGTATTCCGCGCCTGGCGCCGCGCTGTTCGTCGCGGCGCTGGTGAGCTCGTCCATGACCCTTCATGCTGGTCAGACACGCACCGCTCAAGAAGGCGTGTACACCGACGCGCAGGCAAAACGAGGTCAGGACATCTTCACCGAACGATGCGTGTCCTGTCACGGTCGGGCGTTACAGGGCCTTGAGGGTCCGCCGTTGACCGGGGCCGAATTCCTCGAAGTCTGGGTGATGAAGTCCCTGTCGGAGCTGGTGACAAAAATCCAGAACACGATGCCTGACGACAATCCCGGAACGCTGACCAGGCCGCAGGCCACCGATCTTGTCTCTTACATACTCCAGACGGGGAAGTTTCCCGCCGGGAAGACCGAGCTTGCGGCAAACGACGATGTGTTGAAACAGGTTCTTTTCGCCCCGCCTGCGGCGGCTCCCGTCGTCGCGTTGACACTCGTCACCTCGCATACGCCGTCCTTTCCGCCGGCTGCAAACCTCGGACAGATAATGAAGGGCATTTTCTTTCCGAGCTCGAATCTGATCTTCAATGTTCAGACCCACGATCCCGGGGAGGTCAGGAAGGGGGGGCCGTACGAGGCGCCGAAGGACGCAGGCTTCTCCTGGGTCGATTGGGGAGCAGGGATTTATTCAGGTTGGGATCTCGTCGACTATGCCGCGGTCAGCATTGCCGACGCCGCACCGCTCCTGCTGGTTCCCCGGCGGTGTGAGAACGGCAGACCCGCACCGGTGGAGCGCGCGGACTGGATCCAATTCACGACGGAGCTCGTGGACGCCGGCAAGGCGGCTTACAAGGCCTCGCAGTCGAGAAGCCAGGATGCGGTCAGCGAAGTGAGCAACCAGCTTGCCGATGCGTGCCTGCATTGCCACGAGGTCTATCGCGATAAGCCGGGCGGTACGACTGCCGACCCGTCCAACAAAGCCGCGCGCTGCCGTTAGCCCCTGTCGCCCCGCGGCCTTGGGGAGGGCGCGCCCCTCTCGGAGCGCGCCCTTGGAGAATCACCGAACGAAGCGAACGATGACCGGCTCATTGTCACCGGTCTTTCCATATCAGAACGTTGTCCGGAACCCGAGCTGCAGCATCCGCGGCTGATAGGCAAGGTTGTCGTTGGACGACGGCTTGCCATAATTCGCGTTGCTTTCGTTGATCGTGTAGGAGCCGTAGTTCGCGTGATTGAACAGGTTGAACACCTCGAGTAACCCCTCGATCTGCCTGTGGCCGCCAAGCGACAATCGTTTCTGGAGCCGCATGTCCACGCGGTGGATCGGATCGCCTACGATGCCGGTGAGCGGGATAATCGTGCCGTCCCGGCGGAGGCGGGCCGAGCCGATGACGCCGACGGTGCCCCCCTCGTCGCGGAGGTCAGAGCCGAAGTTGGTCCTGCGACGCTCGCCTGAGCCGTAGAAATAGATCCCGCTCAACTGGACACCATAGCCGAGATCCCAAATGCCGTTGAGCACGGCCCGGTGACGCTGATCTCCCCCTGCCGCAACTCCTCCTCCCCCGATTGCCCCGGCCAGGGCATATTCTCCGCCGAGATCCGGGGCCAGCGCAAAGCCGATCGGCCGTCGCGCCACGAGACCGTCGCTGCCGAAGTACCACTGGTCCCGAACCGGAGTGGCATCCATGAACCGCGACAGCGTGTAGGTCGCCGAGCCCTGCCAGCGGTGGCTGAACCGCTTGGTGAACGTGAAGTCTCCCGCGTTGTAGTTCGACCGGCCCTCCAACAACTCAAAATCCACGGCGCCCCACTGGGGAAACGCCCGCGTGCTGATGGCGGTGAAGGGATAGTTGGCGCCCGTGGCCGGGTTGTACGTCATGTTCACCTGCTGGGCGGTTTCCTCGCGTCGGCCTCCGGTGAAGACGTAATTCACCTCCAAGGACATGTCGGTCCCGAGCTGTCGCTGAATGCCGGCCGACGCCTGATGGCTGTAGGACGTCTGGCGCCCGGGATAATTGATTTCCTGCACCAGCGAACGATAGACACAACCAGTCCGGAAGTTCACGTCGCAGGCGTTCCGAAGCGAATCCTCGAAGCTCGGCTTTGGCCCATTGAACCACCCATAGAACCCATCCCGAACCGTCGTAAAGTCGGCGCGCCCGTTATTGAGGATCTGATTCTCGAATCTGTGCCGATAGCCCTCTGTTTGTTGCACCCCGTCGTTGGGGGCGAACGCGAAGAAGAGCCCATACCCGCCGCGCAGGGCCGTCCGGTCATTGAGGCTGTAGCTCGTCCCCAAGCGCGGGGCGAGGTTGTTCGTGTCGTGTGGAAGGTTGCCGGGCAGCCAGGGCAGGAAGCGGGCTTTCTCGGAGTGCGCATTCGTATCCAGGTCGTACCGCACGCCGAGGTTGAGCGAGAGATTGTCACCGACCTTCCAATCATCCTGCACCCAGCCCGCAAAGAGGTTCCGGACTATCGCGTATTGGTGCTCCGTATCCGACAGAGAATGGAAGACCCACCGGGTGATTGGGGCCAGCGGCGCCGTATTCCAGGTGGAAGCGTCGTTCCAAACCGGGAACAGCGACGCGATATTGGCGGGCACGGGTGAGGCGGTGGCGTCGATGACGCCATTACAGCGCAGGCACCAAATGAACTGGTTGTGGAACCGCAGGTACTCGCCGCCCATCTTCACGTCGTGACGCCCACCCCAGTCGAATGAGGTGGTGAGGTCATCGCGAATTGATTGAGTGTCCTGAAAAATGTTTTGATTGTCAGCGCCGATGGTATAGCCGCGCAACAGGACGATCATCGATGTCCCGTTGAGGGTGGGGCGATACGGGAAGTCCCCGCCCTTCCACCGGACGATGGGCTGGTCCTGCCGCTCGTAGTCGGTCAGGCCCCCTCTGATCTCGTTCAGCGTCCTGGTGTTGATGACATGCGTGAGAGTCGCGAAGTACTGGGGGGCCACCCGGCTTCTGGTGCCGCCGGCCGACGGATGGACGGTGGCGCTATTCGCACCGCCGTTATAGAACATGGTGTTGTATCCCGAGCCACGCACCGACAACCGGGTGGAAGGCGTGAATTGATAGTCCAATCGTCCAAGGAGCGTGTGCGTCTGGCTCGTGAAGTGCTGGTCGATGTTGAAGGCCGGGTACGGACTGTTGTAGGCGTAGGTCTTCGGCTCACGCTCGTATCCGTAGCTGGCGAAGAAATGGATCCGATCCCTGACGATCGGGCCGCCCAACGTCCCGCTCACCTGCTGATTTGAATAGGGCAGCACGCGCTTACTGACGAAATCCGCGGCGTTGAACTTGTCGCTCCGGAAGTAGCCCCCGAATGTGCCGGCGAGGATGTTCGTTCCCGACTTGGTAACGGCATTCACGAGCATGCCGGCCGAGCGCCCCTGGGTGGCGTCAAACCGGTTCGCGACCACCGCAAACTCCGCGATCGCATCCCGGCTGAATCCCGGCTGCTCAGCGTCAGTTGCCGAGTGATAGATGGTCGTTACTTCCTGGCCGTCGACCTTGGTCGACGCGTAGCCTTGGCGATTCTGTACGAGCCCGACCGTCTCGTTCCGGCGAGCCCCGGGTGCCAGCAGGCTGAGGTCCATCCAGTTCCGGCCGTTGAGCGGCAGCTCCGACATCTGCCTCGGGTCGATGTTGGAGCCGACAGTCGAGGTGTTCGTATCGATCAGCGGCGCCTCGCCGGTCACCGTCACCGTCTCTTGCAAGCTCGATGGCGCCATCTGAAAGTTGACCACGGCCGTCTGCCCCACGAGCATTTGGAGGCTCCGATTTACCGTCGTGAACCCGGTCAACTCCGATGTGACCCTGTAATTTCCGATCCGCACCGGGAGCCGGAAATTGCCACGCTCGTCCGAAACGGCCACGAACGTGTTGCCCGATTCGATGTTGGTCGCCGTCACGGTCACTCCCGGCAGGACGCCGCCGGTCGAATCAGTCGCAGTGCCGGTCATGATGGATTCCTGCGCGTACGCCACCACGGGCAGCGCGACGATCATTCCGATCACTAACAGCGATCCGACGACACTCCACTTCCTCATTAGGGTTCTCCTCTCACTGATTCCCGACTCTTTTTACGGTATCTTCAATCGCCAACCCAAAGTACGTACGGAAACGCCAAGAGGCCTTCTGTCAACTCGATCAGGGGAATTTGTGTAGACGGCGCGAACTCTACGTCCCGCCTCAGGTGGTGTCAATCAATAAACCGGTAGTGTCTCCCTTCAGGTCCGTCCCACCTCCGGCGATCGGACGTGCTCGGGCCTGAAGCCCATTCCAACCAGACGCGCGGGAATGCGGCGGAGGATCGCATGATCGCGGAGCAGCCGTGCAAACCACGGAAGTGACGTCGGCGCGCCGCGCGTCAGTGTCCTTACGATCACCCGATTCTGCAGTACTACCTGCATGCGTTGCGTGATGCGCGTCGGGAGCTCGCGGCGCCGCTGCACCGCCTCGAGGTCTGCACCCGACGGCGCGCCGCGCTGCAACGGCCGGCACAGGATGTTCGCGGCGGCGACCGCGTCCTGAATGGCGAGGTTGATACCGACGCCGCCGACCGGCGACATCGCATGCGCCGCATCGCCGATGCACAGCAGTCCATCCCGGTGCCATTGCTTCAACCGATCAATTCTCACCGTCAGCAGCTTCACGTGGTCCCACGACGCAATCTCTGCAACGCGGTCCGCAAGAAACGGAACCACGCTGACGATTTCAGCGCGGAATGCCTCGAGCCCGACGCGGCGGAGCGCTTCATAGCCGTCTTTCGGGATCACGTACGCGCACTGCCAGTAGTCGGCTCGGTCGAGCATGACGAAGACGTGGCCGTTGCGGATGTTGCCCAGCGACGCGCCCGTGTCGGTCGTGCGTTTGGATAGTCGCATCCAGAGCACGTCGATCGGCGCGCCGACGTCTTCGATCGGCAATCGGGCCAGGCTGCGGACGATCGAGCTTCGGCCGTCGGCGCCGACGACGAGATCGGCGCGGATGTCGATCGGACCGTCAGGCGCCTGCGCGCGCACACCTGTAATGCGTCCATCCTGCTCGATCAGCGCGAAGACCTCGGCGCGCATCAGGAGCCGGAAGGTCGGGTACCGGCGTCCCTGCTCGACCAGGAAATTCAGAAAGTCCCATTGCGGCACCATCGCGATGAACGGGCACCTCACCGGGAGATACGAGAAGTCGGCGATTGTGACCAGCTCATTGCCGATCATTCCTCGCAGCTCGCGGAGCTCCGAGTGGGGACGCTGCAGGAATTCCTCGAGCACTCCAAGCTCGTGCATGACCTCGAGCGTCGAGGGGTGCACGGTGTCCCCGCGGAAGTCGCGCAGGAAGTCCTCGTGCTTCTCGAGTACGACGACGGGTACCCCGGCGCGGGCGAGCAGGACACCGAGCATCATGCCAGCGGGGCCGCCGCCGGCAATGCAGCAGCGCGTCTGGAGGGTCATGTCAGCGTCCGATCGCTTTCAGCGTTCGCTGGAGGTAGCCTGCGGCGTCATTGTTCTCTGGCTGCAGCGCAAGCGACGCGCGGAACTCGCTGATGGCGTCGTCGATCTTCTGCTGGCCGATGAGTGCGAGGCCAAGGAGATTGTGCGCCGGCGGATCGTTCGGCGTCAGCCGCATCGCTTCGCGCGCATGACGGACGGCGCCGTCGAAGTCGTTCCGCTGCAACAGGTGAAGCGCAAGGTTTCGCTGCGAAAGCCCGTTTCGCGGATCGACGTCGACCGCGCGCTCGAACGCGTGGGTCGCTTCGTCGTTGCGCCCGACCGATGCCAGCGCGATCCCGAGGTTGCTCAGTGCATCCGCGTCATTCGGTCTGACCTTGACGAGCTCCGTGTACTCGTCGCGCGCCCGTTCGTAGTCCTTCCGTTCCAGGAGTGCTGCGCCGAGCGCGGCCCTCGCCTCGGGGACGTTCGGATCGGAGGGACGCTCGCGGATGAAACGCGTCAGCGCGTCGACCCCTTCATCGCTCTTCCCGGCCGACAGGATCTCAAGGCCGAGGAGGTTCCGGATCTCAGGAAGATCTTCGACGGCGGCACGCAGATGCGCGATCTCCTCGTCGGTCCGTCCTGCCAGCTTCAGCTCGGCGGCCAGGTTGCGATGCGCTCGCGCGTGCGGCGTCCAGCGGTCCAGCACCGACTGCCAGAGAGCCAGGCCGGAGAGATATTCGGCGTTGCGTTGAATCGTTGCGGCGGCAAGGACACCGACTGTCAAGACGACCAATCCCACGGCAGTGTAAGGCGCCCCTTGACGGGGCGCTGACCGGGTTACTGATCGGCCGGCCATGAAGGCCCGCCCTACGGCATCGATTGCAACGACAACGAATACGACAATCGCCATCAGCGGCAGATACATCCGCCGCTCCGCGCCAACCTCGGTCGAGATCGGGATGATGCTCGACGTGGGCGCTAGCGTCAGAAAGAGCCACGCGCCGAGGAATCCAACGGCAGGCCGGCGCACGAGCGCGATGAGTGTCGCGGCGAGCAGCGCGGTCACGGCCGCTGCGTATGGCGCGACTTCTGAGAGTGTCAGCGGCAGCGGCTCACCGTAGTCGAGGACCAGAGAGCGTGGCCAGACCGCCAGGCGCAGGTAGCGGACGATCATCTCCGACTGGTTGAGGAGGTATTCCCAGGGCGAGACCGACGCGCCCGCGAAGCCAGCGGAGTCACCCCGCGGTGATGACCACAGCAACGCGATGAGGACAAGCCACGTCGCGCACAGGCCCGCGTAGTACCGCCAACGCTGCCGCAGCGCGTCTCGAAACGATCCGAAGACGAACGTCCTGTCGTACAGGAACACCACAATTGGCGCCACCGCCATCGTCTCTTTGCACGTCATGCCCATCGCGCAGCACACGACCGACAGCGCCAGCCACACCCTGGATTCGCCCGACGCCGTCGGGCGGGTCCTCTCCGCCTTCGCTAACGTCGGGTCGCGTCGCGACCCGACGAGCCAGCGCTGGTCAGGCGGACCGCTTTCGCGGTCCGCCCCGGAGGACCGCCGTAGCGCAACGCGCGGAAGCTGGTTGGACCCGCCGCCGCCGGTCCGTTCTGACCCTCCGGCCCGCTGCGCGGTGTGCAGCGTCAGGAGGAGGAACGCAGCCATCAGGAGCTCGGTCCGTTGCGAGACGTAGTTCACCGGCTCGGTCACGAGCGGATGGACCATCCAGATCAGGGCGGTGGCAAACGCGAGGTTCGTGGACCATGGATCGCCGCTGTAGGGCGCCCCTTTGCGGGGCGCCACGGCAGGCGTGTTGGCCGTAAAGGCCCGCCCGACAAAGGTCCGCGCCCCAATGGCAAGGAGCAGCAAGGCGCAGAGGACGTGGATCGCGATGTTGACGAGGCGATAGCCGCGGACGCTCAGGCCGCCGAGCGCGTAGTTGATTGCAAAGGAGACGCTGACGAGTGGCCGCCCCGCTAGTGGGGAACCCTGCTCGGTTGGCGACAGCGATGTGGAGAGGCGCCGAATCTGTTCGTTGATGACGATTGCGTGCTCGTCATCGAACGTGAACGGGGCCGGGAGGGTGTTCCAGTACACGGCGAAGCCGACGATGACCAACACCGCGGCGCGCAACGGTACGCCGCGGTCGTTCGTGATTGGCGATTTGTGATCGCTGATGTGAACCACGAATCAGTGCGGGCATTCGCGATTCGTGATTGGTGATTTGCGATTCGTGATTTTGAACCAGGAACCGTCCATATCAGGAATCACCAATCACCAATCACACATTCAGTTGCTTCCCGTGCGCTGATCCAGAACCTGGTAGATGCGCGCAATCGTCGCTTCCTGGAATCCCGGTCCGTTGATGCTCTGGTAGTGCGACTTGTGGGTGGTCATGTCGATGCGCTTGGCCGCGTCCGCCACCGGCACCTTCCGATCGTGCAACGCCTTGGTCTGGCTCCACAGGTCGCGCAGGAACGCCTGAAAGTAGTCGATGTGCTCCTTGCCTTTGAACGGCTCGCCGTGGCCGGCGATCGTCGTCTCGTAGTCGAACGCCTTCAGCTTCTCGAGGTTGTTCGCCCACTCGTCGTGAAAGCCGAAGTTGAGCGCGCCGGTCACCGGCCCTTCGAAGAAGTCACCCGTCATGATGACCTTCTCCTTCGGCAGGTACACAAGGACGTCGGTGTCGCTGTGGCCGCGCCCGGGGTGAATTAGACGAATCTCGCGATCGCCGCGGAAGATCGTCATGTGATCGTCGAAGGTCACGTTCGGCGGGGTCGGCACGGTCTCCATGAGCTGCTGCTGGTAGGCCTCCTGGGTCTTCAGCCGATCCTCGAGCTGGTTCCTACGTGCGGGATCCTGTTCAGCCGCGATCTGCTTCCGGATGCTGTCGAGTTGTCCCGGCAGATTCTGAAATTCCAGCGCGAGCCGATTTTTCAACACCCCGGCCAGGATCGCGGTCCGCTCGTTCGCGTGACCAACGATCGACACGTCCGGTCCGAAGATCTGGTTGCCGTCGACATGGTCGTAGTGCCAATGGGTGTTGACCACGTACCGGATCGGCTTGTCGGTGAGCGTCTTGATGTCGTTCACGAGGCGCCGCGTCGCTTCCGGTGTGATGTTGGTATCGACGAGGAACACATCGTCGTTGTTGACGATCACGCCCGAGGTGTCACGCGTTTCGATCGTGCCGTTCCCGAGCGCCGCGTAGACACCAGGGGCGACCTGGATGAAGCGGTGCGCGATCGGGGTCTGCGCGCTCGCGGTCGCCGCAAGTCCGATGATGCCGATGAACAGGACGATGGATGTCACGTGTCGCGAGATGAAGGTCCGCCGCACAAGACGAATCCTATAGTATCTTCCGCATTCAACTCCGAAGGAGGCCCACGTGAGTGTTTCCTCGGTCGCCGCGGGAGTCGCCGCGCCGGTCGTACCGGCCCGCACGCGACAGTCGGTGCTGTTGAGAGCGCTCGCTCCTTTTGTCATGGGCGGCGTCGTGCTCCTCACGC
>Ga0080064_1006164_pt1 | contig 13217 bp, 14 predicted proteins | sample Subgrocontami54m_FD_69260 | JGI IMG/M metagenome (GOLD analysis project Ga0080064, IMG submission 69260) | Subsurface groundwater microbial communities from S. Glens Falls, New York, USA - GMW46 contaminated, 5.4 m (SPADES assembly) (version 2) ...
CGCTCATGTGCCGCGCCACCGCCGGCTGGCGGGTGCGGCGGTCGATGACGAAGTCGTGGCCCTTGGGCTTGCGCGAGATCGCCTCGTCGATGGCGGCGAGCAGCGGGGCGTCGTCGGGGCTGGCGCGCAGCGGCGCGCGCAGGTCGGCGGCATCGTTCTGGCCGAGGCACATGTAGAGCGTGCCGGTGCAGGTCAGCCGCACGCGGTTGCAGCTTTCGCAGAAATTGTGCGTCATCGGCGTGATGAAGCCGAGCCGGCCGCCGGTCTCGGCGATGCGCACGTAGCGCGCGGGGCCGCCGGTGCGGAACGGGATGTCCTCGAGCGTGAAGCGGTCCATCAGGCGCGCGCGCACGATCGACAGCGGCAGGTACTGATCGGTGCGGTCGCCGTCGATGTCGCCCATCGGCATGGTCTCGATCAGGGTCAGGTCGAACCCGCGGCCATGCGCGAAGCGGATGAGGTCCTCGAACTCGTCCTCGTTGAGGCCTTTGAGCGCCACGGCGTTGAGCTTGATCTCGAGGCCCGCCTTCTCGGCGGCGTCGATGCCGGCCATCACCTGCGCAAAGCCGCCCCAGCGCGTGATCGCCTTGAAGCGGTCGGGCTGCAGCGTGTCGAGCGAGATGTTGATGCGGCGGACGCCGGCGTCCTTCAGGTCCTGCGCATACTTGGGCAGCTGGCTGCCGTTGGTGGTGAGCGTCAGCTCGTCCAGAGCCCCGCTGCCGAGATGGCGTGACAGCGCACGGAACAGCCACATGATGTTCTTGCGCATCAGCGGCTCGCCGCCGGTGATCCTGAGCTTGCGCACGCCCTTGCCGACGAAGGCCGTGCACACCCGGTCGAGCTCTTCCAGCGTCAACAGGTCCTTCTTGGGCAAGAAGGTCATGTGCTCGGCCATGCAATACGTGCAGCGGAAGTCGCACCGGTCGGTGACCGACACGCGCAGATACGTCACGTGCCGGCCGAACGGATCGACCAGCGCCGGCTGCCGGGAGAGGGGTCTACGCGGCTCGTTCATGTCGCCTCGAAGGTGCGCCCAGGGTTGCGTCGGACGAGCGGACCCAGGCGCGGCTCCGTGTCTACTGTCAACATCGCACGATCGCAGCCTCATCTCTAGCCACCTTAGCCACCTTCGCAAATCATGTTCCGTAGGAGCCGGCGGGGACAATGTGGCCGCAATCTCTCCGCTATGCTCGTCGCGGGCAGAAGTACCAATGCTGGGGAACGCCCGTAATTCTCCGTAAGTTTCGTGTAAATTCCAGAACTCGTTGAATGTATGCAATGTAGTTCTCGAGCTTTTTCCAACAATCCTGGCCATGTAATTCTAAGTAAATGGGAACGATCCCATCGGAGGGCAGAATTGTCCCACGGCACAGCTAGTCGGTTTCTCGTGCACCGCAACAGGCGAGTGGCTCATTTTCGTTCAGTGTGGTATTGTCAAGCTCAGGCCAGACGTGCAAGTCTGGCACACTAAAGAGTCCCGTCTGCGACGGACACAGGACGGGGCCATTGATAGGGAGAAAGGCCTGATGCCGCGGGCGGGCGGGCTGGTGCAACCAAGCCCAGGCATCGCACCGGAGGACGTGCTCCGGGCGCGGTGCTACCGTTTGCTTGCGCGCTTCCTCTCCTCCCCACCCACTAATGCGGAGCTGCAAGTTGCAGCTGAGCTGACCGGCGACGACAGCGATCTCGGCCGGGCCATCGCCGCATTCGCGCGGGTTTGCGCGCGCGCCGATGCTGCCAGCGTTGGTGCGGAGTACCACGAGCTGTTCATCGGCCTGGTGCGCGGCGAGCTGGTCCCTTACGGCTCCTACTATCTGACCGGCTTCCTGCACGAGAAGCCGCTCGCCAAGCTGCGCCAGGACATGGGCCGGCTGGGCATCGAGCGCCAGCAAGGCGTCGCCGAGCCCGAGGACCATATCGCCTCGCTGTTGGAGATGATGGCCGGCTTCATCGACGGCGCGCTCGGACGAGAGCTCTCCCTCGAGCAGCAGAAGACATTTTTCGCGACCCATATCAGATCGTGGGCGCCGGTGTTTTTTCGCGACCTGGAAGTGGCGAAAGCTTCCGTGCTCTACGCCACGCTCGGATCGGTCGGTCGCGCCTTCCTCGCCATCGAGGAGGGCGCTTTCGCCATGGTCTAGGCCCATTGGTCCAGGCCCATTCGCAATCGGGATTGGAATGAAGAGAAGACAGGCAACGTCCACATGCAAGGGATCACACTGAGGAGGCAGGCTCATGAAGCAGACCAAAAAAGAGACGGTTGCGGATCGCCGCAGCTTCCTGAAGCTCGCCGGAGCGGGTGCTGCGGCTGGCGGAGCGGCGCTGATGACCGGCGAGAAGAAGGCCGAGGCCGGCGAGGCAAAGTCCAAGCCCTCGCTCTATCGCGAGACCGAGCACATCCGTCGCTACTACGAGCTCGCGCGCTGACGGCAGATTGATTGGCCGGCCGTGGCGGTTGCCAGCTGCCGGCGTGACCAGACAAGGGAGGCAGGCATGCTCAGGAAGAAGATGAACGGCGTCGCGCAAGGCGTCCGTTTGTCGTCTGCCCTGCAAGAGCAGGCGCAAGGCGCATTGGATCGGCGCGCGTTCTTGAGGAGCTCGGGGCTCGCCATCGGCGGGCTGGCTGCCGTTTCGACGGCGGTCGGCAGGGTGCGGGAGGCCGAGGCCGCCGGCCCGCCCACGGGCGGCAAGGTCGACATCAAGAAAACCGTATGCACGCACTGCTCGGTCGGCTGCACGATCATGGCCGAGGTGCAGAACGGCGTGTGGATCGGCCAGGAGCCGGGCTTCGACAGCCCCTTCAACCTCGGCGCCCACTGCGCCAAGGGCGCGGCCGCGCGCGAGCACGCGCATGGCGACCGCCGGCTCAAGTACCCCATGAAGCTCGTCGGCGGGAAGTGGACCCGCATCAGCTGGGATACTGCCATCAACGAGATCGGCGACAAGATTTTGGCGATCCGCCAGGCGTCGGGACAAGACTCGGTCTACTGGATGGGCTCGGCCAAATTCTCCAACGAGCAGGCCTATCTGTTCCGCAAGTTCGCAGCGTTCTGGGGCTCCAACAACGTCGACCACCAGGCGCGCATCTGCCACTCCACCACGGTCGCGGGCGTCGCGAACACGTGGGGCTACGGGGCGATGACGAACTCCTACAACGACATCATGAAGACGAAGTGCATGTTCCTCATCGGCGGCAACCCCGCCGAGGCGCACCCCGTCTCGCTGCAGCACCTGCTGAAGGCCAAGGAGCAGAACAACGCCGCCTTCATCGTCTGCGACCCGCGCTTCACGCGCACGGCCGCGCACGCCACCGAGTTCGTGCGCTTCCGCTCCGGCACCGACATCGCGCTGATCTGGGGCATCCTCTGGCACATCTTCGAGAACGGCTGGGAGGACAAGGAGTTCATCCGCAAGCGCGTCTGGGGCATGGACTTCGTCCGCGACGAAGTGAAGAAGTGGACGCCCGAGGAAGTCGAGAACGTCACCGGCGTGCCCGGCGGGCAGATGCGCCGCGTGGCCAAGACGCTCGCCAGCAGCAAGCCGGCCACCGTCATCTGGTGCATGGGCGGCACCCAGCACACGGTCGGCAATGCCAACGTGCGCGCCTACTGCATCCTGCAGCTGGCGCTGGGCAACATGGGCGTCGCCGGCGGCGGCACCAACATCTTCCGCGGCCACGACAACGTGCAGGGTGCCACCGACTTCGGCGTCGAGCCGGTGACGCTGCCCGGCTACTACGGCCTGATCGAGGGCGCGTGGAAGCACTGGGCCCGCGTCTGGGACGTCCCCTACGACTGGGTTCTCGGCCGCTTCAAGGACAAGAAGCTGATGGAGGCGGCGGGCATCCCGCTGTCGCGCTGGGCCGACGGCGTGCTCGAAGCCAAGGCCAACGTCGAGCAGCCCGATACGCTCAAGGCCATGATCTTCTGGGGTCACGCGCCGAACTCGCAGACCCGCGGGCCGGATCTGAAGAAGGCGTTCGAGAAGCTCGACCTGCTCGTCGTCGTCGATCCGCATCCAACCGTCAGCGCCGTGCTGCACGACCGCACCGACGGGGTTTACCTGCTCCCCGCGGCCACGCAGTACGAGACCGTTGGCTCGGTGACGGCCTCCAACCGCTCCCTGCAGTGGCGCGAGAAGGTGTTCGGGCCGTTCTTCGAGGCCAAGCCCGACCATGAGATCATGTATCTCATGGCCAAGAAGCTCGGCTTCGACAAGGAGCTGTTCAAGCACATCAAGGTCGAAGGCAGCGAGCCGGTGGTCGAGGACATCACCCGCGAGTTCAACAAGGGCATGTGGACGATCGGCTACACCGGCCAGAGCCCGGAGCGCCTGAAACTGCACATGGCCAACCAGCACACCTTCGACAAGGTGACGCTGCGCGCCAACGGCGGCCCCTGCGACGGCGACTATTACGGCCTGCCGTGGCCTTGCTGGGGCACTGCCGCCATCAAGCATCCGGGCACGCCGAACCTCTACGATACGTCCAAGCCCGTCGCAGAGGGAGGCCTCAACTTCCGCGTCAACTTCGGGCTGACCGTGAAGGGCCAGGCCAACGACAAGTGGTCCAAGAACGACCCGGCTGCCGACACCCTGCTGGCGGTCGAGAGCTATCCGGTCGGCAACGAGATCAAGGATGGCCACCCGCCGGTCTCCATGGGCATGCTCATGAAGATGGGTTGGGACAAGGACCTGACCGAAGCGGAGCTGGCGACGATCAAGAAGATCGGCGGCGACAAGCCCGAGAATGTCTTGTGGACCATCGACATGTCGGGCGGCATCCAGCGTGTGGCGATCAAGCACGGGGTGGCGCCGTTCGGCAACGGCAAGGCGCGCTGCGTCGTCTGGAACTTCCCCGACGGCGTGCCGCTCCACCGCGAGCCGCTCTACACCAACCGGCGCGACCTGCTGCCCAAGTACGCGACCCACACGGATCGCAAGCTCAACCGGCTGCCGCTGCTGTTCGAATCGATCCAGAAGAACGACGTCTCCAAGGAGTATCCCATCATCCTGACGTCGGGCCGTCTGGTTGAATACGAGGGCGGCGGCGAGGAGCAGCGCTCCAACCCGTGGCTGGCCGAGCTGCAGCAGAACATGTTCGTGGAGATCAACCCGGCGGACGCCAACAACCTCGGCATCAAGGACGGCCAGCAGGTCTGGGTCGAGGGGGCAGAGAAGGGCAAGGTCAGGGTCATGGCGATGGTGACCGAGCGGGTCGGCAAGGGCGTCGCCTTCATGCCGTTCCACTTCGGCGGCCACTTCCAGGGCAAGGACCTCAGGTCCAAGTACCCGGCGGGCACCGATCCCATCGTGTTGGGCGAGTCTGCCAACACGGCCACGACCTACGGCTACGACGTCGTGACCCAGATGCAGGAAACCAAGACCACGCTCTGCAAGATTTGGAGGGCCTGACCATGGCACGCATGAAGTTCCTCTGCGACGCGGAGCGGTGCATCGAGTGCAACGCCTGCGTCACCGCCTGCAAGAACGAGCACGAGGTGCCCTGGGGCGTCAACCGGAGGCGGGTCGTCACCATCAACGACGGCAAGCCGGGCGAGCGCTCGATCTCGGTCGCCTGCATGCACTGCTCGGATGCACCGTGTGCGGCCGTCTGCCCGGTCGATGTCTTCTACACCACCGAGGAGGGCGTGGTGCTGCACAACAAGGACCTGTGCATCGGCTGCGGCTATTGCTTCTACGCCTGCCCGTTCGGGGCGCCGCAGTTTCCGCAGGCCTCCAACTTCGGCAGCAGAGGCAAGATGGACAAGTGCACCTTCTGCGCCGGCGGCCCCGAGAAAAACGAGGAGCTGCAGTTCAAGAAGTACGGCCGCAACCGTCTGGCCGAGGGCAAGCTGCCCCTGTGCGCGGAGATGTGCTCGACCAAGGCGCTATTGGCCGGCGACGGCGACGTGGTGTCGACCATTTATCGCGAGCGCGTCGTCACCCGCGGCTTCGGCTCCGGCGCCTGGGGCTGGGGCAAGGCCTATCCCGGCCAGTCCGGCTAGAGCAGCGGTCCCGTCGTCAGGCTCGTGGGCAGGGCCGAAGAGCTAGGCTGAGCACAAAGGGGGGGCGGCCGATGGGTCGCCCCTTATTGTCAGGTGCGGCGGCGCGATTTGTCAGGTGCGGCGGCACGATTGTCAGGTGCGGCGGCGCGGGGTAGCGCTGGCCGGCGCCGGTTGGAAGGCTGACGGCGCTGCGGGTTGAGGAGGCAGACATGGCACATGGGCATTGGGCCGCGCTCGCGGCGGCGGCAGCGGTACTGCTGCTGGCGGGCGGCTGCCGCGAGAACGAGCAGAACCGGCCGCTCGACTTCCAGCCGCACATCTACAAGGGCGAGAAATCGCCGTCGCTGAACGAGCAGCAGAAGCGCGATTTGCAGGACCGCGGCAATCTGCAGCGGTGAATGACGCGCTCGCCGGCGCCGGCGCGACCGGATTGGCAGGACGGGCGCGTCTTGGCACAATGGGCTAAACACAAGGATCGGGAGGATCGGACGATGCAAGCGGGACCAGTAACCCGTTCCAGCGCCAGGCGTGTGGCCCTGGCAATCCTCGGTGCGCTCGCCGGCGTGGCCGTGGCGCTCACGGTAGCCCTGTCGAGCGTGACGGCGCAGCAGGGCCAGGCGCCGAGCTCCAGCGTGCGCCCGCCGCCGGACGCGTCCATCCCCGGCGGGCCCAATGTCGTGCAGCCGGAGCGGCCCGGCAACTACGACAACGAGATGTGGAGGAAGGTGCGCGAGGGCCTCAGCGGCCAAGTGTCGATCCCCGACAAGAAGGCGGGCCAGCTCGTGCAGTCGGATGGCGAGGCGTGGCGCAACTTCCGCAACGGCCCGCTGCCGCGCTACGGGCTCTACGCGCTCGGCGGCACGGTCGTGCTGCTGGCCGCCTTCTTCCTGGCACGCGGCCGCATCCCAATCGAGCACGGCTGGGCCGGCCGCACCATCACGCGCTTTTCCGACCTCGAGCGCTTCGGCCACTGGCTGCTCGCCGTCTCGTTCGTCATCTTGGGGCTGACCGGGCTCAACGTCCTCTACGGTCGCTATTTCCTGCTGCCGTTGCTCGGCCCTGAAGGCTTTTCCTTCATCTCCCTTTGGGGCAAGCTGCTGCACAACTACGTGGCCTTCGCCTTCATGGTCGGCCTGGCGCTGACCTTCGTCGTCTGGCTGCGCTACAACTTCCCGCACTGGCGCGATGTGGTGTGGCTGCTCAAGGGCGGCGGCATGTTCGTCAAGGGCTCGCACCCCCCGGCGTGGAAGTTCAATGCCGGGCAGAAGATCCTGTTCTGGCTCGTCATGCTGGGCGGCCTGTCGCTGTCGCTGTCCGGCCTGGCGCTGATGTTCCCGTTCCAGGCGGCGCTGTTCGCCAAGACCTTCGCGCTCGTCAACCTGCTGGGCTTCAAGCTGCCGACCCAGCTCACGCCGATCCAGGAGATGCAGTACGCCACCTCCTGGCACGGCGTCGTCGCGCTGGCCCTCGTCGTCGTCGTCATCGCCCACATCTACATCGGCACCCTCGGCATGCAGGGCGCGTTCTCGGCCATGGGCTCGGGCCAGGTCGACGTGAACTGGGCCAAGGAGCACCACAGCCTCTGGGCCGAGCGCGAGATCGAGAGGATGGAGGACGCGGCGGCGGCAGAGACCGGCACGCCGCGCGTCGCCCCCGCGGAATGAGGCGGCGCCCCTCGCGCCGACGCGGCTCCCCTCCCCCTTGCGGGGAGAGGCTGGGGGTGGGGGTTCACCAAGCTTGCTCACCCTGGAGATATCACCCCACCCCTAACCCCTCCCCGTCGAGGGGAGGGGAAGCGCGGGCGTCGCGCGCTCGGCACGCACCATCGTCGAGTTGGTTGGCCGTCGCAGCCACGATGTTTGCCTGCTTGGTCGGCCCGTCTCTTGTTTCCGCTCAGGGCCCGGCAACCGGCGACCGACCTTCAGCAACCGAACCCCAATCCGCCAAATCCGACCGCCGGGCGGCCGAGCGGCAGCGCCGCGCCAGCCCGGGCAACCTGATCGGCCATGGCGGGCCGGTGAAAGCTCTGGCCGTCGATCCTGCCGGGGGCCGGGCGCTCACCGGCTCGTTCGACTACGCCATGATGGTCTGGGATGTCGCCAGCGAGCAGCCCGTGCGCCTCGCGCGCCTCGACGACCACAACGGCGCCGTCAACGCGGTGGCCTTCGTGCCGGGCGGCAGCCTGGCGCTGGCGGCCGGCGACGACGGCGCGGTCTCGCTCTGGGACTTGGCCACGGCCAAGCTCGTGCACCGCTTCCTCGGCCACGAGGCCAAGATCGTGGGCCTCGCCGTCTCGGCGGACGGGCGATGGGCGGCCTCGGCCGGCTGGGACCGCACGGCGCGCCTGTGGGACCTGACGCAGCTCGAGCCCGGGCCGGTGCTTGCAGGCCACCAAGGGCCGGTCAATGCCGTGGCGTTTTCCGCCGACGGCAGCCGCGTGTACAGCGCCAGCGCCGACGGCACCATCGGGCAGTGGGTCCGCGCCGACGGCAGCTTGCAGCGGCCGCTCCTGCGGCACGGCTGGGGCATCAATGTGCTGGCGCGGCTGCCGGGCACCGACCGGCTCGTGTTCGGCGCGCTCAACGGCTCGGTGGCGGTGATCGACGGGGAGACCGGCGCAACCGTGATGGAGCTGCCCGCGCACCAGCGCCCGGTGCTGGCGCTGGCGGTGCTCGAGAAACCCGGCATCATCGCCACCGGCGGCGGCGACGGCGTCATCCGCGTGCTGCGGTCGGCGGATGGGTCTCGCATCGAGGAATACCGCAATCCCTACGGCCCGGCCTGGGCGCTGGCATTCGTCGGCGACGGCACCGCGCTCTACTACGGCGGGCTCGACGACTTCGCCACCTTCTGGCGCATCGCCCCGCGCGAGCCGTTCGAGGCCATCGACAGCCCGTTCCCGCGCCGCTTCCAGGTGCGCGGGCAGGCCTCCGACCGGCTCGCCCAGGGCGAGCTCCAGTTCGCCAGAAAATGCAGCGTCTGCCATACCTTGCAGTCGGACGGGCGCAACCGCGCCGGGCCGACCCTGCACAAGCTGTTCGGCCGCAGGATCGGCACGCTGGCGGGCTATCCCTATTCCGAGGCGCTGAAGCAGCTCGACATCGTGTGGATGCCCGAGACGCTGGGCAAGCTGTTCGCGCTGGGCCCCGAGGTGTTCACGCCGGGGTCGAAGATGCCGCTGCAGAAAATGACCGATCCGGCCCAGCGCGAGGCGCTCATCGCCTATCTGAAGCTCGCCACCGAGGACGAGCCCATTGACGGAAACGGGCCGCGAGGCTCAGACTCATCGGCGCAAGGAGAAAAGAAATGAGAGCCTTCATCTTGAGCCTGGTCGCGCTGGCGGCAATCACGGCGATTTCGGCAGCGGCGCTGCGCTTCGTGCCGATGTCGGCGAGCGACGTGTACTCGGAGAAGCCGAACGTGCGGCTGTAGAGTGGAGGGGGTCAGACCCCTCGCGGAGAGCTGCGTAGGTTGGGTCGAGCGTCAGCGATGACCCAACACTGACGGCAATCTCAACTTGCGTTGGGTCTTCGCTCCGCTCGACCCAACCTACGGCGCGGAGAGATCGCCATGAACGAAGACAAGTTCAACATGTCGCTGCGGAAGTTCCTGAAGCAGGTGGGCGTCACCTCGCAGCGCGAGATCGAGCGCGTGGCGCGCGAGAAGGGCGCGGCCAAGGGCAAGCTGAAGGTCAAGATCGTGCTCACCGCCGCCGGCACCAGCCTCAATCACGTGGTCGAGGAAGAGCTCGACCTCGGGTGAGGGCACAACCCATCGCAGCATTCGCGTTCAGTCATCGTCGGGAAGTTTGCGGAGGTTCTTGACGCGCGCGCCATGGATCACGCGTGCAACTTCGATGCCCTCAGCATCAGGGAGGGTACGATAGAAGATGGTGTAACGGTACTTGCCGAGCGGCCGACGGTAGAGATTGGGCTCGTCTGTCTTGGCGGCGGCAAACGGATTGAGCGTGCACGTGTGGATCGTGTATTCGATTGCGAGCGACACGCTGCGCGCGCCACGTGGGCTTCGCTTTCTGATGTAGGCGAGGATCTCGTCGATGTCGCGCAGTGCCCGCGGCGCGTAGATGGTTTTCATACGCGGTATTTGTCGAACACCGCGCGAACCTCTGCGTCTGTCGCCGCCTCACCTCGGTCCAGTTCGTCGAGGCCTTCCCGTACCAGCCGACGTTCCTCCACGCTCAGATGATAGACACCCTCCCCGGCGTCGGCGATCCGCTCGAGCACCTCCGCAGCGTACTCTTGCCGCTCCTTGGAGAGCTTCTTCACCTTTTCGATTGCTTGTTCGAGAACCTTGATCATGGTTTGATCATAGCACACGAGCGTGCTCTCACAATCGCCGGTCCGGTGCCCTGCGCACATCCGAGCCCATGGTTGGCGTTTCCATGCACCTCGACGATCCGCACTTCCCGCCCTTGCTGAAGGGCCATGCCGTGAAGGCGCCGGTGCAGCCCTTCGCGCACGCCTGCCGGCTGGCCGAGATGGGCGAGCTCGGCGCCGGTGACCTGGTGTGGAGCCGCAACGCGGCGCGCGCCGAGCTTGCGATCGTGCTCGAGCCCGAGGTGGCGCTCGAGCGCGCGCTGCAGATGGCCCCGCTGATGCTGGTGGCGCTGGGCGATTGCCTGGGCGCGCTAGCCCCGCCGAAGGTTGCGATCCACTATCGCTGGCCCATGGGCATCCTGCTCAACGGCTCGATCGCCGGCGCGGTGCGCCTTGCCGCGTCCCGCGTGCCCGCCGGCCAGATACCGGCCTGGCTGGTCGTGGCGGCCGAGCTCGACATCGCCGCGCCGCGCCAGGAGCGCCGGGAGTGGTCCAGGACCTCGCTGGCCGAGGAGGCGGGGGAGGAGATCACGCGCACCGACGTCCTGCAGTCGCTCGCCGCGCATTTTCTCACTTGGCTCAACACCTGGGGAGACGAAGGCTTTCGCCCCGTGCACGATCAGTGGCTGTTCCGCGCCGAGGGCCGGGAGGCGCCGATCTCGATCGCGCACGCGCGCGAGACCATCGAAGGCCAGGTGCTGGGCCTCGACGAGAGCGCCAACCTCCTCGTCAAGACGGCGGCGGGCAAGGTGCAATGCCTCGCCTTCCTCGACTGCGTCGACCTGATCGAGCCGCCGGCGGGCGACCGATGACCTCCGCAACCCCGGTCAAGTTGCTGAGGACCATTCGCTTCGACGCCTCCGACGAGCGCGTGTTCGAGCTGGCGGCGGCGCCCGAGGAATGGGCGGTGTCGGGCGCGTTCGCCTTCGCCGGCCTCGCAGCCGACGCCATTGCCGGCAAGACCCGGCAGGCCTTTGCCAACGGCTTTCTCGGGCTTGCGAGCTTCGGCCGCTCGACCTTCGCCACCGTGGCCGAAGCCACGCCAGCAGACCTGGACGCGATCGAGCTGCTGTTGGCATCGCATTTCGTATCGGCGCATGGGGCACCCGACCTCGAGGCGGCGTTGCCCGCGGCCAAGGAGGAAGCCCGGTTCGTCCTCGACCTGTGCCGCGACGCGCCGATCAACACGGTCTTCACCGTGCGGCGCACGTGGGGTGGCGACGGCCGGATCAAGGAGGAGTTCCGCACCATCCGCCCGCCCACGGGCGAGCCGCTGCACGCCAAGATCTGGACGGTGGTCGATGAGCCGTGAGTTCTGGAAATCGGCCGGCATGCATCTGTTGCAGCGCGGCGCCGAGGGCTGGCTCGAGGTCACGCCCCAATTCCTGCGCGCCTATTACACGCGCCCCGAGATGCACCCCCTCGAGGGCTCGTGCGCGGCCGAGGTGGCCCTGCACGAGGACCTGATGGCCGATCCGCTGCGCCCCGTCGATGCGGCGCGCCTTGCCGCCCTTGCCGACCCCGAGGTCGCCGACAACTATCGCGTCGTGCTGGCCTACCGCGACCTGCTGATGCGCGCGGGCACCATCGAGGGCGCCTATCTGCGGCTGATGCGCCAGTCGAAGATCGCCATCCCACCGGTGTTCGTCGACCAGATGGTGCACCTGATCCTGCGCAACATTCTGGATGGCTGCACCGATCCGATCCGGCTGCGCACCGCGGAGCTGTTCTTTCGCGAGCAGAGCGCCTCGACCGAGGACGCCCGGCTGATGCTGGCCGACGAGGAGATCGTCGAGATGCACGCCCGGACGGGGAGCGAGACCGGCCTTGCCCAGCTGCTCAGCCAGACCGGCACGCCGCTCAAGTCGGTCGCGCTCGACGTGCTCGACGACGACAACAAGGACATCTACTGGCCGCGCTCGGACCGCTTCGACACCGTCATCGATTTCCGCTTCGGCCAGCCCGCCCCGGACGCCTTCGCGCGCGTCGTCGAAAGCTGGCTCAAGCATCTGCTGCGCCTCGAGGTGCGCGTCGAGCCGCGCCCCAGCATCGAGGATGCGGACTGGCGCTGGCACATCGGGCTCGACCGCGAGTCCACCCGCATCCTCAACACTCTCTACGAGGGCAAGACGCCCTCGCTCGACGACATGGCGAGCATCGTCGGGCTGTTCCGCATGCGCATCCCTGACGAGCGCATGGTGCTGGAAAAGGTGCGGGGCAAGCCGGTCTATCTGGGCCTCGCCATGGACGCGCGGAAACGGGTCAAGATGAAGCCGCAGAACCTGCTCACGAACCTGCCGGTGATCGCCACGGTGTAGTTGGCCCACGCCGCGACGGGCCGGCAGCGCAGCAAAAGCAATGGGCGCCAGATCCATCGGATCCGGCGCCCACCGACGTTGGTCGTGGAGCAAAGGTCAGTTCGTCAGCCGCAGCGTGGCGATCTTCAGCGCGATGTCGCGGAACGCCTGCTTCAACTGCTCGCCGTCGGCGGCGTTATAGAATTTTGTGGAATCGGTCGCGCACTGGGTCAGCGTGTCGATGGCCGTCTGGTTACTCCCGAGGTCAAAGCCCACCGTGTAGACCACGATGCCCTTGGCCTTCATCGCCGTGCACAGCAAACGCGCCTGCGCCGTCGAGCAGCCATTAGCCGCTTGCGGGCACGAGGACGTCGAGTTCTGGTTCACCGATATGCCATTCGAACTGTACTGCGTATTGTACTCGCCGTCGGTCATCAGGATCGCGATCTTCTGCAGGTCGGCTGTGCCGTACGCCGCCGGCGCGCTGGTCGGCCACAGCGCCGACCAGTTGGGCGACAACGTGTACCAGGCCCAGGCGGTGCCCAGGTGCCCGGCCGTGCCGCCGGCTGCGGTAAGAG
>Ga0080064_1006165_pt1 | contig 13212 bp, 18 predicted proteins | sample Subgrocontami54m_FD_69260 | JGI IMG/M metagenome (GOLD analysis project Ga0080064, IMG submission 69260) | Subsurface groundwater microbial communities from S. Glens Falls, New York, USA - GMW46 contaminated, 5.4 m (SPADES assembly) (version 2) ...
ACGTAGCTGCCAGAGCCGCTTTCGATCGGGCTATCACCGACGCGTCCGACGACGACTGCGACGAGACCGGCCTGAGCATTCAGTTGGCTGCGCTGCTCATCCTCGAAGGAGCCGAGTCGACATTGGCCGGGGCGACTCTCTCTTGAGCAGTGTTCCTGCTTGAGCAGGCCGCCCCAATGCACCTACCTGCCGACGCGGTTTGCTTGGGAGTACCGAAAGCAAGCTCGCGATCTTGCGGCGAACGACACGCGGCTGGCGAGGCTAAATTCTCGGTGAACTCCCCGCCCGCTCCCTAGCATCTAATTAGCTCAACTCTGTTCGGAATTACTCGCTCAAGGACGTCCGTCGCGGACTCCCACTGATGATCTCTTCGACGTTTGTTCGTGCTTTTCCGGGAAGCCTCCGGCCTACGTCGGAAGGGTTCGTGGTATTACGACCTCTGTCTTCAGGAGTCGAACTGATGGGCGAGAACATAGGATAGAATCAGTTCTTGCGCGATGTGACACATAGGATCATCGTCTTCTGCAATGCGGAGCAGCAATTCCGTAATCTCAGCGTCCTCTAATGCAAGCCATCCAAATGCACTAAGTGCTGCTTCACGGGCCGGATCGCTGCGATTATTAGCAACCTCAAAGAGTAAAGCTCTGACCTCCAGATCATCAGCAGCGAGTGGTTCCAATGCGAAGACTGCCTCGCTCCGCTGGGGGTCGAATTTATTGCGCGCCGCCGTCAGAAGAAATGAACGCACGTCTGACCCATGAGCCAAGGGACGAAGCGCTATCATAGCCGCCCCGCGCAACGTGTGATTCTGATCCATACAAATGCTCATCAGATCATTAAGTACTCCATATTTTTCAATTTCTGGCAGAATGATCAACATCGCGCCGCGTAGCAGTTGATTTAGGAGCAAATCTCTCTGGGTTTGAAGGACCCATCTAAAGAATTTGGAAACAATGTCCTTGTTGAGGAATCGACTGTCTATTGTGACCATAGGACGTAGGAGAATTGCGTGCAGTTCATGTGCACCATTCAGATCTTGCGTTTGGATCCGGCTACGTGCAAGCTCCCAAGCCTCACCGAAGTGACCTAATGCTACAAGTGATTGGATCGTTCTCCGATTGGTCAAAGGAGTTGATGGCCTGCTCATGCATTGAACGAGAGTCTGCCGCAACTGCCCTCCTCCAAATTGGCGCAAGTCCACACGAATGGCGAAATCAGTCCACCATTCGAGTTCAATGATTTGGGACTCTTCCATGGGTAGAACTCTCAGTGAGTATTGATGTTCGTTTTGTTGGAGGACAGCGTAACCTTTTACTGGGTGCTTCCATTCTTAATGGAGATCCAGCCGTTTGGAAGGTGGCCGAGGGCTAATGTCAAGAACTGGGGGAATTCCCTTCCAAGCTCGCGTGATCAGGCAGCGGTGTCCGCCAGGTGATCGTCTGCTTGGCTGGGCCGTCGTGCAGCGACAGCGTGCACGGCAAACTCACCGGGGACTTGCACAGTCTAGCGTCCAGTAGCGCTGCCGCCCCTGCTCGGCCATGCCTATCCCCGCCTCGGTGACCATTCGGTCCAGCAGCAATTCGTGATGCCGGGGGCTCGCGATCCACGCTCGGAGGGTCTCGGCCGGAGTACGGGTACCCATCGCGATGTTCTCGGCCACCACTCGGAATAATCCGTATCCCGCGTCGGTTATCCGCTCCCCCGGTCCCCGGCCCTGGGGATCCTGGTGAGCGAAGAATTCCTGGCGGCCCATAGCGAGACTATGATCCCTTGCCGCGTGGACCAGGACGGTGGAGAGCCGCCAGGGCGGCCGCCCCTGCTGCAGGCGGTAGGCGTTGATCTGTTCGAGCAACTCCTGCTCCAATGGACAGGTTGTCGGCCAGACCGTGCGAATACCGGTGGCCCGCACAGTGACGATGGTTGGCGCCAAGCCGAGCCGACGCTCCATCCAGCGGATCATCGGTGGCGTGCCCCGCAGGGACCCGAGCAGCGATGTCCATGCTCGGTCAGGCAGTGCTCACAGTTCACACCCGTACATCCATGCGTGCGACAGGGCTGAACCGGCCCTCGGCCCTCCGCTAGACACTCAATCTGCGAACGGCTGCACCATCCGCACTCGAGAGTGGCAGAGGGCGCCGCAGCGACTGCCGCATGGGCAATCGCAATGCCCGGGCGCAGGCCGGACGGGGGACGAGTCCTCTGGCTGCTAATCGTCGTGATCCCCGCCGGTCGCGACCCCACCTGAACGGTTCGGATAGATGGATCTCGCGGAGGTCCCGAGGACGGTGGGGCCGAGGAGTGGTTCGCATAGACCACCGCTGCCAGGATCGCCAGGCCGATGAGCAAGACGATGACGAGTTCCATCCGATCCTCCGCTGTCAGAGACTACGTCCGACCCACGGTCACGATTGATGAGTGACGCTTCTTCTGGGCCAGCTGGCGATAGTGGGCAATCAGCGTCACCACATCCGGGCAGTGCACGAACAGCCCTCCGGTTCGGGCTGCCAGCTCGCGCAGCAGCACCTCGCCTGCGCGATAGTCCCGGGATTGCGGGGACCCAATCCCGACCGCATCGACCATGATGCCCTCACGCTGGCAGCGATCAATGAGCCGGCGCGGATCTACCCCGGCGTTGGTGTCTCCGTCGGAGAGGATGACCAGCCGACGGGTACTGTCTGCAGGGGCTTCCTGGGACAGCAGACGAATTCCGTGCTCCATGGCCCGCCCGATGGCGGTGGCGTTGCCGGCTCGGATCCCGGCCACGCGTTGCCAGACGTCTGCCGCGGGCGCACCGAATCCCGCGACGGTTTGGCAGCCGCCATCGAACTGCAGAACGGCAACTCGATCGCGGGGATCGATTCCATACTTCTCGTTATAGAAGGCGAGCGCGGCCTGTTTGGCCGCCTCCAACCGACTGGGAGGGTAGTCCGTCGCGTCCATAGATGGGCTGCGGTCGAGCAGCAGTCCCACCCATTCGATCCACTCCACCCCAGGCGTTCGTGCCCGAGTGAGAGCCACGGTCTGGATGGTCGGCGTAGACTTATGCCACGGCAGCTTCATGGTCCACCTCCGGTGCACCCGCGTCATCAACGGCGTCAAGCCCGGTGCCGGGGAGCAGGGGCTCCGGCACCAGGTACCGTCGCTCGCTGTCGCAGTAGGCGGCCAGCGCCTGGCCGGACGGAATACCGTAGTCCCTCAGCGTGTGGGCCTCCGCCCGCTCGGTCAGCTCGCAGCTGAATTCGGCGGAGTATCCGTTGGGGTCGTCGCGCTGGCAGCCCGGGCACGCTGGATCCCGGAGGGGAGCCTTCTGGGGCTGCATGACCGTCCGCCGCTGCCCGCACCCGGTGCAGGTCATGTAGGTCGTGAGGAGTTGCGGCGACGCAAGCAGGACCCTGTCTGCCGTGACTCCCCACTGCCCAGCGACCAACTCCCGGAGCTCCCGAATGGTGGTGTCCGGGCCGTAGGGTAGTGTGAAGATCTCCTCTGAACTCGCCCGGCGATGCTCGGCGCAGCTTTCGCGACGGGGGCGCTGATAGACGCTCGCACGCCCTACGGGCCCGTCGAAGCGCAGCTCGCTCTCCGTGAAGAATGGCTGCAGCCCGGCCCCCAACAGGACCACCTCCTTGGCCATGAGGGCGGCGGCGGCCAGCCCATCCAGACCATTAGTGGCCGCCGGCGTGGACTGCTGCTCGATGACCACGCCGTTGCAGCCGGGGTAAGCGTTGGGATCGGTCTGATCCGGCGGCAGAGGGCAGGCATAGCAGGGAGAGTCTCCGGGCAGGATGGTCTGAACGGAAAAAGAGAGGTCGTCGATCGCGCCTTCGACAATGGCGCGTGTGCGGCCTGGCAGGAGATGCACGTAGCGGTTGACGTGCAGACGGCTCGCCAGATCGTGGGTCGCCAGCACCACCACGTCGTACTCGCGGAAGCGGGCGGTCCCGAATTCGAAGCGGATGTCGGCCACGATGCCGTCCGAGTGCATGCTCGGGTTAATTTCCTTGAGGTGCCGGGCGAGGACGAGCGCCTTCGGCTGCCCGACATCGGAGGCCAGATAACTCACGCCCCGGCTGAGGTTCGCCTCGCTCACGGTGTCCAGGTCCGCGATGTCGATCCAGCGCACCCCGGCCCGGGCCAGTGCCACGCCCACCGGATCGCCAATGTTTCCGGCTCCGACCAGGAGCACGCGGAGATCGTCCAGCTGCGCCTGGTCCCAGGTGCGGCCGTCCTGAACGATCAGGCTTTGCCTTGAGTAGCGCTCAGCGGATGGAGTGCGCATGGTAGGGGTCATCGTGGTTTCCTCCTCGTGATGGGTGGATCGCGGAAGCAAGGTATGCAGACGGGATGCGGGGGCTGAGGCGGGCAGGCACCGGGAGGTCCAGGATCCTGAGCACCTCCTCCGAAGCGAGGGAGCTCGGAGCGCGGTACAGCTCCTGCTCGCCGCGACGGGCAAAGATCCCATAGTCCCCATGCCAGGGATCGACGACCATGGAAAGCCAGTGTGGAATGTGGCCGAAGGACCAGTAGGCCGGGACGTCAGCATGGGCGCTCAAGAAGACGCGCATCCGGGGATGCGAATGGAAGTCGCCGACGACTTCTAGGCCGGTGATGCCGAGGGCTGAAAGCGTCTCCCGCCCCGCCTCCCAGGAGGCGGGCAGGATGTTGCAGCTCACGCGGGTCGCCTCGCAAATGCCATCGGTGGCGGCCACCACCACCGGTACACTTCCTCCCTGGGGATGCGCGAAGACGCGCCCCCACAGCAAGCCGCCCCACTCAGTGCCGGTCTCGTCGTAGACCGCGCGGACAACGTGATCGATGGTCTTCAGGGCGGCTTCACCCATGAGCACGCAGCAGGGGTACGAACCGGGCATGTTAGTCATCATCGTTCGTCCCCGAACCCACACGGGGCCCACGGGGAGCCGCTCCCGGGCTCGGGAGCGCCGTCGGGGCTTCAACTCGTGTGGTCACCGCTGTGGGCGTCGGGGCGGGTGGGGGCGCAGCGGCGCCGAGGCGATTCCCGGTCGCCTGAAGCGTTCCCAGTTGAACGGCGAGCCGATTCACCTCCTGGCGGAGGGTGGCGGCTTCCGCTTGGAGCGCCGATTGAGTGGCTGCGCGGTTAGCTACCGCCTCCACTGATTGGAGTCCCTGTTGCAGCGCGGTTACCTCCGCCTCGGAGGCTGGCGGGTTCGCCGCGAGCTGTTCCTGAATCCCGGTCGTGCGCTCCGCTTGCGCCGTTAGCGCTGCCCGGAGCTCGTCGTATTGCTCGTCGCCCTGGAGCCTTCTGTCGCCGAGAACCTGCTCGAGGGCAACGACCCTGCGGTCCAGGTCCTGCGTCGCCTGGCTCGTGTTCGCCGCACTGCGGGCCACGTCCGCGACCATCAGCCCCAGTCCGGCGGCCGCGATAGCGAGCGTCAGCACCGTTACCGCGGTCCCCACGGCCACCGGCGTCACGGAGCGAATCACGCGGCCGGGGCGGAAGACTGGCTCGCCGGGCTGCCGAGAGGTCGCGCTGCGAGGGTCAGGCTCCCAGTCTGGCACGTGCGCTTCGCGCACCAGGCTGGTGCGGTCGTCGCCGTCGGCAAGTAGAACATCCCGGTGGAAGAAGCGGTCCTCAGGGACGGTCGCGATGTGAGGTAGTCGGAGAGGCGCAGGCGCAGGCGCAGAGCGGGGCTCCGTGACCCGCGCCGACGTCGTTCCATCGGCGTAATGGTCCAATGGAATCAGGGCCGCCACCGACGGGGGCAGGATGGGTAGCTCTTCCCCGTCGCGGTGTTGGTCCACCGTCCGGATCGTCGACATGCGGCCTCCTCTCAGCGCACCGTCGTGATCGAAGAGCTTCGGATTGCCGTGGGGGTTGCCGCCGTGCGGGCTGTGGTGATCGTGCGGATCGATTCCGGTGCCGGGGGGGCAGTCCCCACGGTTGAGTAGCCAGGGTTCGCCGCGGCCACCGTGGCGATCACGCTGCGTCGCTCTCGGGGCAAGGGGGCCAGCCGGAGCGGGGGTCCGAGGCGCCGCCGCAGCTCGTCCTGGAACCCACGCCGCATATACAGCTCGCCGGCCACGCGGTTGGCGATCGAGCCGAAGTTTGGCTCCAGGCCCTGCATCATCTCGATGATGTCGCACAGCACCTGGTCGAGATGCTGCGCCGGCATCCAGACATGCTCCACGATGCAGGCAGAGCCGTTGGGCCAGATGTTCGGCGCGAGAATCGGCCTCTCGAACTTGGAGATCGGCCCGCTGTTGGGGAAGTCGTCCGGCAGGTCCATGATCAGGCTATGCTCGCGTTCGACCGAGTAGTGCTCGTCGGTGCCGACTGGCGCCGCGACGTGCAGCGTGAACTCGTAGTGACGCAGGGTGGCGCTCACCCGCATCTGGATGGCCCCGTGTGAAGCTCCCACCAGATGCTCCAAGCGCTCGCGTTCGTCGCGCAGGCGATTGTCGTCCATCCGTCTGTCTTCCTTTCTTCTCTTCTGAAGCGTCTTCTCTTCTGAAGGGGTCTCGGTCTGAGGAGCCCCTGAGGAATGAAATCTCGGGTGCCCCTTGTCAGGCTGCGAGGGGCGGAGCTCTAGAGACTGCCGAGCCCCGCCCCAGAATGGCCTAGCCCTTCACGTTGACGCTGAGCAGCTCCAAGGTGTCGTTCTGCTGCACCCCCTGGGCCTCCAGCGGCTTGTCCAGGTCCAACTGGGCGCCCGCGCGAGCCATCTTCCAGGTCAGGGCCTGCCCGTCGGGGGTCTGGCGCAGGATGTGCTGCTCGGTGAGCAAGTGGTCGATCACCTGCTGAGGAGTCGTAGCGGCCAGGTCCAGGTCGAGGGTGACGTTTACACGCCCCGGCTGGTCGCGGACGGTGATACGCGTGGTAGTGGCTGCGGTCATGGTTCTGCTCCACTCAGATCAGAATTAAGCTCGGCGGGGGCTCGTCGCGGGGCGGGCCAGGCAGCGGGTAAGCTCTTTTGGCCCCAGCGCGGAATCGGCGACTGGAGAATCTGGTGCGCCATCGTCCTCCTCCCTGGGATGCGGGGCATCCGGGCGAGCGCATCCGGCTCGCTACTACCTGAACGGTGCCGGGAGTGTGGGGATTAATGCGATGTTGGATCGAAGGAGAGCAGCGCCTGGTGAGCATGAGCCAACCTCACCCGTCTAGCAGACATATCGCATCGGACAGGGGGCCAGCGTGGCGTCGCTTCGAGCCGACCTCGCGGCGGACAGATGACGGCTCAGGGGAAAGAGGCAAATGACTTGCTCCGTCAAATAACGAAGCAGTCAGCCAATGAACAAGCAGGAGGCCGCGCCCAAGGCGATGCGGCGGGTGCAGCTAGCCGAAGTCCTGCACGATGTGCTGGCCCGCGAGGTGAGCCAACGCGTCATGCAATTGGAGGAGGAGTATCGGGCCCTCATGAGCCGGCCCGACCTCCCTACCTATATAGAACTACGCTAGAAGTACGCGCGACGGAAAACATCTTCGAACTCGCTTACGGCCAGGCACCCATGCAGTAACAAGCGGCAATAGTCGTCGACCAGGGAGAAACAGATAGGCTCGCTGGTTTCGCTTGCCACGGATTTGGGCACGAAGGGACCAACCAGGACAGCCCCGATCCAGAGCTCGTTCCAATCGACCGATAAGCCCGCGAGACGCCGGCCAGGGCAGCGCGCTGGGGGCCGCGGCAGGCCCGGTACTGGCAGATGGTGCGCTCGGCTGCCCGGGGCCATGGCGAGCGAGGAGGGGCGGCGGACCGGGCGGGAAGCTCCTGACGCAGATGGGCACCTTCCCTCCAAGAGTCGCGGATGGCGGCGCACCGCGCCCATGTTGTCGGCCGGGGTTGGGGCAGGAGGCCATCCAGGCTCTGGTCCCGATAAGCGCGGACCCAGCGGTCCAGGGTGCCCAAGGAGTAGGCGCGCCAGCTGCCATCTGGCGTCACGCCAGGCGAGCTGACGGACGCGCTGGCCGTGTTCGGCTGAGCTGAGCCGGGGATTGGTAGCGTCGGCGATGACGCGGTAGCGGAAGAGCGCGACAGCTGCGGCGGGATCGATCCTCATAGGCACCTTCAGGAAGAGATGCCACCATCGAACCGGCTTGCGGGTGTTTGAGAAGGGCGGGCGCGTGTGGGGGCACAAGACGAGCCCGCCGCTCATGATACTCCGACAGGGCCGAGTCATCGGACATCCGCCCGCCCGCTGCTCGACTCGCTGCCAGCTGACGGTGAGCGCCTCGACAATTGCGGATGCGCCATCCCCGGCGAGATCCACCGGGGCTACGTAAGTGAGTGTCCCGCGTCAGCAGCCGCCGCTAGGGCAAACCTCGCGTCGCGCTGCAGCAGGTCGGTCTCCTGTCGGGCGATGCGATCCAGCGTGAGCAAGGCCACGCGCTGGCCAGTTCTGCCAGCTAACCGCAAACCCTCAATAGCCGCTCGGCGACGACGACTGGCCTCTTGTCCATCACAGGCGATGTCTGCCAAGGCCGAGAGCGCGCTCAAAAGGCCCTGGCGTGCCGGCCATTTCAGGGCGATCGTAGCCTCAAGGCTGCATGCGTCCGCTGGATTCATTGCGGCGCGCATCAGGTAGTCCACCCATTTCAAGCGCGTCGCCTTCCGGGTGGTTGACCACAACCCAAGATCATGCATGGTGTTCATCGCGTCTTGCCGGCCTTCAGCGCCTCCGCGCGAGAGCGCACTAGTCAGGAGGTCGACATACCGCTGATGGCTCCGTGGGATACATGCGAAGGCTATCACGGCCAAGGTATCGTCGCAGCCATAGTAGGCATCAGCCACATCCGCCAAGACTTCACGCAAACCTGGCCGAGGCTCTCGCCCGAGACGGGCGAGCTTGTGTACCGCGTAGCGCCTGGCCGGGTGGCCTGCATTCAACGCTACCCGGGACAGGACTGGCAGCGCCTCATGCTGGCCCCGTTCAACGGCTTCACCAAGTGCGTCAATCGCTGCCTTTTGTTCAAGCTCGTTTCCGGTCTCCAGAGCAGACACAAGCGGGTCGAGCAGTTCAATGTCAGTTGCCACATGATATCCAAGGATCTCCAAAGCGAAGTTGCGAGCATTTGGCCCAACGTCGTCCATACATGGACCACTTCCTATGCCAAGAATCCATCGACAATATGGAACGTAATTCGGATGGTCAGGCTGGAACAAGAACCGGACCCACCATCCCCTGATTGATTGAAGCCGCCATGCCTCTTCGACATGACCTAGGCGTATGCAGGCATCGATCGCAGACCAGTCGTCGGGTGTTCCATTGAGGTAGGTAATCAGAGAAGCCCGCAGTTTTCCAGCATGCTGTGCCGACTCAACGCGCGAGGCGAACGACAACCACCAGTCACGGTCCCGTCTTGACATTCGGCCGCTCGTGTTTCGCGGAGATCGAGGCGTGGAGCCCCGCAGGTGCTTGGAAGCGTCCGGCAAAGTACGTACGCGGATTCTGCGCGCTTTCGTTCTCATCCTCACCCAGCCCGGCCACGGGGCCCTCTCTACGGGTAGCCGTCTCTCGGTGGCCGCGGCGCGGCGCGTACCGAACGGAGCATCTGATCGGTGATGTCGCGCCACTCCTGCTGGACAACCCAACGATGCTCAGCCCGTACGAGACTCTCTCGGATCAGCTCACCTAGTTCGGAAGACTCTCTACTGATCGTAGATAGGGCACGGGATGCTACTTCATGACCATATACTGCCGCCTCGCTGAGGACAAGAATTGCGCAGCGGCGCGGGACATCATCTTCATTGCGATCGGAAGCGATTTCTCGTAGGAACCCTAGGGTCCGCGCCTCCCCGTTCCACGCCGGCAACCGAAGCGCTCCAATTGCTATGCCCCGATATGGATCGACTCGGTTTCCCGCAAGATCCAGCAGCCCGTCGAGAACCCACGGAAAATCTCGGATGTGTGCAAACTCCGCAAGTGTCGCGATAGCCGCTTGCCTATAGGGCAAGTGCGGTGTTCGCGCCACGTAAAGACAGGTTTCTAGGATGACGTCGGCAATATGCCGGTGCCTGTAGGCACCTCGTTCTGACATCGCGGCGAGAAGGGTCTCGAAGGCGTATTCGCGAAGCGGATCAGAGGCATCTCGCACGATTGAGTCTAGTAACTCACAGGCCCCAGTGTCGCCCGACACAACAAGTTCGGTGACGAAATCAATCGCCCAATTTCGGTCCAAGGGCTCAGACAAAGTGTAGCGCCGCTCAGGTCTCCGTCGATGGTTATGTGGGCGGCGGGAACGACGTACGAAACCGGAGGAGCTAGGTCTTGAGCGACGCCGACCGTCAGCGCGAGGCATCGCCGCCGATATCAGCAAAGTACGCGCCACCGAGTCGCCCCGGACAGCCCGTTGGGCGAGGATATCGAACGCACGCCACCTGTGAGGCTCGCCAAGTGCCGCCTGCGAAGGCCCTCGCGTCGCCGCTTCCAGAAGCCAGGAGGCGTAGCCTGTCCAGTGCCGCGAATCGGGAAGAGCTACTTCACGCCATCGGATCTCAGTTCTGACCAACTGCTGTATCAACCAAACCAAGTCGAACAGTTGCAGCCGAACACAGGGGTCCACACCCCAATCCTCCTGACTATCGGCCGCCCACCGCAGCAATTCGGTCAGCTCTTCGCGTCGTGCCAAGCCCAGGTGTTGTCTTTCCTCAACGCGCGCACCGAACCGGCCCCAGAACTCCCGCTCGTTATCGGATCTCATAGGAACGTTTTGGTCCTTTAGCTCCGGAGTTGGTCATTTCCTCGTTGATCTTGGCGGCAACCAGATGTCTGGTGACTCCGTGGTATGGAGAGTTTGATACAACTGCTCCGCCTCCGGGTCATCGTGTGCCAGCCTCCAAAGCACATTGAGGGCGTAGTACCGGTCTGGGTGGTCGCGGTCTCGAGCCACTGAGAGGATCGCTCGGCGCACGCCGGGATCACGTTCGTCTGCCCACCCAAGCCAGCCCATGACCTTCCGCCATTCTGGATCTTTCGGATCTCGGCCAATCTCCAGCAACGGTTGGTAGAGTTCCGGATCATCTTCCAACCCGTAGAGCTCACCGTTGTGTGCGTCTAACATCGCGTCGATTACCAGTGCCCACTCGGGGTCGCCTCTATCGCGGGCGACGGTAAGAAGAAACTCACGAATCTCGTCGTCTTCCTCTGCGCGCTCCGCGAGAGTCATAAGCGCAAGTCCGCGCGCCCAATCGGAAGTATCGCGTGCCAAACCGAAAAGTCGTTCCCCAGCCCAGTCGTACGCCGCGTCGAAGCTCACCATCGATAGCGCCTCAACTGCGAATAGCCGGTCTTCATCTGTGGTATTCGAGAGGATCTCGTCAAGAGCGGCCCTCACGTCACTGAACTCGAGAAGGCTTGCAGTGCTGTGCACGATTGATTGACGAGCATCCCAGGTGCCGTCTTTATTCGACAGGACCCAGACGATATAACGGCGCCATTGTCGTGAGCTTTCCATTCGGATGGTGCGGATACACAGCTGGTGAGTCTCCCAGGCATCTGCAAAGCAGCCTACCTCAACCGAGGGACTCACGATCCACTCCGATCCCACTGGAGCTTCGCGAAGCCATGTCGCGATTTTCCAACGCAACGCTGCGTTGACATGCTGTCTCGACTCAACGTATGCCGCGAACCTCACCCAGAAAGGATCAACCGCCCCAAGTAATTCTGACATCGCAGTTCCGGACTAATCTCATGCGCTCCTGGCTCATTTACGACCTAGTCGACCGTGCGCCCAAACCCGCGCTCCAGCATGGGTCTGGTCTACCCTGCTACCATCTGGCGGTGTGGGCCCTGGTCAGCCGCCAGCAATTCCTTTGCTGGACCCTTTCCTGGGTCTTTAGGATCGCGCCCTATCCGTTGCAGGGCTTTACTCAGTTGGCGCGGAATCGGCTGCTCATCATTTATGAGAGCTTCGACTGCCCAGAATCTAGCCGGGTCATGCGGATCGTTCAAGACCTTGAGCAACAGTTCGCAGACAGCAGATTCGTCCGTAGCCCAGGCAAGTGACTTCAAGGCAGTTCGTCGTGCCAAGTCTGACGACTCAAGTGCGGCAGTCATCAGGATCTCGCGGACTTCTAAACGGACATCTGGCGAAGCATCCTCGCCGAGAAACGTCCAAACGAATGGGAGATGTCCCGCCTGATCGTAGACTTCCGGATCCCGGCGGATAACTTGCAGGAGGACCGTGACCGCATCCTTCCCGCCAACTGAGACAGCAAAGCCAAGCGCGTTATATGACGCGGTTTCCCACACCGGTAACGAGCCCTCATTGTTTAGCACCTGGAGGAGGTAGCCACCTAGTCCCGAATCAGGGTGGGAATAAATAGCCCGCCCTACAGCGCAGATAGCAATCTCCCAGGTTCTGGGGTCTTGGTCGACGGAAATACCAAGCAGGACCTCCAAAACTGCGGGATCATTCGATGCGGCAGCCGCTATGAGAGCGTGGTGAATCCACCGAGTTTCCTCACCCCAAATCTCCTCGTCTTCTGGATGGTTGGCGACGCTGGTTAGCAATGCGCGGACGATCGTCGGGCAATGGTAGACCCCCGCCAGTAGGTTGACATCATCACGTGCGGCATTGCCGACGGCATCTCCCCCCTTCACCGCTAGGTCTACTAAGGTATCTGCGGCTCCGATGTTGGCCTCTGCCGCGTAACGCAGCAGTTTCAGTGCCAATTCTCGGTCGGCGGGCCCGGAGTCCTGCGGCGGAGGGAAGGATTGGAGGCCGAGGATCCACCGTACATAGCTGAGTAGGGATGGGGACGACGTATCCACATTCATGGCGAATAGTTCTGCAAAGATGTTGGGACGCGGCACGTGGTGAATAAGCCAGGCGAGGTCAAGCATCCCCGAGCTCAAGCACAAGTCGAATGCCCATTCTTCGGATATAGATTCTGCTTCAATTTCGGTGGCGTGAATCCATCCAGACGGGACAAACCACGGCACCATGGGGTTATCCGATGCGCTGAACTGATTCCACTGGGCAATGTACTCGGCACTCTGGTCACCAACTGAACCCGCGGCACGTCGTGCAACGTTTCGTAAGCAGTCAACGACATACGAACGTACCGGCACATCCAAGTGCTGAACGGCCTCGACACGCATCGTCATTCTTAGCCACCACTTTTGTCGTTCGCCACGACCTTTAGGCCACCCCGTCGCCATTAAGCTTTAGGCCACCTCCGGTCGCGGCGTGGGTAGTGTAACGCGCTTCTTCAGTCTGACTCACTCGGGGTGCACGCT
>Ga0080064_1006166_pt1 | contig 13211 bp, 15 predicted proteins | sample Subgrocontami54m_FD_69260 | JGI IMG/M metagenome (GOLD analysis project Ga0080064, IMG submission 69260) | Subsurface groundwater microbial communities from S. Glens Falls, New York, USA - GMW46 contaminated, 5.4 m (SPADES assembly) (version 2) ...
TGGACGGTGGATGTTCATATTGTTTCATTGAGGAAAAAATTAAAGGCCTATGCGAACCGTATAGTTACGATCCGTGGAATCGGCTATAAATTTAAGGAATAACTTAATGGATACGACCCCATTACATGATACAGCCGGGAGTCATCTGGTAACGCAGGTTCCGAGAGCTTACGCTACTGATACCGTAGGTTCTGTGTTTTCTGCGCTGCCTGGTAAGTTCTATGATTCAACAGATGCTATTTATATCGTGGATGATGCGGAAATATTGCTGGGATTGGTTCGGTTTTCACAGCTACTGGCGTCTCCCGGCGAAGTGAAGATGGGCGAACTTATGATACGAAACCTGCCCATGGTTGATCCTGACGACGATCAGGAGCAGGTGGCAATGCTGGCAATGAAGCACGATATTACTTCCATTCCTGTAATTGATACGCAAAAAAAACTCCTGGGTGTTGTCCCGCCCCAGGCTTTGTTTGAAATTTTGAGAAGGGAACATATAGAAGACATGAACCGTCTTGTGGGTATTTGGAAGGAAAATAACAGGGCGCTCCGCGCAATAGAAGCCTCTCCCACACGACGAGTAAGGGACCGTCTTCCGTGGCTTCTCCTTGGTCTTATGGGCAGTATGGGGGCAGGTTCCGTTGTTGCCGGGTTTGAACGTACCATTGAAGCCCATATATCAGTTGTCTTTTTCATGCCGATAATTGTCTATCTGGCTGACGCCATAGGAACGCAAACAGAAGCGGTTGCGGTAAGAGGGTTGTCATTGAGCCATACTCCTATAAAGAATCTTCTTACCGGAGAACTCAGAACGGGGCTGCTGATAGGATTGTCACTGGGTATTCTTATTTTCCCGTATGTATTTCTTACTTCCCGGGATATCCGTTTAGCATGTGCCGTATCCCTTGCAGTGGTTATTGCAGGTGGGTTCGCAACAACCATAGGGTTCCTCTTGCCCTGGCTATTGTCCTGTATGGGGAAGGATCCGGCTTTTGGAAGCGGCCCTGTTTGTACTATTATTCAGGATGTACTGAGTCTTCTGATTTATTTTCTTATTGTTAATGTGTTAATCATGTAGCGATTTTATAAATATAAGAATTTCCTGCATAGGACTAACGTTATGAATTCTACTCTCTTATATAAAAACGAGACAGAAGAAAAACTTCATCGAAATGCCATTCAAACCCTTGTCAGGGAAACGAGGATGCCTGAAGATATTGTATGTTCGCTGTACGAATCGGTATTTGCAAGATTAAAACACCATGCAAAAATCAAAGAATTTTTGCCTATTCTTGTAAGCAGGGAAGTAAAAGATATACTGTTACAGAGAGTAAATTTAAGTCTGATGGAGTATCAAAATGATTACCTATGATATCGTTCACCACATTGCTGGCCGTATAAGATTGAAAGTGCCGTTAATACGAAAACTTGTGCTTGCTAAAAACATACCGGATCATATTAAGGATCTCTCATTCATTTCTCTGCCTTCGGGAATAAAAGACATCCGCGCAAATCCATTTGCGGGAAGTCTTGTGATTATCTATGAGCCGGAAGAAGTGGATGTTATAGAATTCATTAAAACCACCTTTGATTCTATTTCTTCCAATGCCGAGATACGGAAAATTGTGAGGGAATTAAACCAGAATCATTCACGCGTACCGTATTTTTTTTAATGCTGCTGACTCCAGTTCAAGAGGACTCAGAAACCATTATAACTAACTGTTGATTCTCATTTAATAAAACCATGAATCTTCTCCTCCAATTTATTGAACTTCCTCTTATTGCTGCATTAATAGGCTGGTTTACCAACTGGGTGGCCATTAAAATGCTGTTTCATCCGAGGAAAAGAATCAAGGTTGGTATTTTTGAGATTCAAGGGGTATTCCCCAAACGGCAAAAGATTTTCGCTGAAAAATTAGGAATGGTTGTGGCTCACGACCTGTTTTCTTCGCATGATATAAAAGAAAAAATCAGCCAATCAAACATTGACAGAGAGGTAAAAACCTTAATAGATACACATATCAATACCTTTTTAAATACAAAATTAAAAGAAGCTTATCCACAAATTGTAATGTTCATCTATAACTACATTATCCGTCAATTCAAAGACGTTACCATGAAAGAAATCGAGACGCTTCTTCCCCTTGTCTTAAATGCGTATAAACAAAATATAGAAAAATCACTGGATATAGTGGATATAGAAGGTACCGTTGCCAGCAAAGTTGCCAATTTCTCCTCTGACAAGCTGGAAGAAATACTATACTCCATTATGAAAAAAGAGTTCAGATTTGTAGAAATCTTAGGTGGTGTACTGGGATTCATAATAGGATTACTACAAGTGATATTGGTAAACTTGTAAGGTAGTTTGGCGCTGTCTTTGGAACGATCACCACGAGCGACGGCAAAGCAAGCCAACATTGCAATGGCAACTTTCCTTTTAGCGTTATTATTACCGCGAGTGGTTAAGTAACTTACCTGCATTTCCTCCCACAAAACGACGCATAAATAGCATATTCAATGAACCCACCCCTCAATCCCCTCCCAGGAGGGGACTTTTTGATGCCCCTCTCGAGAGGGGCAAGGGGTGTGTTCTTTAAAGGTAACTTTGGCAAATACAGAAATTATCAATATCGAGGGGGAGGAATCGATGTTTGAATTTCCTATACAATGAGACCTTTAAATTTAACATAAAATTAATAATTCCTTCATATCCCTTTAATATTAGATGAGTATAGTATTTTCATAATTTATATAGCTCTATATAGTAATTCATAAATTCAGCGAAACAAAGGAGGCTAAATATGAGAATGAGTACCTTTTTCTTATGTCCTAATTGTGGCAATGATAAAGAATTTAAGATATTTACCGGTAGTTTTCAGGCTATTAGACAATCACCTGAATCAGGAGCGCGAACAGAGGCAAGTGGTATGTTACCCAATTTAAGGCAAAAAGACAACTATGTTGAATGTCAATTGTGTTTGAAAAGTTTTGATTACGACAGTGCAGCAATTATTGGTAAGAACTATATACAAACAATCATGAAACTTCAAAATAAACAATATGCCGATGCTTGATAATAAATTCATTTTTCAGTTTATCGCAGATAAAAGGATGTAAATTAAGGAGGTGAATAATGGAACGGATCGCTTCCAGAACCGTGAAAGTCAAAGACGGTGAGATTATCATACAGGAGGACACATGGCCATATTATGCCTATATTTTGAAAGAAGGCAGGGCCAAGGTGCTAAAAAACGTTGGTGGTAAGCAAGTGTTAATTGGTTTATTAACTGAAGGGGATATATTTGGAGAAATTGCCTTCCTTGGGAAGACGAAAAGGGCCGCATCGGTAACAGCAGACGGTGACGTAATCGTGGAAATGATTGCAAGGGATACCGTTATGGATTTTATTGATAAATTACCCCGGAATGTACAAACAAGGCTGTGCACAATGGCCAGTGACCTTACGAGCATTACCGAGATTTACAGTCGTTTGGCAGTTTTATTACAAAATAGGAACGCTGAAACAAAAATAGTTAATATGAAAACCTTTGGAACCGAAATCGAAAAGATTCCGGAGTTCCTGCGTCGTGTAGTCATTACGATGGAAAGACGCCACAGTGTGGTAGTAGAGGGACTCAATATACTTTCGTCCCAACTTGAAAAGAAGCAGACAAGGCTGTTGAGTAATTAAGTTGTATAGGAATTTTCATTTTAATAACGAAAGGAGTAAAGAAATGTCCGTACTTATTGTAGGTGGAGACCATTTAGGGAGTATCCCAAAGGAGCTTGATAAACTCGGAGTGAACGAAGTTCGGCACTTAACAGGCAGGAGTGGCCAAAAAATCCGTGATGGAATACCCGAAACCATGGATTTTATTATCATGCTATACGACTTTGTGAACCATAATTTAGCTTACAAAATAAAGAAATCTGCCGAAAATAGAGGAATTCCTATCATCTTTGCAAAAAGATCATGGTCGTCAATTTACCAGAAAATGAAGGAATGCCAGAATCAGTTGAGGAAGGTTGGATTGAATACTTTTTTGAATTAGGCCTTAGACGACCTGACAACCTGCCCACGAAATACGCGAAAGACCACAAAACTTTTTTTTAATCAGATTTGGGAATTGTACATTTTCTCGCTTTTCCGTGTATTTAGTGGGTTTAATCGTCTGTGAAATTTTGATACCTTTGTTATTCAACCATGAAAAGAATATTTATTCTCTTATTGTTTCTGATTATAGCGTTTCCGTTATGCAAAATCGCCTTTGCTGGTGTGTCTTACACCTTAAGCAGAAGCGCTGATTATTCAACGGCCGATAGGGCTTTTCTTAATACCGATACTATTTACATCCAGGTAGCACAGAATATTCTTGATTACAGGGAGATTAAAAAATCATTTTTTACCTTGCAGTCAAATAAGAACAAAAGAAAAACCAAACATTCATTAGGATGGGATGACGATATTAATGCCTTTACTGGCTCTGCTTCACTTGAAAGTTACTCAATTGGCGATAAGATAACTGTCCTGATGAACTTGCAGGGAAACAATGACAAGGATAAGATTATCAGAAAGGCTAGATTTGTTATTGGTTATTCCGGGCAGTGGCAATTAACGGGAACCGTTTATGAAGAAACCGCTGGTAAAACCAAACAATCTCTTGCCGATGCGCGTGTGCGGATTCAGGGGGTTGCGGATATTAGCGAAGATGAAGAGGGTTATTATCCGGAGAAAGAGGATAAATTTATTCTTTCAGATGGAAACGGAAGCTTTTCCCTGGATTGCGAAGGCATTTCAGGTCAGATTGTTGTGGTTGCCGCAGGCAAGGAAGGCTATAAAAATGGTGGTGCGAAAGTAACGTTAGGACAGGGGAATACTGCCAGTATTGTCCTTACCTCTATTCCGGAGGAAGACCATCCATCTTACGAGTATATTTCATCAAAGACCTGTAAGAAGTGTCATAGTAATATTTATAATGACTGGCAGGACAGCGATATGGCCAATGCTGCCATTAATCCCATTAATCAGCTTGTCTTCCTCCTCTATACATCGTGGTACGTGACGGGTGACAGGGCTAACTTTAATGACCCATCTATTTTTGACGATCCCAACCCTGCATTTGTAGGAGATAAGGGAAAAATATTCGAAGATTCAACAGGAGAACGTTACAAAATTATGGGAGATGCCGGACACCTCCACGATTGCGCTGACTGTCACTCCCCATCATATGCTTCGAGAGTGCAGGATGACGGTGTCACTCCTCTGTGGGATATGAGGGCAGGGATACTGACCGAGGATGATAAACTCCCTGCTATAGATAAACAGGGAGTCCATTGCGATTTCTGCCATAAGATGCATGAAGTCCACGAAGGAGAAGAATACTGGACGGAACCGGGGGTAAATTACAAAGTGAATCTTTTACGTCCCGATCCTGTGCTGAAATCCTCCACAGATGGAAAGGTCATGTTTGGTCCTCTTGATGATGTTGTATATAAAAATATGCAAGCATCCTATACCCCGCAATTTAAAAAGAGTGAGGTATGTTCGCCTTGCCATCAGGATGCCAGAAAACTGTATTTACAGCCGGTAGATGAGAATGACCAGCCGACGGGTGAAACAATAGAACGCATCTTATGGAGTGAAGATACGTACCGGGAGTGGCGTTTTAGCGGATACAGCGGACTTGAAGATGATTATCCTGTGAGTAACTATGCAGGGAAGGCGTTGCAATGCCAGGACTGCCACATGAAAGACCCGCCTGAAGACACAACGACAGGTAAATCAATTGCGGATTATGAGGAGATTACAGATCCATTTTACATGATTTCAAAAGATAAAAGGAAGTATGCTACGAAACGGGATTCCCGGACTATTTACCCCCATCGTTTTGAAGGCACCAATCAAAATCTTTCGGCAGGTGAGAAAAAGAGGTATTTAGACTGGGCCGTAGACCTGACCATTTCTGACACACAGGTAAATGATGGTGTCCTGAGCTTTGATGTAAACGTTGCGAATTCACATACGGGTCACTCCTATCCATCCGGCGTAACACAGCGGAACGTTGTTCTTCTCGTGGAAGTCGCTCAGTCGGGAACCACCCTTACCCAGATCAATGACCAGACCATAGACAAACCCGGTGGAAATTTTCCTGATGGATATTTTGAAGGCGAAGGAGATTATGCAGGAAAGCCAGGAAAGATTTTTATGAAACACAATAAAATGTTAGTGGATAATGAAAGCCTGGATCCGTTTTTTAATGATATTTTATACGCATTTGCCGTTGAAGAGTTGTATGATACGCGGATTAAGGCAAACCAGACGGATACCACTACATATGAATTTCAGACAATAGACAACAGTGAGATTACTATCACCGCCAGGCTTATCTATCGTTTCCTTCCAAAAGGCACTTTGGAATTTGCCGCAAATAACGGATATGTCATTTCTCTCGATGAAAATGACTATGAGTCGCACAAGGTGAAAGCATCTGTAAAACCCTAACGAGACAGTTCTTCAGAACTGTAAAACATTTGAAACTATAGAGGATAAGAAGTTGTGAGGTTGAGAATTTGGGAAGTTCGGGTATCAAAAAAGCCGCCGAAGTAACAAATATTTCGTGCTCTTCGAGTGTTTCGTGGGTGATCTGTAGTTGCCGAAGGCCTAATTTTAATACCTTGAACAAAGTGTTTGTAAAAAATAATTATTTCTGTTAGTATTTTTATCTTCATGAACCGAAAAGGATTATCAAATACAGGATGTCTTGTTATAATATGGCTGTCTTTTGCCCTATTTACTACCATACTTGCAGGATGCGCTACCCATGGTTTTAAACCCAGAAACATGGCGGGTGTTTCTCATTATTTTAACGCAGATAGAAATACCGTATGGAATGCGATAATACAATCTGCAGAAGGTATGCCGGTAGAAATCAATGACAGGGAAGAGGGAGTTTTAAGAACACAGTGGGTTAAGGGATGGTCGGCTAATAAAACTACCGGACTCCTTCTGGAAGGACACTGGCAGGAACGCTATCGTCTGCTGATTAAAGTAAGTGAGGAACAAGGCAGGACATACGTTTCCATCAGTGCACAGGTCGAGACGAAGTCACCTGGTGGCAGCCGGGCGTATCGGTGGTCTCGCATTCCATCAGATGGCGCAATTGAACAGGAATTTTTGGGGAAATTAGAAAATAACCTTACGGGGAGATAGCTGTTAGTTTCATGATTTTTATTAAACGAATCTTTCCAATATTTATACTTCTTTCTTTATCAGTCTCTCTGGTCTCATTTATTCCAAGCGTGGTTACAGCTCAAACAGAGACAGAGCCGGCAGACAATTTTCAACTCCAGGCTTACCTGACAGAAGAACAGGCGCTTGCCCTCATCTTCCCCGAATGTGACGAGATTGTAACGGATGAATTTGTTATGACCCCTGAGGAAAAAAGCAGCCTTGAAAAACTGTTAAGCAGAAGGCTGTATGAAGATGGATTTAAGACTTATCTGGGAAGGAAGAACGGCACTACACAGGGATATGCAATTATTACGGAAGAGATCGGGAAGTTCCATCCGTTTACCTTTGTTGTTGGCGTGGGCACGGATGGAAAAATTAGTAATGTGGCTGTCCTGGTTTACCGTGAGAGCCGCGGCGGAGAGATTGCCAAAAAGCGTTTTCTCTATCAGTTCATGGGGAAATCCTTTAAAAATCCGATCAGGATCAATAAAGATATCATAAATATTACCGGGGCTACCATGTCCGTGCAGTGTATGTGTGCAGGGGTAAGAAAGGTAATTGCTGTTATTAATGAATACTACCTCAGCGGTAAACGAAATGTGAGCGACCTCAAGGGAGCAAGTAGCCACGGGGTAATACCGGTAAAAGAAGAAACTACAACGAAAGCAAACATGTCTCAAAACACAGAGGATAGCGAAGCTTCTTCAGTATTAAATGATGAAAAGAGGGGGATCCCTGATATAAAACTCATCAAACAAACCCGCATGATCATGGGTACCTTTGCCGAGGTGTCCATATATTCTCATGATGAGAAAACCGCCGGCAAGGCTATTGAGGGTGCGTTAGACGAGATGGAACGCATGGATCGCATCATGAGCAACTACAAAAATGACAGCGAACTCTCCCTGGTAAACAAAAAGGCCGCAAAGTCGCCAGTTCCGTGCAATGCAGAACTCCTTGACGTAATTGAGCAATCGCAATACTACAGTGAATTGAGCGGTGGCGCATTTGATATTACCGTGTCCCCATTTGTCTCGCTCTGGGGATTTTTTCGTGAAAAAGGGCATGTCCCGCCAGATAAGGAGATAGAAAAACTCCTGCCTGCTGTCTCTTATAAGAATATTGTGATAGACAGAGGTAACAATCCTAAAAAGCCAGGTACCGTATTTTTAAAATACATGAAGACCCAAATCGATCTGGGCGCCATTGGGAAGGGATATGCCGTTGATAAGGCATTGGAGATTATTAGGAAATGTGGTATCCATAATGGTTGTATAAATCTCGGTGGAAATATTTATGTCCTCGGTACACCACCTGGTAAAAACGCGTGGAAGATAGGTGTGCAGCACCCACGGAACAGGGATGAAATACTGGGTTATCTGGAACTCAAGAACGAGGCTACAGCCACATCGGGGGATTACGAACGATTCTTTGAGTTTAATGGAAAGCGGTATTCCCACATCATAAACCCGCAGACGGGAAGACCGGTGAGCGGCACTATCGCTACGACGATTGTAGCTCCCACAGGCACGGCGGTTGATGCACTATCCACGAGTGTCTTTGTTTTAGGTCATGAAAAAGGCATGGAACTTATTAAAAAAATTCCCAATACAGATGCCATGATTGCGTATGAAGAAAAGGATGGTAAAATAGCGATAGACATGACAGAAGGGTTTAAGGATAAGTTCAAAAAAACCGATGAATAGTGGCAACCACAGATTACGCAGATTCCACAGATGAAAAATCAGAGGAAATAAGCCACGGAGGGGATTTCGTCGTGAGCTCAGTCGAACGATCGAGGGGTGGGTAAAAAATAAAACTTGTCCTCGTGTAAACGGGGAGCCGTTGGGTTTTGTCTTTTAAAACCCAACCTAATTTAGATAAGTTGATACCGTATTTTGTAGGAGAAAACAATGTCAAGCGGCATGTGGTCACTTCCGATCAGTAATAAGATTTTTTTCACTTTTTTCTTGTCAATCATAACCATTGCCATCGGGCTGGGCTTTCTGAATTATTATGAAAGGACTGGCCTTTCTTCACAAAAAACCGTACGATATTACTGTGGCGATGAAGAGGAAGATTTAGACAAACCCTTATCAGAAGAAGAAAACAGGGCGAGGCTGGAAGAAGGGCTTGCCTTCCCAAAATCCTATCGGGAACTTTTAGAAGTAACCCACACACACATTTTCTCTATCCCCATCGTCGTGTTTATACTCTCCCGTATCCTTGCAATGACTCATTCGCGCGAGGGATTAAAGATTACTATCTACGGTGTCTCTTTTATGGGTATTATCCTGAACCTGGCAGCCCCATGGCTCATCAGGTATGCATGCCCTCACTTTGTGATTACCTTTACCATTTCCAATATCCTCCTCATCCTAAGTTTCGGGGCATACATCTTCATCCCCCTCTATGAAATGTGGTTCAGAAAAGATCACGATGGTTTAGCAGATTAAAAGCAAATTTGTATTGATTTGAGGCTTTGCTATGATACGACAGGCCCATTATTTTGATAAGTCTGGAAAAGAAAACACCGAAAAGTGTGTGGAAATAACGGCATCGTTAGTTGATGAAGGCTATAAACACGTAGTCGTTGCAACGACCGTTGGAGATACGGGCGTTGCTATGGCCAGGAAACTCTATGGTAAAGGGGTAAACCTGGCAGTCGTCACACACTCCGCAGGTTACAAAGAACCAAACCATATAGAGCTTCTACCCGAAAATAAGGAAGAGATTTTAAAGTATGGAGGAAAGATTTATACCACTACCATCCTCACCCACTCCATCGAAACTGCATTCACCCAGAAATTCAACGGTCTCTACCCGACGATGATCGTTGCTCAGTCCTTGCGTCGTTTTGGTGAAGGAGCCAAGGTATGCTGTGAGATTGTCATGGAGGCATGTGATGGTGGACTCATACCGGAACTTGAGGAAGTCGTTGCCGTTGCGGGAACAGGCCGAGGGGCCGATACGGTATGCATAATAAAATCCGCGGCATCCAAAAGATTCCTCGACCTGAAAGTCCTTGAAATCCTGGCAAAACCACGATTCTAATAAAGCTGAAATATTCAGGATCAGAAAATAAATGGGTAATAAAAAACTTTAAACCTCGATACTGTTCGTGCAACTATATTACTTCAGCTTCTTCCTGTAGTTTTTGGAGCATTGATTCGACATCTAGCTTTTTTGCCCAACTATGAAGATAGTCCATGTCTAGACTCTTGAATTGTACTTCATAGACCCGCAATGCATCGGTAAACTGTTTTTCGCTGCCGCCAGATAACTTGGCCCATCTCAATTTTACCAGTATTGTATCCTCAGGGCTGGAAACAGTAATTCGCATTCCCCACACTTCCTCGGCATACTTTCTTGCAAACCGTGATCGGTCGAAAGGTTCATTCGTTAATATCCAGAAATCAACTTTATCTCCTGAGTTTACATCAATGAGGTTGAACATGCCCTGTCTGTTGATTGCATCCATGATACTTCCCTCGTCCAGATAAAAGGCAGGCGACGGGAATGCCTCGACCAACTTTTTTGCATCCGACCTTTCTATGGCAACCAAGAGGTCCATGCCATGAGTTGATCGCGGCTCACCCTGCAAACTTGAAGCAACAGACCCTGTTATCATGTATTGAGTCCCGTCGTCATCAAGTGTCTGAATGACTTTTTTTAGTAATTCCTGTTGTGACATTTGTTCAGGCGCTCCAGATATATTTGTTTGATTACATCGTCCGGTAAATCAGGAAATCTCTTGCGCAATCCATGAAGAATGAGATCCCTGGAAAACTGGGATAATTCGAATGCCTTAAGCAGTCTTTGCTCAGGTGACATACGGCGAAGCGCTTGAATGTACAGCTTGTGATTTGGGCGTTTTTTGATATTCATAGTACCTGGTTACTACACAATTCTGTATGGAGAGTTAAGGAACGAAGCCTTGAATATACAGCTTGAGATTTAACTAAATATTGATAGATTTTAACTAATTCCTAATTTGCTTATATTTTTTATTCCCATGTGTTTATAATCTTTTTTAACTAATTTCATTCTTTTAAAACCCAATACCCAGATCTTTTCGGCCCTGCATGAATCACCTTTTCTGCCCTTTTCCATTTTACATAACGGCAACAATGACTCTTGCAGATTTCGCTTTGTCGTATATCTTTTTGTTAGTTCAAATTTAATCAAGAATGACATTCAATTTCAGCCATCTTTAGGCCTGAAAGGCCGTTAGTATATAGCAGGGGGTAAAACCCCCTGAGAGCAATGAGCAGAAAGAATATTTAGCCCCAAAGGGGCGAAAGAGAGTCATCACCAATCATTTCCAGATATAATTTTCATTATATTCAACACCATATTTAGTAAGCATATCAATGAATTCCTCTTGAAATGATCTTTCTCGATGATGGTTTTGTTGGTTTTTAATATATTGAATTACTGCGCCCTCTAATGACTTGCTTACTGAAAAAGCCCCATAACCATCCTGCCATCCAAAATTATTTTTATCCGGAAAGGTAGTATGAATCCATTTTGAGGAATTTGCTTTAACAATTTCCATAAATTTTGAGACAGAAACGGTTTTAGGCATATATACATAAAAATGGATATGTTCTGGCATGGCATTGATTTCAATGAGGGTTCCACCAAGTTCCCTGATTATTCCACCAATATATGTGTACAGCCTGTCATTGATAGTATTATCTATCATAGGTAGTCTGTTTTTTGTGCTAAAAACAAAATGAATTCCCAGAAATGTAAATGTGCCAGCCAAATAAAATTCCTTTTTTCTTTCGCCCTTTTGGGGCTGTTTATTGTTGTTATTTCTTCGTCCAGGGGCTTTACCCCTGGCTATACCCTTTCTGCCCTTCGGGCATAATAACTTAAATTCTGTGTATTAAGCTGAAAAGCCTACATTCTATTAATTATTGATAATCATTTTGGTTTCAACCACACCCTTCCTGAATTACAAAGTTACAAAATAAAACTACAATTATTTAAAAAATGCTAACTGTTACACTGAGCTTTTATAAAATCTATTACTTCTACTGCTTTTTCAAAATATTTTTGCATTCTTACAAAAGTCAACCCTATTGACTTACCATGCACAATATTATGTCTATTTGAAACAATACTATCTATGGCGTCTTTCCTTTCTCCATCAACATATTTTTCTATTACATCTCTCCAATCTTTGCTGAACGCACCAATAACATTCAATATTTTTTCCATATTTGGATTTTGAAATCCTTCCAGATGATTCGTGACATAATTGGATATATATGGATGTGATTTCTTAATCGTATATTCTGAGAGATAGTGTTTAATTGAATTTTCAATAAATCCAGATGTTAACACACAAAGATACTTTGCCCAATGAGACAACATTTCAGAATCATTGTTAAAGATTTTGGCACAACTAAAAAGGCTTGTTAGTTGCTGTTTTTGCGCAACAATTATATGGTCATTCATGGTATGTCATCAAAAGCCTTTTTAGCTAGGCTCAATCTGGTATTAACACTTTCCGCATCTGAAGTACCAGTTTTATATGCTTTTATAAAATCCTGATCGTTTAATAACTTATTGTATTTGCTTTTTAGGGTGGCTTTATCGGTAATAGGATATTTCTTCTTTATTCTTGTTGCAACTCCAGTCATGACAGCATCAAAAACTGCGGCATTTAAAGTTCTTTCCGGTCGGAAAGGATTAGGAATTGATTCATTAATTATACTAATAGTTTTTATAAATATATCTTTCAATTCGGAACTCGGGTTAAATTTTAGATGTCTGTTCTTAGCCATATATGAATTAAGAAAACCTTTCATGGGTCGTTTGTATTTGTCTGAGAAGAATAACATAGCAAAAAATCGCAAAATCAACTCTCGGTCTTTTTGACGAGCATTTTCTTTCCCGAAAAATTCTCTCCATTGAGGATCGTTATTTAATTCTTGAAGAAGTTCATTAAATTCTCCGAAATAAATAC
>Ga0080064_1006172_pt1 | contig 13205 bp, 14 predicted proteins | sample Subgrocontami54m_FD_69260 | JGI IMG/M metagenome (GOLD analysis project Ga0080064, IMG submission 69260) | Subsurface groundwater microbial communities from S. Glens Falls, New York, USA - GMW46 contaminated, 5.4 m (SPADES assembly) (version 2) ...
CTCGACCGTCGACACCTTGCCGGGGATGTCCTTCTTGTCCCGGCGGAAGTCGATGATCCGGTAGAGCCGCTTGTGGCCGCCGCCGCGCCACCATGACGTGACCTCTCCGCGATTGTTCCGCCCGCCCGAACGATGGAGCGACTCAGTCAGCGGACGATGCGGCTCCGACGTAGTGATGTCGTCGAACGTCTGGACGGTTTGAAACCGGCGTCCCGGCGATGTTGGCTTATAGGTACGGATCGGCATGGTGACTTATGCCCCCTGAAGGAATTCCGGAAGCTTTTCGCCTTCGCGCAGCTTCACGTACGCCTTCTTCCAGTCCGGGCGCCGGCCCGAATAGCGGCCCTGGCGCTTCATCTTTCCGTGGCTCATCGCGGTGCGGACGCTCTGGACCTTTGAGCCAAGCAGCTGCTCGACCGCGCGCTTGATGTCGATCTTGTTCGCGTCGCGCGCCACCTGGAACACCAGCGTCTGGCCTTCCTCGCGGAGGACCGTGGTCTTCTCGGTGATGAGCGGCCGCCGAATTACATCAGTCAGCTTCATGACGTTTCTCTAAACCACGAAGGTCACGAAGATCACGAAGGCTTCGTGTCCTCGCGTTCTTCGTGGTTCATTGCCTTATCCCAGTACTTCCTGAAGCTTTTCGAGCGCCGCGCGCGTCAGCACCACGCGCCGCGTGTTCATCACGTCGCGGGCGCTCACCCGGTTGCTCGGCAGCAGCCGCACCCCGGCGATGTTGCGCACCGACAGCGACAGCTTGTCTTCCGGCTTCACGTCCACGAGCAGCGCCCTGCCGTCGACGCCCAGCCGTTTCAGCATTTCCGCGGCCGCCCTGGTGCGAATCTCGCCCACGCTGAGCGCGTCGACGATCACCACCTGGCCATCGCGCAGCTTCTGCGAGATGGCCGCGCGCAGTGCGCCCTTCTCGACCTTACGCGGCAGATGGTAGTCGTAGCTGCGGGGCTGCGGGCCGAACACCGTGCCGCCCTTGCGCCACAGCGGGTTCCGCAGCTCGCCGACGCGCGCGCGGCCCGTGCCCTTCTGCCGCCACGGCTTCCTGCCGCTGCCGCTGACCTCACCGCGCGTCTTGGTCGCGTGGGTCCCGCGGCGCTCGGCGGCGTTGGCGCGCACCACCGACTCGTGGATCAGATCCACCTTGATGCGGCCGCCGAACACCTCGTCGCGCAGGTCGAGGGTGCCAACTTTTTCGTTTTGCGCGTTTACAACGTCAACTGTCATGGCTGTTCTCTGGCTACCGGCTACCGGCTACTGACTGCAGGCCTGAACGACCTGTCGCCCGCAGCCTGAAGTCTGCAGCCTATTTCTTGCCCTTCTTCTTCGTCGGCTCGACCTGTACCACCCGGATCGGCTTCGGCGCGATGGCCTTGCGAATCGTGACGTAGCCCCCGGGCGCGCCCGGCACGGCGCCCTCGATGAGCAGCAGGTTGTTCTCCGCGTCGACGCGCAGCACCTTCAGGTTCCGCACCGTCACGCGGTCGCTGCCCATGTGGCCGGCCATCCGCATCCCCTTCACCACCCGCGAGGGGTACGACGAGGCGCCGATCGACCCGGGAGCACGGTGGAACATCGAACCATGCGTGGCGCGGCCGCCACGGAAGTGGTGTCGCTTCACGACGCCCTGAAAGCCCTTGCCGCGGCTCGTGCCGATCACGTCCACGCGCTCGCCGTCGGCGAACATCGTGACGTTGACCTGATCGCCGGCTTTCACCGGCTCGCCGCCCGGCCTGACCTTCATCTCCCGCCGCACGCGGGTCGGCGGCACGCCGGCTTTCTTGAATTGGCCGGCCGTGGCCTTGTTCACCTTCGCCGGCTTCTCCTCGACGAGCCCGATCTGCACCGCCTCGTAGCCGTCGGTCTGGGCAGTCTTCGCCTGGACGACGACGCACGGTCCGGCCTTCAGCACCGTTGCCGGCTGGACGGTCCCGTCCGCCGTGAAGAGCTGCGTCATGCCGACTTTGCGTCCGATGATGCCTGTCACCATACTGAATCCTGTCGACTTCCGGCTGCTGGCTACCGGCTGCAGGCCATGTCAGCCTGACGCCCCCGCAGTCCGCAGTCCGTAGCCTGTAGCCGCTACTTCCCGTGCTCTTTCCCGAACGCCTTGATCTCGACGTCAACGCCCGCCGGCAAGTCCAGCTTCATGAGCGCGTCCACCGTCTGCGGCGTCGGCTCGAAGATGTCGATGAGCCGCTTATGGGTGCGGATCTCGAACTGCTCCCGCGATTTCTTGTCGACGTGGGGCGATCGAAGCACCGTCCACTTGTTTTTCGAGGTCGGCAGCGGAATCGGTCCCGCCAGCCGCGCACCCGTCCGCTTGGCCGTTTCCACAATCTCCCCGGTGGACTGATCGAGAATCCTCGAGTCGTAGGCCTTGAGGCGGATGCGAATCTTGTCGCTGAACATTGCCATTGGTGAATCCTGTTGGCTACAGGCTGCAGGCTACCGGCTGCGGGCGCTGCAGCCTGACGCGGCCTGCAGTCCGTAGCCTGTAGTCCGTAGCCGCTTACTCCACGATCTCCGTAATCGTGCCGGCGCCCACGGTGCGGCCGCCCTCGCGGATGGCGAAGCGGCTGCCCTTCTCGATTGCCACCGGCGTAATCAGCTCGCCTAAAATGGGCGTGTTGTCCCCCGGCATCACCATCTCGACGCCCTCGGGCAGCTTCAACACCCCCGTCACGTCCGTCGTCCGGATGTAGAACTGCGGCCGATACCCGTTGAAGAACGGCGTGTGCCGCCCGCCCTCTTCCTTCGACAGGATGTAGACCTCGCCCTTGAACTTCGTGTGCGGCGTAATCGACCCCGGCTTCGCCAGCACCTGCCCCCGGTCCACGTCCGTCTTTTCCACGCCCCGCAGCAGCACGCCCACGTTGTCCCCGGCCGTGCCCTCATCGAGCAGCTTCCGGAACATCTCGACGCCCGTCACCACTTTCTTCACCGTCGGCCGGAACCCCACAATCTCGATTTCCTCGCCGACCTTCACCTTGCCGCGCTCGATCCGCCCCGTCACCACCGTCCCGCGCCCCGAGATCGAGAACACGTCCTCGATGGGCATCATGAACGGCTTGTCGACCTCCCGCTCCGGGATCGGAATCGCGGTGTCGAGCGCCTCCATCAGCTTGAGGATGCCCTCCACCCCCGCCGCGTCCCCGTTGAGCGCCCCCAGCGCACTCACCCGCACCACCGGGATGTCGTCCCCGTTGAACCCGTAGCTGGTCAGCAGCTCCCGCACCTCCAGCTCCACCAGGTCCAGCAGCTCCGGGTCGTCGACCGCGTCCACCTTGTTCAGCGCCACCACCAGATGCGGCACGTTCACCTGCCGCGCCAGCAGCACGTGCTCCCGCGTCTGCGGCATCGGCCCGTCCATCGCCGACACCACCAGGATCGCGCCGTCCATCTGCGCCGCCCCCGTGATCATGTTCTTGATGTAGTCGGCGTGCCCCGGGCAGTCCACGTGCGCGTAGTGCCGGTTCGCCGTCGAATACTCCACGTGGCTCGACGCGATCGTCAGAATCTTCGTGTCGTCCCGCCGCCCCTGCGACTCGCTCGCCTTCGCCACCTCGTCGTACGACACGAACTTCGCCCACCCCTTGTCCGCCGCCACCTTCGTCAGCGCCGCCGTCAACGTCGTCTTCCCGTGGTCGATGTGGCCGATCGTCCCCACGTTGACGTGCGGTTTCGAACGATCAAATTTCTCTTTCGCCATGTCGTTACGCTCGCCTGTCGTTGTCACGGGCGGACCTGAAGGTCCGCCCCTACATTGGGTTGATGGATGGGCCGACCTTCAGGTCGGCCCATCGTTACTTCGTGCCCTGAATTCGAGCGACCACTTCTTCGCTCACGTTCTGCGGCGCCTGCTCGTACCGATCGAAGTGCATCGAGTACGTCGCGCGGCCCTGGGTGCGCGACCGCAGGTCTGTGGCGTAGCCGAACATCTCCGAGAGCGGCACCCGCGCGTTGATGATCTGCGTGCCGCCGCGGTCCTCCTGCGACTGGATGCGGCCCCGCCGGCTCGCTAGATCGCCCATGACGTCGCCCATGTAGTCCTTCGGGACGACGACTTCGACCCGCATGACCGGCTCGAGGAGCACTGGCTTCGCCTTCTTCGCAGCGTCCTGGAATGCCATCGATCCGGCAATCTTGAAGGCCATTTCCGACGAGTCGACGTCGTGATACGACCCGTCGTACAGCTCGATCCGCACGTCGTCGATCGGATAGCCGGCAAGGATGCCCCGCGTGAGCGCTTCCTTGATGCCTTCGTCGACCGGCTTGATGAACTCCTTCGGAATCGAGCCCTGCGTGACCTCGTTCTCGAAGATGTAGCCGGTGCCCGGCTCCCCCGGATACAGGTGAATCTTGACGTGCCCGTACTGCCCGCGGCCACCCGTCTGCTTCGCGTACTTCATCTCGCCGTCCGCGGGACGCGTCAGCGTTTCCTTGTAGGCGACCTGCGGCTTGCCGACACTCGCCTCGACGCCAAACTCGCGCTTGAGGCGGTCGACGATGATCTCGAGGTGCAGCTCGCCCATGCCGGCAATCACGACCTGCCCCGTCTGCTCATCCGTCTTGACGCGGAAGGTCGGGTCCTCGCCCATCAGCTTGGCCAGACCGAGGCCGAGCTTCTCCTGGTCGGTCTTGGTCTTCGGCTCGATCGCCAGCGAGATGACCGGCTCCGGGAAGTCCATCGATTCGAGCACGATCGGCTTCTTCTCGTCGCACAGGGTGTCGCCCGTGGTGATCTGTTTCAGGCCCACGGCCGCCGCGATGTCACCGGCGTAGACCTCCTTGATTTCCTCACGCTTGTTCGCGTGCATCTTCAGGAGGCGGCCGACGCGCTCGGTGCGCTGCTTGGTTGCGTTGTAGACCGAGGAGCCCGAGGTCAGCACGCCCGAGTACACGCGAATGAACGTGAGCTGGCCGACGAATGGATCGGTCATCAGCTTGAATGCCAGCGCCGAGAACGGGGCCTCATCTGACGCGGGGCGCTCAATGAGCGTCTCTTCCTTCGCGTTCGGATCGATGCCCGTGATCGACGGCACGTCGAGCGGCGACGGCAGGTAGTCCACGACAGCGTCGAGCATGGGCTGCACGCCCTTGTTCTTGAAGGCGGAGCCGCAGATGACGACAACGAACGCGGTGTCCTCTGCCCGCACCGATGTGATCACGCGGCTGCGCAGCGCGGCCTTGATCTCGGCTTCGGTGATCTCCACGCCGCCGAGATATTTCTCGAGCAGCTTGTCGTCGTGCTCACTGACCTTCTCGATCAGCTTCTCGTGGTACACCTTTGCCTCGGCGAGCATGTCGGCCGGAATCTCCGACACGTCGTAGTCGGCGCCCATCGTCTCGTCCTTGTAGGTGATCGCCTTCATGCTGACGAGGTCGACCACGCCGACGAACTTGTCCTCCGCGCCAATGGGCAGCTGGATGGCAACCGGATTGCCCCCGAGCTTCGTTTCGATCTGCTCGAGCGTCGCCTTGAAGTCCGCACCGATGCGGTCCATCTTGTTGACGAAGCAGATGCGCGGCACCCGGTACTTGTCCGCTTGACGCCACACGGTTTCGGACTGCGGCTCGACGCCAGAGACGGCGTCGAACACCGCGCACGCGCCGTCGAGGACGCGCAGCGAACGCTCCACTTCGGCGGTGAAGTCGACGTGCCCCGGCGTGTCGATGATGTTGATGCGGATGTCCTTCCAGAAGCAGGTCGTCGCGGCCGACGTAATCGTGATGCCGCGCTCCTGTTCCTGCTCCATCCAGTCCATGACGGCCGTCCCCTCGTGGACTTCGCCGATCTTGTACGTAATTCCGGTGTAGAAGAGGATCCGCTCGGTGGTGGTCGTCTTCCCGGCATCGATGTGCGCCATGATGCCGATGTTCCGTGTCCGATTGAGCGGTGTCTGTCTGGGCATTCCTACGACTCGGTCAGTGCTTGGGCTTCGTGCCTGGTGCTTGGTGCGTTCCTGGTGCCTGGTGTCTGGGGCCTCGCACTCCCAAGCACGAGGCACTCGGCACTACGCGCCGATGGCGGAGACCAATAAGGCCTTCACTACCACCGGTAATGAGCAAAGGCCTTATTGGCCTCGGCCATCCTGTGCGTGTCTTCCCGCTTCTTCACGGCGCCACCGCGCAGGTTCGATGCGTCCAGCAACTCGTTGGCGAGCTTCTCCTGCATGGTCTTGCCGTCGCCGCGCGACCGCGCATAGCTCACCAGCCACCGGATGCTGAGCGACATGCGCCGATTCGTGTTCACTTCCACTGGCACCTGATAGTTCGAGCCGCCGACGCGGCGCGACTTGACCTCGAGACTCGGCTTCACGTTCTCGAGCGCTTTCTTGAACACCTTGAGCGGATCGTCGCTCGTGCGCTCCTTGATGATGTCGAAGCTCTGATAGAGGATGCGCTCCGCGGTGCTCCGCTTGCCGTCGCTCATCACGGCGTTGATGAACTTGCTCACCAGCGTGCTGCTGTAGATCGGATCAGCGGCCAGGTCGCGCTTCGGGATTTCTCGTCTACGAGGCATATCAGTAACTCTGTCGGGATTCGGGCGTCGGGACTCGGGATTCGAATCCCGAATCCCCAATCCCGAACCCCGTTATTGTTTGGGTCTCTTGGCGCCGTACTTCGATCGGCCCTGCTTGCGTCCCTGAACGCCAACGGCGTCCAGCGTCCCACGCACCACATGATACCGAACGCCCGGAAGGTCCTTTACGCGGCCCCCACGAATCAGGACGAGCGAGTGCTCCTGCAGATTGTGGCCGACACCGGGAATATAGGTGGTCACCTCAATCCCGTTCGTCAGCCGCACGCGCGCGACCTTCCGGAGCGCCGAGTTCGGCTTCTTCGGCGTCTGCGTGAAGACCCGGACACACACGCCGCGCTTCTGCGGGCTCACCTGCAGTGCAGGACTTTTGGTCTTCGTAACGATTTTCTTGCGTCCCTGCCGGACGAGCTGACTAATAGTCGGCATACGGGGTCGGGAGTCATTTCTTCGAGGACACTCTCTCGTTTCCGAGTTAATAGAGGGACCGGGAAAGTGTCCTCGAAAAATGACTCCCGACCCCTTTAACAGCGCCGCGGCCGTACAGCCGAAATAGCTGCGGCGCGGCGCTCATGTTTCATCGTGCGGCTGCGAGCCCTCAGCCGACACGCGGTCTCAGGCCTGAAGGCGCCGCTACTTGCCGCGGCTGCCTGGCACCTGAACCTGTTGACCCTACCTGTATGATTCGCGGGCACGCCAATCCCTTTCGGATCGGTCCGCCCGAAGGAATGAAGCCCAAGGGGTTCCTCCCCAAGATCGAACGCGGGGGGCTTCTTCCGATGCGGTTGGGGTTAGATAGGGTGTCCTAACCCCAAGAGAACCTGACGAATATAGCATGACGGCGCTACTGGCGCAAACGGGTGGCGGGCATCCGCCAGCGTCCGCCTTGCACGCGGGCGCCTCTGGCCCCGGGGCGTCTCGGGACCACGGCTAGCGACACGCCGAGTATGAAAGCCTGTGCACTGTGCGAAACGGCGCGCCCTGGGTCAATTCCTAAAGGGGACCTGTACTACAATATCGAGTTCGCGCAAGTGGAGGTTCCCCGACCTCCACCTTGTTTTCAGAAACGCCCGCGTTCTGGCTGGGAAGGCCTCATCCGTCGAGTTGGCCCGCCCATCAAGAGGCGGATCCGCCTTCGGGCCACTTTCGCCGTGACATCATGAACATTGAGACGCGAACAGAAGACGTGTCGAGCGCCGAGTCAGTATTCCCGTGTGGCTCCGCCTCGAGACGCGCCAAAGGGCGGTCGAGGTGCTCGCTGTGAACGGTCTCGCGGCCACGGAACTTCACGACGCGTCGCCAGACCGAAAACTCCGGTGGTCTCTCGCGACGGGAGCATGGATGTTCCGGCATCGCACATGGTTCCCGATCCCATTGATGCTGATGCTCTTGTTCGCCAAATCATCTACCGTTGTCAACGCGCCATTCGACGCATCGGTGGGAGCGCTGTTCGTCGTGTGGGGTGAATACCTGCGCCTCTGGGCGGTGCGACACATTGGCGTCATCTCGAGGACGCGCAGCAGCCGTCTTGGGCCGCTGATCGTGGGTGGCCCGTATGCCTACGTGCGCAATCCCATCTACGTTGGCAATCTCCTCCTATGGGCAGGTGTGACGTGCTGGTACGACCCGAAGCTATTGCCGGTGTGCTGGCTCGTCCTCCTTCCGCATTACTACCTGATGGCGAAGTGGGAGGAACACCTCCTTCGCGAGCGACACGATTCGACGTTCCATGTCTATGCCCGCCGGGTACCGGGCTGGTGGCCCTACTGGCGCCGACACCCAACGACGTTGCTGCCTGCGGCCTACACCTGGCGCGAAACGCTCTTCAGTGAGCGGGGGACGCTCGCGGCGCTCATACTAGGAGCCACGCTGCTGGCGTTCAAGCGCTTCGCCCTTCCGTGATCTACTTCGGTTGCCTCGTGGGAGATGCGGCAGCCGCCTCGTTCAATGCGTTATCCAGCGCCGTCTGGAAAGCCGCGTACGACTGCGCACCTCTGATGATGCGCAGCGCCTTCAGTGTCCCATCCGGCTGCCGCGTCCCGACAAAGAAGGTAGGCGTGGCGTTGGCCCCGGCTTTCGCTGCATCTGCCAGATCCTGACGGATCAGAGGCTTCACTTCTCCCGCCAAGCAGCTGTTGAACCCGGCCATGTCCAAACCGAGCGCCTGCGCGTGCGCAATGAGTCTACGCCAGCGCCCGCTGGTTTGCGAAGATCAGATCATGCATCTCCCAGAACTTGCCTTGCCGGCGCGCACACTCCGCGCCCTCGGCCGCGCTCATTGCGCGCGGATGAATCCGCTCGATCGGGAAATTCTTGAAGATGTACTGCACCTTGCCGGTCTGAATGTAGTCGCGGTCAAGCTGAGGATACGTGTCGCGGACGAAGCGGCCGCAAAACGGACAGTCACCGAGTTATAGAGCGCCCCGCCGTCAATCGGCAGGCTGCCCTTGCCCTGGTCGTGGGGCACGCCCACCTGCACCTCGCCCGTGCACGACGCCCCGATGCTGTCGGTGGCCGTGAACTGGATGTGATACACGCGCCCGTTGCCGGGCGTCTTCGGCGTGCCAGTAGTAGCCGTGGGACAGATCTGTTGCGCTCGCTTCCGCCGCCTCGGTGCGGCTAAGATTGGCGGCCACGACATCAGGAGAACGGAATGGCCGAGACTCTCGCCCCCAGTCACCCTGCGCCGATGAAGCTCACCGCCCTCCAGTGGACGATCTGCGCCATCGCCGCTATTGGTTTCGCGTTCGACATCTACGAGATCCTGATGGCGCCGCTGATTGTCCGGCCGGCGCTCATCGAGCTCACCGGCGCGGTGCCTGGATCTCCGGAATTTCAGGGCTGGGTGGGACGGCTGTTCTACATTCCGGCGATCGCCGGAGGGATTTTCGGGCTACTCGGGGGCTACCTGACTGATCTGTTCGGTCGCCGCAGGGTGCTGACTTACAGCATCCTGATCTACGCGTTCGGGGCGTTCGCCTCGGGCTTCGCGACCTCGGTGGAGATGCTGCTGGCCCTGCGGTGTGTGGTCTTCGTCGGCGTTTGCGTCGAATTCGTGGCTGCCGTCGCCTGGCTGGCGGAACTGTTTCCAAACCCGCAGCAGCGCGAACGAGTGCTGGGATATACCCAGGCCTTCTCATCCTTCGGTGGCTTGCTCGTAGCAACGATGAACGGGCTCGCGGTCACGTATGCGATGAACCTTCCCGCGATCGCGGGCGTGGCCAGTGTCGGCGATCCGCACGCGCCGTGGCGCTACACGCTGATGTCCGGGGTCATCCCGGCCATTCCGCTGATCCTCATTCGACCGTTCCTGCCCGAGTCGCCCGCCTGGCAGCAGAAACGCGCCGCGGGCACGCTGAAGCGCCCCAGCATCGCGGCCATTTTCGCCCCGGAGTACCGACGGACCACGATCGTCAGCACCATCATGTTCGCGATGGTGTATGGCGCCGCGTTCGGCGCGATTCAACAGATTCCGCAGATCGTCCCCGGCCTGGCAGAAGTGCAGGAAGCCGCCAAAGGACTGCCCCCGCAGCGGGCGTCGCTTCTCACCCAGGAAACTGCGGCGAACGTCACGAAGGTGCAGGAGGTCGGCGGGCTCGCTGGCCGGCTAATTTTGGCGTTCCTTGCAGTACGCATCGTGAGCCGCCGTCGCCTGGTGCGACTCTTCCAAATTCCGGGCCTTGTGGTGGTCCCGATCGTGTTCGCCGTCTTCGCGACCACGAGTCTCGACCTGCTCTATCCGGGTATCTTTCTGGTGGGGCTGCTCACCGTGGGCCAAATGAGCTTCTGGGGCAACTACCTGCCGCGCGCGTATCCGTTGCACCTGCGCGGAACCGGGGAAAGTTTCGCTGCGAACATCGGCGGACGCATGCTGGGCACATCGTTCGCGTACATCACGGCGACGCTGGCAGTGACGCCGGACCGGGCGTTCGCGCCGACCAAGATCGCGCTCGTGGCGGCCGGTGTCGGCTTCACTGTGTACCTTGTGAACTTCGCGGCGTCCTTCTGGCTGCCGGAGCCCAAAGACACGCTCGACTGATCAACTGTTCCTGGAGCCTGATGTCGTGGTACGGAACGCGGCCGAGTGGAGTACGGCTGTCGGGTCCCGGCCGCTCAGTGAGTCATGGCGTGCAGGAGCACATTGATCCCGAGCGCGTAACCGTTTGGCGAGAACTGATAAAAAAATTCCGGGTCCTCGCCTTCGCGCTCCCACGCGTCCGCGACGTCCGTATTGTGCGACATCAGGACGAGGATTCGACCATGGCGGTCACGAATTGCCCGCAGGTGTGCCTCCTCGCTGTCCGCTCCCCGCTCGGAAGTCGTTTGTCCAGCCACTGAACGCCAGAACTGAATGTTGGTGATCTGTGGCACCTTTGCGAGCTCGAACATGCTCTTGAGCAGCGGATCGCCAGCTTCGATGTCGACGATGGGGAACTCGGTGGCGGGCAGGACCTTGCCGATCTCGCGGCTGAAATGTGCCCACGCGGCGCTGCCCCAAAAATCATCGACCCAGAGGAAGCCGCCCTTCAGGAAGTACGGTCGAAGGCGCTCGGCCTCCTGGACACTGATGCCCATCGTGCCCGCGTCTGACGCCATGATGAACGGACACCCGAAGAGCGCGTCGTCGGTCATCCGGACGACATAATGATTCGGTCGCTGGGGTCCCTCGAAGCTGACCGGAGTTCGCGTCAGCTCCGACAGCCGCGTCATCAGGTTGATTTCGGCAAATGGATAGTCCGTCGTCCAACCCATTCCCATCTGCTCGGCGCGAACTTGTCGATACATCAGCCGGCAGAACGAGAAGGCGGACGAAGGGACGCCCTCGGCTGGCGGGAAACGTGGAGGGTACCCACCTTCGCCGTACCATCGCTGCGCGTAGCCGAACGATGAGGCCAGCGCTACGGCGATGAGCGCCATCGGGATGAGCCGGCGCACTCCAGTCCTCCTTTCGTTTCCGCTGATTGAGGGTACATCAGAAGCTGTTCAACCGCTTACCCTTTCAGCTGTCGTCGGGCTTCGGTCAGCACGGTGCGGAATTGAGGCTGCGGGCCCAGGCGGCATCAATCCAGCGTGAACCCGATCTTGACTGTGACCTGCCAGTGTGCCACCCGCCCGCCGTCGATGTGCCCGCGCGTTTCTACGACCTCGAACCACCGCAGGTTCCGAAGCGTGACAGAGGCCTTCGTAATCGCCGTCTGAACTGCTTCTTCCATGCTCACGCTGGAGGAGCCTATGAGCTCGATGGTTTTGTACACGTGATCGGCCATGTCATCTCCTTCGGGCACGCTCGCTCAGGGAACGCGCGACGCCGTGTACGCGGCGATATCCACCATGTCGCCCAAGGTCAGCGAAGCGACAGCCGCCTTCATCAGATCCGACCAGGGCCCTTTCCGGCTGCCGTTCTTCAAGTCGAACAGCTGGCGCGCCACATAGCTTGGCGATCGCCCAGCAATGCCCGGCACCGGACCGATGCCTCTCAGGTCTGCGCCATGGCAGACACCACACTGGACGGCTTTTCCGCCGCCGGTGGTCACGAGCGCCTGGCCGCGCTTGAGGCTGCCTTCGGGCACGTACGCGATGAATCCCGAGCCGGAATCGCGGAGCTCGGCTCGGGCGACGTCCTCAGGCATCTCGAGAATGCGTTGCCCGATCGGCTCGGTACCGCCGCCCTCGATTGGAATGTACATGCCGGCGACGCGCGTTTTCGGCACCGTCTTGGTTTCTACGACCTTGATCCACGGTTTGAACGGAAACGACGCGAAGTACTCGGCCGCGGCCTTCACCTCGGCGTCGGTGGCGGCCTTCGCGACGGCAATCATCGCGTTCGGCGGCCCCATCTTCGGTTCCGAGCTCTTTCGGGCACCGCTCTTGAAATCGGCCATCTGCTGCACGATGTAGGCGGCGGGAAGGCCGGCAAGGCCAGAGTTCTCCGGGCGCCCCTGGCCGCTGGGGTAGTGGCAATATCCACACGCCCGTACATCTGGCCTTCTGCCGCGGAGCACCACCTCCGGCGCGGGCGGGTGACTCTCCGGACGCCAGTCAGGAGCGTTGAAGAGGTCTCTGAGCTGCGTCAGCGTCAGCGCGACATCCGTTCCCGGAACGCGCTTCGGCGTTCCGTCATCCTGCGGAGCCGCCGGCCCTCCCGGGGTGTTAATCGGGTACGCCCAGGGTGGTGGTGTCGCCACCGGCTGTTGCCCGGTCACCGCGGCGTCAAAGCCCAGCACAGCGATCACAATCAAGAGCAGGAATGGCGTCACACGCATGAAGTCTCTCCTCCGGTTTCAGAGTGTATCCCGCCTCGCGTACGGTGAGGCAGCCAGAAGGCGGCCGTAGTCGGAGGCCGCGGCATCCACCACCGCACGCGCGTGATTGACACCGTAGACCTGCTGAACGCTGATCTGGGCCTCTTCACCCCGGGACCAGCTTGTACGTCGCGGAATAGTGCTGCAGCCGCTCCACGAGAATCGCGGGCCAGTCGCTGATGTCAGCAGGTTTGGTCCACACCACACCGGCGGCTCACGGCCAATGTCGAGCCCGTGCCAGGGATGCGGTCGCCACCGCGAGAACTGTGCGTACTCCATTATGAGAACGTCTTCGAGAGAAAAAAGGGAGGTTCTATTTCGCGTACGTTCTCGAGAAGCCATTCCGC
>Ga0080064_1006173_pt1 | contig 13204 bp, 10 predicted proteins | sample Subgrocontami54m_FD_69260 | JGI IMG/M metagenome (GOLD analysis project Ga0080064, IMG submission 69260) | Subsurface groundwater microbial communities from S. Glens Falls, New York, USA - GMW46 contaminated, 5.4 m (SPADES assembly) (version 2) ...
CCCCCCCCGCTCCAACCAGGCCCGCAGCGACCACGCCCGCCCCCAGCATGGTTAGAAATTCTTTCTGCCGGCGCTGCCTGCGCACACGCCGCCATGGCAGCAGGTTAACGCGAGACATCAGTCGTACTCCGCATGGCAAGGCCCGCCGCGATCATCCACGCGTGGCCATCCTCGCGCAACCGGGCCGCGTCTATACCAGGCGCGAACTCGGTGCCCAGGAACGGATTGCCCACACGGGTGTCCAGTCCGATATAGCGTCCGACCACCCCAGCGGCACCGGCCAGACCCGCGCAACCACCGCTGAGCACCACATGATCCAGCGATGATTGTCCGGTCGCGGAAAAAAACACTTGCAGCAGGCGCCCGACCTGATTGGCCAGCGAGTCCAGGAACGGTTCAATGATCGAACTGCGCCAGTCATCCGGAAAACTGCCTTCCCGCAGTGCGGCGCTCGCTTCAGGATAAGCCAGGCCATAACGCTCCTGAATCTGCTGCAACAACTGCTCGCCACCGAATGATTGTTCTCGGGTAAACAGCGTCACGCCACCCTGCAGGACGTTCAGCGTCGTTGAAGTTGCCCCAACATCCACCATCGCCGTGATGCCGGTGCGCGCCGAGGGCGGCATCTGCGGCGCTATCAAGGGGAAGGCGGACTCCAGCGCGTAAGCCTCCACATCCACCACGGCAGCGGCAAGACCCGCCGCTGTCAGCGTCTCGAGCCGTTTGTCAACCACCTCGTTACGGGCAACGATGAGCAGGACATCGGAGGTTTGCGGGTTGCGAGCATTTGGTCCGAGCACCACAAAGTCGAAGTACACATCATCCAGGGGATATGGGATGTACTGATCGGACTCAAGGTTGATCTGCTGTTCAATGTCGGCATCCGAAAAATCAACCGGCATGCCGATCTGGCGACTGATGATCTGCGATCCGGAAACGGCCAGAGCCACCCGGCGACGTTTGCTGCCGGTACGGCTCATCACCTCACCAATCGCTCGCGCCACCGCTTCGATATCGGCCACAGACCCTTCGGTGACCGCTCCATGAGGCAGTCGGACCTGCGCGCAGGCCTCAACACGGTGCCCCTTGGGTGTGGCTTCGAGCGCCAGGAGACGCACCGCCGACGTGCTAATATCCAGCCCTAGCAACGGCGGAATCTTTTGTTTAAAAATGTTATGAATCAAGTGATTACCCGAACGTTGGGTGCCTGCCGCCCGCTCGCCCCAGCGGCGCTTCACTGTCAGCGCTATCGTCCCTTGCGTGCAAAGCTTGAGCGTTTATATCACAGGGCCCTGGGAAAAACGCCAGCCCTGCAACAAGCGTCACGGTCTTTGCGCCCGCATATCGTAGCTCAAGCTAGCGCGCATTGCGTCCGGCAACAACCGGACCGCGCCGCTCAACCTGCGGACCCGTCATCGGCAGGCTGCCACCTGCTGCTTCACATTTTCAGCCGTCATGCTCTGCCAGGGGGATGACCCAACCCTATCGGCATGCCCCGCCGGCCGGTTACGGCAGCGAACCGGCACCGGGGGGCATGGGTTGTGCTGAAGCGATTCTGGTCGTGCCTGGCGGCAGCGATCCCGAACCTCGCGATGGTGATTTCGCTAGGCGCCATTGGGGTATATGTGGGACTCGAACGGGAGTTGCCACCGGTTGATCAGCTGGCCCGGACGCGACTCGCACAGCCACTTCAGATCTATTCCAATGATGGACAACGCATCGCTGAGTTCGGTGACCAGCGACGCATCCCTCTGGACGGCAACGCTCTGCCTGAATCCCTGGTTCACGCAATTCTTGCAGCCGAAGACGCCAATTTCTTCGACCATCCCGGTTTCGACACGAGCAGCCTCCTGCGAGCCGCCTGGCAACTGCTACGCACTGGCGAACCGAATCAGGGCGGCAGCACCATCACTATGCAGGTTGCGCGCAATTTCTTCCTCAGCCAGGAGAAAACGTTCCTCCGCAAGGCGCTAGAGATCCTGCTCGCGATCCGTATTGAACAAAATCTAAGCAAGGATCAAATCCTTGGGCTTTATGTCAACAAGATTTTCTTGGGCAATCGGGCCTATGGTTTCGGTGCCGCTGCGCTGCTTTATTACGGGCGGCCGGTGGATCAACTCACGGTTGCCCAGGTTGCCCTGCTGGCAGGGTTGCCCAAGGCGCCTTCCCGCGACAACCCCTTGGTCAATCCCCGGCGGGCTGTTGAGCGGCGCGACTATGTGCTCGGTCGCATGTATGCCCTGGGGTACCTGAGCGCTGACGACTACCGGCTGGCGCTGGCACAGGGGGACGCCGCCGGGCATTACGGCTTCACCCCCCAAATCGAGGCCGACTACGTCGCCGAGATGGCCCGAGCGTGGATGCTGGAGCGTTACGGGGAAGGTGCTTACGAGAACGGCTACCGTGTGATAACCACTATTGACAGCGGCCAGCAGCGCGCCGCAAACCGGGCCCTGCAGGCCGGCCTGCTGGCCTACGACCGGCGCCACGGCTTTCGCGGCCCGGTCACCAAAATCCCCGCCTCCGCACTTGCCGATCCGGCGCAGATGCAGGCCATGTTGCGGGCCCTGCCTGGCACAGGCGCCCTGCGTCCGGCCGTGCGCCTGCCAAACGGCGAATATGCGCTGGGCACGGAATACGCGAAGCTGGTGGAAGGGGGTACCGACAGCTTTGGAGCTAATTGGCACGCAAGCAGCGGCGATGTCGTGTACCTGACTCACTGGCCGGAAGGCTGGAAACTTGCCCAGCCACCGGAAGTGGAAGGGGCTTTCGTGGCCCTGCAGCCGGACAGCGGCGCAGTCACAGCCCTGGTGGGTGGTTACGATTTCAACCGCAGTCACTTCAACCGCGCCGTGCAGGCGCAACGGCAGCCGGGCTCGACCTTCAAGCCTTTTATCTATGCGGCGGCGCTGGCGACCGGCTACACGGCGGCGTCGATCATCAACGACGCGCCGGTGGCATTCCCGGCCGACACCCCGGACGGTTACTGGCGGCCGGAGAATTACACCGGGCGCTTTTATGGCCCAACCCGGCTGCGTGAGGCGTTGGCCCAGTCGCGCAATCTGGTATCGGTACGCCTGCTGAACGCGGTGGGAGTCGATTTCGCCCGCCGCTATAGCCTCAGGTTCGGTTTTGCGGCTGAGCGGCTACCCTCCAATCTGTCGCTGGCGCTTGGTACCGCGTCGGTAACTCCACTCGAACTGGCTGCGGCTTACGCCGTGATTGCCAACGGCGGGTACCGGGTCAACCCGTACATCGTCGAACGGGTGCTGGATGCGGATGGCACGGTGCTGTGGCAAGCGCCTCGCGTGGTGCTGTGCGAAGCCGAATGTGAAGCCGATCCGGCCCTGGCGGACCCGGTCACCCAAGCGCCCCGCGTGCTTCCGGCGACCGATGCTTACATCCTGAATTCCATGTTGCAGGACGTGATTGACCACGGCACCGCAGTGCGCGCCAAAAGCCTTGGCCGACCTGACTTGGCGGGCAAAACAGGCACCACCAATGACGAGCGTGACGCCTGGTTTGCCGGCTTCAATAAAGCCCTTTTGGCCATCGCCTGGGTCGGCTTCGACCAACCACGATCGCTTGGCAAGGGCGAAACCGGCGCCCATGCCGCCCTCCCGATATGGATGAACTTCATGTCCACCGTGCTGCCGGACCTGCCGGTCAGTTCGCCGCCGATCCCCAACGGCCTGGTCTCGCTGCGGGTCGACCGCCACAGCGGCCAGCGAACAACGAACAGTGGGCCGGATACCCTGTTCGAATGGTTCACCGCCGACCGGCTGCCGCCGGCCATGTCGTTCCAGCCGGAGCAGCGGGACGCACCGTCCGGGACGCAGGACTCGGTGTTGTTCTGAGGATTTCCAATATCCTCACGGGACCACGTCCGCCCAAAGACGGTGCACATGTGATTGTTGCGCACCACAATGGGGAATATCGGACTCACATTTTCGGTGGATAATTGCCACCGCGGCGCGTGGTTGGCTTGGCACATTTGCTGCTCAAACGCCACCGTCCGCATGTTTTCCCCGAACGGATGCCTGACCGGGCTTCTGTAGGGGCTGTTTTCGACCGCCCAGTCAGCAACCGCCAAGGAGCGTAACTACATGTCAGCGTCCGATGTGCTCAAGAAGATCGGTGAGCAGAACGTCAAATTCGTGGATCTGCGGTTCACCGACACCCGCGGCAAGGAGCAGCACCTCACGATTCCCGCCGCCCGCATCGACGGCGATTTTTTCGAACGCGGCATGATGTTTGACGGTTCGTCCATCGCCGGCTGGAAGGGCATCAACGAATCGGACATGGTGCTGATGCCGGACACTCAGACAGCGATACTCGACCCGTTCACTGACGAGGCCACGATCAACATCACCTGCGACGTGCTGGAACCCCACACCATGCAGGGCTACGAGCGCGACCCGCGTTCCGTGGCACGCCGTGCCGAGGCGTACCTGAAATCGACCGGCATCGCCGACACGGCGTTCTTCGGGCCGGAGCCCGAATTCTTCATTTTTGACGACGTGCGCTGGGGCTCAGGGCTCAGCGGCAGCTTCGTCGAGATCGATTCCGAAGAAGCCCACTGGCGCTCCGGAACTGCGTTCGAAGTCGGCAACAAGGGCCATCGGCCGGGCGTGAAAGGTGGCTACTTTCCGGTGCCCCCGGTCGACTCCCTGCACAACATCCGCACCGCAATGGTGCTGGCGATGGAGGAGATGGGCCTGGAAGTGGAAGTGCATCACCACGAGGTCGCTACCGCCGGCCAGTGCGAAATCGGCGTCAAGTTCAATACCCTGGTGCGCAAGGCGGACGAAACGCAGATCCTCAAATACGTGGTGCTGAATGTCGCCCACAACTACGGCAAGACCGCCACCTTCATGCCCAAGCCGCTGGTCGGCGACAACGGCAGCGGCATGCATGTGCACCAATCCCTGGCCAAGGGCGGCGTGAACCTGTTTGCCGGCGACAAGTACGGCGGCCTGTCGGAGCTGGCGCTGTACTACATCGGCGGCATCTTCAAGCACGCCAAGGCGCTCAACGCCATCACCAATCCGGGCACCAACAGCTACAAACGGCTGGTACCGGGCTTCGAGGCGCCGGTGATGCTGGCCTACTCGGCCCGCAACCGCTCGGCCTCGGTGCGTATCCCGTGGGTGTCCAGCCCCAAGGGCCGGCGTATCGAGGTGCGTTTCCCCGACCCGACCGCCAATCCCTACCTGGCGTTCTCGGCCATGCTGATGGCGGGCCTGGACGGCATCAAGAACAAGATCCATCCCGGCGAGGCGATGGACAAGGATCTGTACGACCTGCCCGCCGAAGAGGCCAAGGCCATTCCGCAGGTCTGCCACTCGCTGGACATGGCACTCGACGCGCTGGACGCCGACCGCGCGTTCCTGACCGCCGGCGGTGTGTTCACCGACGACATGATCGACGGCTACATCGAACTGAAGATGCAGGATGTCACGCGTGTGCGCATGACGACGCATCCGGTCGAGTTCGACATGTACTACAGTTGCTGAACCGTGCCCGGGGGCCTTTTCGTGAAGGCCCCCGGATATTTCAGTCGCAGATGTATTGATTGGGCGTCAGCATGATTCCTCTCCGCCCGCTGGTGTTGTCCCTGCTGGTGTCGACCTTGCCGATATCGGGTCACGCGATGCGGGTATATCAGTCGAAGGGACCTGACGGCTCGACCGTGTTCTCAGACCAATCGAGCCCGGCGGCGCGCGAGATCGATATAAATCTGCCGGCCGCAGATGGACCAGCGGCGGCGACCTCGCCAAAAGCCGCCGGCAAGACCACCCCCCCCGCTGACGCTGGCAAGACGCCGGTCTACTCCACCTTGCGGATCACCGAACCGGCCAATGATGCCGTGCACTGGTTCGCGGAAGGACCGGTGAAGGTTCAGGTCCAGATCGTCCCGTCGCTTGCCGACGGTCATGTGCTTGTACCGCTGCTCAACGGCGTGGCACAAGGCAGTGGCGTGCATGCCAGCGGCTTCAGCCTGACGGATCTTGACCCCGACACGTATGAACTGTCCGTCGTCATCCGCGATGCGCAGGGCAAGGACCTGAAGCAGAGCCCTGCCATCCGCTTTCATTTCAAGCGTCAGTCCCTGAACCTCCCCGCGCGAAAGCCTCCGCCCCGCGGCGGTCGCTGACACTTCATTCTGCGGCATTCCCGAATGCCGCGACTGCCCATGCAAAGCATTCCCGAGCCCGATGTCACCGGTACCGACCACGTCGGGCGTGCCGTACTGGACAACCTGCAGACAGCCGTTCTGGTCGTTGATGACCGCCAGCGCGTGGCCTACCTGAACCAGGCGGGCGAAGTATTGCTGGGAGCGAGCGCCCGCCAATTGCGTGGTCAGCCGCTTGGACACCTGCTGCATGACCCAGCCCTGCCAATCCTGGTGGCAGAAACTCTGGAACGCCAGCAACCGGTGCTGAGGCACGACCTCAACTTCGAACTGCCCGGCAACCCCGCCAAACGCTTCAACTGCTGGCTCACACCGCTCGACGGGCCAGGGGTGAAAGGACTCATCCTCGAGATCGCCGCCACTGGTCCGCTTGGCGACACCCAGCGCGAGAGCCGGCTGCTGGCCCAGCAGGAAGCCAATCGCCTGATGCTGCGCGGCCTGGCGCACGAGATCAAAAACCCGCTCGGCGGCCTGCGTGGCGCAGCGCAGTTGCTGGAGCGGGAGCTGGCCGACCCGGAGCTTGCCGAGTACACGCAGATCATCATCGGCGAAGCCGATCGCCTGAAGAACCTGATCGACCGCATGCTCAGTCCGGAACTGGCGCCCGAGATGGCGCGGGTCAGCGTGCATGAAGTGCTGGAGCGGGTGCGCGCACTGGTCGCTGCCGACCTGCCGCCGGAACTGAGCATCGAGTGCGACTACGACCCCAGCCTGCCGGATCTGTGGGCCGACCGCGAGCAACTCATCCAGGCTTTTCTGAATCTGGTCCGCAATGCCGTCCAGTCGATCGACGAAGCCGATTGCCGGCCCGGGCAGGTACTGCTGCGCACCCGTGTTCGCCGCCGCCTGACCATTGCCAACCGGCACCACCGGCTGCTGGTGCAAGTGGACGTGGTGGACAACGGCCCCGGTGTGCCCGAGGGCCTGCGCGAACAGATTTTCCACCCGCTGATCACCGGCCGCAGCACGGGCACCGGGCTGGGACTGTCGATCGCTCAATCCCTGGTCAGTCGGCACGAAGGCTGCATCAACTTCCACAGTGCGCCGGGGAACACCGTGTTCTCCGTGCTGCTGCCGATTGCCGGAGAACGCTAATGAATCGCCAGGGGCGCGTATGGGTCGTCGACGACGACCGCTCGATACGCTGGGTGCTGTGCCGTGCGCTGCAGAACGCCGGCTTCCAGGCCATCGAATTCGAAGACGCCGAACGCGCCAGTGCGGCGCTGGCCGGCGACGAGCCGGATGCAATTGTGTCCGACGTGCGCATGCCAGGTCGCAGCGGTTTCGACCTGCTGGCGGAGTTGCGCGAGCGCGCGCCCAAGGTGCCGGTGATCATCACCACCGCGTATCCGGACCTCGACAGTGCCGTATCGGCCTTCCAGGGCGGCGCCTTCGAGCATCTGCCCAAACCCTTCGATGTCGACGACGCGGTGGATCTGGTCAGCCGGGCCATCGCACAGCGGCGCGAGACCACGCCCGCCACCGAGCTCGAAGCGCCAACGCCGTCTGACATGATCGGCTCGGCGCCCTCCATGCAGGAGGTGTTCCGCGCCATCGGCCGTCTGTCGCGGTCCAGCATCAATGTCCTGATCACCGGCGAGTCCGGCACCGGCAAGGAACTGATCGCGCGCGCCCTGCACCGGCACAGCCCGCGCAGCGGCGGACCGTTCATTGCGCTCAACATGGCCGCCATCAACCGCGAATTGCTCGAGTCGGAACTGTTTGGCCACGAACGGGGCGCCTTCACCGGCGCCCAGGCGCTGCGTCGTGGGCGCTTCGAACAGGCGCATGGCGGCACGCTGTTCCTGGACGAGATCGGCGACATGCCGGCAGAACTTCAGACCCGCCTGCTGCGGGTATTGCAGGAGGGCGAGTTCTACCGGGTGGGCGCCCACGCTCCGCTGCAGGTGGACGTGCGGGTCATCGCCGCCACGCACCAGAATCTCGAACAGCAGGTCGTCGCCGGCAGGTTCCGCGAGGATTTGCTGCACCGCCTCAATGTGGTGCGTATCCGCGTGCCGCCGCTGCGCGAGCGGCGCGAGGACATCCCGGGCCTGGTCCTGCACTTCCTGGCCCGCGCGGCCAAGGAATTGCAGGTCGACTGCAAGACCGTGGCGCCACAGGTGCTGGAACGCCTGAGCCATTTCGACTGGCCCGGCAACGTGCGCCAGCTCGAAAACGTCTGCCGCTGGCTGACCGTGATGACGCCCACGCAGGTGGTGCGTGTCGACGACCTGCCGACCGAGGTGGTCGGCGCGCCGGCCACCGTCGACGAGGACTGGCAAAGCTCACTGCGGCGCTGGGCCTCCGGGCGCCTGGCCTGCGGCGAGCGCGGGGTGATGAACGACCTGACGCCGGCGTTCGAGCGGCTGATGATCGGCGTAGCCCTGGAGCGCACCGGCGGACGGCGACAGGACGCGGCCTTGCTGCTGGGCTGGGGTCGCAACACGCTGACCCGCAAGATCAAGGAACTGGGCATCGCTGACGACTGAGCAGGGGCGACCGGTCGGTCGCCCGCCGCGGGCCTGCCGGTCAGGCCGTCGCCGTGTCGTCCAGTTCGAGCAGCAAGGGCGCGTGATCCGACGGGCGCTCGGCCCGGCGCACATCAAGCTCCACCCGGCAGGCGCGGCAAGCCGCCAGCACCGGCGCACTGGCCAGGATGTGGTCGATGCGCAGTCCCTGATTGCGGCGAAACGCGGCCGCCCGGTAATCCCACCAGGTGAACGCCTGCGTGTCCGGGTTCAGATGACGAAACGTATCGTGCAGGCCCAGCGCCGCAATGTCGGCCAGTGCCGCCCGCTCGGCGTCGCTTACCAGCACCTGCCCCTTCCAGGCGGCCGGGTCGTGCACGTCGATGTCCGCCGGGGCGATGTTGAAATCGCCCATCACCAGCACCTTTGCGTGCTCGGCCAGAACACCTTCCAGGTAAGCTCGAAAGTCGCCCAACCAGTTCAGCTTGTAGGCATATTTTTCGGAGCCGACCGCGCTGCCGTTGGGCACATAGGCATTGACCACATGCAGCGTACCGAAATCAGCCGCCACGAAGCGCCTTTGCTCATCCGGCGGTCGCCCCGGCAGCGCAATCAGCGGCGCACTCGCCAGCTCTCGACTGAGCAACGCCACGCCGTTGTAGGTGCGCTGTCCGGTGAACACTGCGTGGTAACCCGCCTGGGCGAGCTCGGCCCGCGGAAAGTCCTCGTCGACGACCTTGGTTTCCTGCAAACCGACAATGTCGGGTGCTGCCTGCGCCAGCCAGTCGAGCAACTGCGGCAGGCGCACGCGCAATGAGTTGACGTTCCAGGTAGCAACCAGCATGGGCATCCCGACGATGTGAAACGGCGGGCCTTGCCCGGATCGCCCGCCACGCGCAGTCGCCCGCGTGTGGCCGCCTGGCCGCCCCCGCCGCGCACTGTGCCATGTTCCGCGACCACCGGCTGGCAGATGGGAACGCCATCACCGGTCGGGTCGAACCATCGCAAATCCAGCGCGGCTGGCAATCAAGCAATGAGCGCGCCGGGAATCCCCGGCACGCAGGACCTCAGCCGCGCGAGAAACGCCCGGGTCGCTGCTGTCCCGCCGCACCCGGTCGCCGTCCGCCACGCAGCGGCGGACGCGGTTCGGGCGCGCTGTGGACGGCATGCGGCGAGGGCTCGTAGCCGGGCAGCACCTGCGGCGAGATGCGCTGATTGACCAGCCGCTCGATGCTGCGCAGCAGGCCGATTTCGTCCGGCGCCACCAGCGAGATGGCCTGCCCGTCGCGCCCGGCCCGGCCGGTACGGCCGATGCGGTGCACGTAATCGTGCGGCACGTCCGGCAGGTCGTGGTTGACCACCAGCGGCAACTGGTCGATGTCGATACCGCGGGCGGCGATGTCGGTTGCCACCAGCACGCGCACATCGCCGTTCTTGAAACCTTCCAGCGCCCGCGTGCGGGCACCCTGGCTCTTGTTGCCGTGGATGGCGGCGCTTTTCAGACCGTCCGAATCGAGCTGCTCGGCCAGGCGGTTGGCGCCGTGCTTGGTGCGCGCAAACACCAGCACCTGCTGCCAGTTGTTGCTGCCGACCAGCCAGGACAGCAGCTCCCGCTTGCGACCCTTGTCGACGGCGTAGGCCACCTGCGTGATCTGGCTGACGGTCGAGTTACGCGGCGAGACGTCGATTTCCACCGGCTGGTGCAGGAACTGCGACGCCAGCGCGCGGATGTCGGCGGAGAACGTGGCCGAGAACAGCAGCGTCTGCCGCTGTTTGGGCAGCAAGGCAAGAATCCGCCGAATGTCGCGGATGAAGCCCATGTCGAGCATGCGGTCGGCCTCGTCCAGTACCAGGATTTCGACCCGGTCCAGGACGCAGTTGCCCTGCTGCAGGTGATCCAGCAAGCGGCCGGGTGTGGCCACCAGCACGTCAAGGCCGCGCGCCAGGGCATTGGTCTGCGGGTTGATGCCGACGCCGCCGAAAATCACGGCGCTGCGCAGGCGAAGCCCGCTGCCGTAGTCCTTGACGCTCTGGCCGACCTGGGCCGCCAGCTCGCGAGTCGGGGTCAGCACCAGCGCCCGGACCGATTTGGGCCGCGCCGGCTGCTCGCTGGCCGCCAGGCGCTGCAGCATCGGCAGCGCAAAACCGGCGGTCTTGCCGGTGCCGGTCTGGGCCGCGGCCAGCACGTCCTTGCCGGCCAGAATGACCGGGATGGCCTGTTGTTGAATGGGCGTAGGGGCGTCGTAGCCGTGCGCAGACACGGCACGACACAGCTCGGCGCGCAGGCCGAGAGTCGAAAAAGGCATACAGATTCCTGATGTGGGCCTGCGCAGGGCGAGCCTGCGGACGGTCCAGGCAAAGCGGGGATTGACGGGCCCGAAAGTGGGCTTCAGCAGACAGGGCGCGGACCGAAGTGCGCCAAGCGATGGCACGCAGTGTACCCCACGCGAGCCTGTATGCTTCGGGCACCCACGATCCCGGACCGTCACGACGCCCGTTCAGACCGCAAGCGGCCCCGATGCAGCGACCCAATCGACGCAACTACTACCGCATCCTGCAGGTGCAACCGGACGCGCACGAGGCCGTCATCCGCACCGCCTACCGCACGCTGATGCAGAAGCTGCGCCTGCATCCGGACCTGGGCGGCGACGGCGCCGTGGCGGCGCTGATCAACCAGGCCTACGCCGTTCTGTCGGACCCGGCACGCCGCGCCGAGTACGACGCGCACCTCGGTCGCGGTCATGGGCGCGCGACGCGCCCGGAACCGTCGGGACCGGCGCCTGCGGTCCCGGCCCAGCACCCCGCAAAACGCCGGCATCTGCCCCTTCTGTGCCGCCCGAATTCCGCCCACGGCGGCAAACAGCCCCGCCCCACGTTGCGGCGCCTGTGCCAGCCCGTTGTCCGCGCCACCCACGGCGCGACGACTCAGCGCGACGCGGCGCGCCTTCGAGCGACACCCGGTAGCAGCCCAGGTCGAATACTTCCTGCATGGCGCCGCCGCGCCACGGCCGGCGCAACTGCGGGATTTCTCGCCCGTCGGCGCGCAGCTGGCGACCGGCGAAGCCCTGCCGTCCAACATCGTGCTGGCGCTCAAGACACCCCTGTTCGACGCCCTGGCGCGCATGGTGCACTGCGAGCCGGCCACGGCACGCGGCGACTGGCTGTTGCGATTGGAATTCCTGACGCTGGCCCTGACAGCGCCCGCCGGCAGCCTGGTGTCCACTCGCGCCTGAACTCAATCCTCGACTGTGCCTGCCTAACAGCAGCGCTTCACCTTGGACCAGGCCGTAGCCTGCCGCCAACTGAAAAACTCCCGCCGCCTGAGCGGCGTGCTGTCCGGATGTGCCGCCGCGTGGTGGGCCAGATAGCGATCGTAAGCATCGTCGCCCGACACCGCCCGCAGCCAGCGCCAAAAAACGCGCAGCGCCCTCATGCCCGCCCCCGCGCCGGCACTGCCACCGAGGTCTGTCGCAGATGGCGCAGGCAGGCCCGCGCCGTATCGGCCAAAATCAGCCACAAAAGGGCCACGAACAGCACCGTCACCCAACCGTCCAGGCGCTGGTTGAAGATCAGCTGCGGCGCCACGGCGGCTTTTTCGGGCGGCAACAGACCGCTGGCGAGCTTCATGGCAAGGTCGTTCGCTCCGGCGAAAAAGCCCAGGCGCGGATCGTCGCTCATCACCTTCTGCCAAGCGGCGGTGCTGGTGACCGCCGTCAGCCAGGCCAGCGGCAGAGCGGTGACCCAGAAATAGCGTTCGCGCCCGGTCTTGACCAGGATGGCGGTGCCCACAGACAGAGCAATCGCGGCCAGTATCTGGTTCGAAATTCCGAACAACGGCCACAGGATATTGACCCCGCCGGCCGGATCGATGACGCCGATGTACAGGAAATAACCCCAGGCGCCCACGATCAGGCCACTGCACAGCAGCACCGAGGGATACCAGGACGTGCGTCCCAGCGCGGGCACGAAGTTGCCCAGAAAGTCCTGCAACATGAAGCGCCCGACGCGGGTCCCGGCATCCAGCGTGGTCAGAATGAAGATCGCCTCGAACATGATGGCGAAGTGGTACCAGACCGCCAGCAGCCCCTGCCCGAAGGCGCTGCTGAAGATGCTGGCCATACCCACCGCCAGGGACGGCGCGCCGCCGGTGCGGCCAAACAGCGTCGCCTCGCCCATCTCGCGGGCCAGTCCCTGCATCTGGTCGAGCGCCACCGGAAAGCCCCAGGACGAAATGGTCGCCACGGCGTGAGCCCCCTCGCCCACCACGCCAGGCGCGGTGTTGATGGCGAAATAGACGCCCGGCTCCAGCACACAGGCGGCGATCAGCGCCATCAGGGCGACGAAGGATTCGAGCATCATGCTGCCGTAGCCGATCATGTGGATATCGCGCTCATCCATCAGCAGCTTGGGCGTGGTGCCGGAACTGACCAGCGCGTGAAAGCCCGAAATCGCCCCGCAGGCGATGGTGATGAACACGAACGGGAATACCTTGCCGGCAAAGATCGGCCCGCTGCCGTCCACGAAATGCGTCAGCGCC
>Ga0080064_1006175_pt1 | contig 13199 bp, 9 predicted proteins | sample Subgrocontami54m_FD_69260 | JGI IMG/M metagenome (GOLD analysis project Ga0080064, IMG submission 69260) | Subsurface groundwater microbial communities from S. Glens Falls, New York, USA - GMW46 contaminated, 5.4 m (SPADES assembly) (version 2) ...
ATGGGGCTCGCGATGCGGGGAGCCCTTTCCGATCGCGCGAAGAAGATTCACCAGAGCTACTACCTGCCGATGACCACCGCGATGGCGGTGGCCCTGTTCGAGGAGCCCGTGGCGGCGCCGGCCAGGCGCGTCGCCGCGAAGGCCGAACGCGTCCCCGTCTGATCCGGAGACCCGCATGAGTCCGCAACTGGAAGGCATCGAGTCCCTGCCCGGGACCTACCTCTTCGACCTGGAGCGCAGCGCCAAGGCCCTGCGCCTGAACCGCTTCCTGCACGACCTCGTCATCCCCGAGCGGCGGGCCCTCTTCAAGTCCGACCCCGAGGCCGCGTTCGCGCAGGCCGGCCTCACCGAGGAAGAGCGCACGCTGGTGCGCAACCTCGACTGGCGCGCGCTCATCCGCTACGGCGCGAGCTTCTTCACACTGGAGAAACTCGGCCGCGTGAGCGGCGTCTCCAACCCCGCGATGGTCGCGCACATGCGCGGCGAGACGCTCGAGGAATTCCTCAAGACCCGCAACGTGCCCGGCGCGCGCTAACGCGCTGCGGGAGGGCGACTCGACGGGGAGGCGCGTCCCTATTGGGTCTATGGGCAGTTTCTGGTTCCAGATGCGTAGGTTGGACTGAGCGCAGCGAAGTCCAACATCCGCGTTGGACTTCGGCCTGCGGCCTCAGTCCAACCTACGTTGCCTCGGCATATTCGCCGCGCGCGGCCGAATTGCCCGATCGGACCCGCGAGGGTATGCTGACTGCATAACAGCCTGCGCAATTGTCGAACAGGCCGGGTCCCCGCCTGAGGACCTCTTTCGCATCGATCGCGGCCGTTGCGCGACGTGTTCACCAGGAGACGCAACCGAGGGGAGGAACGTGCGTATCTTCTGGCGTGGTTTGTCCGTTCTGGTCCTCTTCGCCGCGGGTCTCCAACCAGCGGCCGCGGCGGAAGTCTCCGCAGCCGACATCACCAGCATGCAGGGGAGGGGGCAATTCAGGGAGGGGGACACGAAAGACTGGTCGCCCGCCAAGGTCGAACAGCCCCTGTTCGGCGGCTACTCCGTGCGCACCGGCGAGTTCAGCCGCATGGGCCTGCTGTTTCGCGACCGCACGCAGTTGCGGCTCAACGAGAAGACGGTGCTCCAGATCAAGGATGCGGCGACCCGGCCGCACCTGCTGCTCAGCATCGGGCGCGCCTGGGCACAGACCAAGACCCTGCCGCACAACCTGTACCTGGAAACGCCCTCGGCCGCAGCCGCGATCCGCGGCACGGACTGGGACCTCGAGGTGGACGAGCGCGGGCGTTCCATGATCACGGTGTTGAGCGGAGAGGTCGAGTTCTTCAACGACTTCGGTCGCGTCATCGTTCGCCAGAACGAGTCGGCCGAGGCGCAGGTGGGCAAGGCGCCCGTCAAGCTGGTCCTGGTCCGTCCCCGGGACCGCGTGCAGTGGGTCACGGCCTTCGCGGTCGAACCGTTGCGCCATATTTCCCTCACGGGCAGGAGCCCGTCCGAGCTGACGCGCACGCCGGACACGACGCTCGCCCCGGGCGAGCGGGGCCGCGTGCTCGCCGATCTCGGCCGCTGGCCCGAGGCCGAGGCGGAATTCGGGCGCGCGCTGTTGGCGGCGCCTGGCGATGCGGCGGCCCGCATCGGCGCGGGCTACGCCGCGCTGCACCGTGGCAAGGCGGACGAGGCGCGTGCGCACTTCGATCGCGCCGCCTCTGCCAGTGGGCGCGATGCGGAACTGCTCGCGCTGGGGCGAATCGCATTGGCGATGATCGCCGACGATCTCGGCCGCGCCTTCGCCGGCCTCGCGGCGCTGACGCGCGAAGCGCAGGTTTCGCAGCCGGCGCCTTATCTGCTGCTCGCGGACCTGATGCTCTATTCGGGCGAGCCGGACAAGGCGGTCGATTACCTGCAGAAGGGGCTCGCGCGCTTTGCGCAGGACGCGCGGCTGTACAGCGCACTCGCCCGGGTGTATCTCGCGGCCGACGAGCGCGCGAAGAGCCGCGAGCAGATCGAGCTGGCGCGGCGGTCCGACGAGCGCTCCTACGAGGCGCGCATCGCCGCCGGCGATCTCGCCCGCATCGAAGGCGAAGCGCGCGGCGCGAGCCGGGCGTTCGAGGAGGCGATCGCGATCAAGCCGGCCGACGACCGCGGCTGGTTCGGCACCGGCCGCATCCATACCGAAAAGGAGGAGGTGACGCAGGCGCGAGCAAGCCTCGCGAGAGCGATCGCGCTCAATCCGCTCGGTCACGGCTACCAGGGCGAGCTTGGGACTCTCGAGACTTTCGCGAACGATTTCGCCCCGGCGCGCAGCGCCTTCGACACCGCCCTTGCGCGCGAACCGGGCGACTACGTCGCGCTGACCGGCCTGGGCCTCCTGGAGCTCAAGCGCGGCAATACCGAAGCGGCGTTGAACGCGTTCCTGCGCGCCGGCCTGCTCGAGCCGCGCTATGCCCGCGCGCACGTGTACGCGGCGGTCGCCTACTACCAGCTCGGGCGCACGCGGGTCGCGCTCGAGGAGCTTGCCCGCGCGAGCCAGCTCGACGACAAGGACCCGCTGCCGCATTTCATGGCGAGCATCATCTACAACGACCTGCTGATGCCGGGGGAGGCGATCGACGCGGCGCGCGCGGCGCTCAAGCTCATGCCCAACCTGAAGTCGCTCAACCAGTTGGCCAACAACCAGCGCGGCACGACGAACCTGGGGCAGGCGTTCGCGTTCCTCGGCATGGAAGAGTGGGCGCAGAGCTATGCGCAGGAATCCTACAATCCCTTCTGGGCCGGCAGCCACCTGTTCCTCGCGGACCGCTACCACGGCCTGTTCACCAAGAATTCCGAGCTGTTCCAGGGCTTCCTCGCCGATCCGACGGCGTTCGGCAACAGCGGCCAGACGCTGCTGCAGAAGCCCGGCGCATACTTCACCGGCGCGCTGCGCGCCACCTCGGCCTCGGGCCTCGTCCACGGATCGAGCCCGCTGCTGCAGGTCCACGGATTCGCGAACGGCAGCGTGCCGCTCGCCTGGTTCGCGAACCAGGAGCGCTACGACCTGAACTACGCTACCGGGCCGTCGGACCTGACTTTCAGCACCGCCGCGTTCGGGCTGGCTCCGCGCCATGACATCGGCGTGTTCGTCTTCGCCAACGAGAATACCGACAGGACCACCGTGCGCGGCCGCATGGCGGGCGCGCTGGCGGACCTGAAGGACGATCTCGGGACGACGAACCTCGACATCGGCTTGCAGGTGAAGCTCTCGCCCGACTCGCACGTCTGGTTCAAGGCGGCGCGGTTCGACTCGTCGGACGAGGTGCGCGGCAGCCTGAACGCGGTTCCGCTCAGCTCATCGGTCGCGGTCCGCCAGCCCGAGTACGCGCTGCGCCACAGCTTCGCGGTCGGCGCTGCGCACGAGATCACCTGGGGGATCGAGCATGCGGAACGCAGGACGTCGTCTGACTTCTCCAGCGATGTCATTGCGGATTTCCTGACGATATTCTCCGACTACGACTTCAGCGAAACGAGCCTCGACGCATACGTCTCGGACCGCTGGAAGGTGACGCCGCGACTGACGCTGCAGGCCGACCTGTTCCATCAGCGCCACCGGCGCAGCGCCACCTACGTCGACATGCCGATCTTCTTCGGCATACCCCTGCCCGAGCTGGCGGAAACCGCGACCCAGTCCTTGCCCAAGCGCAGGACTTCGCCGCGGCTGGGGCTCACCTACCGCTTTGCGGACGGCGCGCTGCTGCGGCTCGCGTACCAGAAGTGGATACGCTCGGCCCAGTTCAGCTCGCTCGGGCCGGTCGCCACCGCGGGCATCCCGCTCGATGACCGGATGGTCCAGCGCGGCGGGGAATTGTCGCGCCTGCGCGGGCAACTGGAATGGGAGATCTCGCCGCGGACTTTCTTCACCGGCTACCTGGATGCGAAGAGGATCAAGCACAATCCGTTTTCCCTCAGCCCGTTTACGGTGAGCGATCTCGAGACGCTGAACCGGCTGCGCTCGCGCGATCTCGGCGCGCTGGCGCGGGACGACATGCTCGAATTCGCCCTGTCGCCCGACTACGAGGCCGGCCGCATCCGGACCGCGGGCGGCGCGGTCAATCACCTCCTGACGCGCGAGTGGGGCCTGTTCGCGCGCTACGTCAACACGGCCTCGGAGAATACCGGCGAGGGTTTCCCGGGCAACAGGCTCCCCTACCTGCCGCGGCACGCGAGCGCGATCGGCGCGGCCTGGGCGAGCCCGTCGGGCTGGTACTTCATCGGCCGGCTCGTTCATCGCACCGGGCGATTCAAGGACGAGTCCAACACCGAGCGCCTGGACAGCGGCTGGAACGGCGCGCTCGACCTCTACTGGCAGTCCCGGGACAAGCGCTGGCTGCTGCGCTTCTCGGCCGACGATGCGCTCGACAGGAACCGGCCGACGCAATATGTGGCTGAAGCCGTCATCCGCTTCTAATGCCCCGAGTCATGAATTCGTCGACCGACGCACTCTCATTCCCCTCCTCTTCGAGGAGGGGTCCGCCCGAAGGGCGGGGGGCGGTGAGGCGCTCGGCACCGTTCCAACCACCCCGCCTCGCTTCGCGAAGCACCCCTCCTTATCCAAGGAGGGGAATGTAGATGTTCCGCGAGCTTGCGACTCAGGACACTAGAGGTGCGGCGCGCCGGATCGCCGCGGCCGCGGTCCCCGCGCTCCTCGTCTGGGGCGCTTGCGTGCTCGCCCTCCAGACGCTGCCCGGCCGCCGCGCGGAGCTGCTCGAGTTCGACCTGCTCAGCGTGGCGACGGCGCCCGGGCGGGTCGACGCGCCCATCGTGATCGTCGGCATCGACGAGCCCTCGTTCGCGGAGCTGAAGCAACAGTGGCCCTGGCCGCGGGAGCTGCATGCCCGGCTGGTGGAGGCGCTTCGCGCCGCGGGCGCCGCGGTGATCGCGTTCGACGTGCTCTTCGCCGAGCCATCCACGCCCGAAGGCGACGCGCGGCTCGCCGAGGCGATCAAGCGCGCCGGCAAGGTCGTTCTGGCGTCGGACCTGGTCTTCCAGGAGTCGGGCCAATACCGGCAATTGATGCAGATCGAGCCGCTCGCGCTGCTGCGCGAGGCGGGCGCGCGCTCCGGCGTCGTGACCGTGAGCTTCGACCCGGACCGCGTGGTCCGCAGCATCCCGCGCGAACAGAACGCCTTCTGGCGCGAAGTGCTGCGCGCTTTCCGCGGCCCGCGCGACGCGGGCGAGGCGGAGCTTCCGGGAGGCATGGCGCGATACCTGGGGCCCGACCACGCCTTCCGCTACGTCTCGTACTACCAGGCGCTCGAGCCGGAGAAGTTCCTGCCCCCCGGCATCTTCCGCGGCAAGATCGTTCTCGTCGGCAACGACGTGAAGGTCTCGTTCGCGCCGGGCTCGGGAGGCGCCGATGCCTTCGCCACGCCGCACTCGGGCGTGACCCGCTTCCTGACGCCGGGGGTCGAGGTCCACGCGACCTTCATCGCGAACGCGCTCTCCGGTCGCGCGATCCGCGAGGCGCCGCCTCCGGCGAAGGAATTGCTCATCGCGGTCGCGGTGCTGCTTACGGCGATCGGCATCCGGCAGTGGAAGGCCTTGCGCAGCACGCTGCTCCTGCTCGGCCTGATCGTCGCGATCGCCGCGGGCACGGCGTGGCTGTTCGCCGCGCGCGATCTTTGGCTGCTCTCGACCGGCGCGCTGCTCGCCGCCGTCGCCATGTACGTCGTGCAGGTCGCCACGGGCTTCTTCAGGGAACGCCGCCAGCGCAGACAGATCGAGGGCGCGTTCCGCCATTACGTGGCGCCGGAGATCGTGAAAGAGATGACCGAGCATCCGGAGCGCCTGACCCTGGGCGGGGTGCGGCGCGACATGACGGTCCTGTTCGCCGACCTGGCCGGATTCACCGGCCTCTCCGAACGCATGAATCCGGAGCAGGTCGCCTCGCTGCTCAACGAGTTCCTCACCGCCATGACGCGCGTCGTGCACGCGCACGGCGGCACGCTGGACAAGTTCATCGGCGACGCCGTCATGGCCTTCTGGGGCGCGCCGCTGGCCGATGCGGAACAGGCGCTGCATGCCTGCCAGGCGGCGATCGGCATGCAGGCCGAGTTGTCGGCGCTGCGCAGCCGGCTGGCCGAGCGCGGAAGTCCGCAGTTGCGCATGAGGATCGGCATCCACTCCGGCGCCGCCGTCGTCGGCAACATGGGCTCGTCGGACCGCTTCGCCTACACGGCCATCGGCGACAACGTCAACCTCGCCTCGCGCCTGGAGGGCGTCAACAAGCATTACGGAACCGAAGTGCTGGTGAGCGGCGACACCGCGACGCAGGTCCTCGGGCGCATTCCCCTGCGCCGCGTCGATCGCGTCATCGTCAAGGGCAGGACCCAGCCGGTCGAGATCTACAGCTTCTGCGACGACGAGGAGCGCATCCGGCTGAGCGAGCGGGCGCTGGGGCATTATCTCCAGCACGAATGGGAACAGGCGGACGCGGCCTGCCGCGCGCTGCTCGAGCGCTACCCGGAGGATACGATCGCGCGCCTGTTCCGGGACCGGATCGAGCAGCTTCGCCGCGATCCGCCCGCGCCGGAATGGAACGGGTGCACGTCGTTGGAGAAGCTCTGAAAGACAGGCCCTGTCGAGGGCGATTCAACGGGGAACCGCGTCCCTATTGGGTCTGCGGCCGGTTTTGGCTCGCGCCCGGCAATCGCCAGCTCGCCGCCATCGTCGCGGCGCCGAACAGCGTGCCGATCCAGAACACGTTATCCAGTCCCGAGGCGAGTCCGGCGTGGAGCGCGGCCATGTCGACGCCGGCCGGCGGCGCGGCGCCGCCCAGCAGCGATTGCAGGTTCTCCATCGCCGGCGCTGCGCCCTCGCCCTGGGCGGCGAGGAAGCGGTGCAGCGCGATGTTCAGCACCCCGCCGAAGACCGCCGCGCCGAGCGCGTTGCCGACGGTGCGCATCAGGAGGTTCAGCGCCGTGGCGATGCCGCGCTGGCTCCAGCCCACGCTGCTCTGGATGGTGACGATGAAGGTCGTGTTCAGTATGCCGAGGCCCGCGCCGACCACGAACGCTCCGGCGCCCGCGGCGAGCGGGCCCTTGCCGGCGAGCAGCGCGACGATCACGCTGCCGGCGAACACCGCGATGCCGCCGGCGCGCGCCAGCCGCGGCGCGCCGACGCGAACCAGGACGTGGCCCGTGACGTATCCCGCCAGCGGCCAGCCGATCGACATCATGCACAGGGCGAGGCCCGCCACGAGCGCCGTGTGGCCGAGCACGCCCTGGACGAAGACCGGCAGGAAGCCGATCAGCCCCATCATCGTCACGCCGGCGCTGAGCGTCGCGAGGTTGGCCTGTCGGATCAGCCGGCTGTTCCACAGCTCGACGTGCAGCACGGGATCCGGCGCGCGGCGCTCCTGGCGCAGCAGCAGCCAGAATGCCGCCGCGGCGAGCGCCACCAGCGGCGCCGCGCCCGCGATGCCCAGGCGGCTGCCCTGGGTGAGGGCGAGCATCAGCGAGGACAGCGCGACCAGCATCAGGCCGGCGCCGGCGTAATCGATGTTGCGCTCGCGATGCTCGATGCGTTCGTGCAGATGCCGCGACAGCAGCGCGATGCAGGCGACGCCGAACGGGATGTTGATCCAGAACACCCAGGCCCACGGCAGGTACTGGACGATGAGCGCGCCGGCGAGCGGGCCGAGCACCGCCGAGACGCCCCACACGCTCGCCACGTAGCCCTGCACGCGGGCGCGCTCCTCGATGCTGTACATGTCGCCGATCAGCGTGGTCGCGAGCGGCTGGATCGCGCCCGCGCCGAGCCCCTGCATGAAGCGGAACGCGACCAGCGAGGCCATCGACCCGGCGAACCCGCACAGCGTCGATGCGACGAGGAAGATCGCGATCCCGATGATGAACAGCCGCTTCCGGCCGAACGTGTCCGAGAGCTTTCCGTAGATCGGAATGCTGACGGCCTGCACGAGCAGGTACGAGGAGAACACCCAGCTATAGAGCGCGAGGCCCCCCAGCTTCGCCGCGATGCTCGGCATGGCGGTGGCGACGATGGTGGCCTCGATCGCGGTCATGAACATCGCCATGACGATCGCGGCGAGGACCAGCGGGCGACGGGTTTGTCGGGCGCGTGCGGGAGCTTGCATCGGGTTCGACGTCGCGCGCACGGCATGGCCCTGAGCGCCATGCGCCGCGCGCAAGCATCATACGCTCACCCGGCGCCCGACGCCGGAAACGGCGGCGGCTTCGCGCCGCTACTCCGTGACAGTCGCGCTGATCGAACCCGTTACCGTTGTCCCGCCGCCGGCGGCGGAGACGGAAATGGAATTCGATCCGATACTCGCGCCGACGACGTCGATCGACGCCGGCGCGGCGGCCGTCGAGCTCGCGGAGGTCGGCTGCGGAGCGGCGCATCCGGGCGCGGCCGGCGTAAACGTGAACGTCGCCGGTATCGCGGCGTAGGTGCCGAACAACCAACCTTTCTTCTCGAGCGTGAAGGTTACCGGAGCCTTCCCGTACAACTTGACCGTCACCGATGCAGCGCTCGACCTCAGGTTGTAATACGTCTTGAAAAGCAGCCACAGGCAAAGACCGACGACAACGACGACAGCGACACCGATGATGAAGGGTGCCGCCCCTCCCAATGCTCCCGCGGGTGCTGCTGCTGGCATATGGCCTCCGTGACGAAAAGGGTTCGTCCGTTGTTTTTTGGCGATGATGCCGCAAAACCTGCGCGTTCGCAAAACCCCGCGCGCGCCGGCCGCAGTAGCCGCGCGCCGCGCCAAGCGGCGGATTGTCCGGGTCGGCAGCTTGCGGCTAGGGTCGTTCTGACACGCTCACGGGTGGAGGGTTTCGGTCAAGTGGCGGCGCACGGGTGAACTGGCGCGGACGGCAGGTCCTCGGCCTGTGGGGGGGCGTTGGCGCCAGGATGTTCAGTTTAGTCGCTTGAGTGGTTCGAGCCCTGGTCGGTCCCCGACAAATCCAAATCTGGGCACCGGCTCGAAGTCATTTCTTTGGCTTAGTCGTCCCCACGAACGACAAAACTTGCCGCATAGCAGCCGCCCAACCCCCCCGTTCGGAAGCGCTATACGAAGAATTACGTTCTTCTGGAATCTGCCGCACCGATTTGTTCGTTAATCTTGGCAAGGATTAGATCTAAACGAACGGACAGGAAGTACTCTATGTCGTCCAAGAGCAAGCCGGAATCTTCAAGGGGAGGTATGAGGTTGCTACTCAGGATTGCATCAAAGGCTGCGGCGCCGTGCTGTTCCCTCAGCCGTGCCATGTATACGCTCGGCCTCTCTAACGAAATCTGCTTGTTCGGACTCGATGACAAGAACATGATGTTCGCAATGTCGCTCTGATGGTCCCTAAGTTCCTTCGAACAAGTTGCTAAGTAGCCTTTCGGAAAGATATGATGAAATTCGCGCTGGTTCTCCCAGGAGAGCGACCCTTCAGCGTCGATTGGAGCTCCATCCAGAAGGCCCTGCGGGTGGCATGTGACCAGCAGAGCGATATATGCGTGAGTTACCGCTGTACCCTTCCGGAAATCTCTCCCTCTCAAGTCCTCCTCTTGAATCTTCTTCAGAGGTATGAGAGTGCCCCCGGATAGGAAGGGCGCGCATCGCTCAATGTCACCATCCAATACGCTGTCGGAAGCGCCCCTGTACCGTTCGTGGAATGACGAAAGCCAAAACCAGCTTCGCAGGCCTGCGCGCTGGTCAGGCGTCAGCGGGTCCTTGCGTAAGCTGAAGACTTTACTCAGCAGCGTAAGCTGAGCTTCATAGGGCAAGAAATCTGATGATACGACCCCTACTTCAGCACGCAGGAAATCGATGGCCTTTTCCAACCCTTTGCGCGTTGATGCAATGTTCTCGCGTAGCTCAGACCTGGGGAGGTCGCGTAATCCGAGTATGGCTTTCTTCTTGACGGACTTTCCGCGGATCGCAGAAAGCGTCCTCAGGAGCGCGTCTCCATCAATCTTGAAGTTCTTAGTTGCTAAGGATTTTTGAAGAGCCTGCACTTCTTCGTTCAGATCAAAGTCTTCGGAGAAAGTGGCAGCCACCATCAGGTCGTAGACCGTCAGTTTCGTTCCCGTACTGTTGATTCGCTCAAATATCGGACAGACCTCGTCCAAAGTCCTCTCGGTTAGAGTGACGACCGGAACCTGGTATTCGCGGAAGGTCTCGTTGACGCGGAGCGCCTCTGCGTTCAGTTTATCGCCGTCGGAGAGCGAGGCGAGGCTTTGCTGAAATTGATTGAACCGCGCAAAATCGAACATGACATTCAAGGGTATGCACCAATGCGGCTCGTTCGGTTGGCGATGCCGCAGCTCTTTCTCTCGGAGATCGTAGATGACACTCAGAATGTGAGGCTGATTTGTGGTGCTTCTGTAACTGAGGGCGCCGTAGATTGTCGTCAACCTCTGTTGTCCGTCAAGCACGTAATTGGTCGGGTATTTGTCCGGTGTGGGCTGAAGTACGAAGCCTTCGATGTCTCTCTCGGTTTTCAACTTCTGTTCTGTGCGCCAAAACAGCAAACTTCCGATTGGATACCCTTGAAGAATGCTCTCTAGCAGGGCGAGTACAGCGGGCCTCTGCCATACAAAGCCACGCTGAAACTTCGGAATCTTTATCTCGCCCGCGTTTAGACGCTCAACCAGGCGGCTCAGTCGCTCGGGCTCAGCTTTCGGCGGTGTGTTGATGATGACTGGCATCGAAGGTCCCTTCCTCGATAAGACTTGACACAATTTGGCTCGGCGCGTCAGCCGCTTTACGGCAGTGGCAGCATTGTGGCGGCCACGCCATGTATCCTAAAATATTCTCTCAAGCGCGGCTCAAATGCACAGAGCGCTCTATTGGCGACTTTCTTGGTTGGAAATTCCAACTAGCATACCTTCGCAGCGACGTCGTGGACGGCCCCCATTCCAGTAACACGGGCGCCCACAGGTAAGAAGCTACTCTATGAGGGAACTGAGGGCAACTTAGGCGACGTGATTCGCGGGGCGTCATCGCTGGGATGCGTGCCCGAATTGGCGCCAAGTCGGCTCCCCGACCCAAGCTCGAACCATGCCTCAGTTGTTCCACCCGCGAGAATGCCCGCTTCGGCCGAAATGCCTCCGCACGGTTGAACTGCGGCAGTCGTCCACTCCTCGGCGTTATGCAAAGCTTTCCATAAGGCCGAGGAGCGGACACCGCAGTAGTTACACGGAATCTCGGAAACGGGCAGAAGACTACCGTTCCAGCGGAACAACCCGAGTAGCCCGACTTTTGACCAGAGTCAAACTGCTGTCGCAGCGCAGGCGTAGATTGAATTCGCTCGCTAGTAGGATATGGAGAGCGCGACGCAGGCCTGCATGCGCCGCATTTCCGTGGACTCTGTTTGGAGGCAAAGCCGATGAGATCCTGCTTCTCAGTGCTGCTTGCCGGGGCGATCGCCGCGACATTTGCCGCTACCGTAATGCCCGCGGGGGCGGCGTCGGAGAAGGCCGCGGGCGCTTATCCCTTGGACTGCGCCAAGTGGAAGGACAAGGCGCGTTGCGCAGCCCTCAACCAGGATCTCCAGGCGTGCAAGGACAAGACGGACGACGAGTGGCGCGAGTGCATGCATCAGCCGGCGCCAACCGCGAAGTTCACTCCGCCCAAGCCGCGCGACTGCGGCAAGGCGCGCGACAAGGAGCGCTGCGAGGCACACACCAGGGCGCTGGAAGCGTGCAAGGACAAGTTCACGCGTGCCGAGCACCGCAGGTGCCTTGCCGGGCAATTGCAGGAACCGGCACCCAAGCAGAACTAGGCGAGGAATCCGACACCGGCTGTCGGTGCACATCCGGGTTGCGACACGCGACGCTGTCTACCGCTGCACGCCCGAAAACAGCACCCCGACCCGCGCCCCGGTCGCGATAACGCCCTCGCGGCGCAGGTGCAACAGACCCGCGAGCCCCGCGGACCCGGTGTGACTGACCGCGACCCCGGTCGCCTCCCGGGCAACCCGATTCGCCTCTCTCGGCGTCTCCTCGTCGGCGACCACCGTCGTGCCGCCGGTCGCAGCCATGCCCCGCAGCACTGCGACCCAGTCGTAGGTCTCGTCGTCGAGGATGCCCTCGGCGATGCTGCGCGGCGCTTCTTCCCACGGCCACATGAACGCCGAGCGGTGCGCGGCGGCGTAGCGCAGCGCGTCTTCCGCCGTGGCACCGGTTCCGGCTTGTCGTTCCTGCAAGAGCGTCCACGCGCGCTGCAAGGACGACGCTCCGCGCGTCAAGTCAGTTCTGTCCGCTGAGGGCAATCATCGTACAACCTTCAACAGACTGCGACCATCGGGCTGCCCTGATGTGACGGGAGGTTCGCGGCTCGACCGGGCCATCCAATCGGGGCAGTCATTTTGCTTCCGCGTTCGAAACCCGGTCGTGGCGCTACCCAAAGGCGTATTGCGGTTCCCGCCGGCCACCGTGGATCAGTTCTTCCCGATCGGCAAACTACGCACGCGAACGCGCGCCTCCTCGTACACAACGATCGCGCCCTCTTGGAGCGATTCGGTCACTGCCGGCAGGTTCGCCACGTTTCCTGTCGCAGCGCAAGCAGCGAGCCGAAATCGGTATCTGCCGAGACGATAACTCGATCCTCTTGCGCCGCGCGGGCAAACACTGCCTCATCGTCTGCATTGCCCAGACCGTAGTCCCGCACGTGCACGGCGTCGTGCCCCGCGCGGCGCAGTCCCGCTGCCACTTCGGGTGAAAGGGCGTTGTCGACGAGATACTTCACCGCGTCGCGAGAGGCAGCTCGCGCTCGCGGACTGCCTCGGCGGCGTATTGCAGGGCTTCGTAGATGTCTGCCTCGACAAGATCGGGATAGGCATTGAGGATCTCGGCTTCCTTCATGCCGTCGGCGACCATGCCCACGACGGTCGCCACCGGGATGCGCAGCCCGCGGATGCACGGGACGCCTCCCATTTGCTGGGAATTCACGGTGATTCGAGTGAACTTCATACGGTGGAACTCCGTGGAAGCATGATTGTCATTCTACTCGCCTTCGACGCGGCAGCACTTGGCGCGACGGCGACGGGCAGTGCAGTGCCGTCGGGCGGATGCTCGGATCGAAAACCCGTGCGCTTCCAGTAATGCGATTGGCGCAGGTTAGCGGCCGGCTCTCGCGGGGCGACCGGCCCGATCCGAATTCCGCCGTTCGCGGGCAACCGCCCGGGCCTCCGCGCCCGCC
>Ga0080064_1006179_pt1 | contig 13185 bp, 4 predicted proteins | sample Subgrocontami54m_FD_69260 | JGI IMG/M metagenome (GOLD analysis project Ga0080064, IMG submission 69260) | Subsurface groundwater microbial communities from S. Glens Falls, New York, USA - GMW46 contaminated, 5.4 m (SPADES assembly) (version 2) ...
AAGAACAGAAGCAAGACCAAAGGCAAGAGCGGCGGCGGGATGAGCGGGACGAGCGACAAGCCGAGCAGCAAGACCGGCGTATCTCACGCCAGCAACAACAACGGCTGATCAATCAGCAGCAACAACGTGTAGCGCAGTACCGTCAACATCTAGAGAAGCAGGAGTCCCTCGCAAAAGAGCGTTCAGCGGAACTACGGCGACACAATCGTACGGCGCAGCACCGTTATCAGGAAGAGTATTTGGAGCACCTGCGTCAGCAGCACATCCATCTCCGGGACCATCGGTTCGATTACGACCGTGACCCGTACTTCTATGCGGCACCGATCTATCGTTACAATCGCGGCGGCAGGTACTACCAGATAAACCGATACGGCGCAAACGTGCTACGGCAGGCCCTAAACTCTGGTTATGCGCAAGGCTTCCGCGCCGGAGAAGCAGACCGGCACGACCGTTGGCGTGGTAACTACAAAGACTCCTATGCCTATAGGGACGCCAATTACGGCTATAGCGGCTATTACATAGAACGAAGCGAATATAACTTCTACTTCCGCGAGGGCTTTCGTCGCGGCTATGAAGATGGCCACAACAGCCGCTATCGATATGGTCGCTTCGCTGATGGAAACTATTCCATGTTGGATAACATTCTGTCGCAAATCGTCAATTTCCAGTCGCTTCGCTGACGATCGAGAGGATGGCGCGTTAAACAAGCACCCTATGTATCTGCAAGACCGTCTTATATCAAACCTCATACTGCGGGGGCTCTGATTGGAACTGCCTATTTAACAAGAACCCATCGAGATCGTCTTTTTCCGCCTAGCAGGTTGCTGAACAAAATTCTCGAAGGGTGAGCGGAGGGCTTTGCAGCAACTGGTAGTTATTGAAAATTTTTCAGCGCACGAGTGGAACAAGAACCGCGTCGATTCGACGGCCGACGTCCACGGCGACGTCAAAGTCAGTTTCACCTTAGTGAATTGATTTCACAAGTCCCGTTTGTCCAAAAGTCGCCCCTTCCCCACTTTTCCAAAGGGAGATTTAAACGGATTTTAATCTGCTCAACGCGACTTTGACGCGACTCTGCGGCGAAGTCGCGCTGAGTAGACACAAGGCATGGCGCGCGCTATGGTTATTTCGACTCGAAAATCTCACTTCGGCTGATTAAGCGGACATGGCAATGAACGCCCAGAAATTGCGCAAGCGCCCCGCCGCGTTCGCCGGTCACCCGCGCACGCGGAAGATCGGGATTTGGATTGTCGCCATCGTGGCCGCCATCGGCATCCTGGGCGCGCTGGTGGCGCCGCCGCTGCTGCGCGGCAAGCTCGCCGCTGTTCTGTCCGATAAGCTTCATCGCACGGTTACCATCGAGCAGATTCGCATCAACCCCTATGCGATGACCGCCACAATCCGTGGCTTTTTGATGAAGGAACGTCAGAGCGCAGCCACAGCGGTCTCCTTTGACGAAATCTACGTAAACTTAGAGCTGGAATCGCTGTTCCGCTTGGGGCCGGTATTAACGGAGATACGACTCGTAAAACCGTACATCAATCTGGTTCGTAACGAGAACGGCGCCTATAATTTTACGGATCTCATCGATGAATTCATGGCTGGCCCATCGGGGCCGACGCCGCGCTTCTCGCTTAACAACATTCAAATCATCGACGGCAAGATCGACTTCGACGACCGCCCGGAACAGTCGAAACACGTTATCTCGAACATCAAGATCGGCGTGCCTTTTATCTCCAGCCTGCCATCTTTTGTCGACATCAAGGTCCAACCCGACTTCTATGCGCTGGTCGATAACGCTCCGGTAAAGATCGGCGGCGAAGCCAAGCCATTTAAGGACACCCGCGAGAGCAATTTCCATTTTAATTTGGATAACGTGCAGCTGCCGAAATATCTCAAATATTCTCCGGTCAAGTTGAACTTCACAATGCCCTCCGGCCATCTGAACGCTCAACTAACCGCGAGCTTTCAAACCGCCAAAGACAAACCGGCCGCACTCGTAATATCCGGGACTCTTGGCTTAAAAGACTTCGTCCTCCAGCAAGACGGCAATACGCCGTTGATCAAACTTCCCTCCTTCGACGTCGAAGTGGACAAGTACAACGTCTTTGCCAACCGTGCCGCGCTGAAGATGGTCAAAGCAACGGGCACGGAACTCCAGCTAACCCGCAATCGGAGCGGTGATTTGAATTTGGCTTCGCTGGTAACCTTTCCGGCGAGTCAAAACGATGCGCCGCCGAAGAAAGAAAGCACACCGTTCAACTACCACGTGGAGGAAATTCTAATCGAATCCGGCAACCTTCTTTTCATCGATCAGGGTCTGGAAAAGCCCTATCGGACTCAGCTCCAAAACGTCCATCTCAGCATCAAGGGGCTGACCAACGAACTGGAGAAGAAAGCCGACGTCGAGCTGTCGTTCGAAACAGATGCCAAGGAACGCTTCAATCACACCGGCTCGTTGCAGCTCACCCCCTTAATGGCGGATGGCAAACTGAAAATCGAAGGGTTGCGGCCCGCGGGCTTCCGCCTCTACTATCAGACCGTTTTCATTGGGGACATTCGCGATGGGCTTTTTGACCTTTCAACGCGCTATTCCTTGGAACAGAAAAGCGACAAAACAGAATTGAAATTGACTGAACTGAACGCTGCCGTTCGTAGCTTCAACCTGACGGAAGCGGGCCAGCGCGAGACTATGTGGCGCTTGCCGCTCCTTGCGATCAAAGAAACGACGGTCGACGTGAACAACAAAGCAGTTGTGATTGGCAGAATCGAAGGCCGGGACGGGAGTGGTTTCGTGCAGCGCAATGCAGACAAGAGCCTCAATTACGACCGTCTGATCAAATCCCAGCCCGCGAATTCTCCGAGCACGGGACCGAGCAAGAAAGACGACACCGGCTGGAAGATAGAGGTTAAGCAGATCGCAGTTGAGCGTTTCAACATCAACTTCGAAGATCGGGCGCCGGCGACGCCGGCCAAGATCAACTTCTCGGATCTTTCAATCCGCGGCGAAAACTTTTCTAACGCCAAAAACCAGCGTGGCAAAGCCATCATTCAAACCAAAATCAACAACCGAGGTCTCATCAGATTGGTGGGGACCGCCGGTGCCCAACCAGCGGTAGTCAACTTCGCCGTGGAAGGACGAGACGTCGATCTCCTGCCTTTCCAATCTTATTTGGAAAACCAGGTCAACCTTCTTTTGACCGGCGGCCAGATAGGAACCAAAGGAAATCTTACCTTTGATGCCAGCGGCGAAGGGCCCGCGAAAGTTAGCTACGAGGGGAATGTTCAGATCACGGATTTCGCCGCGGTTCAAACAGACGGCGCGCAGGACCTGCTGAAATGGAAGTCGTTGAATCTCGCCGGCATCCAGTTCGCCCTGGAACCGATGCAACTCCGCATCAACGAAATCAATCTGGCGGATTTTTATTCGCGTCTGATCCTCGGTGCCGATGGCAAGATCAATTTACAGAAGCTGACGCCTCAGAAACCAGAGAAAAAAGACGCTGCGGAGACCAAGGCGGAAAAACCGGCAGAGACGCCCTTTGCTCAGCCAGCAAGTGAAAAACGGATCACGATCGGTAAGATCAACTTGCAGGGCGGCAATGTCAACTTCAGCGACTTCTTCATCAAACCCAATTACACTGCTAATCTCACCGGCTTTCAGGGCACGATTTCCGAGCTCAAGCCAGAGACACCCGGAGACATCGAAATACACGCGAAGCTCGACAATGCCGCCCCCGTGGATATCGTCGGCAAAATCAACCCGCTCGCGAAGGACCTCTATCTCGACATCAAGGTCGATGCTACCGATATCGACCTGAGCCCGATGTCGCCCTATTCCGGCAGATATGTAGGCTACGGAATCGAAAGGGGGAAACTTACCTTCAATGTCCAATATAAGGTCGAGAACCGTAAGTTGACCGCGCAAAACAAAATCATCCTCAATCAGCTAACCTTTGGCGAAAGAGTCGAGAGTCCGGACGCCACGAAGTTACCCGTGTTACTGGCCGTCGCCTTGCTCAAGGATCGAAACGGAGTGATGGACATCAACCTCCCGATCGGCGGTTCTCTCGATGATCCCCAGTTCAGCATCGGTGGTATTGTTTGGCAGATCATTCTCAACATTCTTGTGAAGGCGGTGACTTCGCCGTTCGCGCTCCTGGGCTCGGTGTTCGCCGGCGGCTCGGCCGAAGAGCTGAGCTACGTCGAATTCGACTACGGTCGGGCGTCCCTCAATCAAACGGCCCAATCGAAAATCGCCGCCGTCGCCAAGGCGATGGGCGATCGTCCGAGCGTGAATCTGGAACTAAGCGGCCGCGTCGATCCGGCAACCGACTTGGAAGGGCTCAAGCGGGTCGGCATCGAGCGCAAGGTTAAAGCGCAGAAGCTCAAAGAGCTGGTGCGCAAAGGCGAATCGGTCAAGTCCGTCGACGAGGTGCGGATCGAGGATAGTGAGTATCCACAGTATCTAAAGGCGGCTTACGGTGAAGAAACGTTCCCCAAGCCGCGCAACCTGATCGGCCTGGCCCGTGACCTGCCAGTCCCGGAGATGGAAAAACTGATGATGCAATACGCCAAGGCGAGTGATGACGATATGCGCCTGCTGGCAAATCAACGCGCCCAGGCCGTACGCGACGCGCTGCTGGCCACCAAACTGGTAACCACCGATCGCATGTTCATCGTCGCCGCCAAGCCGCTTTCGGCCGAAGAGGCCGCTAAGATCAAAGCTAAACCGAATCGCGTAGACTTCGCGCTGAAGTGAGCGCGCTTCGACGTGGGCTGCCAATGGTTCGACCCGACAAGACGCTTGCGCGAAGTTGTGTAACCGATGCTTCTGTTATAGACTTCCTTTCGTCTCAGGAGGCAGTTTCACATGACCCAACCGAAGAAGTCCGCCAACCCCAAAGTCACCATTATCGCCAGCAAGGGAGCCAACCAAGCGATCAACTATCTCCTGGAGGATCGCGACGAGCTGGAATGGCTCGTTGCCATCGGCCGCAATCGTAAAGGCGACATCTTCTTCTACGACACCGGCGGCGACATCATTCACGACCTCGGCGCGTTGGAGTACATCAAAGAAAGAATCCTGCGCGACTACTTCGGCGAGACCGACGATTAACAGTGGTTTCTGCCGTGCTCGGTTCAAAATCCGAGAAATGGGGATAGGTCCCATTTATCACGCCATGAAGGCGTGAGCCACTCCGGTTGACCCACCCGTTCTCATTCCACTTCAGCGGTCTCGCCACGCAAAGAGCCGCCATCGAAAATGACCAAAGTGGCTCTTTACAAGTTGTCTTGGCTTGGATAAATGTGCTGCAAGGCTAGCTGGCGCGCGCAACTTCCTCATGGATAGAGGAGACTCGTTCATGGACTACAACGCCCTGATTCTCGGTCAGAGCCCGGCGCAATGCCCGACAACCCGATGCGCCGCGCTGGTCACTTTCGTCCAAACATCCCGACTCTTCAGCCGCGTGCACGAAGAGAGCGGCTCAACCGCCGGCACGATCCCCTTTATCCCCGACATTGTCCTTCTGCGGATGTCCGGCAAGGACGATGCGCAAGCGATGGTGGACTCTTGCAGGCGCAGATGGAACGGCGCCTCTGTCATGGCGCTTTGTTGTCGCAGATGGCGGCCGCCAACGATAGACGTTCGAACTTTTCTCAACCGCGTAGACGACTTTCTCTCCTGTCCGTTTCGAGAAGCGGAATTTTCCTTTCGCGTTGAACGTCTTTTGCGGACTAACCCGCGCAGCGCGGCAAAGCGACAACCAAAAGGGGACAGTCCCCTTTCCGGAAGGGGGACTGTCCCCCTTCTTAGAAAGCTGGCCGACCTGCCGCTGGTCGGTGAAAGTCCGTGTTTCCTGCGGGTCATTGAAAAGATCCCGGCTCTGGCACGGGTCCATCAGACCGTGTTGATATCAGGCGAAACCGGCAGCGGGAAGGAGGTGGTCGCACGGGCCATCCACTACCGGAGTCCCCGGCAAGGCAAACCGTTTAGTCCAGTCAACTGCGGCGCGCTGCCGGATCATCTTTTCGAGAACGAGCTTTTCGGACACGCCAAGGGCGCTTTCACGGATGCCAGCACGACGGAAAATGGACTGATCGCCGAGGCTGAAGGAGGCACTCTCTTTCTCGATGAGATCGATAGCTTGAGCACGGCCGCGCAGGTCAAGTTCCTCCGTTTCCTGGAAAACGGCGAATACCGGCCGCTTGGCTCTTCCCGTAGCAAGGTTGCCGATGTCCGAGTAATCGTAGCGACCAATGCGGACCTCGCGGAACGAATGAAAGCAAGGGCCTTTCGGGAGGATCTTTATTATCGCCTCAATCGGCTCTCGGTGCACGTTCCGCCTCTGCGTGAAAGACTTGAAGATGTGGCCGCCTTGACCAACCATTTCTTGGCGCACTATGCGAGGGCACATGGCCAACAGCCTCGGGGCATCGCCAAAGCGGCCCTGCGGATGTTATCGGCGTATGCCTGGCCAGGCAACGTCCGCGAGCTGGAAGCGGTGATTGAACGCGCCATTATTCTAACCGCGCGCCAGACCCTTCAGAGCAACGACATCGATCTGCCGCTACGCGACTTCGAGCGAGTTTCGGTAAATCGTCACGCGATGAAAAGCACGGTCGAAACGTTTGAACGCACCTACTTGACCGCTCTGCTTACGAAGTATCACGGAAATCTCACCCATGCCGCGCAAGCCGCCGGCAAACCACGCTGCACGCTTCAACGGTTGCTGCGAAAGTTTTCCCTGGATCGGCGCTCGTTTCGGCTCTGACTTGAGACCTCTGTCCTCTGCGCTCCGCTATTTGCCAGGCGCCCGCCTCTTGCCGCCCCGCCGTTCGCCGTTACCGTCGTGCATATCGCCGCTTACGCTTCACTTGTAACGACTCACCTGAGCTCTGCTGCAAGGCTACTGGATCAATTTGACGCACTTGCTGTATCAAATTGATCCAGCTGGTACGTTTTGAATTTGCCTAGCGATTTTCAAGAATCAGCCACGCAGGTGCATCAAACTGCTGCAGTTGTTCGATGCTATTGAGAGGTCATCCACAAGAAGTATTCGAAATGACAGCGATTCTTAAAATGGCATCTCCCTTGCTCACTCGGCAACGCTAGTCGGCCAGAGGTGATTTGTTGAAAGCAGATCGCTCACGGAGTGGTAGCGACTCCGTGACCCGTGCGATTCTTGGCTACTTGGTAAAACGGCCCGACGCCAAAGATACGATCGATGGCATTCGCAGTTGGTGGTTGCCGGGCGCTTTCGTGAACCGAGAGAACGTTACGGTTCAAGAGGCTTTGGATGTTTTGGTTTCCAGAGGTTGGGTGACCGAGGGAAGGCGCGGATCATCCGACAAGATCTACGGATTGAATAAGAATCGCCTGAAAGGGATTCAGGAGTTCTTGCGCCAGCCGGGGAAGGGAAAGTGAGCCGATCGGCCCGCGCAAACAGTCTGCACTTTGAGGCGCAACCATGAAGGTGAATCAGCTTCTAAGTCTCGTCACTTCGCGGCGATACAGCTCTCTTTTCGTCAAACGTCCTGCGCGGCTGATCACTGTAAAATCAGTTCCCGCCTATTTCACGGTTTCCGTCTGCGCGTTGCTGTTGCACACCATCGTTAGTCACGCTCTCGCCCAGACCACTGGTCCGGAGAACGATCCCCGCCCGCTTGATCGGCCACCTGAATCGACCAAGGTCGGGAACAACGGCGCCGGTACATTTGCTATTCCAGTAGCCGTCCCGCCCGAAACGGCTGGGATCGCGCCATCGATCTCGATCGTCTACAACAGCCAGTCTCAAAGAAACCATCTCTTGGGGGTCGGTTGGGCGCTGGCCGGTCTGCCGACGATCGAGCGCTGTCCGGCGACATTCGACCAGGATGGCTTTAAAGGCGGCATTAATTACGACAGCAACGATCGTTTCTGCATGGGTGGCCAAAGGCTCATGGTCATCAGCGGCTCGTATGGCGCGAACGGTGCCGAGTACCGAACCGAAGTGGACAGCGGCGTCAAGGTGATCTCTTACAAGGACGGTACGTCGGGCGCCGGTCCAAAGTATTTCAAAGCGTGGGCCAAAGACGGCCGGATCATGGAGTTCGGCAATTCCGGCGATTCGCGCATCGAGGCGCTGAACCCCAACGGCGCGGCGCGGGCCGACGTTCGGGTCTGGGCGCTGAGCAAACTTCAGGACCGGCCGGGAAACTACTTCACGGTCACCTACAGTGAGGACAACGACGGCAACGGCGATTATCGCCCGACGCAGATCGATTACACGATAAACGACGGCAACCTAGCGGCTAATCGCAATGTGGTCTTCACTTATACCGGGCGCTCAGACCTCATTCCGCGTTACATGGGAGGCGGCAAGATTCTCACGACCAAGCTTTTAACCAACATCCAAACCTATGCGAACGGCGTCGTAGTGCGCGATTACCGGCTTGCCTACGAGGTTGGAAGCGCGACCTTCCGCAGCCGGCTAAAGAGCGTCAACGAATGCGACGGGACCGGGAAGTGTTTGCCGACCAACACGAACGACCCAACTTTGCCGCCCACATGGCAATTTACCTGGCAAGAAACCGAGCGCGGCTTTTCTCGCTACCAGTCCTGCGACCCCCTGACCGAATGCAATACCTGGCCCGATGCTACAAACAACTCTGTGAAGAGAAACTGGGCAGGCGATTTCGATGGCAACGGCAAGGGAGATATAGCGAGCCTTGCGGATAATGGCACAACGGTCAAAGTGCAGCTCTCCAGAGGACCGAGCGGGGCGGTGTACTCCTGGAACGGCGCGCTCGATAATAGCGCCAATAATGTCAACTACGTAGCCGACTTCGATGGAGACGGCAAGTCCGACATTATCAGCCGGTTCGATGCCTCGAACGCCAAGATGCACTATGCCAATGCCACCGCCAACAACTTTGACATTCAGACCTGGTCGGCCCAGTTGAATAGCAACGCGAAGCGAAATTTTGTAGCCGATTTCAACGGCGATGGGCGCGCCGACATCATGAGCTGGTCTACGGCCAGTTCGGTCATCATGCATCTCTCAGACCGCACCAACCACCAACGGCCCACGGGCTTTGCCACCCCAACGCCCTGGACAGGGATGGCCCTCGACACCAACGACCGCAACTACGTTGCCGATGTAAACGGCGATGGCAAGGCGGATATCATAAGCCGACTCAATGCGAGCCAGGTAAAAGTGCACCTCTCAACGGGAACCGGCTTCGATGTTCAGACCTGGTCAGCGACTCTGCACACCGATCGGCTGCGAAACCTCATAGCCGATGTGAACGGGGATGGCCTGGCCGACATTATCAGTTGGGACACTAGCAGCACTGTGAAAGTCAACATAGCCACAGGCACGGGCTTTATCACGCAGACCTGGAACGCCCAGCTCGACCCGTTCAATTTCAATTTCGTTGCCGATTTTAACGGGGACGGATTAAGCGACATCATTATGGGCACCGGGGACCTAAACTGCGGTAATTGCTCCTTTGGGGCGCGAGTCTATTACTCGACCGGGACCGGCTTTGTCGTCGATGTCATGGACCCGCCCGGCCCGATCAGCCCCTTTGGCGTCAATTTCGCTTCCGACATAAACGGCGACGGCAAAGCGGATTTCCTTTCGTACTGGCCGGTAGCGTACGCAGGGCGCAACTCCCTGGCGGATATTCAACGAACCGGAGAGGAATTCAGCGCCCCCGATCTGCTCGTGGAAATCAAAAACCCCTATGGCGGCACCACCTCGCTGTTTTACAAACCGTTAACCGACGATAACATCTACAGCAAAGACACCGGTACGTTGGCCGCTCAATATCCCAATGTCGATTTGCAATTCCCGCTCTATGTCGTCTCCGATATGGTCATCGGCAACGGGCTGGGGCGCGAGTACAGCTACGAGTACGGCTACGCTGGAGCGAAGGCCCATCTCTTAGGTCGCGGCTTGCTCGGTTTCCGCCAGACGGCCATGCTGGACCCGTCGGTGGATTCCAAAACCACGACCTATTTCAATCAAGCCTTCCCGCTCACCGGGCTGCCAAGCAATGTCGAGATCGATCGCGCCAGCGACGGCGCGTCGTTCCGGGATACGATCAGCGTTTACTGGAACGAAATCGCCTTTCCGGCAGTGCCGCCGGTAGCGCCGGTGAAGTTCGTTGCGCCCAGGCAGGTGCAGACCGTGGAGTATGACGGCAATGCCACACCGCTCCGAACGGTACAGCAGGATTTCACCTATGACTCTGCCGCCAACGGCAACCTGATTGAGGTCTCTCACCTGGGCGACATTGCCGTGAGCGGCGACGAGCGCAAGGACGGGACCGTATGGTCTGTGGACACGGCCAATTGGCTGCACCTGCCGATCGAGCGGTCGGTTAAGACCGGCGCGGGCGCCCTTGTGAGGCGAAAATGGTTTGACTATAACAGTGCCGGCCTTCTCATTGTGGAAGAAACGGACGCCGGCTATGCCAGGGGCGATCCCAACAACCCGAAAATAACCTATGGACGTGACCCGACATTTGGGATCGTAACGACGACGACAGTCCACAACTCTGCCACCGGCAATCCGGCCGATTGCACCACGTCAACGCTGTACGAGAGCACCAAAACGTTCCCGCAGAGAATTACCAACTGCTTGGGCCACTATAAAGAATTCACTTACGACGCGGGCCTGGGCGTCAAGCGCACCGAGACTGACGTCAATACCGTGCTCGACCCTACTCTCCAGACCGTTTACAATTACGACGGCTTTGGGCGCCCGACCACAGTCATCGGGCCCTTGGACAGCGCGACTTATCCCACGATCCGCTATCAATACGAGAACTGGGGCAATCCCGCGACCCAACGCGTCGTCACCTTTCGGCGCGAACAGCACGGTCAATCGGGTGAGATCTGGAGCGAGCAATACTTTGATGGCTTGGGACGCATCGAGGTAACGCGCTCCGAGGGACCGGACGGGAAAGTCATTTTGACAGAGAAGGACTACGATTCCCGCGGCCTCGTGCTCTCGGTAACCGCGCCGCATTTCGACACAGAAGACTCGCGGGCGACCGGCTTTATCTTCGATATTCTTGGGCGCAAAATCTTCGAGTATCGCTCCGATGGCACCACCACGACAACCTCCTATGCTGGAGAGATCGTCACATTTACCGATGAGCGAAACGTGCAACGACGAAAGGTCTTTGACGGCTTGGGGCAACTCAGGCAGGTCGATGAGATCAAGAATGCTTCGGAGACCTACCGCACTTACTACGAGTACGATGCCGCCGGCGCTTTGACCAAAGTCACCAACAATGAGGGTCATATAACGCGGACATCGTACGACAAGGCGGGGCGAAAGGACGCCATGTGCGACCCCAACATGGGGACGCCATCCAACGTGAGCCAGTGTAACCCGCTGCCGACCCCAACGGCTGGAGCGTGGCTCTATACCTACAACCCGAACGGCACTCTCAAGACGCAGACGGACGCCAAAGGCCAGACCCTCACTTTCGAATACGATAGACTCGGCCGCATGCTCACCAAAAAGCATGGCGCTATCACGCTCGTAACCAATACTTACGACATCAGCACGATCTCTCCGTCTCCTGCGCACGCCGACTATCCCATCGGCCGGCTGACGCAAGTGGTCGATCAGGCGACGACCACGAGATTCGCCTACGACAAAGTAGGCCACGTGGTACAATCCCGGCGCCAGCTTCTCGGCGTATGGCATATTCTGACGAACAGCTATGACGCCCTGAGCCGAGTCACCAGCGAGAACATCACCCGCGACACTGTGCCGGATACCGAGATCGTCTTTTATAATTATAACTCAGCCGGCTGGCTGTGCAGCGTCGGAACGTCATCCGGCGGGAGCTGTGATATTACCGGCGGCTATATCAACAAGATTACCTACAACGCCCGCGGGCAGAAAACCCAGGTTGTCTACGGCAACAACGTTCGGACCGACTGGACCTTCGACCCCGACAACTTCCGCGTCACCCGGCGTGTCACCAACACTAACGTGACGCCGCCGGCGCGCGTAGCGCTTTCGGGGTGGGCTAATTCCTGGACGACCACACAGCCGCCGACGCCCCCGAGCGGCTTCATGAACGTTTATCGCGGCGACATCTGCGTCATTGACCAGACCGACACCTGCCTCGGCGGCGACGCTACCATCGACACGGGCATCGGACCGCTGATCGGATATTTAAAATCGACCGGTGGCGCCGGCACCGTGCCGGTTTATCAAAGCACCCGCTACGTCAATTCTTCCGGCGCCAGCATCGGATCGGGGCTTAGCCTCGACGCGAATGGCAGCCCTGTTGGCTACCTTTCGACAACAGCGCCGGACGGCCCGAGCGCAAGCAGTCCGTTCATCCAAAGCAATGGGGTTTTGCTCCAGGGCATAAGCGGCACTCCGTCGGCCTATCTCTGGAGTCCGCAGAGCCAGGTTGTCGTTCAAACCAACCATTTCTATAATAGCGACGGCTCCACCCCGACCGGCTACACGGCTTCTGGCCTGGCAGGCTACCTCGAACAGGCGAGCGCGACGGGCAACGTCGCCCTCACCCGTTACGTAAACACCGCCACTGGTCATCACTACTATTCGACCGCCACCGATCCACCGTCGGGATTTGTCGCGGACGGCACCCTCGGCTACCTGGGCACCGCCGCCGACTCGGCCACCGTCACCCTCTATCGTCACTACAGCGCCGCCACCGGCGATTATCTGTTGACCACCTCCTCGGCGCCACCTACAGGCTACGCGCTCCAGGCTACGCTCGGCTATCTCTACACCACACCGACCTACGACTCGGGCGACCACCAGGACTTGGCCTACCACTACGACGAAGTGGGCAACGTCAGCGCCGTCGTCGATAATATTTTCACCGGCAGCCGACTCTATACCTACGACGCGCTCAATCGGCTTGAGACCGCCTACGGCTATTTCGGTCAGGATCAAGCGTTGAAAGACTGCACCTACAGCTACAACTCCATCGGCAATATCATGAACAAGTGCGGCGTGACGTTCACCTACGGCGACCCGATGCACCCCTCCGCCGTGACCAATATCAACAACGGTCAGGGCTACAGCAAGGATTACGCCTACAACGATGCCAATGGCAACATGACCTCCGGCGGCGGGCGGACATTTACCTGGAACATCGACAATCGAGTGACCAGCGTCACCCTCGGCGGCAGCG
>Ga0080064_1006181_pt1 | contig 13181 bp, 5 predicted proteins | sample Subgrocontami54m_FD_69260 | JGI IMG/M metagenome (GOLD analysis project Ga0080064, IMG submission 69260) | Subsurface groundwater microbial communities from S. Glens Falls, New York, USA - GMW46 contaminated, 5.4 m (SPADES assembly) (version 2) ...
CCCGCACGGCGGAGGACCTGGAAGCGGCGCTGCGCGTGATCGGGGGGCCGGAAGCGCCCGACTCGGCCGCCTACTCCTGGCGGCTTCCGGCGCCGCGGCATGAGCGGCTGCGCGAGTTCCGCATTGGCTACATTCTCGACGATCCGATGATGCCTGTTTCTTCGGAGATCAAGCCGTCGTTGGAGTCCGCGGTTCGCGCGCTTGAAAAAGGCGGCGCGAAACTGCAGCCCGGCTGGCCGCCGGGTTTCTCTTTCGGCGAATTCTTCTCTACGTACCTGTTCATGCTGGCGGCTCTGGCGCCGCCCGAGGAGCAGGAGAGACAGCGCGCGGAGTTTGGCGCAGTCAAGGACCACCCACATGCGCCGGGATCGCTGGCCGATTTCACCTCCTGGCAGCGCCGCAACTTCCGGCGGCTCGCGTTTCGCGCCTCCTGGCAGCGGTATTTCCGAAACGTCGATGCATTCCTGCTGCCGGCGCTACCCGTGCCGGCGTTCCCCCACGATCACAGCGAACAAGTCCGCCGCACCCTGGCGACACCCGAGGGCCAACTGCCGTATATCCAGGCGCTGCTCAGTTACATGAGCGTGGCGATTCTCACGGGCTGCCCGGCGACAGTGGCGCCAGCGGGCAAGACCGCTAAGGGACTACCGGTTGGAATCCAGATCCTGGGGCCGTATCTCGAGGACGCGACGCCCATCCGCCTCGCGGGCCTGCTCGCCAAGGAGAACGGCGGCTTCACCCCGCCTCCGGGATATTGAGGATTTCAGCTTGACCAACACCCTCCAGTGCCCCGACGGGGTGGCTTGCAATGGTACTCTTCGGGAGCCTTTCCTCGGCGGCGCAGATCGAAACCGGCGAAATGATCCGAATCCTGCGCCGTATTCGTCGACCGTACCGCTGCCGGCCGCGATAGCTACCGATAATGACGCTTAACGGACTGTTTATGGACGCAAAGAAACCAACGTTCGCATGGCGATCACCGACAAGTCTATTCGAGAGACCGGGCTACCGTCCGGCGTGTTGGTAAACACTTGGCGACTACTCGTTATCGATCGCGGTAAATCCTGACGACTTGCCCAATCCGTGTGGCACATCAGTGAGGGTTTTCCGGTTAGATCACGCCTTTCGCCGTAATGCTGACTGGGAGGAATTCTTGACGGCGACAGTCGAGTAGGCCGTCGCCGAACCGAAACCTCGAAAGAAAAGGAGTCGGAGCGGGCCTTTCGGGACATGTCGCGAATTCCGCAGTGTAGGAGTGCCAGAGAAGGGCGACAATGAATATGTGCTTTCTTCGCATCGTGCAACAGGGAAATCACGCGTCTCCAGATTCGTGTTTGGGTTTTACCGCAGCGAAGAACACGGGGCGGAGGCGCTTCGCGAGGCCCGGAAGAGTGGGTTCCGGCGCTCGGCTGTAATCGATCGCGCGTTGGTCGGCGGTGTGAAGCATTTCCATGACGGACTCGGACCTCGTGAGCGGGGCGCATTCGGGGCAGCCATGGCACTGGCCTTCGCCGCGCTGGCCGTGATCGTGGACATTCCTCACTTGGCGGTGATCCCATCGGCGGTGTGCGGTTTCCTGATCATCTGGTTTGGCACGCTCTGGTTGGGAATTGGGCTTCGCAACAGAGTTCTTCGCGGCTATCGCGGCTTTGTTCTTCCCGGAGAGAGCCTCGTGGTCGTCGAAGCAACCGAAGATGAAGCGGCCGATGTCATCGCGGTACTGCGGCGCATCGCTCATCCATCCGTCTTCGCGATTCGTCCGGGGCCTGGCTTCACTGCCTCGCCCGAAATTGCCGGGCAACGGCGCGAACCGGCCACCATGGCCAGCTTGCCGGATTGCGCGGCGGAGTTGGCGACTTCACACGAACTCGAGTCGTCGAACCGATCGCGGCCGCTGCTGCCGATTTTGCGCGAGTGCGAGGTTGTCATCGAACGCGCGCGGGCCGATCTGGCCGAAGCCGCGCGGCTGGAATATGGCATCGCGCATGCAGCCGAGTGGCTCCTGGATAACGCATACCTCATTGGCTTAAACATTGCTGACATCCGGCACAACCTTCCTGACAATCACAACAAAATTCTACCGGTGCTAACGGACCGGAGCTGTCCGGTCCGGCTGCGCGTCTATCATCTCGCCACTGAATTGATCGATTGCACTGGCCACCGGCTTGCGGCGGAGAGCATCACCAACTTTCTCGACGCCTATCAGCATCAGTCTCCGTTGACCATCGCCGAGCTGTGGGTGTTCCCGGTGATGTTGCGCTTGGTGCTTCTCGAGCGGCTGCGGCGGCTGGCAGAGTTGGCGAGCCTGCGCCAGCACCAGAAGGAACTAGCCGACTTTTGGGCCGACCGCGTTCTGAACGCCGCCCATCGCACTCCCGAGCAGTTCGAGGAAATGGTCGCTGAACTCGATCGTCATGGCGGCGAGCTACCCCCCCATTTCATTGCACGCCTCGGCGAGCAACTGTACCAGGAAGAGTCCGTGCTTGTTCCGATCCAGAAATGGATTCAGGAAAAGACGGAACACCGCTTAGCCGATATCATCCGGGGCGAGCATGCCGAAGAAGCAAACGATCTGATATTGATCGCCAGCGCGATTGGGAGTCTGCGCCAGTTGTCCGAACTGCAATACCCGAAGATTGTCGAGGCAGTGAGCCGGATGGAGGCGATTCTGCGCCAGGACCCGGCAGGCATTCATGCCCGCAGCGATTTCGCCACGCGCGACCGTTGCCGCCGGATTGTCGAAGCAGTAGCGCGCCAGTCGAAGTTGTCCGAATGGGACGTGGCTCGGCTGGCGGTGGACCTCGCGCAACACGCTCCGCGCGGCAGCCGTGAGCAGTGCGTAGCTTACTACCTCCTTGATGAAGGATTGCCGGAACTTGAAGAGCGCCTGCGGCGCCGCATTCCCCAGCGTGAACTGTGGCTGCGTTTTCTGCACCGGCATCGGACGTTGTTGTACCTGGGCAGTCTCGCCGCACTCACCGCCGGACTTTCGGGTGCTTTTCGGGTTGCGGCGCACAGCGCGGGAGTGGCTTCGCAAGGGATGCTCCTGTTCCTGGGGATACTTGCACTCTTTCCGGCCAGCGAACTCGCCACTTACCTGCTGCAGATGTTCCTTACGTGGATTCTTCCCCCACGTGTCCTGCCGAAGATGTCGTTTGAGGAGGGAATACCGGAAGACTGCCGCACTCTTGCCGTTGTGCCGGTGATGCTGCTTACACCGGAATCGGTCCGCGGCGAGATCGAGAAGCTGGAAGTACGCTACTTCGCGAACCCGGGCGCGAATCTCTGGTTCTCACTCTTGTCGGACTTCACTGACGCCAAAGAGCGCGAGATGCCGGAGGACGACGGTCTGCTTGGGTTGGCAATGAAGAGCATAGAGCAGTTGAATTCACGTCACGGCGATAGCCGTTTCCTGCTCTTTCACAGACCGCGGGTGTGGTGCGAGACCGAAGGCCGCTGGATCGGCTGGGAACGGAAACGAGGGAAACTCGAGGAACTCAACAGTTTTCTGAATGGCGGGGAAAACGGGGAGTTCCTGCGCGTCGGGTCGCTGCCGGAGAGGATCCGGTACGTGATCACGCTCGATGCCGACACTCAACTCCCTCACGGCAGTGCGCAAAGGCTCGTCGAAACCATCGCACATCCCTTAAACCGCGTGGAGCTCACGGGGGACGAACGCGACCACGCTCGCGGTTACACCATCATTCAGCCGCGCGTGAGTATCACGCTCCCGTCGGCAACGGCCACACGTTTCACGAGGTTATTTACGGACGCGCGCGGGACGGACCCGTATTGTGAGGCGGTTTCCGACGTCTATCAAGACCTGTTCGGCGAAGCCATCTACCATGGAAAGGCCATTTACGATGTTCGCGCCTTTCACAAAATACTCAACGGGCGCTTCCCGCAGCAGAGGTTGCTCAGTCACGACCTTATCGAAGGAGCATACGTAGGCGTCGGATTGGCCACGGACGTGGAACTCTTCGAACAGTTCCCGTACGACTATACGAGCTACACCAAACGGGAACACCGATGGATCCGCGGCGATTGGCAGATCGCTTCCTGGATCTTGCCGCAAGTTCCGGCTGGAGAGCAGCCGGGCAGCGTTCGGAATCCGCTCACGCTGATCAATCGCTGGAAGATCTTCGACAATCTTCGGCGCAGCCTGTTGCCTGCGGCGGCATTGATGCTCTTAATTTGCAGCTGGAGCTTTCGCGCCGCTCCCGCGGCCGCCAGCGCATTAGTGGCACTGGTGCTCCTGGTTCCTCTGTTTATTCAGTTGCTGCGGCGGCTGGTGCAACGATTGCGAGGGGACGCGCTGGCCTGGCGCGAGGCCAACAGCGATTTGAATCAAGCGATCGCAATGGCTGCCTTTCTGCCACACCAGGCATATCTCACGCTTGATGCCATCGCTCGCGCGTGCTACCGGCTCCGGGTCAGCAAGCGCCACCTGCTGGAGTGGCAGACTGCGGAAATGTCGCACTTGGCGGCCCTGGCGCATCTCGATGCCTTCAGGGCGCAGTTCTTCCTCATCTCCGCCCTGGCAGCCGTATTTCTGTTGGCGCTGAGTATCCGCGGTATTTTTTGGGAACCGGCATGGACGCCGTTTCTTTTGCTTTGGGTCGCCGCCCCGGCGGTTCAATATTGGATCGGTTGGCAACGGCGCTCGGTGAGGAAGCTCGAGCGGGTCGAGATTGAGGATCAACGTTATCTGCGGCGCGTCGCGCGCGAGACCTGGCGCTACTTCGATGATCTTGTAGGCCCGAAGCACAACTGGCTTCCTCCGGACAACTCTCAGGAAGCGTTGCGCGTCGAGGTTGCCGATCGCACCTCGCCCACCAACATTGGAATGTGGCTGATGTCGGCGGTGTCAGCGTGCGATCTCGGGTTTCTGACTCCGGAGCAGATGGTCGACCGATGTACGGCCACAGTCGAAACGCTGGAGAGGATGGAGCGCTGCGACGGCCACATTCTCAACTGGTACAACACGCGGACTCTCGAGCCGCTACAGCCGAAATATGTATCCACAGTCGACAGCGGAAACCTTATCGCGAGCCTGTGGGTGCTTGCGCAGGCTGCTCAGGATCTTGAGGCGCAACCTCAACTGGAGGAGCGCGCGCTGCGGGGATTGGCTGGAACCTTGGCGGTTATTATGGAGCGTTTCCCACCGGAACATGCGACCGCAGTTCTTCTGGAGACGTTGCGAGGATTGTTCCAGGAAAACTCTTCCGGCATCGAAATCATGCAACGAATCCGGCTGGCTGCCGAGCCCCTGCGGAAGCTGACCGACTCGTTGCGTTGGAGCGTCTCGGACATCGAGGAGCGCGCTTACTGGTTTACCCGGCTGGAGCAGCAAATAGAGAGCTGGATCCAGTATTTCGATCGTTTTTTGCGATGGGCGGACGTTCTGTCGGCCCCTCCAGACGAGTTTCTGCAACCCTTGGGAGCGAGCGCGATACTGGCGCGCCGCGGGGTGCTGCGCGCCTTGCCGACCTGGGGCCAGTTGGCTGGCGGAGAAACCGGCCTGCTGAGCGAGATCCTGCAGGAGGCCAGGAACAAAGACGGGCTACCGGCGAACCTCACCGCCTGGATTGCAGACGTCAGAGCTGAGTACGAGAGGGCTCGTGGAGCGTCGGCGGATTTACTCGGCCGATCCAGACATCTCGGAGAAATGAGCGATGCTTTCGCTGACGACGTTGATATGCAGCTCCTGTACGACGCTCATCGGCGTCTGTTTGCCATCGGATACCAGGTAGGCGGCCCGCTGAACCTCACCGCTCACTACGATTTGCTGGCGAGCGAAGCGCGTCTTGCCAGTTTGGTGGCGATTGCCAAGGGTGACGTACCTGTGGCGCACTGGCTGGCGCTCGGACGGCCCTACACCTCGGCGAATGGCCAGGTTCTGCTTTCCTGGAGCGGCACGATGTTTGAGTACCTGATGCCGCTCCTGTTCACGCGCAGTTTCCGAAACTCCTTGCTGGAGAACGCTTGCGCCGCGGCGGTAGAACGCCAGATTGATTACGCAAAGGATCGCGGCGTGCCTTGGGGAATCTCGGAATCCGCATACAGCGCTCTCGATTCGCACAAGACTTACCAGTATCGAGCTTTCGGCGTTCCATCGCTAGGCCTGAAACGGGGGCTGGAGGCGGATCTGGTGGTAGCGCCCTATGCCACCGCGCTCGCTTTGCTGGTGAACCCGGCGGAATCGATCAAAAACCTCAAGCGTCTGGTGAAGGCCGGTATGTACGGCCGCATGGGGTTCTATGAGTCGCTGGACTACACGCGCCAGGAGGAACGGCGAGGCGGGAAGGGAGTAATCGTTTACGCATATATGGCTCACCACCAGGGAATGAGCCTCATGGCCCTGAACAACGTGCTCAACCGCGGCATCATGCGGCAGCGCTTCCATGCCGATCGCCGAATCAAAGCCGTGGAGCCGTTGCTGTTCGAGCGCATACCGCCTGTGCCTTCGATGCTCGTTCACCGCCCTTCGGATCAAGTCGCAATGCGGCTGCTCTCCGAGCCATCGGACCCTGAATACCGGGTGTTCGATGAAGACACTCCGATTCCCCGCGTTCAGCTGCTCGGCAATGGCCGATATGCGCTGATGATCACCAACACGGGCGCGGGCTACAGCCGGTGGGGCGAGTTCGACATCACACGCTGGCGTTCGGACACCACCCGTGACAATTGGGGAACCTTTTTTTATCTTCGCGATGAAGAAAGCAACACGCTTTGGTCCGTGACGCATCAGCCCTTAAACGTGAAAGACCCCCGCTACACGGCGACCTTCAGCGCCGACCGCGCCGAGTTCCGCCGCCGCAGGCTGGGTATCGAGAGTCATCTGGAAGTGACGGTGTCGCCGGAAGATGATGCGGAGATTCGCCGGATCACACTCGTCAATCATGGTTCGCGAGCGCGGACACTCGAGTTGACCAGCGCCGCTGAATTGAGCCTCGCGCCCCATGCCGCGGACCGTGTGCATCCGGCCTTTAACAAGCTGTTTATCCAGACCGAGGCGCGGGCCGATCTGCGCGCGTTACTCGCATGGCGCCGACTACGGTCTTCCGATGAATCGCCGATCTGGGTTGCACAGTTGATGGTTGAAAATCCAGAGAGCGAGAACTCGCCAGAGTACGGAACGGACCGCACGCGATTCCTTGGGCGGGGACGCACCTGGCGCAACCCGATCATGTCGCTGAACCAGACCGATGGCTACGTGCTTGATCCTATGTTCGCAATGAGACAGCACGTTTCGCTTGAACCGAGGCAGCAGGCGCAGATCACGCTGGTTACGGTCGCCGCGGGGTCGCGCGAGGACCTGATGCGTCTGATTGTCAAATACCGCGATTCCAATGTCTGCAGCCGCGCGTTCGAACTGGCCTGGACGCACGCGCAGCTCGAATACCGCTATCTCGGTATTCAGAGCGATGCGGCGATGCGTTTTTCCGAACTCGCCAGTCACCTCCTGTACCCGAACATCCGGTTCCGGGCGCCGGCGGAACGCCTGCGCCGGAATGTGCAAACACAGTCGAAGCTCTGGGCTCATGGCGTCTCCGGCGACTTGCCGCTTGCGGCGGTTTGGGTCGCCGATTCGCAAGGTCTTCCTCTGGTGCGCGAGTTGCTGGTTGCGCATACCTACTGGCGACTACGCGGCTTCAAAGCCGATCTGGTGATTCTCAACCGCGAGCCGGCAAGCTATGAGCAGCCTCTCCATCAGCAGTTGCTCCGCCTGGTGGAAGCGCACTCATTGCACACTGGGGCGCAGCAGCCCGGGGGCGTGTTCCTGCGTAAGGCGGATCAGATATCCGAAGAGGATCTGAATCTGATTCTCACCGTTGCGCAGGCGTCAATAGGCGCGGTGCGCGGAACGCTTGCGAAGCAGCTCAGCAGTCCTCCGGAGGGAAGTTTTCTGTCGCCGCCGTTGCAGATCAAGCGAGGTAAGGAACAACCCTCAAAGCCTTTGCCCTTCCTGGAGCTTCCCTACTTCAACGGTGTTGGGGGCTTTACGGCGGACGGGCGCGAGTATGCGATCTACCTCGGCCCGAAAGCTTTCACGCCGCTGCCGTGGATCAATGTGATGGCGAATCCGGTGTTCGGAGCCCTCGTGAGCGAAGCCGGTTCAGGATTCTGCTGGTACGGCAACAGCCAGTCGAACCGTTTGACACCTTGGAGTAACGATCCGGTTTCGGATCCTTCTGCCGAGGCCATCTATATTCGCGATGAAGACAGCGGAGTTTTTTGGACACCCACGCCGCTGCCGGTGCGCGAACTCGATGCGTATCGTGCCCGGCACGGGCAGGGATACACCGAAATCGAACACAACAGTCATGCGCTGGAACAAACGCTGATGACTTTTGTGCCGGTACACGCCGAGAGAGCCGATCCGGTTCGCATACAGCGTCTGAGGGTCAAGAATAGATCCTCGCAAACGCGGCGTCTGTCCGTGACCTCATATTCGGAGTTCGTGCTCGGCACCGATCGTGAGGTGACGCAGATGCACATTGCGCCCTCCTGGGATGAGAGTGCGAATGCGTTGTTTTCGCGCAATCCTTATCATTTGGATTATGGAAGGCGGGTCGCATTCGCGGCCATGACACCCGAGCCCTCTTCATACACCGGTGATCGCACCGTATTCCTGGGGCGCAATGGCTCGGTGGAAGCTCCAGCGGCTTTGCTTCTGGAGTCGCTTCCCAAGCGGACCGGTCCCGGGCTCGATCCATGCGGGGCACTGCAAACGAAATTCGAACTCGGCCCCGGGGAAGAAAAGACAGTGATTTATGTGTTTGGGCAGGCGGATGATGACGAACACGCCCGGCGTTTGATTGCGCAGTACCGTGATGCGGATCACGTTGAACGGTCGCTCGAAGAGACGCGGGAGTGGTGGGATGAGCTCCTGACCACAATTCAGGTCAAGACGCCGATTCTCTCGGTTGATTTCATGTTGAATCGCTGGCTGCTCTATCAATCGCTGAGCTGCCGCATTTGGGGACGTTCCGCTTTGTATCAATCGAGCGGAGCGTATGGCTTTCGAGACCAGTTGCAGGATGCGCTGGCTCTTGTCTACTCCGCGGCGCCGATTGCGCGCGAGGTGATTTTGCGTGCCGCTTCGCGACAGTTCACCGAAGGAGACGTGCAGCATTGGTGGCATCCTCCTTCGGGAGCAGGTGTTCGCACCCGGTGCTCGGACGATCTGTTGTGGCTTCCGTTCGCAGTGTGTCAATACATGGATGTCACCGGCGACGCCGGCATTCTCGATGCCGCTACAACGTTTCTCGAGGGACCGCAGCTAAAAGAGGAGGAGCGCGAAGTCTATTTTCAGCCGTCGTCCTCGATCGGCCAAGCGACCATATTCGAACACTGCCGCCGGGCTATTGAGAAGGGCACCACCTCTGGGCCGCATGGGTTGCCCCTGATTGGCACGTGCGACTGGAACGATGGTATGAGCAGCGTCGGCGATGAGGGGAAAGGCGAGAGCGTCTGGCTGGGGTGGTTTCTCGTGGACGTCTTGAAGAAGTTCGCCGAGGTATGCGCAGGCCGCGGCGAGCAGGAGTTAGCCTCTCGGTACCGCGAGCGCGCGGACCGCTTGAGCGCGACGGTGGAACGCACCGGTTGGGATGGTGAATGGTATCTGCGGGGCTTCTTCGACGACGGGACGCCGCTGGGCTCGCGACAGAATGAGGAAGCCCGCATCGATTCGCTGCCGCAGTCGTGGTCCGTGATCAGTGGCGCCGGCAACCCGGATCGGGCGGCAGTGGCGATGCGCTCGGTCGAAGAACATCTCATCCGTGAGAAAGAGAAGCTCGTACTCCTTTACACGCCGCCCTTCGACAAATCCAGCCCGCACCCCGGCTACATCATGGGGTATCCGCCGGGTGTGCGCGAGAATGGCGGCCAATACACACACGCCGCTTTATGGGTTGCAATGGCGTTTGCGCGCATGAGAGACGGCGATCGTGCCGTCAAAGTTCTGCAGATGCTGAATCCGATCGAGCATTCACGCACACCGGAGGATTGTGCGGCCTATCGAACGGAGCCTTACGCCGTGGCCGCCGATGTTTACTCATTGCAGAGTCAGTCTGGGCGCGGAGGTTGGACGTGGTACACGGGCTCGGCGGCCTGGATGTATCGGGTATGGCTGGAAGAAGTCCTGGGGTTCAAGCTGCGAGCCGGACGTCTGTCAATCGAGCCTGTGATTCCTGAGAACTGGCCAGGTTACGTCCTGACCTTCCGCTATCGACGAACTGAGTATCGGATCGAGGTGGAAAACGGAGGTGAACGGTCGAAACAGGAGATCCAGTTGGTCGACGACGGTGAGAGTCATGCGATTCATATTTATGCAGGCGCGCCGGCTTCGCGGACTCTCGTGGAGACCACCGACCCGCCAACGACGCGCGCTCCCCTTTGAATCAGACGCATTCCGGCTAACCGGCCACAAAACGCGGGCGGGCAGATTACATGGACAGTCTCCTGGCCGCACTCTGTTCCTCGGTTTCATTGTGCCGGAATGATGTCCAGCTCCGCTGTCCCTGTGGAAATCCTTCCGGGCTATCGTGAAAGCTATTCCGGGCTCGGGCGAAAACCGTTCGCATTCCCGCCGGAATCACCGTTCACGTTCAGCCCAAAAGGTCGAGCGGATTGAATCGATGATCCAATCTGTTTCTTCCCTTGATGCCCATCCTGGCCAGAGGTAGTGTCTTGATAGCTACCGTTAATACCCAATATCGAGGACCATATGAACGACCGGATGGTGATGGAAAAGATCGCGGAATGGCAGAGGCTGAAGGCACTGGTGCTGGACAGCGTCTCTTCCCCGATTACGCGCCGGTTAAAACAACTACCGGCTGAAAGCCGGTAGAATTGTGGGCGACTGAAAGTCGGTTTTGCGGCTGAAGCCGCCTGAAGAATCCCCGGCTGAGAGCCGGCTCAAGGCTTGGTGGGCGCGGTGATCTTGAACCCTTCTTCATCTTCATCCCACTTCTGGCTTTCTATGTACTTTTTGATCGTCTCCTCATCCACCGCGCCCACCGTCGCGCAGAAGTATCCTCGTGCCCACAGGTGCTGCCCCCAGTAACGCTTCCGCAACTCCTCAAATGCGCGCTTTTCCGGTACTCGGGCATTCCTCCATTGTCGTAGATGAAGCCGCTGGAAGCTCACCGCCTGAAAGGCGGTGGGCTTAGACCTGGAGATTGAGCTAAACGGCGCCTCCCGACGTGCGTCGCCAAGCTCCGCTCCCGCGGGGTCGGCCAAAAACAGATCCGGCTCAATGAGCAAGAATATTAGTACTCCAGGGGGGCCAAATTAGATGAGCGAAGGTGGGCCAAGCCTGATGAGCGAACACACTTCGCACCTTGTGGTCAACCGGAGGCGCAAATACACCTGGCTGAACTTGCTTTCCGCTGAGATAGCACCGCGTGATCAGGCCACCCATGCTATGGGCAACAATGTCTACCTTAGGCACACCAAGCAGCTGGATCGTCTGCCCGAGCTTCGCACCGATCTCCTCTATTGCACACGGGCAGCACAAACTACGATTGTCAAAGAAGTGAACATCCACTCCGTCTACTCGGAGATAGCTCTCCAGCTTCCCGAAGGTTCCGACGGACGATGCGCGGGTCTGTGGACCATTACAGCTCGGGTCCCAGCCATTGAGCAAGAGAACCGGCGGGCGGCCAGCACTTGCCGCCGTCAGCGGATCAACGTGCACCGAGAGGGCAAGGGATTGCGTATCCCTGCCGTCAACAGGCACGGCCAGATTGACAGCGTAGTCGGAAGGCGGCATGAGGAGGGGCACGGAAAGAAAGATCCCGTCAGCATCCCGGAACGCCCGAATCCTCAGGCCTTCAACCGCCGGGCTGAACGACGATTCAACCTCGACCGACGGCAAGTCCGCCGGAACAGCGAATCTCTCAAGCCCATTCACCTGTATCCCGACGGTGCGGCCAGCTTGAACGCGATAGCGATCCAGCCTCAGCGACAGGGAACCTGCGCCAAACACCGGGAGGACAGCAAGTAGCACCGCAAGGCATACTTTCGCGGGCGCTCGAAGAGGCCTCAGGTTTGGCATTTTAGGGCCTAACTCCTTTCGCTCGGTTCCGATTCCAGGCGCGGCTAGGGCGATCTCGCACAGGAAGCACGCTATCTATCGTCTGGCTATCTAAAAAGCTGTAGACCTAAAGAGCGCCAGATTCGGACACTGGTGGGTGTGGAAGGTCCATTACAAGACTTAGGGCGCCGAATCCGGGACTTCAGGGTTCAGCGAGGCTGGTCCCAGGAGAAGTTTGCCGATGTTTGTGGCGTACATCGGACCTACATGGGTCACATCGAACGGGGAGAGAAGAACCTCAGCTTCAGCACCCTGCTGCGGCTGGCGGACGCCCTCGGCATAGGGCTCCCCGAACTGCTCTCGGATCGGAGAGCGAGCAAGGTAGCGGTCAAGGGTGCGGGGCGTGGAATGGCGAGCAGGTCCATGCGCCCCCGGCCCAACCCTGAGGACCTGAGCGCCCTGATCCGGGAGTTGGAGAACCAACGGGAGATCTTGGTAAAGTCCGCCGACTGCCTTGGCGATGCCGCGAAAGTTCTGAGAACATACAAACGCAAACCCGGCGGCCGCTGAAACACCCGAGTCGTGCGTCGGTAACTAATAGGCCTCGCTCGGCTCGCCTAACCCACGCACCCGACGATAGGCGGTCCAATGCGGATCTGTTCTTTGATGCGCCCGCGCTGCTTTTCCGATCCTATGAGGACGGCTGTCAGGAGGTTGTCACTGAATTTCGGCAGGCGTGGCATTGAAGGGATGATAGCAGAACTGAGCCAAGCTCCAGCGTTACAGGGGTGCTGGACATTGGTCGGCGAGCCGCAATGAGGATTATCCAAACGATCTGTTAGAGATTGTGTTTGCGCCGGCCGTTATTCCGCATTAGCGGTGATAGTTGCGGGCCTGCGGGGAAGCTTCCGTTTCGAGCCATCTAAAGTACCGTCAGCTTAATCGCATCGTTGGGTGCATGAGCCAAATCCTGCTTTGTGCCGAGATATCGCTCCGTGGTTTGGACCGACACGTGACCGAGAAGCAACTGGATCTGCTCAAGCTCGCCACCCGCCGCCCGGCATAGCTTGGCGCAAGTGCGCCGCTTATGCCGCACGCGGCATAAGCGGCGCTATGCCGAATCCCGGACTATGCCGAA
>Ga0080064_1006185_pt1 | contig 13174 bp, 9 predicted proteins | sample Subgrocontami54m_FD_69260 | JGI IMG/M metagenome (GOLD analysis project Ga0080064, IMG submission 69260) | Subsurface groundwater microbial communities from S. Glens Falls, New York, USA - GMW46 contaminated, 5.4 m (SPADES assembly) (version 2) ...
CGTAGCAGCGGCAGGTGTGAGTGAGGCCGTGGGGTGGAGGGTCGCCATGGTCTTTCCAGGGCTGGCCCTGCTGGTTGTAGGGTTCGCCTACTACTTCTGTACGCAGGACACACCCGAGGGGAACTTCAACGACCGCCGGACACATGGAAAGAAATCTGCGGCCGCACGCGGGTCATTTGCGGCTGCGCTAAGAGACCACCGCGTGTGGGCCCTTTTCTTCATATATGGCGCCTGCTTTGGCCTTGAAGTCACGATCGACAACATCGCGGCGCTTTACTTCCATGACAGGTTCGGGCTGAGCCTGGGGGCAGCCGGGGTCGCGGCCGGTCTGTTCGGGTTTATGAACCTGTTCGCCCGCGCTCTTGGCGGCTTCATAAGCGACCGGGTAGGGATCAGGTTCGGACTACGGGGACGTGTGTGGTTCCTGGGCGGCGCGCTCTTCCTGGAGGGCGTGTTTCTCCTCGTCTTTTCTCAAATGGAGGTCCTGGTGCTCGCCATCTGTTCGATGATGGTGTTTGGGCTGTTCGTCAAGATGTCCAACGGCGCGACCTACTCCGTCGTGCCGTTTGTCAACCGGAAGGCTCTGGGAGCGGTGGCAGGCATTGTCGGCGCAGGGGGCAACGCGGGCGCAGTGGCGGCAGGGTTTCTATTTAAGGTCGAGGGGTTTGACACACAACGCGTGCTTGCCTTGCTCGGTATGGCCGTCATCAGCACTTCTTGCCTTGTCTTCGCAGTCCGGTTCTCAGCGCGGGATGAAGTCAGACAGCGCTCCGCAGTGCGCGCAGCCCTTACGGCCAGAGGCGCGGCGGCGGACTGAGCGGGCAGCCGTTCGTATGCAATATGCAAACGGTACCCATTTGCCCTGAGGACAGTACCGTCCTGATGGTGCTGACGCTCTCCGCACGAAAACTGACGCCAAATAACGATTTCAATAGATTGTGACAAACATCACAGTATGTAGTCGTGGAGAACATGCCAATAGGTGTTGCTAACCGCGTCTGAGATTGATAATATCCGGCTACAAATCCACCCCCTCGGGAGAGGCAGTTCCTTCCGCCGTACCAACCAGTAACCGGCACTTAGCCCGCCGGCGATCGAGCCAAGCCCGCCTGAATAACCTACGAGCCAGGCAAAGATATAGCCCGACGGATCGGCCAACAGTCGCCACGGCTGCATGAGGATGCCAATGATGCCGGTAATTAAGCCGCCGGTGCGAAACGAGATCAGTTTTGGAAACGCGTTCGCGAAATCGTTCGCCGGAGAGACGACATTCGCGGCGATGTTGACGGCCAGCGTCGCAACTACGACCGTGAACATCGAGATCGCGATCACGATGACTTGGTGAAACTGACCGACGAGCTTCATTGGGTCCCACAACTCGTCGGCTTTCATGTGCGGATAGATAATCACCGCCGCCGAAGTAATCATCACTCCCATTGCGGCGAACACGGTCATCGTGGTTGGCAACGCGACAATTTGTCCGACGGCTTGCTCACGTTGGCTGTGGCCGAAACGCGTAAAGTCGGGCATGTTCAAGCTGAGCGTCGCCCAGAAGCCGATCATTCCCGTTAAGGATATGATGAAGACAGGCCAGAATTCTCCGAAGCTATGAAACTTGCTTTGCTGGGTCAGCAGATAGCCCAGGCCATGCGCTTTCCAGATTGCCCAACCAAGCAGGAGCGCGGTCATCACCAGCACAAACGGCGCGGCCCAGTTCTCGACTTTGCGAAGCAAGTCCATGCCGCGATAGATGATGTAGATATTCAATCCCCAGAAGAGCAGAAACGAAATCCATTCAGTCGGCGGGTGCCCGTATACGGGACCGCCAAGCAGCGTGGGCCAGCGCGGGATGATCGCGGTGAACAGAGTATGCAGCGCTTCGCCGCCAATCCACGCCTGAATCCCAAACCAACCGCAGGCGACGATCGCGCGCATCAGCGCCGGCAGATTCGATCCGTAGGTTCCATAGGCAGCGCGCGCAAACACTGGAAAAGGAATTCCGTACTTGGTGCCGGGATGCGAATTGAGCAGGATCGGAATCAGGACGATCGTGTTGCCTAGCAGGATCGTGATCAGAGCCTGCCACCAGTTCATGCCCGCGCTGATCAATCCCGACGACAACATGTAAGTCGGAATGCAGTGTGCCATGCTGATCCAGAGCGCGGCATAGTTGTACGTCGTCCAATTGCGTTCTGCGACTTTAACGGGGGCCAGATCGCGATTGAAGAGCGGACTCCCGCTGATCTCTTCGAACGCCTCGTGCTTCAGCTCGACGCGTCCGTCGGGGTATTGAATGGTTTCGTTGTCAGGCATTGATCGCGCGTGGTTACTTCCGCTGCGACTCGTCGATGAATTTCCCTACATCAGCGCGCAACTTCCCGAGCTGCTTCTCATCGATGTACATCATGTGTCCCGCCTCGTAGTAACCGGTCGAGAAATTCCGGAGTAAGACGGGATCGAGGCTGATGTGATGCATCGTGTACTGCACCGCGAAATACGGCGTGGCCATGTCGTAGTAACCCATCGCCACAAAAATCTTCAGATAGGGATTTCGAGCCAGCGCGTCGCGTAAGGCGACGCTGGTGTCCACGTAGCCGTTGTTCGTTCCCCAGTTCCACGGGCTGGTGATGCCGCCGCCAAGAATGTAGTACTCGACATCGGTCTTGTAGCCGAGTTCCGTGCGCACGTAGCTGTTGAAGGTCGAAGTATACGGCGGGCGAATGGCAGCTTCGCTGGCATCGAAATCAGGCCCGGCGGTCACGTAGCTCGAGTCGTAGCCTTTGAAGCGTGCATCCAAACGTCCTATCGATCGCTTTTCATCACGCAGCAGTTCTTTGCGGAAGAAATTCAGCGACACGCGCAGATTCGCATTGTCGATGAACTTTGCATCAAGTCCGGTGAAACGCGAGAGCTTTGCGACGGCTTCCTGCCGTTCCTGAGCAGTCAGGCTGGTGCCCTTCTGCAACGCCAGCGTGTAATCGTTGGAGGCCCATTCTTCGGCCTCAGCTACAACTTTCTGAACGGACTTCGATTGGAGATCGCGCGGCAGTTTCTTGTGATACCAAGCGGTGGCCGCGTACGACGGCAGGAACATCACATACGGCAAATCGTTTCCCGACGCAAAGTCCGTCGTCTCGAAATTCATGATCGTGGAAATCAGCACGATGCCGTTGAGCGCGATACCGCGACCGATTAGGTACCCAGACAGAGCCGAAGCGCGAGTGGTGCCATAACTCTCGCCGGCCAGAAACAGCGGCGAGGTCCAACGCTCGTAACGCGTCAGGTACATGCGTATGAACTCGCCTACTGATTCGATGTCACCCTGCAAGCCAAAAAACTTTGACGCGAGTTCCGGGCGCGCGGCGCGGCTGTAACCGGTGCCGACCGGATCGATGAAGACGAGGTCGCTCTGATCAAGCCAGGTCTGTTGATTGTCGACCAGGGCGTAGGGTGGCGCGGGCATGGTCCCATCGGGATTCATCGGCACTCGCCGCGGTCCAATCGCGCCCAGATGCAACCACACCGAAGCCGAGCCCGGCCCGCCATTGAACGAAAATGTAAGCGGGCGACGCGCGCGATTTCCGACATCGTCCAGCGTGTAAGCCATAAAGAAAATGCGCGCTTCGGTTTCGCCCTCGCGATTCTTGATCGGCATCATGCCAACGGTCGCCGTGTACTTTAGTGTCTTGCCACCAACCGTGATCTCGTGATGAGTGATGACGGGAGGAATATCTTCCGCGGGCGGCGTTGGCCGTGGCTGGCTTGCTTGCGAGCCTGTCTGGGTCGTTGTCGTCGTGGCTGGCTGTTGCGTTTGTTGTCCCTGCCCTCCCTGGCGGCGTCCCTGGCCGTCCGGGGGTCCTTGTCCGAAAGACAATAGCGCAAAGCAAAGCAAGATGGATGAAATCATTTGGGGCTTGACCTTTCCGCAGTACGAGTTGAAAACTCGTCGAGCACGCGCATAGTAAGACAAACAGAGGAGAGCCTACAAGTGCTTTGATAAGGATTTAGGATCCCGATGTTACCGGCGTATAGAGTACCAACTTTAGTTGGGTTCTTCCTCGACAATAAAGCCCGACTGAAGTCGGTACTCTGTGCGCCCGTTTAGGGTGGGGATTCGAACTTTGGCTTGCCCGATCTAATCTTGCGATACGTGCCGGGGGCCTTGACGTTGTGCCCGAAACCGCAATCGGCGTCAGAGCCTTCCTGCTTAACCACAATCTTGCCGGGCAGAAACGTTATGGTGATCTTGCAGCCTTGCGTATCAGGCGGAACAAACGTCGCCACGTTGCCTTCGATGGTGGCTTCTCCCATCGCGTAACCCATATTCACACTCTTCGCGATAGTGTGATAGATCCCATCGAATTGTACCTTCAACTTGTTATGACCCAGCGCGAGGACACGAAACTCGCTGTCGTAATAGCGATAGACGCCGTTCGCCTGGGCGGCGGTGACGACTTTGCTGTTCTGTGCGCTTCCGATAGTGGACAGCACAAACGTGCAAACTGCGAGTAGGAGCATTTGTTTCATGGGTTCTAGTCCCTTTGCGGATTCCGAATCGCACGGTCAGCGAACACAGACTGAAGGAAACGCTTACCAAGAAGATCCCAAAAACATCTAAGCAAAGTCCCGTAGGGACGAAATATTTGTAGCACCGAGCGCGCGCCTGACCCCCAAAGCTCCGTCAGGAGCGACATCACTGTTTCTGCCGCCCATAAATGGGCTGAAACAATTCATTTGGCTCATTTGTTCTATAGATATTTCGTCCCTACGGGACTGCCAGGCTCAAAAGCAATAGGACTCAAGTGTCCGTGCTTTTTTTGAGTCACTCAACCAGAGTCATGTTACACGGCGACGCATTCGCCGCGCTTCAAAAACTTGCCATTGCCGCTCTTGCCTTTAAATTCGGCCTTCTGAATCACGACGCTGCCGCGCGACAAGACGGTGTCGACGACACCTTTGATGGTCTTGCCTTCGTAAGCGCTGTAGTCAACATGCATGTGATGCGTTTTCACGCTGAGTGTTTGTTCCTTCTTCTCATCGAAGATGACGATGTCAGCGTCCGAGCCGACGGCGATAGTGCCTTTTTTCGGAAACATGCCAAATATCTTCGCGGCGGCAGTCGAAGTCAGCTCTACAAAACGATTCAGCGAGATGCGATTCTCGATCACGCCGTTGTAGATCAGCGAGACGCGATGCTCGACGCCGGGTGCGCCGTTGGGAATCTTGGTGAAGTCGTCCTTACCGAGCTCTTTCTGCTCTTTCATACAGAACGGGCAGTGGTCGGTTGAGATGACTTGCAGATCGTCCATCTTCAAACCTTTCCACAGCTCAGCCTGATTAGCTTTCTCGCGCAGCGGTGGCGTCATCACGTATTTCGCGCCATTGAAGTCTTCGCCATAGTCATCGATTGAAAGAAAAAGATACTGCGGACAAGTTTCGGCGAACGCAGGAATTCCACGATCGCGCGCCTGGCGGACTTGATTCAGCGCGTCCGTGCAACTCAAGTGAACAATGTAGACCGGCGACTCAGCCATCTCGGCGATGGCGATCGCGCGATGCACGCCTTCAGCTTCGGCAATCGTTGGCCGTGTCAGCGCGTGATACTTGGGCGCCGTGTGGCCTTTAGCGAGCGCGTGCTTGATGATCTCGTTTATGACGATGCCGTTTTCGGCGTGCATGCAAATCAACCCACCGCGCGAACCCGCCGCTAACATCGCGCGAAAGATCGTCGCATCATCGACCAGAAAGACTCCGGGGTAAGCCATGAACATCTTGAAGCTCGTCACACCTTCGTCCATGACCGTGTACATCTCTTCGATCTGGCGATCTTCGAGTTCCGTGGTGATCAGATGAAAGCCGTAATCGATCGCGCATTTGCCTTCAGCTTTCTTGTGCCAGTTATCGACGCCCTGAAGCAGCGACTCGCCTTTGTACTGGACGGCGAAGTCGATGATCGTAGTCGTACCGCCATGTGCGGCGGCGATCGTGCCAGTGCGAAAATCGTCAGCCGCCGTGGTGCCACCGAACGGCAGCTCCATATGCGTGTGTGGATCTATGCCGCCGGGAATGACGAGCTTTCCGCCGGCGTCGATGGTCACGTCAGCATCCATGTCGAGTTTGGCACCGATGACGGAAACAACTTCGCCTTCGATCAGAATGTCCGCCGTGTAGTTGTCAGTGGCCGTGATGACGTGGCCGTTCTTGATTAGTGTTTTCATCGTCCCAGAGCCCGTGTTAATTCAATGCGGCAAACCCTGCATCCAGCGCCCCAATCAATTCGTCAACGTGGTCCTTCGTTGAGTTCAGCATCATCCCGGTGCGAATGACGTTGCCGTACAGGCCGCCTTTGCCAACCAGCACGCGCCGCTTCTTGGTTTCTTCGAAAACCTTCAGAACTGATTGCGGGTCGGGTTCTTTCGTTTCGCGATCCTTCACCAACTCAACTGCCTGCATCAGACCCATGCCGCGCACGTCGCCGATGACCGGATACTTGTCTTTCAATTCTTCCAGACGCTGACGGAAGTAGCCGCCAACAACCGCGGAGTTCTTCCTGAGATCGTTGTCTTCGATCACCTTGATAACGGCGAGCGCGGCGGCACAGGAAACAGGGTTCCCTCCGAAGGTCGAGAAGGTCAGTCCCGGAAACTTGTCTGCGACTTCTGGCGTGGCGACCGTGATTCCGATCGGCACGCCGTTGCCCAAACCCTTTGCGGAAGTGATGATGTCCGGCTCGACGTTCCAGTTTTCAATCCCGAACCACTTTTCACCGGTGCGTCCCCACGCGGTTTGCACTTCATCCGCAATGAACAGGCCGCCGTGCTTGCGCGCGATCTCAGCCGCGCGTTCGAAGTAACCTGCTGGCGGCACGATGAATCCGCCGACACCCAGGATTGGCTCAGCCATGAACGCGGCGATCTCGCCGGTCGTTGTCGTCATGATCAATTCTTCGATGTCGTTTGCACAGGCAAGTTCGCATTCCGGATAGGTGAGTTTGAACGGGCAGCGATAGCAATACGGCGCGGCCGCGTGCACGATGCCCGCGACTTGCGGCGGCAGCGGTCGCCAAGGCGCGTGACCCATCGCGGACAGGGAAGTCGCCGATCGTCCGCTGTAGCTGTGACGCAGCACGACGATCTCATGCCGACCAGTCGCGAGCTTCGCCGCATGAATCGCCGTGTCGTCGGCTTCCGTGCCGCTGTTGGTGAAGAAAGACTTCTTCAACTTGCCCGGCGTGATCTGGTGAAGCTTCTCAGCCAGATCGGATTGCGGCTTATTACAATAGAGCGTCGATGTGTGCGTAATCGTCTTGACCTGATTGATTATTGCCTCAGTGACTGCCGGATTGGCATGGCCGACGCTGACCGTTAACACTCCGCCAAAGCAATCGAGATACTTATCACCGCGATCGTCCCAAACATGTGAGCCCTCGCCGCGCACCAAAGCCAAAGGCTCCTGGTAATACGTGGCGACTGCCGGAAAGAGAAACTCTTTGTGTTTGCGGACGGTTTCGGATTGGGTGGTTTTTGGTTCTGCTGAACTCATTGTTGCCTCATGTTTGGTTGAGAAATCGGTTGCGTCCGCTGTACGCGGCGGCAACGAGTAGAATTATCACACTGCTGAACACAAAATCTTCAATCACAGACCCGACCGTAAAAAGCCGATCGATCGCGGCTGAGGACAGGTCTAAGTTAAAGCTCAATGTCCGAATCAAGAGAGGGAAAAAGACTCCCTCCAGAGCAAATATAACCAAACCCAGGATTGTGATCATCGAAGCTCGCGAGTGCCGCTTCATGCGCACAACCGCCAAGATGATTCCAATCAAGGCCAAGAGAAAAAGCGGCGAACGTCGCATCAGCATGAATACCGTGTAGGACGCCATTTCTCGTCGATCCAAAACCATCAGAACGGCGATCGCTACCAAGAAAAACACAGCGGTTACGGCAACAGTAGCCAGCCATAAATACCCGCTTTGTTCCCTGGCTCCGGCGACCGTGTCTGGTAGATCGACCCGAGGCGTCACTTGAGGCTGATACATAGCCGTCATAGTGGGTGCGGGAACCGTGTCACGCAGAGCCCTGTCCGGCTGCGCGCTCACACCTTCGTTCGGTGCCAACGCTTGAGTTGCCTCGCTCTCTTGTCCTTGTGCCTCTTCGGTAAACGGTGCTGAAAGAACCGAGCCGTCGATTAAGCAGTAAGTCAAACTATCCTCAAATGTTCGATTACAAGTGGGACAACGTTTCATAGAATTGTGGTCTAAACGGCTCTCGTTAAGGAAAGTAAATCAACCGCTCTGCGGCGGCTGTCGATTCGAAAAAACAGCCGCCAGGTAGAGGGACATAATAGCGGCCGCGCTTGCGTTAGTAATAAAGCCAAGAACCAAATTCACATTCCTCGCGACTACGAGGTTGTAAGTGGCAGACTGGAACCACCCTGGCACCCAATTGTAAGCGAAGGTGAACACGATTTCATGAATCAATCCCAATGTCAGAGCAACCAGGAGAATTAGCGAAACCTTCGGGAACGATTTCCGCCGAATGATTACCAAAATGATGCATCCCGCGAAAGTCAATAATGACGGCAGTTGCTCAAGAAATGACCTAACGAGCTCCGCCCACTTGTTCATAGCTTCCATCAGTTTACCGTGTTCGGAATCGCTTAGTACAAATTGCCTTCACGTTTCCGCCCAGTGTAATCAACATAAACTACTTTTAATTCGGTGTAGAAGTCGAGCGCGGTTGAGCCCTGTTCGCGGTCGCCGATGCCGGTGCCTTTGATGCCGCCGAACGGAATGTGAGCCTCGCCGCCGGTCGTGGGCGAGTTGATGTGCGTCATGCCGGTTTCAATCTCGTCAACGAAGCGGAAGATGCGCGCGGCGTCGTTCGTGAAGATTGCCGACGATAGCCCGTACTCAGTGTCGTTGGCGACTTGCATTGCTTCATCGAAATCCTTGACGCGGATAACGCCCAGCACCGGCCCGAAGATTTCCTCGCGCGCGATGCGCATTTCGTTGGTTACATGATCGAAGACAGTTGGGCGGACGAAGTAGCCCTTGTCCAGTCCATTGCCCGTAGCGCGCTCGCCGCCGCAAACCAGGGTCGCGCCGTCTTCGCGGCCGATGTTTAGATATTCCAGCACTGTTGTGAACTGACTTTCATCGACGCTCGGGCCCATTTCGGTTTGCGGATCGTTGCCGTTGCCGATGCGCATTGACTGTGCGCGTTTCACGATCCGTTCGACGAATTCGTCAGCGACTTCGTTGACGACGATCGCGCGGCTGGTCGCCGTGCAACGCTGACCCGAAGATCCGAACGCGCCCTGGGCAGTGTTTTCAACGGCGAGATCCATATCGGCATCCTCGAGGATTACCACCGGATTCTTTCCGCCCATTTCGCACTGACACTTTGCCCCGCGGCGCGAAACCTGTTCGTAGAGACGAATGCCGACGCCGTTCGATCCCGTGAACGAAACGGCCTTGACGGCTGGGTGGCCAACGATTTCGTCGCCCGCGTCTGAGCCTGAACCGAGAATCAGATTCAGAACGCCCGGCGGCACACCCGCCTGTTCAAAGATTTCAACGATGCGAACGGCGGTGGCTGGGGTCAGCGTCGCGGGTTTGAAGACGACGGTGTTTCCGGCAACCAGCGCCGGCGCAATTTTCCACGTCGGGATCGCCACCGGGAAATTCCATGGCGTCACGCAAGCGACTACGCCCAGCGGCTGCTTGATCGTGTAAACGAAGTTTGACGGCAGTTCGGAAAAGATCGTCTCGCCGTTCATGCGGCGCGATTCGCCCGCGCAAAACTCGGCGACATTGATCGAACGTTGCACTTCGCCGCGCGACTCGACCACGGTCTTGCCTTCTTCGCGAGTGAGAATTTGCGACAGCTCTTCTTTCGCTTCTTCCATTAGCCGCGCAGCTTTCGCGACGATCTTACCGCGCGCGGGCGCTGGGGTTCCGCGCCAACTATGAAAGGCTTCAGCGGCGGCTTCGACCGCGGCGCGAGCTTCTTCGCGAGTCGCCTGTCGCACGGTGCCGATGATGTCGTCGGTGTTGGCCGGATTAATGTTGTTAACGGTCTTCGACGAAGAGGATTCAACCCACTTGCCGCCGATGAAATTGCGATATGTATCCATGAAAGTCTTACGAAGATTCAGAATTAGTGCTTGGAACGCGGCCTAATATATCATCGGAACCGCATGATTGACAGTAGCCCAAAGGCGGACCAGCGGACCGAGCAGGAACCGAAAAACATTGCGGCACTGCTTGAGGACCGGGCCCGAAATGAGCCGGACACGGTCTTTCTGTTTTCCGACCCCGACGGTCGGCAGTTCACTTATGCCGAGTTCGATGCGGCCGTAGATCGGGCGGCGGCGCTGCTGGCGTCACGCGGAATTGTGAAAGGCGACGTGGTCAGTCTGCTGATGCCGAACAGCGCGGAGTACATCATCGGTTACTTTGCTTGCTGGAAATTGGGGGCGCTGGCCGGGCCGGTGAATTCGCTTTTGAAAGAGCACGAGATCGAATTCGTCATGAATAACTCGGAGGCGAAAGCGATCCTGGTGCATTCTGAATTTCGCGCTCAAATCGAGAACATTCGCGTTGGGCTTCCGCACTTGAAGTCTGTGATCACGTTCGACAACGAAGCGGAAGCGTGCGCTGGGTACGCACGCCTCCGGCGTGCTGGCACGCCAGAGGCGTGCGTACCCAGCGATGACGCGATCATCATCTACACGTCGGGGACCACTGGTAAACCGAAAGGCTGTTTGCTGACGCATGGCAACGTGATCGCCAACGCGCGACAGATAAGTCAGTGGCTTAGTTTCACTATGAATGATCGGCTGCTGACGATCATGCCGCTGTTTCACATGAATGCGGTTTCGGTGACGACAATGTCGGCTTTGTACGCCGGAGGCTCGACGGTGATTAGTCCGAAGTTTTCGGCCTCTCAGTTCTGGCAGATTATTTCCGATTACCAGGTGACTTCGTTCGGATCGGTGGCCACAATGCTTTCGATCCTCTTGAGCACTTATCCGGACGGTGTGCCCGAGGGATTGAAAACCGATCAGCATCGCTTTGCGATGTGCGGCTCAGCGCCAGTGCCGGCGGAAGTGATGAAGAAATTTGAAGAGACTTTCAACTGCCCCGTCGTTGAGGGCTATGGACTGTCTGAATCGACTTGTCGTTCGACTTTCAATCCTCCCGACGAACGCCGGCGCCCTGGCTCGTGCGGCTTGCCGATTGGAAATGAAATGAAAGTGTTTGACGACACCGACGCGGAAGTTCCTGACGGCGAACTCGGCGAGATCGTCCTGCGTGGCGAGAACATTTTGAAAGGATATTTCAAGAATCCGGAAGCGACTGCTCAGGCTTTTCGCAACGGCTGGTTTCACACTGGTGACGTTGGCTATCGCGATCAGGATGGTTTTTTCTTTATCGTCGATCGCAAATCCGACATGATCATTCGCGGCGGTGAGAACATCTATCCGCGCGAGATTGACGAAGTTCTTTATCAGCATCCGGGTGTCGCCGCCGCCGCCACGATTGGCGTTCCCGACGATTTGTATGGCGAAGAGGTCGCCGCGTTCGTCGTGTTGAAAGACGGAATGAAGGTAAGCGAAGAGGAGTTGATCTCCCATTGTCAAAACGAACTCGCCGATTACAAGTGCCCCAAGTCAATCCGCGTCATGAAAGACATTCCCAAAGGTCCGACGGGAAAACTGCTGAAACGGGAATTGGCAAAGCTCTACTCAGCGACACCCACGTGACTCCAGCGTTCCAAAGGCTCTGAGCAGATTCACTCACGGTGTAGGGCAATATTTCCCTAAACGCGAATCATGCTTCATGAATTAACGAATTGATTGCCAGGCACAATTATTGCTAACGGTAAGCCCGTACAAATGTGCATATCACACCGCTTGGCGCGTGCGGACGCTTCGACGGTTAGAGTGTGATGGAGAGGTTCAAGCCCCCGGGACCAGCTCTTCCTGCCGCTTACCGCTCCGATCGACGCTCGACATTTTGCTGAGTGCCATTCTTCCGGTGTTGAAGTGTCTTCGCCGGTAACGAGTCGACTTTGCGCGACCTCCGATTTCACTTAGTTCACTTAGAAGGAGAAAACATGAGAAGAATTATGCTTGTTTTTGCGATGAGATCGACGAGACTGAAACTCGCGCTAGCTTGCGCCCCGATCTTTGCCATGTTGATACTTGGCGGGGCCACGGCACAGGCACACGTAACCACCGTCGTCAATAACTTGCAGCCCAGTTGGACGGCACCCGGAGGGGGAGGCGTCTGGGCCGCCTACTATGGCCCACCCGATTACGCCGCGGTTTCCCCGGGTACGACGGCAGTCTACGACGGGCGCGGGGCGGCCATCATCAAGGCAGGCCTCAACGTGGACCCAGATGGACACTACTGGGACGAGGGCCTTCTCGCCTTTAAGGTGCCCAACGTGGACGTCCTCTCGTTTGCTTCGCAGGCGCTCTCGTACGACGTTCAGAACCAGACGGGCGCGAACCCAGTGTGGGTACGGATCAGGCTGGTAGGTGGTATTCAATACCAGTTTGTGCCTACCACTAACCCTGCGGTCTGGCATACGGTCGCCGCGAAAAATGGCGAGTGGCAGCTCATGGACAACTCTACTGGCAACGCTATCGGCCCTATGATGACACTAGAGGGGGTCGCATGGGCCAATCCCGGGGCGAAGGTGGACCGCGTCTACCTGACGTTGGGCATGGGCGACTCGTACAACGTTAGCCCCTGTGTCGGCACCGTCGGTTGGGTCGACAAGGTAACGATCGGCAGCGTGACGTACGACTTTGTGGCCGGCCCTACTGTCTATGTGTCGAACCTGCAACCCAGCTATACAGCGCCCGGAGGGGGAGGCGTCTGGTCTGCTTACTATGGCCCACCAGATTACGCCGCGGTTTCCCCAGGTACGACGGCAGTCTACATCGGACGCGGGGCGGGCATCATCAAGGCAGGCCTCACCATTGACCCGTTTGACTCGATCTACGAGGACGAAGGCCTCTTCGCCTTCAAGCCCACTGTTACCATCAATGACTTCGCCGCCATGGGCGCGACCTACGACGTGGTGAACCAGTATGGCGAAAACCCGGTGTGGATGACCATCGAGATCGACACGGGGGTGGTGGGGGACCGGACAGACAACAC
>Ga0080064_1006187_pt1 | contig 13172 bp, 5 predicted proteins | sample Subgrocontami54m_FD_69260 | JGI IMG/M metagenome (GOLD analysis project Ga0080064, IMG submission 69260) | Subsurface groundwater microbial communities from S. Glens Falls, New York, USA - GMW46 contaminated, 5.4 m (SPADES assembly) (version 2) ...
CGCGGGCGCATTGTTGGCGCAGAGCCAGCTCGCCACAGTCAGCGGAACCATCGCTGATTCCACCGCTGCCGTCATACCCGGCGCGCAGCTCAAGCTCAGCAATCAGGCAACAGGGGAGAGCTGGGCGGCAGTCACGAACGACCAGGGCAACTATGTCATGCCTCTTATCAAACCGGGCAAGTACCGGCTGGATGTCGACAAGACGGGTTTTAAGCCCTACCGCCAGATCGAGATTGTGCTCGAAACCGGGGGCCAGCACAGAGTCGATGTGAGCCTCGAGGTGGGCACGCAAACCGAGCGTGTGGTTGTCGAGGCGGGTATTCCCCAGTTGCAGACGGAGAGTTCGGTGGTCGGCGCCGTCGTGGACAACCGAACCATCTCGGACATGCCTCTCATCAACCGCCGCGCCGCCCAGTTGGCACGCCTCACCGGATTCGTGGTCCAGATCGGCACGGGCTCTAACTTCTCCATGGCCGGCGGCCGCGGCAACAACACCAACTGGCGCATTGACGGCGGCAACGCGCAGAACGTGATGGTCGGCGATCAGGGCCTGAACTTCGATCCGCCCATCGAGTCGCTCCAGGAGTTCAGCGTTTCGGTCAGCAACTACGCTGCTGAACTTGGCCGGACTGGCGGCGGCGTCGTGCAGATGACCACCAAGAGCGGCACCAACCAGTTCCACGGATCCGCCTACGAGTACCTCCGGAACGATGCCATGGATGCCCGCACCTTTTTCGCCGCCACTAAGGCGCCACTGCGCTACAATCTGTACGGCGCTAGCCTCGGCGGTCCCATCCGCAAGGACAAAACGCATTTCTTCTTCAACTACGAGGCGCGCCGGCAGACCAACGGGCAGACCTTCATCTACAACATTCCCACCGCGGCCGAGAAGCTCGGCGATTTCTCTGCCAACGCGGCCGCCGTCCGCGACCCCGATACGCCGGCCCGGACTCCGTTCCCGGGCAACCGGATTCCCGCCAGCCGGCTCGATCCCATAGGGAGCAAGCTGGTTTCCTTCTACCCCGATCCCAACGTTTCCGGCCAGCCCTCCGGCAACGGCAATTTCCGGGCCAACGCCGCCAGCCGGGACAACCCTAATAACTACGTCACCCGTATCGATCACATCATTACTGAGAAGGACCGCCTCTATGGCCGCTTCCTATCGAGTACTACCGACACGAAAGATGGCGCAACCTTTGCAGTGGAGTCGGTTGACCCGTTCCACCGCATCCGCACCGGCAAGTACTTCAACCAAGGGGTCACCTGGTTTCACAACTTCAAGCCGACCCTCATCAATGAGCTCCGTTTCAACTATGACTGGCGCCGGTTCGTCAACTTGAACAGCGGTGCCTATTCGAACCTGAACCAGCAGCTCGGGCTCAAGGGAGTAAGGCAGGATTTCGGTCCGCGCATCACCTTCACCGGCTACCAGACCCTGGGTGAGGGGTCCAATCACGAGCGGATCCAGTCTCCGATCAAGGGCAGCCAGTTGACGGAAAACCTGCTGATGTTGAAAGGGAATCACAGCATCAAATTCGGGTTCGAGCACCGGACTTCCTCCAACGATGACCTCAACCGGAACACCGCCGGCGGTGTGTTGGGCTTCAACAACGTAGCCACTGGCCACGGCATTGCCGCGCTTTTGCTGGGCTTTGTGCAGAGCGCCAGCGTGAATGAGGTATTGCCTATCCGCAGCCGGATCATCAATTACGGAGCCTATGTGCAGGATGACTGGAAGATCACCTCGCGGCTGACCTTGAACCTCGGCTTGCGCTGGGATATGGACAGCCCGCGCCGCGAGCTCTTCGACAACCGCATGAACTCGTTCGACCTGTTCGCCATCAACCCGGTGTCCAGAACTTCCGGTACCGTTAGTTTCGCCGGGCGCAACGGTGTAGGGGAATATGCCCACGACTTCGATCCCAACAACTTCGCTCCCCGCTTCGGCTTCGCTTGGCGTGCCACTGATAAATGGGTGGTTCGCGGTGGCGCCGCGCTTCTCTACATGGGGCTCTACGATCAGGCCACTGTAATCAATGCCACCAACGGGTTCAGCTATCGCGGCAACTTCGTCTCACCGGACAATGGTCTCACCGCGCCGTTCCGGCTTCGCGACGGCATGCCCCCCATCCAGCCGCCGAGCGAGAGCGACCTCACGCCTGGCTTTGGCGCCGTGCCGCCCGGAGCCAGCCCGCAGAACTCGATCGAGTTTTTCCAGCCCGGTCCGCGGGCCACTTCCTATTTGATGAGCTTCAACTTCAATATTCAGAGGCAGCTTCCCAGGCAGATGGTGGTGGAGGTGGGGTATCTGTCCACCGAGGGGCGCAAGCTGGCTTCACCCGCCGCCCTCACCTTCAACCAGGTGCCGCCGGAATTGATGGGTCCGGGAAATGCCCAATCCCGCCGCCCCTTCCCGCAGTTCACCGATGTCACCCCGATCTCACAACCGTACGGCAATTCCAACTACCACGCGATGAACATCAAGTTGGATAAGCGATACTCCAAGGGCCTGCACTTCGAAACCAATTACACTTTCGCCAAGGGGATCGACGATGTGGAATCGCGGGGTGAGCTTGGCGGCGGCCCGGGCAATGCAGGCGCCAACGCATACAACCGGAGAGCGGACCGCGCCCTCGGCGGCAATAGCGTCAAACACCGGTGGATATCGAGCGTGGTCTATGAACTTCCTTTCGGCAAGGGCCGCGAGTTCGACATTTCCAACCCTGTCGTGAATGGAGCGCTCGGTGGCTGGACCATCGGCTACATCGGCGAGATCCGGACCGGACCGCCGCTCGGAGTGAATGAGCAGACCAACCTGACCAACTCGTTTTCCCCCGCTAACCGGCCCAACGTGCTAGGCGATCCCACTATTTCCGGCAGCCGTTCGCGAGCCGAACAGGTTACGCGCTGGTTCGATACTTCGAAGTTTGTCGCGCCTCCCCAGTTCACATTCGGAACCGCGGGCCGCATCACCGGATACGCGGCAGGCGCAATCGCGATGGACGTTTCGATCCTAAAGGACTTCAAATTCCTGGAACGATACACCGTCCAGTTCCGCACCGAGATGTTGAACTTCATCAACAACCCAAACTTGAACTTACCGAACCTAAACCGTGGCAATGCGGCCTTCGGCCGGATCACCTCGCTGATCGATACCAACCAGGCCCGTATCGTCCAGTTGGGCCTGCACTTCAAGTTTTGAGTTTCGCCGCGCCGGCGCGGGCCGCCAGCGACGGTGGCGTCCAGACGGGCAGACAAGCCGAATCACGAAGTCTTCTAAGATCAGGGTCTCGTCCGTTGACACAAGCGGTGCTCAATTGAGTCAGTGGCACAAATCCTGGCACAAGAAAGAAAACTGTTGGGAATCTTGGTAATCGCATTGGTCATTACTTCACGCACTTCCCGCGGAAATTCCCGATCTGAGACGAAAGAGGTGATTCGTCTCATCGAGGATAGTGGAGTTTTCAGTATTCCCTTCCGAATCGGACAAATGACCGATCATCTTATCTTATTGAGTACCAATTACTTTAGAAAGATGGAACTGTTAAGATCGTCACAAGCCAGGACGTCACCAGCACTCGCAACTTCATCTTAGGAATAATTTCTTCGATCGGAGCTAACGCGGGGTTATGAACAAGATAATTCAGAAGCACCATGTCCCAGCTCGCTAAGCGGACTCAAATCGAATCGGAGAGTGACATCTTACCCACCCCTTTCCATGCCGTAGGGGAGCAGAACGGGCCTTCCAGCCTCCCTGCTCGCATTAGCACTCGGTCCCGACTCCCCCGTGAGGCCCAACGCGTGGCGGATTTTCAGCTCCCGCACTGCAATGCACTCATACCGGGTTCTGAACTCGGCGAACATTGAGCCTGATCATGTAAAGCCCAAAAAAGGTCTATCTTCGGAACGCCATTCCGCTCTTGATTTCAGCTGATTTCAGACAGATTTCAGACAGATTGACATTGAGGAACTCAAGGTGTATATTGGCCGACGGCAATAGTGAATTCTAATTTTCAAGGAGGAAATTATGGCAGTTTTAATGTCGCTGGGAGGAAACTCCGCTGGTGATGGCTTCCTCGTTGTCCCCCAGGCTGTGAATTATGAGGCCGAGATTGCTCTACGGACAGACGCCGGCACGGCGACTGTGACGCTTCAGGCATCACCAAACCCCGCCAACCTGGTCTTCTCAACGGCGGGGCCGATCAACATCTCGACCGTCCCGACCGTCGTCACAGTTCATGCGCTGCTACAGAGCGCGTCGCGCGGCGATACGACGATCCAAGTGCTCGATGGAGGAATGGCCGTCGTGGCGAGTTTCACCGTCACGGCCATAAAGCATCCCGTGGTGAATTTCAAAGGGCGGTTCGAAGCGCGATTTGCCACTGACGGGGCACGTCCCAATGTCAATCCGATGTACACGGCCGCGGTGGACTCGGTTGTCCCGCCGGGGCGGACTTGGGGGCTCGAAGGGGAGCCACTTTTCGTGCCCGTTGCCGGAATTGTGCCCACGAACCTCACAATGACTGGCATGGGGCGGGTCGTACGGCTCAACAATCCGGTGGCGCTGCGTTCCCACGCTGCCCCTGTCGTTTCGACCGTCGTATCGATCACCGGCGAGACAGTCGCCGGGACTGAGAAGTTCCTGGCGGGCGATCCTATCATTGGCCAGCCGGTTAATTTCGGACCCGACACCTACCTTGCGGGCAATAACAATGCCAGTGATACACCCGGAGCCCCTGCGCCGGAGGAGTATTTCGGGGCCGGGTTGGAGCCAATGGCGCTGTTTGAGATCAATATAGGTACCGCATTCGCTCCCCCCGCGATTTATTTCAGGGGCGCATCACAGGTCGGCCCCTTCACTCACAAAGCAGGGTTCGTAAACGAAAGAACGCGCACGCCGGATTCGCGGCCGATCGCGACGGGTATTCCACCTGCCACCGTTGCCGATTTTGCTGAGTTCGGCCTGCCTAATCAGCTAACATTCAGTGAGACCCGCATCGATCAGTTAGTCGCTGATTACCTCGCGCTGCCAGCGGGCCCCTCTCTGCAACGGCGAAATCTGGTTCGCCGCATTGGCCATTTACTTCCAGTCGTGAGTTCGGCCAAGCGCACGGCTGTTCAAGCGCAAGCTGTGGCGCCAGATGTCTTCAGCATACGGACAGGTACCGTTTCAGTGGACTGGAACAACAAGGAAATATACACAGGAAAGGTCGACACGGCCCTCCATGCCGGGCCTGGGGGACCCACCGGAACATCCAGCGTTGTCGCCTATCTAACAGAGTTCTTTTCCTTCAACCTTGAGTGGGTCCCATTTGCATTCCATACCGACGAAAACTGCGGCCATCACACAGGAAAGCTGAGTGGAGACCTGGCCAGGACAGGCAACCACATTGGCGACCCGCACGTACACACGGTAAATGGGACAGCCTACGACTTTCAGGCCGTCGGTGAGTTCACACTTCTGCGGGACGGCAACCGGATGGAGATACAGGTCCGTCAGACGCCCGTAGCGACAGCGAATCCAATCCCCGACGGCCATACCGGCCTGACCGCATGTGTGAGCATTAACACAGCAGTCGCAGTACGGGTGGGCTCACACCGCATCTCCCTACAACCCGGACGGGAAGGGAAACTGCTCCAATTCTACGTCGATGGAAAGCCCGCGAACTTTCCGGCCGACGGGATCGATCTGGGCGCCAGCCGCGTGACGGCATTTGCCGCCAGCGGTGAGACCGGGATTCGTGTTGATTTCGAGGATGGGACCGTGGTGCTGGTTACGCCGGCCTTCTGGAACGCCCACAGCGTCTGGCACCTCGACGTGAGCGTCTCGCATACCAGAGCTGACGAGGGCATTATGGGCCTTATTCCGAAGGGCAGTTGGCTCCCAAGGCTACGCAATGGCGTGAACGTTGGCCCTATTCCCGCGAGTCTGGCTGATCGCTATGTCACACTCTACAAAACCTTCGCCGATTCGTGGCGCATAACCGACAAAACCAGCCTGTTTGTTTACGGGCAAGGAACATCGACCAAGACGTTCACGGATCACGACTGGCCTGCCGAGAAACCTCCGTGCAAGCTGAAACCGGAGTTCCAGATTCCCGGAGTCCAGGTTCACAAAGGTATGCCGGTTGACAAGGCGGAAATGATCTGCAGAATCGTCACCGACAAGGACCTGCATAAGAACTGCGTCTTCGACGTTGCAACGACCGGGGACGAGATCTTCGCCAAGATCTACGTCCTGGCGCAGGAGCTCAGGCTGTATGGCACGTCGGTCCAGATCTCCTGTCATGAGGCGTCAAGTCAACCGAACCGGTCGGCAGATTTCACGGCAGTTACGCCGCTACAACAACCATACTCGGTAGTTGTCACGGCAACGGTGTTACCGCTGACTCAGGGAAGACCGATACCGACCGGCAGTGTCACTTTCTTCATTGATGGTGTGCCGATGAACCGGCCCATGCAACTGGACGACCGAGGCCGGGCGCGCGTCACAATAGCCCGGTTGAAGCCGGGCGAACACAGGATCAGGGCGACTTACTCCGGCGGTGGAAAGTTCGACTACCACTCCAGTTCCAGCCCCAATACACTTTGCACCGTGGGGTCTAAAGGGGAGGTCAGGCCTACTGTTGGGCATGGGCTCGTTCCACACCCGGTGGGTTAGGGTGATCGGGCGAAATCATGGTCGATTCAAGTTCCCAGCTCGAAGCTTGGCTCATGAGTTTCCTGAGCGATGCGGATGCAGTGGCCGGAACAATTCACCTGCACGAGAACGGTGGCCTGCGTCTGGCTGCCTCGGTGAACATTCCGCCTAAAGTACAAGAAGTTGTGGCCTGGGTGCCGGCCGGAAAAGGTATGGCCGGCTTAGCTCTGGAACGAGGCGAGCCCGTGCAGACCTGCAATCTAAAGGAGGATCGGTCCGGCGCCGTCAAGCCTGGCGCGAAGGCGGTGGACGCGAAAGCGGCTGTCGCCATCCCCGTCCGAGACGAATCGGACCGCATCTTTGCCGTGGTGGGGGTTGCCTTTGCCGACGAGCGTGAGATTCAGGATGAGGAACTCGCTCGGCTGCAACGGGCCGCCGCAACCCTTGGGCGGGCCTAGCATTGTGGTTCCGCCAAATCATCGTTTTTTGCAGTCTGGCCGCTTTGCCAGCCGCCCTCATGTGCGCCGGACAGAATGAATTAACCCGCGTCGAACCCACGGTGGTCACCGTGACTGGCGAAGCAATGCCGCTGTCGGCCGCGCCGGCCTCGGTGGTCGTGCTGTCACGGGAGACGATCGAAAACAGCCGCGCGGGAAATGTCGGCGACGTCTTGCGGCAGGTTCCATTCCTGTTCCTTACGCGCTCCGGCGGAGCCGGTGGATTGACCACCGTTACACTTCGGGGAGGCAAGCCGAATTTTACCCTCGTTATGCTCGACGGCATTCCTGTCAACGACATCTCCGACACGCTCGGCGGGTCGTTTGACTTTGCGACGCTGAGCACGGGCAACATCGATCATATTGAGATTGTGCGCGGGCCTCTCTCCTCGGTCTACGGATCAGAAGCGGTGGGCGGCGTGATCAATATCATTTCTCGCACCGGGCATGGTTCGCCCACCCTTGAGTTCCGGGGCTCCGCGGGAAACTTTGGCGCGGGCGAGGCTCAGGTGGGTTCCAGTGGCAGCGCCGGCAATGTTGACTACGGCGTCACCGGATCGTTCTTTCGCATCGGCGAGCAGATTGGAAAGGATTCGTTTCGGCTCGGTACGGTCGCCCTGCATTCGAAATGGACGCTGGCGCCGAACAAAATCCTACAAGCCGTGATGCAGTATCGAAACAGCGAGGCGCAGGGGTTTCCTCCCAATGGGGGCGGGCCTGAATATTCGATCCTTCGGGATCCGCAACATACCACAGCGAGGCAGCTCGTCGGCGGGCTGGTCTTCCGGCATCAGGTAAATCAGCGCTGGCTCTACAGCTTGAGTTTCGACGTCTTTGATCGCCAGCAGGACCTGGCGAGCCCGGCGATCTTGGACAAGGTGCCCCCAACGTTCCGATCGGTCCCTTCGAATGAGTCCACCACAAGTTTCCGCCGCTATCGCTTTGGAATATCCAACGTGTTTACTTTGACGCCTCGTCTGACAGCGCATCTCAATTTCAATGAGCGCCAGGAGGTTGGGTCGAGCGACGGTTTGATCGCCGGAACAATCCGCGACCGGTTCAGTCTTACCCGGTCAACGCTGGGAATCAGCGGAGGGATGGTTTATCAGTCCGATCGACTGACGGCGACCTTGGGGTTGCGGTCCGACAAGAGTTCGGGTTTTGACAACGTTTGGTCGCCCCGGGCCGGTATCAGCTATCGGTTGGGCCGCGTGGGCCCGCGCGTTCGCGCCAGTTGGGGCCTGGGTTTCAAACTCCCGTCCTTCTTCGCGCTCGCCAATCAGACCGTCGGCAACCGCCAACTGAAGCCCGAATTCGCCAATAGTTTCGATGTTGGCATTGCGGGCGAGACCTTGCACCGCCGTCTGTCGCTGGAGTTGACCTTCTTTCGCAATCATTTTCGCGACCTGGTGGATTTCAGCCCCCAAGTGTTCCGGCTGGTGAACCGAAGTCAGGCGATGACCAAAGGAATTGAGCTTGCTTCGATGTTGGCGCTCAACGACCGGCTGAGCGTAGGCGGACATCTCTCGTATCTAGCGTGGGAGCTAAATCCCTCGACCGAGCCGCTGCGCGACGTGCCACGCTGGCGCGGTGGACTCAATGCGACGTGGAAAATCACGCCACGATGGGCCGCCATGGCAGAGTCGCTATGGGTAGGGCCGCGATTCAACTTTCAGGTGCCCGTTCCCAGCCAGACAACAGTGGGCGGATATTCGACCACCAACCTTTCGGGTAGCTATGATTTGGGCCATTCGGTTACCGCGTTCCTTCGCGTGGACAATTTGCTGGATAGCCACTTTCACGAGTTCATCGGCTTTCCGAACCCCGGCATTACCGTCCGCGCGGGGTTGGGGTTTCAGATAACGGCCCGCTCGCTTCGTCCGTAAGACACATTTGGAGAAATATGTGCGAAAAAATGCGTTACGCGAACACTTTCCGCAAAATCCCACAAAATCCCCATTAAACACCAGTGCGTCCGGTACGCGCCTGTGGGATAATTTGGCCGTGTTGCCGCTTGACTTTTCCCCGGCTTGCACGATACTCGACATTTCTATCGATGCACCCGTGCGGTGCGACCTATTAGGAGGCATACCCTTATGAGCACACTCAATGGACCGTACTCAAATACGGGCGCGTCCGACTCGGACCACACGGCCGTACTTCCCGCGCCAGTATTGGAAACAACCTTGCGAGCCACTCGACAGACGGTCAACATCGGCGGAGTCGTCACGGCGAATGCCGAAGTGTTGAACGGAGAGATTCCGGGCCCCACCTTCCGGCTCACGAAGGACCAAACAGTAGTCGTCCGCCTGGTGAACGATCTGCCTTATGAACTCGGCATTCACTGGCACGGCGTCGAACTGGAGAACTATTCGGACGGAACCGAGGTGACCCAGAACGGAGCCGTGCCAGGTCCGATTCCAAACGGAGCCGTTTCCGGCGGTACATTCCTCTATAAATTCAAGGTGCCTCGCGCCGGTATTTTCTGGTACCACCCGCACCACGGCAACTCGATAAATAGGGTCTTCCGCGGGGTGTACGGGATGATCGTTGTCACCGATCCGGCGGAATCGGCCATCGTTGCCCCCGCTCCCGGTGCGGTGCTGCCCGCGAACTCAGACTCGGAAACAATGGAGCTCGTATTGAGCGATATCACCGTCTGCAAGACACCGGGCTCGAACAATTCAGCGACTTATCCCCTTGCAGATTTTGGGACCGCGGAATGGCTTAGCGGCCAGACGTCGCAGTTCGCGCCCGCGCCAGTTGACTTCTGCGAACTCAGCCCTGTGGATGACAATGGCGCTGCAACCGCAGCATACGCCGCGGGCGATGTACCGAGCGTTGTGACAACATCCCCCGGCTTGCGCGTGGAGGGGCAAACTGTGCTCACAAACGGCGTGAACGTTGGCGGCCGCGCCGGGACCCCGGCAGCGCCCGGCGCACTGGCGGCCGGCGCTGCGACAAAGATCATCGTGTCCGGACAGGGACTCCGCATGCGGATCGCGAATTGCGCCCATCTCCGGTATTTTCGTCTCCGCCTCACTACCCAAGCTGGAGGACTGGTGAATTTATACCGAATCGGTGGCGAAGGCGGTCTGCTCGACTCTGTCGTGCTGGAAGGGGGCACGCTTGGCACGGTTCCCGATCCGAGTGCTGGTCCCGTCTTCGCGTCGGGAGAATTGCTGATACCTCCCGGCGGACGCGCCGACGCGGTTGCCGCAATCCCCGCGGGATTGCCACCCGGAAGCAAGCTAACCCTTTGGACTCGGGATTGTCAACGGACCGGGGGCGACATACTGAACGGCGGGCCAGGGATTGCCGTAGATCATTTGGCGCAGGTCCCAACGGGTCCCGTGATGCATTTAGAAGTGGGGCCCGGCGCGGCATCCTACACGATAGCCGACGGCGACCCATTGCGAAGTCTAGCGGGCATGCCAGCCGTGGAAATTCTTCCAGGCCCGGGCGTCAGCGACCATCTCCTCGCCCCGCCAGCTGGCAAGGCCGGCAATCCGAGCGAGCAAATCCAATTCCAAGCGGCAGGGAACCCCAAGATCGATGGTGTGGCGGGGACGGCCCTCATGATGGATCCGATCACCATGATGCCCTACGCTCCCTACACTCGCTCACCGCACATTGGCTCGACACGCTATGCGGAGAACGGGAGATTGCTGGAACTCACGATTACCAACACCACCAACGCCCACCATCCGTTTCACCTCCATGGCTTTTCCTTTCAGCCCAAGAACATCCGGCCTGAGGCTGGAGGTGCGCCCCTATTCACGTGGCCCTACAATGAGTTTCGCGACACGATCGATTTGCTGCCCCACACAAGGCTTATTATCCGGCTGCGCCTGGACAATCGCCCGCTGGCTGACGGAGTAACGACGGGCGGCGCATTCGGCCGCTGGCTGTTCCACTGCCATATCTTCTTTCACCACACGCACGGCATGATCAGCGAGTTGGTGGTTACCTCCGGAACTGGAAGCGAAAAGCCAAACGTCAACGTGGGTGGCTCCTTCGCATACGCACCGATCGGGATGACCGCGACCCGGCATGGTACCTTCCATCACCCTGACGCGGGGGCCAACGTGACTTCGCTTACAGCGACTAGGGGTGGGGCAGGGCTCACTACCAACCCTGCGCTTCCAACACACGAGGGAACCTGGACCTGGTCCTACATACCCGTAGGCGGCGATCCACCATTCGACTATGTGTACATCGAGGCAGCCGACGCAGCCGGACGTAAGGATCAGGCGGTTTTCCGTCTACAAATGGGCGGAATCGACACGAGTTCCGATACCGGCGACCCGCACATCCGGACAGTACACGGGCCGAGGTATGACTTCCAGGCTGCCGGCGAGTTCACCCTCCTCCGCGACGGCCAAGGCATGGAGATCCAGGTACGGCAGACACCCGCGGCGACGCCTCCTCCCATCAAGGACGACTACACCGGACTGACCGAATGCGTGAGCTTAAACAGTGCCGTTGCGGTGCGCGTAGGATCGCACCGCATCTGTTATCAACCCTGGAGGGAGCCCGGCCGGCTTCAGTTCTTTTTAGACGGAAAGCCAACGGATCTCCCCAAAGCGGGAATGGACCTCGACGCTCATCGCGTGAGCACCTTCGATGCGGGAGGCGAAACCGGGATCCGCATTGATTACGCGCACGGACCCGTGGTCAAGATTACGCCAAATTTCTGGACCAGCTATGGAATCCATTACCTGGACGTGGACGTCTCCAACACCGATGCGGACCAGGGCCTCATGGGCAGCATCCATCCGGGGACGTGGCTACCCAATCTGCCGAGCGGCGCGACGGTCGGGCCCATGCCCGCGAGCCTCCACGATCGCCACGTTGCGCTCTACAAGACCTTCGCCGACGCCTGGCGTGTGACCGACGCGACCAGCATGTTCGAGTACACACCCACGAAGTCGACCGCAACGTACACCGACCGGGACTGGCCACGGCAGAAACCGCCGTGCACTACGCTGAAACCTGGGTTCCCGTTGCCGGTAAACCTGATCCGCGAGAACATCCCGATCTCCAGGGCGAAGCAAATCTGTAAGGACGTCAAACTGGCTGATCTTAATGCCTTTTGTGTGTTCGACGTAGCGACGACGGGCGATCCCAGCTTCGCCAAGCGCTACCTGGTCGCTCAGGATCTGAGGCTCCGCGGGACCGCCGTCCAGATCCTCGGCGACAGGCCGCGAACTCGACCCGGCGAAAAGTTGGTGGTCACGGCGACAGTTTTGCCACGGACCCCGGGGAAAAAAGTACCGACGGGCAGAGTCACTTTCGTCATTGACGGTGTTCCAATGGCGGGCCACCCAAAACTGGACAAATATGGACGGGCGAAAACGACTGTGACCGGGTTGAAGGCTGGTGACCACAAGATTCGGGCGGACTACACGCCCGGCGACAACACCTACGACTCCAGCAGCAGCCCCAACCTCCTTCATACGGTGGGCAAGAGCCAGGTTCCTACGCCCGGAGGAGGACCTACTCCTGGACATGGTCCGATGCCCGTGCACGGATCAAGTGCTGGCCCCGCGCCCACAGTCGCCAAAAAGAAAAAGACGTCTCCATCAGCCAAGCGAGCGCCGAAGAAGAAACGCTAGCTGTAAGACGATGCAAACCCTGCTGTGAACGGCTTTACGGACTCAAACGGCTGTTCGAAATTGGCCGTGACGGTTAGTTTTCCCGACGCAATTGTTTAGCAGCTGTCCAGGCGAGGGCGAGCAAAACGATCCCGGCCGCGGCCAGCAACATTAGCCCCGGCCCCAGTGAGCCGAACTCGTCAAACAACAGCGCGTCGCGCGACGCATCGACGGCCAGCGTGAGCGGATTCACGCGTGAAATCGCGGCCAGCCAGTCGGGCATCTGCCTGGCAGGCACCAGCGCCGAACTGGTGAATAGCAGCGGCATGTTCACCAGATGGACGAATGTCGCCATGCTCTCCGGAGCTCCCGTCTTCATGGCAACAAAGTATGAAAGGCTGCAAAAGGCGATGGCGAACACCCCAAGCGCGAGCAGCG
>Ga0080064_1006191_pt1 | contig 13167 bp, 14 predicted proteins | sample Subgrocontami54m_FD_69260 | JGI IMG/M metagenome (GOLD analysis project Ga0080064, IMG submission 69260) | Subsurface groundwater microbial communities from S. Glens Falls, New York, USA - GMW46 contaminated, 5.4 m (SPADES assembly) (version 2) ...
GAGTTCCACGTCTGCATCCCCTATTCGACCATCGAGCCGATCCGGGACCTCCTGTGCTCGAGCGTGCTGGGCGACGCGACCGGAACCGACCGGCGCTGGGTGCGGATGCTGTCCCGCCAGGTGCAGGTCGCGGAGGTCGAGATGGTTGCCACGCTCGGCGAGGCGAATATCAACGTCGGTCAGCTGGTCAACATGAAGGTGGGCGACGTCATCATGCTCGACATTCCCGACACCGTCGTCGCGGCCGTCGACCACGTGCCGGTGTTCGACTGCAAGTACGGCACGCTGAACGGCCAGTACGCAATCAAGGTGAACGAGATCCTCACCATTCCGCAGCGGGACAACCAAATGGAAGACGAACATGCCTAACGACACGCAGCAGAACGCCAACGACGACTGGGCCGCAGCCATGGCCGAGCAGGCGCAGGCCTCGGCGACGGTCACGGCCATCGACCCGAGCCCGAGCAAGCCCAAGCCCGCCCAGGCGGCGCTGTTCGAGAAGCTCTCCGGGGACCCCGGCTCGCCGAGTTCGAACCACGATATCGACATGATCATGGACATCCCGGTCCGGCTGACCGTCGAGCTGGGGCGGACCAAGATCACGATCAAGCAGATCCTGCAGCTCGCGCAGGGCTCGGTCATCGAGCTGGACGGCCTCGCCGGCGAGCCCATGGACGTACTGGTCAACGGCTGCCTCATTGCCCAGGGCGAGGTGGTCGTGGTCAACGACAAGTTCGGCATCCGGCTCACCGACATCATCACCCCGTCCGAACGCATCCGCAGGCTCAACCGGTGAGGCGCGCCCTGCTTTGCGCGGCCGCGCTCGCAGCCGCCCCGACCTGGGCCTCCGAAGCCGCGCCGAGCCCCGTTTTCGGCGTCCTGCAGATGATCATGGGCCTCGCCCTCGTGCTCGGCCTCATCGTCCTGGCAAGCTGGCTGCTGCGGCGTTTCGGCGCCGGCCCGGCCGCATCGGGGTCGATCTTGCGTATCGTCACCGCCGCTTCCGTGGGCCCGCGCGAAAAGGTAGTGCTGGTCGAAGTGCAGGACAGCTGGCTCGTTCTCGGCGTCGCGCCGGGACGGGTCAGTATGCTGCATCAGCTGCCGCGCCAGACGATAGCGACCGCCGGACAGCAGGCGCCGCAGGGTTTCGGGCGCTGGCTCGCCGATGCGCGCCGCCGGCAGCAGCCGGCCCCTCCGGAGGCATCCGCGTGATGCGCCGCTGCCTGCCCCTGGTCGCCCTCACGGCGGCGCTGCTCGCCCCCGCGATCGCCTGGGGCCAGGCCGACATCGCCGCATTCACGAGCACCCCCGGCCCGGGCGGAAGCCAGACCTGGTCGCTGTCGCTGCAGACGCTGCTCCTGCTCACCGCCCTGACCTTCCTCCCGGCGGTGCTGCTCCTGATGACCGGGTTCACTCGCATCATCATCGTGCTTACCCTGCTGCGGCACGCCCTCGGTACGCAGACTGCGCCGCCGAACCAGGTCCTCATCGGCCTGGCGCTGTTTCTCACGCTGTTCGTGATGTCGCCGGTGCTCGACCGCGTCTATAACGACGCCTATCTCCCGTACACGCAGAAGAAGCTTTCCTTCAACGAGGCGCTGTCGCGCGCGGAGACGCCGCTCAAGGCCTTCATGCTGAAGCAGACCCGGCAGCCCGATCTGGCGATGTTCATGAAGCTCGCACACGAGGAAAAGGCCCAGAAGCCCGAGGAGGTGCCGCTCAAGGTGCTCATTCCCGCGTTCGTCACGAGCGAGCTCAAGACCGCCTTCCAGATCGGCTTCATCATCTTCATCCCGTTCCTGATCATCGACATGGTGGTGGCGAGCGTGCTGATGTCGATGGGCATGATGATGCTCTCCCCGGTCCTCATATCGCTGCCGTTCAAGCTGATGCTCTTCGTCCTGGTGGACGGCTGGAACCTTCTCGTCGGATCCCTCGTGCAGAGTTTCGCCACATGACGCCCCAATCCGTACTCGCCCTCGGCCAGCAGGCCCTCGAAATGACGCTGCTCATGTCCGCCCCGCTGCTGCTCACCGCGCTGGCCGTCGGCCTGCTCGTGTCGGTGCTGCAGGCGGCCACGCAGATCAACGAGATGACGCTGACCTTCATACCCAAGCTCATCGCAATGTTTGCGGCGCTGGTGATCACCGGGCCGTGGATGCTGTCGACTTTCGTCGATTACATGCAGCGGATGTTCAGCGGGATTCCGGGCGCGATCGGCTAGGGGGCGGCTGAGCGATGGTCACCGTCTCGACCGCGCAGCTGTACCTGCTCCTCAACACCTTCTTCTGGCCGTTCGTGCGGCTGCTCGCGCTGTTCTCGACGGCGCCCATCCTGTACGACCCCTCGGTGCCGGCGCGCGTGAAGGTCGCCCTGGCCGCCGCGTGCGCCCTGCTGGTCGCCCCGACGCTTTCCGGCGCCGTTCCCACCGCGACGCCGTTCTCCGGCGAGGGCCTGCTGCTGCTCCTGCAGCAGATCCTGGTCGGCACGGCGATGGGCATCGGATTGCGCTTCATCTTCGCCGCGGTCGAGCTCGCCGGCGACTCGATCGGCCTGCAGATGGGACTGTCGTTCGCGAGCTTCATGGATCCGCAGAGCGCGTCCCCGGCGCCGATCGTCGGCAGCTTCCTGGGCATCATCGCCTCGCTGATCCTGCTGTCGGTGAACGGCCACCTCCTGATCGTCGCCGCACTCGTCGACAGCTTCCAGACCATCCCGATCTCGGCGCAGCCCGACCTGGTCCCCGGCCTGCACCGGCTGGTGCTGCTCGGCGGCGAGATATTCAGGATCGGATTGCACCTCGCGTTGCCGGTGCTCTCCACGATGCTGGTGCTCAATCTGGCCCTGGGCGTGCTCTCTCGCGCGGCGCCTCAGCTCAATATTTTCGCGGTGGGCTTCCCCGTCACGCTGGTGGTGGGGCTGCTGCTGCTGGGACTCGCGATGCCGTTCGTCGGCGCCGCGCTGGAGCGCGTGCTCATGCAGGGAATCGCGATGGTGTCCGGATAGTTGCGGGGCTGAGCTCTACCGCCGGCCTCTTGTCACTCGCGCATTGACGGAATCGGCGAGGAATTTGAGGCTCATATGTCTCGCTATTTTGTGAAGTTGCAACTTTGCAACTTCACAAAATAACGAGATGAATGGATTCCAAAAAGAGGCAAGCTGCCCGGTTCCGGCCGGGCCGGCTCAGCCCGAAACGAGCCGCAGCGTCGGCGTACCGCCGGTGTGCTGGCGCAGCTTCTTGCCCTCGGTCAGCAACTGGGTGCAGGCGCTCACGGGCAGCGGCACCGAGAGCAGGTAGCCCTGGACCTGGTCGCAGGCGTTGTTGATCAGGAAACTGAGCTGCTCCTCGGTCTCCACGCCCTCCGCCACCACGATCAGCTTCAGGCTGTGCGCCAGGGTGATGACCGCGCGCACGATGGCGGCGTCGTCGTTGTCGTGGATGATGTCCTGGACGAAGGAACGGTCGATCTTGAGCGAATCGATCCGGAAGCGCTTCAGGTAGGCGAGACTCGAGTACCCGGTACCGAAATCGTCCACCGCGATCTGCACGCCGAAGTCCTTGAGCGCGTGCAGCACGAGATTGGCCTCGTCCGGATTCGACATCAGGGAACTCTCGGTGAGCTCGACCTCGATCAGGGCGGGATCGACTCCCGCCGCGGTGATGGAACCGGTGATCGATCGCACCAGGTCCTTGTGCTGGAACTGCCGCCCCGACAGGTTCACCGAAATCGGCACCGCGGTTACTCCCTGGTCGCGCCAAGCCCGCAACTGGCCGCAGGCCGCCTGGATGACCCACTCGCCGGTGGGCACGATGAGCCCCGTCTCCTCGAGCAGCGGAATGAATTTCCCCGGCGACACCATGCCGAACTCGGGATGCTGCCAGCGCAGCAGCGCCTCGACCCCCGTGATGCGACCCGTGCGCACGTCCGCCTTGGGCTGGTAGTGCAGCAGGAACTCGTGGCGCTCCAGGGCTCGCCGCAGGCTGTTCTCCAGATGCAGGTTCTCCCCCGAGCGTGCGTTCATCTCGGTGGTATAGAACTGGTAGTTGTTGCGCCCAAGCTGCTTGGCCCGGTACATCGCCGAATCGGCGTTCTTGAGCAGCGCCTCCGGAACGTAGCTGTCGGTGGGATACACGGTGATGCCGATGGAGGCCGTCACGAATATCTCATGGCTCTCGATGTCGAACGGCTCGGACAACACCTCGAGCACTTTCTGAGCGACGATTGCGGCGTCGGGGCCCTTGCCAAGGTTCTGCAGGATCAGCGCGAATTCGTCCCCGCCGAGCCGGCTGACCGTGTCACCCGAGCGCACCGTGTGCGACAAGCGCCGGGCCACAGCCATGACCAGCTTGTCGCCTGCCGCGTGGCCCAGGGTGTCGTTGATCACCTTGAAGCGGTCCAGGTCGATGAACATCACCGCCGTGATCCAGTGTTCGCGCTCGGACTGGGCGAGACCCTGAGCGAGCCGGTCCTGGAACAGCGCCCGGTTGGGCAGGCCCGAGAGGTGGTCGTAGTGCGCCAGGTAGATCAGGCGCTCCTCGGAGCGCTTGCGCTCGGTGATGTCCTCGGTGATGCCTGCGATGCGATACACGACGTCCGAGGCGTCCCGCACCGGGAAAGCGCGCTCGTGCACCCAGCGCATGGTGCCGTCGGCCCACATGATGCGGAATTCCTCGTTGTAATCGCCGAAGGGGGCCTTCCTGCGCGCCGCCGACACCCGCGCGTTGTCGGCCGGATGGATCGCGTCCAGCCAGGGCGTGAGGTCCGCGTACAGGGGCTCGGCATTCCTGCCCCAGACTTTCTCGAACGCCGGACTGATGTACATGAGGCGCTTGAACGCCGCGTCGGTGATCCAGAACACCTCCGGGATGTTCCCCGCGAGCTGCCGGAACAGTTCCTCGCTGTTGCGCAACGCCGCCTCGGCGACGCGATGCTCCTGGCGCACCGCCGATTCGCGCAGCTCCCGCTGGACTGCCGGAACCAGGCGCGCGAGCTTGCCCTTGATGATGTAGTCGTGCGCCCCGGCCTTCATCGCTTCCACCGCCGTGTCCTCGCCGATATTTCCCGAGACGATGATGAACGGCAGATCGCTGGCGCGCTTCTTCATGATTTCCAGCGCACGCAGCCCCGAGAAGCCGGGCATGCTGTAGTCGGAAATGACGATGTCCCAGTCCGACTGGTCGAGCGCCGCGAGCATCTGCTCCTCGGACTCGACACGCGCGTACTGCACTTCGTGGCCGCCGCGCTGCAACTCCGCCAGCAGCAGCAGCATGTCGTCCTCGCAGTCCTCGACGAACAATACGCGCAGCGATTTGGATGGATCGTTCATTTGCGCAGGTAGGGGTCTTGGCTCAGGCGGAACCAATAGTGCACGAGCATCCCGACCGCCTCCTGGTAGGGCTCTGCGGCCACGGGCTTGGCAACATAGCCGTTGGCCCCCAGCTCGTAGCACCGGTTGATGTCCCGCCCCTCCGTCGAGGACGAGAAGACGACGATGGGCAGCAGTCGGGTCCGTGGGTCCGAACGCAAGCGCTCGATCACGTCGAACCCGTCCACCCGGGGCAGCTTCAGGTCGAGAATGACGAACCACGGCATCGCCGCCTCGGGCTTGCCTCCGGCCGGAAAGATGTAGTTCAGCGCCTCGACGCCGTCGTGAGCGACGTTGACGGCGGCGTTGATCCTGTTCTTCCGGATTGCCCTCAAGGTCAGAGCTTCCTCGTCAGGATTGTCCTCGACGAGGAGAATTGCTTTGTCGATGGCCATTTCTTCTGTCCAAAGCCTAAGAGGCAGCAGCCACCCTGCGTCCGGATGGCCCGCGGGACGTCACAAAAGTCGTATCGGCCGTATTCGGCGGAACTGAAGGGAAGAATGAAAAGCCCCTGCATTGAGGGGCTTACGCGCGGAGCATGGTCGGGCTGGCGGGAGCAGCAGCAGCCCGACCTGGGCCTCCGGCCACGTTACCCTGAGCGGGGGACGGGAGTTCCGGTCACTTGGGGGCCAATCGGATGGCGCCGTCCAGCCGTATCGTTTCCCCGTTGAGCATTTCGTTTTCGATGATGTGCCTGGCCAGCGCGGCATATTCGGACGGCCGGCCCAGCCGCGCCGGAAACGGCACCATCTTGCCCAGGGCCACCTGGACCTCTTTCGGCAGGGTGTCCATCATCGGCGTCTCGAAAAGCCCGGGTGCAATGGTGCACACGCGGATGCCGTCGCGAGAAAGATCGCGCGCTATCGGCAGGGTCATGCCGACGATTCCGCCCTTGGACGCGGAATAGGCGGCCTGGCCGATCTGCCCGTCGTATGCGGCCACCGACGCGGTATTGACGATCACGCCGCGCTCGCCGGCTGCATTGGGTGTTCCCTTGGCCATGGCATCCGCGGCAAGCCGGATCATGTTGAACGTGCCGATCAGATTGACCGTGACGCATCGCGTAAACGAGGCCAGGGCATGCGGCCCGTTCTTGCCGATGGTCTTCTCGGCGATCGCGATCCCGGCACAGTTGACCAGGCCGTTCAGGGCGCCGAACTCCTTCAGCGCCAGCGCCACGGCTGCCTTGCCGTCGTCCTCGCTCGTGACATCGGTGCGCATGAAGCGCGCCTGCTTGCCCAGGCTCAGCGCCAGCGCCTGGCCCTTTTCCGGCTGCAGGTCCGCGATCAGTACGTTCGCGCCGCCCTCTGCCAGCACCCTTGCGGTGGCTTCCCCGAGGCCGGAGGCACCTCCGGTGACGATGAATGTGCTGCCTTTCAGTTGCATGGTGTCCCTTTCAGATGTGGAGCGCGCCGATTATCGGCGAAATCCGGGCGCCGTGCCACAGCGCAGGTCACCGTCAGCCATGCCTTCAGGGCTTCTTCGCGGCCTTCTTCTCGCGCAGGAACTGGGCGCGCTCGCGCAGCAAGGGCTCGAGGCTCGACTTGGGAACGAGATAGGTCCAGCGCTCCAGCGTCTTCTCATGCGCGAGCCTGTCCGCCAGCCTGGTGCGGCGCTCCTCGAAGGCCTTGTCCTGCTTCGCCTTTTCCTCCACCGTTTCTCCCGCGCCGGCGATGCGCGCCGCGGGCGGATCCCCGGAGGCCGCGATCGCGGCGTAATAGCGGTCCTCATTCACCTTGGCGCCGATCCTGATCGTGTACGCCAGATTGTCGAACGTCTGCGCCTTCACCACGACGCCGCGATCGAGGCCGGTATCGGTCTTGACGGGTTCCGCAACGACATCGGCGAGGCTCATCGAGGCGAGCGCGCTCGCCGCGTCCTGGATGCGGCCGGGATCGGTGTTGCCGCCGCCGGACAGTTTCCAGTCCGAGGCCTCCGACTCGCGGGACATCGCGTAGCGCTGCCTGCCGTCGGGGCCGGTCGCGCTGATCGATCTTGTGCGCTCGACCCGAATCAATTCCTTCGAGAGCCAGGACTCGGGCTTGGCCTCGGCCTGCGCAAGCGCCTCCGAAACCAGCACGACGGCCCCGTCGCCGGTCAACGCGTAGCGACCGGTCGCAACGCCCGCCTCGGGCCCCAAGGCAGCGCCGGCCACCATGGCAGTCACCTTCTTGCCGAGCAGCAGGCGGGCGAGGACGGCCCCGCCGCCGTCCTTCAGCTCGATCCGGGTTCCCGCCCCGCCATCGTGCCCCGCCGCAGGCTCGAGCAATTGCAGTCTCGCCCTCTGCGCTTCGGCCACCGCCTCGGTCTGCACGACCTTGAGTTCGACCAGCCGGAGGAGCAATTCGCGTACCCGGTCCGCGTCGGCCGGGAAGTCCGCACGCTCATTCACCCGCCAGCCACCCTCGCGCCTGACCAGCGTGAGCGTCGCACCCGCATCCCGTATTGAAATCGTCGCCACGTCCTCGAGCTTCAACCCGGGCATCAGCCTCTGCCCGACGCGGATGTCCCCGGAATTCCACGCCGACTGCTCGGAACGCATCAGCAGCAGGCCCGCGACGAGCAGCACCACGAGCGCCCCGAGCAGGACGAAGAACTGTTTGCGGGTCATGGCGCGACGACCTTTCTCCTGCGCATGAAGGCGAAGGCGAGGCCCGCCAGCGCGACGAGGACGGGCATCGCAGCGATGTTTGCGACCTTGGTCCAGAATTCGAGCGCCTCGCTTTCGGCGCGCAACTCCTTGCGCACCTGTTTCAGCGACCTGCGAATCTCAGCGGCCTTCTTCCGGAAATTCTCGAGTTCGTTCTGCTGCGCGCTCGACAGGATCGCGCTCTGTCCAGGTGCCCGTTGCTTCTGCAGGGCCGCGAGCTTTTCCTGGGTCTGGGTGAGGCCGTCCTCGAGTTCCTTGATCTTGCCGAGGTAGCGCTGCTGGGCCCGCGCCTCCATCCCCGCGATGACGGTGAGCGGGCGCGAAGCGGTTGCGCGGGTGCGCAGCGTAATCAGGTTGGGATCGCCCGCAACCTGTTCGATCAGGGCCTGCGCGAAAGCGAGGTTGCCGTTCTGTGGAACCACGATGCGCTGCCCGAACACCTGCTGCACGGAGACCGCCGCGGCGTCGTTGACGAAGTCGCTGTCGCCGACCAGCACCACCGCGCCCTCGCCCTTGGAGGCGGCCAGGTGCGGTTCCGGCGCAGCGGCCTTCGCGGCCCCGCCGCCCTCCTCCGCTTTTTTTTCAGCCGGCCGTCCGGAGGGAAACGCGGTCTTGAACTGCCCTGTCAGCCTGATGGCCAGCGGGTATTCGGTGCCCGAGGGCGCAAAGCCCTTCATGGCCGCATCGCCCTGCGCGATGGCCGAGGAGGAATCGACCAGCTTCGAGAGGGTCGAGGATTTCATCAGCACCGTCTCCTTCAACCCCGGCGCCGGCGTCCCGGTGAACGCTCCGGAGAACGGGACCAGCAGGAGTCCCAGCCCGCTCGTCGCCACGTCCTGCGGGTCGAGGGCCTTTCCGGACAGCGTCAGAAGCGTGGGCATGGCGCGCGGGCCGGCGCCGGAAACGTACTCGGCGTCGAGCACGACCTTGGTCGCGTCGAAGCCCACGCCCCAGGCCTTGAGGAGCCTGTCGAGCGAGGAGGAAGTGCCGCCCTCGGCCCGACCCATCGGGCCGGGGACCTGGTCGAAGTAGGCATAGGGATCAAGCAGCGCGATCAGCCTGCCGCCGCGCAGGACGAACTGGTCGATCGCGTACTGGCCCTGCTCGCCGATGCCGCGCGGGTGGATCAGGAGCAGCACCTTGACGTCCGCATCGATCGATGCGGCGTTGAAATCGACACGCTTCACCTCGTAATCGCGCCGCAGTTCGGAGATGAACACCCAGGGTTCCTGCGGAGGCATTCCCATCATCGGGTTGCCGCCTGAGCCGAACGCGGTCAACGGCGTCATCACGCCCACCACCGGCTTCTTGGGAGTGATGATGCGCCCGATGGCGCGGGTCAGGTCATATTCGAGCAGCCGCTCGCGATCCATCGCAAGCGCCGGCATCGCGACCTTCTGGTCGAGCTGGCTGATCGAAAGGCCGAGATAGAAGCGGTCCCCCGCGCCGGTGACCTGAGCCTCGACGCCATCCAGCGTGGCGGAGTCCTCGGCGTCGGAGTCGGGCTGCGGATCGAGCTTCTCGATTTCGATCCTGCCTCCCGAGGCGCGCCTGAATTCCCCGAGCAAATCCTCGATCCGGCGGCCGAAGGCCTTGACCACGAGCGGGACGCCCGCGTCCGATTGGCTGAAATAGAAGCGTATCTTCATCGGCGACTCGAGCTTCGCGAGCACCCCGCGCGTACCCGCCGAAAGCGTATACACGCTGCCCTCGGTGAGATCGATGCGCTGCCTGAATGCACCCAGCACGTAGTTCGCGAGGACGAGGATGAGGAACACGGCGATCACGCCGCCCGCCGAATACAGCACCGTTTCGTATTTCTTGAACATGGTCCCCTCCTCAACCCGCGCGGTGCCCGCGGATGATGACGCCGGTGGTGAACAGCGCGAACGCGATCACCGAAAGGAAATACAGGAGATCGCGCGAATCGAGCACGCCCTTCTGCAATCCGTCGAAGTGGGTGAGCACGGAAAATCCAGCGACGGCCTCCACCAGCCCAGGGCCCGCCCAGCGCGAAAGCAGGTCGGTCACCGGCGTGAACCCGACCAGGATCAGGGCGAGGCACAGCATGACGGCGACGATGAAGCTGATGACCTGGTTGCGGGTCATCGCCGAGGTCATGCAGCTCACCGCGAGATAGGCCCCGGCGAGCAGGGCGCTGCCGATATAGCCGCAGACGATGACGCCGTTGTCCGGATTGCCGAGGATATTGACCGTGATCACGAGCGGAAAGGTGAGCGCGAGCGCGATGGCGAGGAAGACCCAGGAAGCGAGGAATTTTCCGAGGATCGCCTGCCAGGCGGTCACCGGCAGGGTGAGCAGCAGCTCCATCGTGCCCAGGCGCCGCTCGTCCGACCAGAGCCTCATTCCCACCGCCGGCACCAGGAACAGGAACAGCCACGGCATCCAGCCGAAGAACGATGCGAGCGAGGCCTCGCCGCGATCGAAGAATCCGCCGAAGGTGAAGGTGAAGAACCCCGCGAGCAGCAGGAAGATCACCAGGAACACGTAGGCGACCGGAGACTCGAAATACGCCGCCAGCTCGCGCTTGGCGATGGTTGCGATCATGGATCCCGCGCTCATGCTGCGACCTCCTTCGCGGTATCCGGCATCGTGATTGCCCGGAAGAAATCCTCCAGGCGTCCGGTCTCGGAGCGCGCTTTCAACTCCTGCGGGGTGCCGTTGGCGACGATGCGGCCGCGGTCGATGATGATCGCCCGGGTACAGGCCGCCTCCACCTCCTCCAGGATGTGCGTCGAGAAGATGATGGCCTTGTCCTCGCCCATGCGGCGGATCAGCGTACGCGCCTCGTGCTTCTGGTTGGGGTCCAGGCCGTCGGTGGGCTCGTCCATGACGAGCACCTGCGGATCGTGGATGATCGCCTGCGCGAAGCAGGTCCTGTGCCGGAAGCCCTTGGAAAGCGTCTCGATGGTCTGGTTGTAGACCGATTCGAGGAAACAGATCTCGACCACGCGATGCACCGCGCGCTTGCGCTCGTCCCCCCGGAGGCCGCGCATCTCCGCGACGAACTGCAGGAAGGAGCGCACCGTCATCTCATGGTAGGACGGCGCCGCCTCGGGCAGATAGCCGATGCAGCGCTTCGCCGCGATCGGATCCGCGAGCACGTCGAACCCGCACACGCTCACCTTGCCCGAGGTCGGCGGGATGAACCCGGTGATCATGCGCATGGTCGTGGATTTCCCCGCGCCGTTCGGGCCGAGAAAGCCGAGCACCTCCCCCTTCCCCACCTCGAACGAAACGTCGTCGACGGCCAGCTTCTGACCGAACGCCTTGCTCAGGTGTTCAACCTTGATCATTATTTCTCCCGGACACGATTCTTCTCTCGGCGCGGCATTGTACGGCGAGTTCCCAGGAATTCAAGCCCTGCCCCCCGGCTTTGCGCAAACTGACCCGCCAACCCGCCCGGAAGTTCCCGTACATCGGAGGTCGGAAGCTTGTTGTAAGGATCGAGCCGTCAGGTGCCGCCGACGTCGACGCCCGCGCTCCCGGGCATCGCGGCCTGCTGCCTTCGGCCGATTCGGGTCACACTGCCAGGTATTGCGCTCGAACGCCATCGTGTGCGCTGAGCTCGGACATGGTGCCGGAGAAACGGATCCGTCCCTTCTCGATGATATAGGCGCGATCGGACACTTCAGCCGCAAAACGCAGGTTCTGCTCGGACAACAGGACCGACAGGCCTTCGGCTTTCAGCGAGCCGATGGCGGCGGCCATTTGATCGACGACGACCGGCGCGAGTCCCTCCGAGGGTTCGTCGAGCAGTATGCACGAGGGGTTGCCCATCAGCGTGCGCGCGATGGTCAGCATCTGCTGCTCGCCTCCGGACATCCGGCCGGCGGGCCGGTCCTGCATCTCGGCGAGGTTGGGAAACAGCATGAAGATCCTCTCGGGCGACCAGAAGGGCGCTGCTTCCCGCGCGCCCTGCCTGCCGATCTCCAGATTTTCCATCACCGTGAGGTCGGTGAATACGCGCCTGTCCTCCGGAACGTAGCCCAAGCCGCGCTGGGCGATCCGGAAGGGCTCCAGGCCGTCGATGCGCTCGCCGCGGAAGCTCACTTCGCCCCCCGCGGGCGGTACCAGGCCGATGAGCGATTTCAGCGTCGTCGACTTGCCCGCGCCGTTGCGCCCGAGCAGGACCACGACCTCGCCTCGCCCGACCTGCAAGCTGATATCGAACAGGATGTGCGCCTGCCCGTAGAAGGCATTCAGCCCCGTTGCGGCCAGCACTGCGTCCATCGCGTTCAATGCCGTGAGCCCAGATAGACCTGCTGCACCCGGGGATCGGCGCGCACCTCGGCCGGCGGGCCCTCGGCGATCAGCTGCCCACGGTCCAGGACCACGATGCGATCGGCATGCGCGAACACGACGTCCATGTCGTGCTCGGTAAACAGGACGGCGATCCGCCTTTCGCGCACGATGTCCGCGGCAAGCGCCATGAGCTCGACGCGCTCCCTGGGCGCCATGCCCGCGGTCGGCTCGTCCATGAGCAGCAGCCGGGGCGCGTTGGCGAGCGCCATGGCGAGCTCGACGCGCTTCAGGTCTCCGTAGGCGAGCACCGAGCACGGGCGCTCGGCCTGCTCCGCCATGCCCACGCGCGAGAGCAGCTCGCCCGCCTCCTCCCGATAGAGGCTAGCTGCGCGGGGCCACCAGCGGCCGATGCGCCCGTGGTGCGAGAGCAGCGCCATCTGGACGTTCTCGCGCACCGTCATCGAGGCGAACGTCGCGGTGATCTGGAAGGTGCGCCCGACGCCCAGCCGCCACACCGCGCGGGGCGACTTGCCCACGACCTCCACGCCCGCGATCCTGACGCTGCCCGAATCCGGTCCGAGCTGGCCGTTCAGCATGTTGAAGCAGGTGGTCTTGCCCGCGCCGTTCGGCCCGATCATGGCGAGCAGCCGCCCCTCCTCCAGCGCGAAGCTCACGTCGCGCACGGCGTGCACGCCGCCGAAGGACTTCGACAGATGCGCGACCGCGAGCACCGTCATGGTGTCTCCGAGCGCTGGAAGCGCCGCTTCGCGAAGCCGACGATGCCCTGCGGAAACGCGAGCACGAGCACGATGATGGTCGCGCCCAGCAGCGCGCGCCAGTAGTCGGTGTTGCGCGCCACCGTGTCCTGCAGCCAGGTGAACACC
>Ga0080064_1006194_pt1 | contig 13166 bp, 6 predicted proteins | sample Subgrocontami54m_FD_69260 | JGI IMG/M metagenome (GOLD analysis project Ga0080064, IMG submission 69260) | Subsurface groundwater microbial communities from S. Glens Falls, New York, USA - GMW46 contaminated, 5.4 m (SPADES assembly) (version 2) ...
AAGCTGCTCCTCTTCCTGGATGAGCTCCTCGCCCTCCACCACGTCGAGCCCGGCGCCGCCCACCTGGCCGCTTTCGAGCGCCTCCAGCAGCGCCTCGGTATCCACCAGCCGGCCGCGCGCGGTGTTGATGAACAGCGCCCCACGCTTCATCTTGCGGAACTTGTCGCGGTCCATGAAGTGATGCGCCGCGGCCGAGTAGGGCATGTGCAGCGTCACGATGTCGCTGCCCGCCAGCAGTTCGTCCATATCCACGTATTCGAAGCCCAGCAGCTCCCGCAGGAAGGAGTTGCGGAAGGGGTCGTAGGCCAGCACGCGCATCCCGAAGCCGCGCCCGATCTTGATTACGTGCAAGCCGATCTTCCCCGCCCCCACCACGCCCAGCGTTTTCTCCTTCAGGTCGAACCCGGTCAGGCCCTCCAGCGAGAAGTCTCCGCGGCTCACCCGCACGTAGGACTGGTGGATTTTGCGCGACAGCGAAAGCATCAGCGCGAAGGTATGCTCCGCCACCGTGTTCTCGCCGTAGGTGGGGACGTTGGCCACGGCCACGTCGCGGGCGCCGCAGGCGGCCAAATCCACGTGGTCGTAGCCGGTGGAGCGGGTCGCGACCAGGCGCAACGCCGGCAATCCTTCGAGAACCTGGGCCGAGACCTGGGAGTAGATGAACGGTGAGAGCACCTCGCACTCCCGCAGCTCAGGCATCAGCTCCGGCTCCAGCTTCTTCTCGCTAAAGAAACACACCACGTCCGGCAGGCGCTTTTTCAGGTAGGCGCGTTCCCAGTCCTTGACCTCGAGGAAGGCGGCCTTCATAAGAACAGCTCCTTTCGCTGGCCGGTGAAGTCCATGCCGATACTAGGCGACCGGGGCCGACTGAATCAACTTGTTCTCTGCTTCCCGCAAACGGCGCGACATTCCCTCGAGCAGCCGGAAGGCCAGCGAGGGATCCTCGTGGGCTCGTTGCAGGAAGTTGCGCTTTTCCAGGCTCAGCACCCAGACGTCGGTGAGCGCCCGCACCGTGGCCGAGCGCACCTCCTGGTCAAACAAGGCCATCTCTCCGAAGAAGTCCTCGGCGCCCAGCACCGCGAGGCAGTATTCCTTGTCCCCTTCCCGGCGCAGGACTTCCACCTCGCCCCGCTGGATCACATACATGCAGTCGCCCACATCTCCCTGCCGGATGATGACCTCGCCTTCCCGGTAGACTTTCCCCAGCACGCCTGAGATTCCGGAGATCATGACGGTCCTCCTTTTTCTTCGAAACCACCCCTTGGGCCAGAAGCCGGCGACGATGTGCCGCAGAAAGTGCCCAATAAAAAGGGGATGCAGTGTGAGCAGGAGCACTTCGCGATAGGGCGCGCTGCCGGTGAAGGTGTCCCACAGGACCGTGCTCATGCGTTTCTTGACGCCCTCGGCCCGTTGCTCCCAGGCCACCATGCGCCAGACGCCGCGGCGGGTCCACGGCAGCTTTTGAATCAGTCGGGTCACCGCGAACACGAACTTCCCAATTTGGTTGTCGCGGGAGATTTTCCGGCAAGCGGGCAGGTACTGGCGGCGAAAGTCCTTCCGGCTCAGTCCCGAGAACAGCGCCGCTCGCGCCGCCGCCTTGGAGGTGCGGTAGGCGGCCCCGATCCCGTCCTTGTAAAGACGGGTCACCCCGCAATCCCCCAGGAAGACGACCCGGTCGGCAAAGGGCTCGGCTGCGCCTTCGATGTTCAGGCGGGGGAAGCAATGGCAAAAATCGTCCGGGGCCTGCCAGTTGGGCGGCAGACACTCCTTGACCTGTGGCGACTTCAAAAAGGTTTCCACCAGTTGCTTGTCGATGTCGTCTCCCAGGAGGCACAGGGTCACGTAGTCCCCCTTGGGGATGAACGCCGCGAAATCCAGACGCGGGAGGTCCAGCAGGAAGACGTGCATCGAGCTGCCCAGGTACACCCGGATGGTCTGCCGGCCCAGGTAGTACTCGCAGATGTAGGCTTTGGTGGTCTTGGGGGGCTGGTAGGCTCCCGGGCGAGCCAGGGCTTCCAATAGCTTCAGCGCCGTGGCATTCACGCCGCAGGCGACCGCCAACAGATCGTAGCTTTCCGGCTGGCCCCCGGGAATCTTGAGCTGCGGCCGGCCGTTTTCCCAGGCGACTTCCTCCACCTTGCTGGGCACGACACGCGCCCCCTGCCGCGCTGCCAGCCCCAGCAGGAAGCCGTCGAAGCTCTCGTACTTCACCTGGGTGATGCCGCGCGGTCCGCCGCCGCGATGCACCGCCGCGATCCGCTTTTCTCCCCGGGGCGTCTCGATGCGCACGCTCCCCACGTCCATGTGCAGGGCGTACGAGTCCAGGCTTCTCTGCACTACCGCGGTCGGAAGATGGATCCCCTCGGCGGTCAGGTTCTGCACCAGGGTTTCGGAGATGATTCCCCCGCACATGTTGCAGCCCTTGGGACCCGGCGAGGCAAAGTCCTTCCACTCGTAGATGTCCAGATGGACCGTCAGCCCGATACGTTGGGCCATCTGCAGGAGGAAATAGCTGAAGAAGGAACCGGCTGGCCCGCCCCCGATCACGGCCACACGCGACCCATCCTCCAACTTGAGGCGGTCCGGCGCCTTGCCGGGCCCTTGCCCGGGTTGGCGGCCGTTGTCCGGTATGCTGCTTGGAGATGGCATGGTTGAGCCGGGCTCTGCCTCCGGGCGCGCCTGGCAGGACGGCCCCCACTCCGGCCTCTTGGGATGAACTTGATAGCCCTTTCCCTCACCCTCTGTCTGTGTGGGCCGTCACAGCGGCGGGTGACGTTTTGATCCCGCCGGCGCCGCAGCGCTTCCGTTTGCCTCCCGGCTACAATGTCCCACCCGGAAAGGTTGGCGCATGGAAGCAGCGGATGTGGTCATCATCGGCGGCGGCATCGTGGGCTCGAGCATTGCCTGGCACCTGACCGCCGCCGGCTGCCGCAACGTCCTGGTCATCGAGCGCGAGACCCATCAGGGCAAGGGCTCCACCGGCAAGAGCATGGGCGGGGTGCGCGCCCAGTTCTCTACTCCGGTCAACATCCAGATGTCGCTTTACTCCATCCCCTTCTACGCGACCTTCGAAGAGCGCCTCGGCCATCCCTCCGGCTACCGGCCGCAGGGATACCTCTTCCTGGCCACCAGCGAGGCACACCTCAAGTACCTGCGCACGAATTTCGAGTTGCAAGTGAAGATGGGCTTGAAGGACGTCCGGCTGCTGGGGGCGGAGGAGATCGCGGGCCTGTACCCGCAACTGCGCTCCGACGACATCGTCGGCGGCAGCTTCTGCGCCAGCGACGGCTTCGTGGACCCCTACAGCGCCATGGTGGGATTCATGACCCGGGCCGCCCAGCAGGGCGCGCGCCTGATGCGCGACACCGAAGTCACCGGCATCGTGCGTGACGCCCGCGGCATCGCCGGCGTCGAGACCTCGCGCGGCCCGCTGGCCGCGCGCACCGTGGTCAACGCCGCCGGCCCCTGGGCGGCGCAGGTGGCAAAGCTCGCGGGCGTGGAGCTGCCGGTCGAGCCGCTGCGCCGCATGCTCGTCCCCACCGAGCCCTTCGACGCCTTCCCGCACACCGCGCCCATGATCATTGATATGTCCAACGGCTTCCACTTCCGCCCCGAAGCGCTCGGCTTCCTGCTGGCCTGGAACGACCCGGAGGAGACTCCGGGCTTCAAGACCGATTTCGACCCTGCCTTCGTGGAAAAGATCCTGACCCGCGCCGCCAGCCGCGTCCCCTGCTTTGAGAATGTCGCGGTCAATCCCAAGCGCGCCTGGGCCGGCCTCTACGAGATGACTCCCGACCATCACCCCGTGCTCGGCCCCGCCCGCGACGTCCCCGGCTTCTTCCTGGCCAACGGCTTCAGCGGACACGGCGTCATGCACGCCCCCGCCACCGGGAGAATCCTCTCCGACCTGATTCTGACGGGAAAATCCAGCCTGGTGGATACTCGCCTCTTCAGCTTGGAGCGCTTTGCCGAAGGCCACTTGCTGGAAGAGACTGCGGTGCTGTGAATTCCTTAGACCGTCTCTTGCAGGTTCGAGCGACTACAATCGCATTCAAGAAGGCCGTCCATTACCGGGTGCCGGCCTGCCGTCTGATCTAGGTGAAAGAAGATGCTTCTGAGACGTGAGCTCCTGGTGCTGCTTCTGATCGCAGTGAGTTCTACGCCTGCCTTCGCCCATCGGGATGACTATTTGGAGGAGACCCTAGTTTACGAAACCCTCGAACGCCGCGAGATCGAACCCGAATACTGGCTCGATTACGGATACGATCGCGGCATTCACAATCATTTCTTCCGCCACCATGGTGCCCTCGAGTACGGCATCACGGACCGTTGGATGATCGACGGCCGGGCAACTCTGAGGCAGTCCTTTGGGCAGGCAGCACAGTTTGAATCCGCCAGGGTGGAGACTCGCTACCGATTTCGGGGCGAAGGCAGTCTGCCCGTAGACATCGCAATCTCAGCAGAGGTGAACACAGAGCTATCGGAGACCGGTCAGCGTCAGTACGGATTTGAGCCGCGCCTGATCCTGTCTAAAGACATCAAGAAGAAGTTGAACTTGACCCTCAACCTGGCGGAGGAGATCGGCTTGAACCGGCGAGAGTACGGATTTGCTCCTGCAGCCGGCTTTCGCTACAACGCAAGCAAGCTTATCGGCTTTGGCTCGGAGTTCAAGTACGAAACCGATGCGCACCGGGGTTCGATCACACCGCAGATCTGGTTCAAGCTGGGGCATGGAACCACCATCAAGACTGGGATCTCTATCGGAGTAGGACCTCTTAGGCGTACGTTCGGCCGCGTGGCGTTCGAAAAAGAGTTCTAGGGACCGCCGATCGTCGGCAGTGACACACATCCACACTACCCAGGCCGCTATGACTTTCAGCCTCGCGCGCTTCGCCGAGGGCCATCTGCTGGAAGAGACTGCGGTGCTATGAGTCCGAGCGCTCCCCGCGCCCACAGTTGAACTCAGGCCCTCTAAAGTAGATATTGAAGGGGTGCCGGTAAACCCCACCTCCGCCAAGGCCAGCGACCCCTCCCACGACTTCCTGCGGGCCGAGCCCCGCCCGCTCGACGCACTCTTCCGGCCCCAGCGGGTGGCGCTGATCGGGGCGACGGAGCGCGTGGGCAGCGTCGGCCGCTCCGTCCTCGAGAACTTGCTCAACGGCTCCTTCCAAGGCAAGGTGTATCCGGTCAACCCCACCCATCCCCAAATCCTCGACCGGCCCGCCTACCCCAACATTGCCGCGACTCCCGAGCAGGTGGACCTCGCGATCGTGGTCACCCCCGCGGCCACGGTCCCGGACGTGATCGGGGAATGCGTGGACGCCGGCGTGCGCGCCGCGGTGGTGATCTCCGCCGGCTTCAAGGAGCACGGAGCCCAGGGCGTGGAGCTGGAGCGGCGCATCCTCCAGCATCTGCGCCGCGGGCGCATGCGGCTCATCGGTCCCAACTGCGTGGGAGTGATGAATCCGCTGGCCGGACTCAATGCCACCTTCCTGCATGAGATGGCCCGGCCCGGCAACGTCGCCTTCCTCAGCCAGAGCGGCGCGCTGCTCGCCGCCATCATGGACTGGAGCCTGAAGGAACTGGTGGGCTTCAGCGCCTTCGTCTCCACCGGCTCCATGCTCGACGTGGGTTGGGGCGACCTCATCTACTACTTCGGCGACGACCCCAACACCCAGAGCATCCTCATTTATATGGAGTCCATCGGGGACGCGCGCTCCTTCCTCTCCGCCGCGCGCGAGGTGGCCTTCACCAAGCCCATCATCGTCATCAAGGCGGGGCGGACGGAGGCCGCCTCCCGCGCCGCCGCCTCCCACACCGGCGCGCTCACCGGCAGTGACGACGTTCTCGACGCCGCCTTCCGCCGCTGCGGCGTCCTGCGCGTCAACAGCATCGGCGACCTCTTCAGCATGGCCGAGGTGCTGGGCAAGCAGCCGCGCCCCCGCGGACCCCGGCTCACCATCCTGACCAACGCGGGAGGCCCGGGTGTGCTGGCCACCGACGCTCTCATCGCCGCCGGCGGCGAGCTGGCCGCGCTTTCCCCGCCGACACTCCACGCCCTCGACCAGTTCCTTCCTCCCCACTGGAGCCACGGCAATCCCGTGGACGTGCTGGGCGACGCCGATTCCGAGCGCTACATCCGCGCCCTGGAGACCACCGCCGCCGATCCCGCGAGCGACGGCCTGCTGGTCATCGTCGCGCCTCAGGGCATGGCCGATCCCACTCAAACCGCCGAGCGCCTCGCCTCCTACGCCCGGACCTTTCCCAAGCCCCTCCTCGCCAGCTTCATGGGAGGGGAGAGCGTGGCGGCCGGCGTGGACGTGCTCCACCGCGCCGGAATCCCCACCTTCTCTTACCCGGACACGGCCGCGCGCGCCTTCCAGTACATGTGGCGCTCCTCCTATAACCTGCGCGCGCTCTACGAAACTCCCGCGTTGACGGAGTTGCAGTCGGGTCCCAGCCGCCGCGCCGACGCGGAAGAGTTCCTCCAGAAAGCGCGCGACGCGGGGCGCGCGCTGCTCACCGAAGCCGAGTCCAAGCAGTTACTCCAGCTCTACGGCATCCCTACGGTCGAAACCCGCGTGGCCCCGAGCGAGAACCAAGCCGTGGACGCGGCCCGCGAACTCGGCTACCCGGTCGCGCTCAAACTGCTCTCCCACACCATCACCCACAAGACCGACGTTGGCGGAGTGAAGCTCGACCTGCGCGACGAGCGCGCCGTCCTCGATGCCTACCGCGCCATCCAGCAGGCGGTCACCGAAAAAGCGGGCGCGGCGGGTTTTCAGGGCGTGACCGTGCAGCCCATGGTCGCGCTCCAGGGCTACGAGCTCATTCTGGGCTCCAGCCTCGATCCCCAGTTCGGCCCGGTAATCCTTTTTGGCCTGGGCGGACAGATGGTGGAGGTCTTCCGCGACCGCGCTCTGGCCCTGCCGCCGCTGAACACCACCCTGGCACGCCGCCTGATGGAGCAGACGCGCATCTTCACCGCGCTGCAAGGCGTGCGCGGACGCAAGCCGGTGGACCTCCCCGCGCTCGAGGCCCTGCTGGTGCGCTTCAGCCAGTTGGTGGTGGAGCAGCGTTGGATCAAGGAGATCGACATCAACCCGCTGCTCGCCTCCTCCGCCGGCCTGCTGGCGCTGGACGCGCGCGTCGTGCTCCACCAACCACAGGTGGCGCTGGCCGACGTCCCCCTCCCCGCCATCCGCCCCTATCCCTCGCAGTACGTCTCTACCTGGGTGATGAAGGACGGCGCCGCGGTCACCATCCGCCCCATCCGTCCCGAGGACGAGCCGCAGATGGTGCGCTTCCACCAGACGCTCTCCGAGCGCAGCGTGTACATGCGCTACTTCCAGGTCACCCAGCTCTCCACCCGCGTGGCCCACGAGCGCCTGGTGCGCATCTGCTTCATTGATTACGACCGGGAGATGGCGCTGGTGGCCGAGCGCAATTCCGTCGAGGCCGCCGGGCGCGAGATCCTCGGCGTGGGCCGCCTCAGCAAGCTGCACGGCCGGAACGAAGCCGAGTTCGCCATCCTGGTGAGCGACCTTTACCAGCGCCACGGCCTGGGATTCGAACTCATGCGTCGCCTCACCCAGATCGCGCGCGACGAAAAGCTGGAGCGCGTCACCGGCAACATCCTTCCCGAAAACAAAGAGATGCAGGGCCTGGCCAAGAAGACCGGCTTTCAGCTCAAGATGGATGCCGACCAGTCCCTCTACACCGCGACGCTTTCGGTGTAGCCCCGGCGATTGGAAACTGGCAATCCGCGCTCCCCTGACGTATAACATCCGTTCCCCGAGGAGCTTCCCCTATGCGCTTGCGCCGTCTTGTTCTCGTCACACTCGCCCTGGCCCTGGCCTCGATCGCCTTCCCCCAGCAGCCTCCGAAGCGGCTCATCACGGAGACGGACATCTTCCGTTTCCTCTGGGTCGCCGACCCGCAGATCTCGCCCGACGGCAAGCGCGTCGCCTTCACCCGCGTCAACGTGGATGACAAGGGGATGGGCTACGAGACCTCCCTCTGGTCGGTCGCGGCCGACGGCGGCTCCGCGCCCGCTCGGCTCTCCTCGGGCACGCGTGACTTGCAGCCCCGCTGGTCGCCGGATGGCAGGCGCCTCGCCTTTCTGCGCACCCCGATGAAGGATGGCAAGCCGCAGCCGCCGCAGATCTACATCCTGCCCATGGACGGCGGCGGCGAGGCCTGGCAGCTCACCGATATCCCCCAAGGCGCCGGGGCGCCCCTCTGGTCGCCCGACGGCAAGCGCATCGCCTTCCTCTGCGAGGCCAACGACAAGGACCTTGACAAACAAAAGAAGGAGCAGGCCGCGCGCCAGCGCGTGCAGGACGAAAAGAAAAAGGACGAAGCCAAGCCGCCCGACTCCAGCGTCAAGTCCGCGAAAGGCCCGGCCAAGCCCGACGCCAAGCCTGAAGCCAAGCCCGACGAAGCCGCGAAGGAACCTGCCGACTCCGAACACGAGAGCGACATGCGCACCATCACCCGCGCCGTCTATCGCGCCAACGGCCCCGGCTACCTCGATCCCAAGCACATCACCCACCTTTGGGTGGTGGACGTTCCCCCGGCCCCGGCCGAGGAGCCCGTCCCCGCCCGGCAGCTCACCACCGGCAAGTACGACGAAGACAATCCCCTCTGGTCGCCGGATGGCGCGCTCATCTACGTCACCACCACGCGCCTCGACGAGCCTTACTACGAGCTGCCGCGGACTGATATCTACGCCGTCTCCGCCGCCGGCGGCGCCATGCAGAAGATCGCCGCGCTCGATATGGGGCTCGACTCCTACTCGCTCTCGCCCGACGGCAAGCTGGCGGCCTTCAGCGCTTCCCTCACCCAGCCGGTCACCTCCTACACCCAGCCCGATCTTTGGACGTTGGAACTCACCCCCGGCGGCAAGCTCACCAACCTGACGGCGAACCTCGACATCGATGTCGGCGAGGGCGTCTTTGGCGACAATCACGCGCCGCGCGGCGACTCCTCCTCCCGCCCCATCTGGACGCCGGATGGCAAAGCCATCATCGAGATCGTCGCCAAGGAAGGCCGCTCCAACCTGATGCGCTTCCCGTTCGATGGCGGCGCGCCCACCAACGTCACCACCGGCGACCGCGCCGTGGGGAGCTACTCCGCCGGCCCTTACGGCGCCATCGCCCTCATCCTCTCCAGCCCCACCGAGATCGGCGATGTGTACCTGCTCGAGGGCGCCGAGCCGCGGCAACTCACTCGCCTCAACCAGCCGCTCTTCTCCCAGCTCAACCTCACCCCGCCGGAGGAGATCTGGTACGCCAGCTTCGACGGCCGCAAGATCCAGGCCTGGGTGCAGAAGCCGCCCGACTTCGACCCCAAGAAGAAATATCCCCTCATCCTGAACATTCATGGCGGGCCGCATGCCGCCTACGGATACGTCTTCGACCACGAATTCCAGTGGATGGCCGCCAAGGGATACGTCGTGCTCTATGCCAACCCGCGCGGCTCCACCTCCTACGGCCAGGAGTTCGGCAACATCATCCAGTACCGCTACCCCGGCGACGACTTCAAGGACTTGATGGCCGGCGTCGACGAGCTCATCCAGCGCGGTTACGTCGACCCGGCGCGGCTGGGCGTCACCGGAGGCTCCGGCGGCGGCGTCCTCACCAACTGGACCGTCACCCACACCGGCCGCTTCCGCGCCGCCGTCTCCCAGCGCGACATCGCCGACTGGGCCAACTGGTGGTACACCGCCGACTTCACCCTCTTCCAGGCCAACTGGTTCCGCCAGCCGCCCTTCCTCGATTCCGCGGACTACGCCGACCGCTCCGCCATCACCCACGTCACTTCCATCCATACCCCCATCATGTTCGTGCTGGGCGAAACGGATTGGCGCACGCCTCCCAGCGCCGGCGGCGAAGTGCTGTTCCGCGCCCTCAAGTTCCTCAAGCGTCCCACGGCCATGGTGCGCTTCCCCAACGAATCGCACGAGCTTTCGCGCTCCGGACAGCCCTGGCACCGCGTCGAGCGCCTGCAATCCATCATCGGCTGGATGGACAAGTACCTGCTCGGCAAAGAGGTCGCGCAATTCAAGGACGTGACCGGGGAAGACGTCAGCGTTCCCGCGCCGGCCACCAAGCCGGAGAAGCCGCGGCGGAAGAAGAAAACGTAGCTAGAGAAGTGAGCGCGGTCTCTTGAAGCCACGTCGTAACGGCTAGGCCACGCAACTCGCGGCCTGCTCGGTCACCGTGGGCAGCTTGCGCTGGTTCCACGCGCCCATGCCGCCAACCACGTTGACCACGTCGCGGAAGCCGGCGCGCCGCAGCACGCTCGCGGCCACGCTGGAGCGATAGCCGCTGCCGCAGATGACGTGCACCGCGCGGTCCGTAGGCAGCTCGGTAGCGCGCTTCGCCAGGTCGCCGCCCATGATGTGGGTCGCTCCTTCGACGTGGCCCGCCGTCCACTCACCCGCCGCGCGCACGTCCAGCAGGAAGGCGCCCTTCTTCATCCGCTCGCTCAGTTCCTCCACCGAGATCTGCGGCACCTGCGCCTGCTCGCCGCCCGCCTCGCTCCACGTCCGCATCCCGCCGCGCAGTGAGCCACGCACGCCATCCAGCCCCACGCGCACCAGCGACCGCCGCGCCTCGTCGTAATCGGTGGAATCGTCGCCCACCAGGAAGATGGGCCGGTCGTACGGAACAACCCACGCCGCCCATGTTGAAAGGTTCGCCCCGGCGCCGACGCTGAACGCCCCCGGGATGTGCGCTCCGCCGAAGGCCTCCGGCCGCCGCAGATCGATCACCACCGCCTGCGGGTCCGCGATGCCCTTGCGGAACTCAGCGACGGAAAGCGCCTCGCCCCCGGGAATCTCGCCCAGCACGCGCGGCCCCTCGGAGTTCACCTTCTTCATCCGCCGGTAGTAATCCGGAAAAGGGGGGACAGTCTTCAGGATGGTCTCGATGAACTTTTCCCTGCCCCGCTCTTGGAAGAAGAAGTTGCAGGCGCGCTCGTAGCCCAGCGTGCTCTGCGGGCGCTCGCTCATGCCCGAGCCGCACATCGAGCCCGCGCCGTGCGCCGGATGGATCTCCACGCCGTCGGGCAGCTTCTCCAGCCGCTTGTGGACGCTCTCGTAGAGCTCCTCCGCCAGCCGCTGCTTGGCCGCCTCGCCCAGCAGGTCGGGCCGGCCCAGCGACCCCACGAACACGAAGTCGCCGGAGAGCAGCGCCATGGGATAGTCGCCGCGCTGCGCGTCATGGACCAGAAACGACAGGTGCTCGGGCGTATGTCCGGGCGTGTGCATGGCCACCACGCGCACGTTGCCGAACTTCAGCTCCTCGCCGTCGCGGAAGTCATGATGCGGAAAGGCGTACTGGAAGTCCTCGCCCTTATCGTGCCCGCTCAGCCACAGCTCCGCGCCGGTGCGCCCGGCCAGTTCCAGCGCCCCCGAGCAATAGTCCGCGTGGATGTGGGTCTCCAGGATGTGCGTGATGCGCAGGCCATCGGCGGCGGCGGCGTCCAGGTAGGCATCCACGTCGCGCTTGGGATCCACCACCACGGCCTGGCCGCCGCACGCGATGAGATAGGAGTAGTGCGACAGTCCGGGCACTTCGAAGCGCTGCAACTTCATCGGCCGTCTCCTGAACCGCAGGGTGCGGCCAAAAGCATACCGAGCGTCTGCCCTGGCGGCAACACGCGGTTCGCGTTGACCGCCGCTCACGATTTCCTGTATTACTCGTCCACTACCTGAACGGAGCCCATCATGCGCTTTCTCGCCGCCGTCCTGCTGCTCGCCGCTTCTTCGCTCGCCTTCGGCCAAGCCTCGCAAAAAGGCATCGAGGTCTCGGACCTCGACCGCAGCGTGGACCCCTGCAACGACTTCTTCGAATTCTCCAACGGCGCTTGGCGCGCCGCCAATCCCATTCCGGCCTCCATGTCGCGCTGGAGCCGTCGCTGGCAGGCGGGCGAACAATCGAAAGACCTCCTGAAGAACCTGCTGGAAGAGGTCTCGCAGCAGCGCGGCGCCGCCAAAGGCAGCGTCGAGCAGTTGATCGGCGACCACTACGCCGCCTGCATGGACCAGCCGAGCATCAACAAGCTGGGCGCGAAGCCCATCCAGCCGCTGCTCGACGAAATCAGCGTCATGAAGAGCAAGGTTGACTTGCAGCGCATGATCCACCGCTTCCACGACCTGGCCATCCCTGTGCCTTTGGGGCTGACCGGCTCGCCCGACAACCACGAGCCCACGCAGGTGATTGCGGACCTCTACGCCAGCGGCCTGGGCCTGCCCGACCGCGACTACTACTTCAAGCTCGAGCCGCGCTTCGTGGAGACGCGCGCCAAGTACAAGGCGCACGTCGCCGCCATGTTCAAGCTCGCCGGCTACAGCGACAAGCGGGCGCAGCGGGCCGCGGAGACCGTCTTCGGCATGGAGACGCGGCTGGCGGAGAAGTCGCTGGACAACGTCGCCCTGCGCGATCCCCAGGCCACCGACCACAAGACCTCGGTCGCCGGCCTGCAGAAGCTCACGCCGCACTTCGACTGGGCGGCGTACTTCAAGGACACCGGCCTGCCCGCCGCCGACCTGAACGTCCAGCAGCCGGCCTTCCTGCAGGAAGTGGACCGCCAGCTCGACAAGGACCCGCTCATCTCCTGGAAGACCTACCTCAAGTGGCATCTGCTGCGCTCGGCGGCCATGTTCCTCTCGCAGCCCTTCGTGGAGGAATCATTCAACTTCAACCTGGGCTATCTCGAGGGCGCGCGCGAGTTGAAGCCGCGCTGGAAGCGCTGCGTGGAATCCACCGACCGGTTGCTCGGCGAGGCCCTGGGCAAGAAATACGTCGAGAAGTATTTCCCGCCGGAAGCCAAGGCGCGCATGCAGGAGATGGTCGCCAACCTCCGCCTGGCCATGCAGGAGACCATCGAAGGCCTGGCCTGGATGAGCCCGGAGACCAAAACCAAGGCGCTTGAAAAGCTCTCCACCTTCAATCCCAAGATCGGCTACCCCGACAAGTGGCTGGACTACAGCCACGTGCCCATCCGCCGCGACAACTTCTGGGCGGACGTGGTGGCCGGCCGTAGGTTCAACGTGGACGACGACCGCTCCACCATCGGCAAGCCCACCGACCGCGGCCGCTGGGGCATGACGCCGCCCCCCTCCAACGCCTACTCCACCCCGCTGCCCAAGCAGATTG
>Ga0080064_1006196_pt1 | contig 13162 bp, 10 predicted proteins | sample Subgrocontami54m_FD_69260 | JGI IMG/M metagenome (GOLD analysis project Ga0080064, IMG submission 69260) | Subsurface groundwater microbial communities from S. Glens Falls, New York, USA - GMW46 contaminated, 5.4 m (SPADES assembly) (version 2) ...
ACGTTGACGCGGCCGCTTTCGGGATCCCGGGTTATCACGGCGTCGCAGGTGCCCAGATACTTCCCGCCGTCCAGCGGCCACATCCGCTGCGCCGGAAACATCCGGATGTCGATCGCCTCGCTCTCGACCACGTTCTGGCTGCTGAGCGCGCGCTCGGCCGGGACTTCCACCGGGGCGATCTTGCGCCCCAGTTTCTGCTGCAGGATGCGCACGGCATCGAGCGGATGCTCTACGGGCTCGGCGCCTATCATCAGGCAGAAGCGCGACAGGTTGCACCCGATCATGTTGTAGAGCGCCCGGTGCCCCGGATGGCCCTTGATGTTTTCGAACAGCAACGCGGGGCTTTTTTCCAGGCCCACCAGGTACGTGAGCGTGGCCTGCTCGAGGTCCGGGTCGACTTCGGCGGTGATGCGCTTCAATTCCCCCATCGCCTCGACCTTGGCCAGCCAGGCCTCCAGGCCGCTGCCGATGTCAATGTTTGCCGCCGTCCCGGCCGCATGCCGCTTCTCCTCGCCGCCGCCCGCGCCGACTTTCACGCTCATGTCCATGTCCGCCTCTCCTTCGCTCCACGGTCCGGAAATTCGTGGCGGCGATACGCCGTCGTCTCACCCTGCCGCCCGCCGCGCCTCTGCACAAACTCTACACCGATTGACTAAATTAAAGGGGCCAGGCTGGCCCCTTTTCCCTGCGTCAACTGCGTCATTCCGAGGCCGTCGGCCGAGGAATCTGCTTTTTCGGCGATTCGAAAGCAGATTCCTCGCGATGCTCGGAATGGCATCGTTGGACGCCGTCATTTCGAGCTTGCCGGGACGGATCTGCTATAATGTGCTTACGCACGTAAGTACATCGGGAGAGCTTCATGTCCAGCGCCGTTGAAAAATACTCGGGCAAGGTCACGCCGGTAGGAAACTCCAAGGGCATACGGCTGGATTCGGCCTTCTTCAAGGCGCATCCGGAGTTCGAAGGCGAAGTTCGCGCTACCGTCCTCGCCGACGGGCAGGTGCTGCTGTCCGCCCGGTCGTCGGGGAAGAAAGCCAAGGCGGGCGAAATGGACGACCCCGTTCTGCTCGGCTTTCTCGGCTTTCTGGAGGCGCAGATGGCGGCGCAGCCGGAGCGGATCACTGCTGCCGACCCGGCCCAGCTTGCGCGCATCGGCAAACTCGTCAAAGGCGTCAAGTCCGACTAGCGGCGAGCCGTCGTGGAAATCAATGGCTGGCAGCTCTACTACTTCCGGACTTTCGCCGCTGCGCTCGACGAACTGGAGGCCGAAGTGGCTGCGCTGGCGGCAAGCGATTCGCGCGGCTACAAGGCCCATCCCGGTACGCGCTTGCTTGCATCGGTGTACAAGGCCGTCACCGAGCGCGTGCCGGCAAACCCCGATCACCCGGATTTTCGCCTGGGCAAGACCCTGGGCAGGGAATACGCCAACTGGCGGCGGGTGAAGAAGGGGCTGCCGGGGCGTTATCGTCTCTTCTTTCGCTTCGCGTCAAAGCCGGTCAAGCTGATTGTCTACGTCTGGTTCAACGACGAGGACACGCTGCGCAAGGCCGGCTCCAAGACCGATGTGTATGCAACGTTCCGTCGCATGCTCGCTCGCGGGGAAGTGCCGGACGGCATTGATCATCTACTGAGCGAAAGCCGCAAGCCGGGTTGAATTGGCGGCCAGCGGGCTCGCTGGAGATTGGCGCCGATTACCAGCGTCGTTCCGGATTGGACGGGTCCACGATCCGGATTGGACGGCCAACAAATCCCGATCGGACGAACCCTCGTTCCAGAATGAATCCGAAATCCGCGCGCCGTGTCAGGCGCTCTGGGCGCTTGCCTTGCGCTTGCCCGGAAACGCGAGCGCTTCGGTGAGGAAGTAGGCCGCCTGCGCGTACGAGGTCGGGCACAGCGCGAAGCACTCCTGGCAGTCCCAGCACTCCTTCGCGGCGATCTCCGGGAAGAACTTGATCTCGCGCCGCGGCCCTCTTTCGAGGAAACCGACCGCGTTCTTGTGCTTGACCTCGGCGCAGTAGCGCACGCACAGGCCGCAGAGGATGCAGAAGGAGGATTCCTTCTCGAAGCGGTCGCGGTCCGCGCCGTACTCCTGCGCGAGGCTCACGAGCTCGGGGGAATTCGGCGCATGCGCGAGCAGCTCCTCGAGGATCACGCGGCGGATCTTGTCCACCTTCTCGGAGCGCGTGCGCACGACCAGGTCCTTCGCCACCGGGTAGAGGCAGGACACGACGTAGTTCTTCCGGCCGCGCGTCTCCACTTCGCGGGCGCCAAACGGCTCCAAAGGATACGAGAATCAAATCGGCCGCAAAGTCTCAACGGCTTGCCGCCGCCGCGCGGACCCGTGCTTGAATCCGCTCCGAGCCGTGAGAATATGCCCGCGTTACGCGTGATCTAAGTCACACGCCGGGATATTGTTGGTATAACATAGTTCCATCCTTCGGGAGGGGGAACGACCATGCAGTATGGTCTTGCATTGCCGCTGTCGCCGAAACTTCGCCAGCCGACCGTTGATAGTATGCGCGCGTGGTCTGCAAGACCGATACTGTCGATAGGCTGTTGAAGGTGGTCACGCGCCTCGCACATGCGCTGCCCGAAGAAGATTGCTTGTTCATGATCCGACGCACCACCGCTGGCGTCGCGTTGTTATTTGTGAGCTTTGTCGCGTTGTGAATTGTCACCCGCGACTACCTAGTGTTCCGTAACCAAAGTCATGTTAACGCCCACGCCGGACGGCCTTGCGAATGATTGCGGCTGGTTCCTTCGTCCACACGAAAGGCGTCGGATGAGCGTTCCAATGCTCGATGTAGTCGCGGATGTGCTGGATGAGGCCTTTCACAGAATCGAAGGAGCCGCGGCGTACCGACTTGCGGGTGAGGATTCCGAACCACGCTTCGATCATGTTCAGCCACGAGGCACCGGTGGGCGTGAAGTGGAAGCAGATATTGGGATGGTCCGCAAGCCACTGCCGGATCTCGGGGGTGGAGTGCGTGGAGGAGTTGTCCAGGATCACATGCATCTCACGTCCACGATAACGCCGGTGCAGCAGCTTCAGGAAACGCAGGAAGTCCGCAGCGGTGTGTCGCTCGGAGCACTCTCCGAGCACCTTGCCAGAGGCCACTTCGAGCGCCGCGTAAAGGCTGGTCAGTCCGTGGCGCCGGTAGTCGTGGGTCTGGCGTGCAGGCAGATTCGGCCGCAGCGGCAGCATCGGCTGGGTGCGCTCCAGCGCCTGAATCTGGGTCTTCTCATCCATACTCAGGACCACGGCGTTGGTGGGCGGATTGAGGTAGAGCCCGACCACATCGCGGATCTTCGCCTCGGCGTGCGGATCGGTGGTGAACTTGAAGCTCTCCACACGATGGGGTTGGAGCGCATGCGCCTTCCAGATCCGGTGCACGGTGCTGTGGGACACCGCCGCCCGCTCCGCGATCTCGCGGGTGCTCCAGTGCGTCAGACCCTTAGGCGGGCTCTTCAGCGTCAGGGCGACAATTCGGGCGCTCTTGGCCTCGCTCAGGCGTGGGGGACGTCCAGATCGTGGCCGATCCATCAGCCCGGCGACGCCTTCTTCGGCGAAGCGCCGACGAATCCGGCTGACTTGAATGGGTGTGTACCCAGTGAGCCGAGCGACTTCCGTCCCCGGGACCTCGTCGGCCATCAGCAGCACGGCTCGGGCCCGGCGGCTCAGACCCGCCGGGGACGAGGACGAACGCTGGAGCCGCTCCAGTTCCATCCGGTCAGCCGCCGCCAACTGTATTGGCCTTGCATGGTTCGCCATGACCTTCCCTCCGGGAGGGTACATGGACGATAATATTAACATGATTTACGGTACAGAACACTAGACGACAGCCTTTCGATAATTGTGTTCAAGAAGCAGGATTCCGCTTTGACACCTCGACCCTGTAGTTCAACAAGTAGCGGCGATCATAGGTCGATTGATCGGTTGAAAGGATTCACTAGAAAACAAACAGATCGATAAGTCAAGAAAGTTATCCCAAACGCGGGATATTGTGGGAGGGGTTACGGATGACCATCAATTCAACTTCGAGGTTCTCGCGAAGGATCATCGCGGCGTCGGTTCTTATTGCATTCACTGCAAGTAGTCTCCAAGGCTGTGCGCCAGCGAACATTAGGCAAACAGCGCCTTCCGGAAGCAATGTCGCTGCGCCCCTTGGGAGCGAGGGTTGGGATGCTGTTCAACTATCTGATCCGTGCAGCGAGAGCACCAAGACAGATCAACAGATTGGGGGCGCCTTACTTGGGGGTGTAGCCGGTGCATTGGCTGGGGCATTCCTGGGCGCAATTGTCGATCGAATGACCGGTGACCGAAATCGTACGGCCACGCGTGCAGGAACAATCGCAGGAGCTAGCCTTGGCATTTATATTGGCTACAACAAAGGGTCCGATGGTGCTCGACGTCAATGCGAGCTTTATCAAGCTGCACGAGCCACGAACACACAAGCCGCGTTTGTATCCTTGCAGCAAGGATCGGGCGACGCAAGAAAGACTGGTGAAGTAACGATTACGCCAGATCAAGCGCATTTTGTCGATGGTTCTGATCAACTCACACCAGCAGGAAAGGCTTACTACGCGGCGCTCGCTACACAATACACAGCGGCGGGACAACGGGAAAGTTTTGAGCGCACTGTTCGCAATCTCGCCAGGAAGGATGCAAGAATAGCCACGCATGGCAACTTCTCAATGGGCGACAGGCAAAAGGCTGAATATGAAGCGCAATGGGCGCAATTCCGAATCGTGCTTACTGGGCACACAGATGATTCAGGCGACCCGGATGCACAGCTAGCGCTTTCCGAGGCGCGTGCGAAATCTGTTGCTCAGGTCTTCCGTGAAGCAGGTCTACCCGATAGCCAGCTGCTGTTCCAAGGGGCCGGAGCAGCATACCCAATTGCGGATAACAATACCGCGGAAGGCCGTGCAAGAAACAGCCGCGTAGAAATTGTCGTTCTGTATAGCGACCAAGCTGTACAGCAATATGCGGACGCACGTGACTCGAAATACGAATACTTCCGTCCTATTGAACAACAAGCCCCTACTCAAAGTGCTCTACCCCCACCCGCCCCAATGCCTAGTGCGGCGCCGGTTGCTGCCGCGCCGGTTACTCCACCGCCAAGACGTACTTCCAAGCCTAGTGTCTCCCGGTCCACTACCTCAAGAAAGGCTACTAAGGTCGACATGACCGCGCAAGATACCCAGGAGACAAAGCCGAACGTTCTTCCCGTGATTGCAGCGCATCCAAGAGTAGTCGAAGACGGCATTGACTTCGGTGGTGCTCCGGTGACACCGGCGCTTGTTAGCCTTGCCGAGAAGATTGGCCCCCTTAAGGCAAGAGCAGATGGTTTCTCGATTGCCGGACTGTTTGGAGTTGGCGCTGCAAGCGCATCGTCGACCGCGCCAGTATCCAGTTGTATGTACGACAATCCAAAGCGGTACGCGCCAGGTGTGATTAGACGCGTCTCGGATGACAGCGAGGTTGCCAAGAAGAGTTCGATGTACTACTTAGACCTCAAGAACCTGAGAATCAATGGACGTGCAGGCGATCACCAAGTCGAACTGCGCGGCGTCACAGCGCTGGCGACCGGGGAATTGACGAAGAATCCGTCATTTCATGTGTACAAATCGTTTTTTGCCAAGTCTTCCTCCGACCAGTACAACGCAAAGCCTGATCTTGCGATCCCAGGCCCGGCGATCGCGTTCAGAGGGGAAAAAGGGTTGCTGCTCAGACAATTCCTCAATGACGAGCAAGGGCTTCGGTGCATTGATGTGATTTTCCCAAGCGACCCCGTGAAATCTGGTTTCAGAATTCACGATGTAGCGCTCATTTACAAGCATCAAGAGACGACGAAAGTTGCACGACCGGAATTGATGTGAGACTGCTTACGCCTGCACTACCAACACATCCACGACAACTTTGTTGCCCGGAGCGCTAGTATGTCTCAACTGCATTTTCTTGAATGGCTTGATGCCAACCTTCCCTGGGCCCTCCTAATTGCTATTTTGGCACTGATGCTTCTTGGTTGGGGCATCTATTCAATGTTCAGTAGATCGCGCATATCCTCGAGTTCATTGCGTGCGAATTCAAGTACGTCGCGTAATGACACGGAACTGTTCGACCTGGAAACTCGATGGAATTCCAAGCGGGATTATTCTGCTGTATACGACAAGAAACCCTCTGCCGAGTGGTTTGAAGACGAACGAAAACTATGCATTGATTTCCTGGAAAAGTTGGCAAAACCACCAAAACATGACGCCTATCCCGCAGAGGAAAAGAAGTATCTTGAAATAGTCAAGGAGTCCGACAGCAAACCGTTTTCGGTTTGGCTTTGGCTATTTGTTGTGGGTTTGCTGGCGGCGGAAGGGCTGTCGATGGCTTACTTGGTGGCTGATCTGCTAAACGCAAGTGGAACGCAACAGCAAACCAACTATCTTGCTGTCGCCATCCTCGTCTTGATTATGGTGCTTACTGTCGGCGCACCCAAGTTTGTCGCGTATTTTCAAACGCACCAGTTCTACGCATATAACCTATATGCGGAGGCTCCAAACTCCAACTTGAGTCTTGAGGGTCATGGAGAAGCAATAAGCATGAAGGACAGCCCTTCCCCTGACCAAAAGGGCAATTCAAGCGATATGTCGTTGCCAAGTGCATTGCGGATGAGGCGGCGCGCAGGGAGGCTTGTTCGCGGCATACTTAATGCAGCAATCCAGTCTAAGAAATCCCCGACTCGATATCATAAGGCGGTGTATTTCTTCGTGCCATATCTTCTTATCGCAAGCGTGGGCATCTACCTTACGCGCGACAAGATAATTGACCAACTGCAGAAGGAAGAGGCAGAAATTATCAGATTGGAACGCGATGCAGCGCGCCAGGCAAGAGGCGATCCCCCAGCAAATCGCGCTCAAACCGCATCCACGCAAGCAGGTGACGCACAAGGAACTTCTGACTTGTCACAAGAGGCGCGCGAGGCCAAGGCGGATGCGCAAAGGCGTGGCATATTGATATTCATTTTCTTGTTTGTTGGAATACAGATCATAGTCTTTTTGCTTTCCACCGGCAGAGGCTTCTGTAGTGCGAAAGGTGCCGATTGCTATTACAAAATTGAAGACTTTAGGAAACGACATGGGAATATTACCGAGGAGGAATATAAGGCCATCGTCAGTGACCTTGATCGCGAGCATCGAATGGAGGTGACGGCTACCGCGCAACGTACGCTCGCAGCATGGCAGCTCGGACTGAATACTGCGTTTTCAGATAGGAGCATTCCGAAAGACGTTGAGCCGCCCGTTCTAGAACAAATTCATAAGTTAATCGGTAAGGCTAATGATAGAACTTTCCTAACGTTTGCTGAAAGCAAGGAAGGTAGGGCGTACCTTTCGGATCCAACGTCAAAATTGTTTTCAGGCAGGAGTGACGACCCGTCCACGCATGGCGCGTCGCAAGGTATGGCGAGCAGTACCAATAGTGGCTACCCCTTGGGCGAGGTGCGCGATTCTGCGGCGGGGAAAAAGGTAGCCGCGGAGGGCGGGATTGTTGAATATATAGAAGAAGGTGACGCCGCCGGCGCGCCACCTAGGTGTTGCTCCTTCGCCCAGCTGAAAGAGCGCGTCGCAGATGCGGACGTGGCGCCAACATGTCGAGTTAGGTTTAAGGACGAGGAAGAATACTTACCCTATAGCACTTTTGTGAAAATGGAAAAGCGGTTTCGGATAGTTTAATATGTTGCCCCTTTCCGTATGTTCGTTGTGCGTTGCATTGATGTGGAGTGTCTCAGCTTTGGCTGTTGGTATGCTCGAGGATTGCTACGCCGAATCGAAGCTCCTATCCCACGCGGGTCAGCCGGAAAAGAGCACCGTTGTCTTGCTTGATGAAACTACGGTTTTCGATGAGTTGCAGCGCAACCAGATTACGGAGCAGCTCATTGCATTAATTCAACCTCGAACCGAAATCAAAGTGTTGTCTTTTTCGGCCTATATTGGAGGCAGATACACCCAGCCCCTATTAGATCTGGGTTTCAGTGCTCCAATTGAGGAAAAGTTGCGTGACACAATCCGGAAGCCATCTTTAGCGAAATTTGACAGTTGTATGCGAACGCAAAAATATCATGCGGAGAGCCTAATTCGCCGCACGTTAGCCGACTATTACAAGCGTTCGTCTGACAAGATTCCGAAGTCGGACATTGTGGGCACTGTGCGAGACGTGGGCGCAAGCGTAATGTCCAAGATCAGCGCCAAGGTAAAGCGCGTTCTGCTTGTCTCCGATATGCTTGAGAATTCCGATATCACTTCGTTCTATTCGAGGGGCAGCGTTCGGAGGATCGACGCAAGAAGAGAGTTGGCGCTCGTGGAGGCGAGAGGCATGTTAACTGACTTGCGCCATGCTAAGGTTTTCGTGATCGGAGCGGGTATCATTCATACGGACCCAAGTAGACCGAACACAGACGAACACCGCGATCAAGGAACTCTTCAAGCGTTGCGAGCATTTTGGTCTGGCTATTTTGAGAAGTCGAATGCGCGGCTCATAGAATTCGGCCAGCCGCTCTTGCTCCAGCCCATTGGGGATCGCTAACAACTATGCTGACTCGCCCCAATGCAATTTTTGGCGGAGTCGTAATTCTTTTTTTGCTAACCATATCCCTCGTGTGGAGGGGCTCGCCGTATCTTTATGCTAATGCGTTCCAGACGGCGGTGGAAACCTCTGATTTGCCAACCATAGTCAAGCTGGTCGAGGTCGAAACGGTTAGGCAAGAGTTGTCGGAAGCCACTCTGGAATCTCTACCACCTTCAGTAAGGTTAGCAGGTAACGTCATTCTTTCAGCCCAAGTACGTGATCTACTCGCTAGATCCTTCAAGAAGGTATTTGTCGACAGAGCCACGATGCCCCAGAGGATTGCGAGCCTGCTGCGCGGCAATGGAATCCTTCCCACAGAGATTCTCGCGAGGATTCCTCCAGAGATGTTGACAGAACGGACAATGCAGATCGAAAGAGGGTACGGCGATACATCTGATGTATTTCTGGTTCGGTTTGTTGCAAAAGAAACTGGCGAGGAAGCGACGGCAGTCATGCGGCGGACTGGCTGGTTTAGTTGGAGAGTGGTCGCGATTCGACTTTCCCCACCATATTCCCTGCTTTGGCCCTTGCGATTTCGCAGGGAAGAATAGTACCGGAAGTTTCCAACTCTGGGTGGTACTGAAACGGGTGCTGCCTCATCATCATTGCCGATTTCTTGGCCTACTTCGCAGAACTTCATACACGATCCATCCGACCAGATATACATAAAGGACAGTAGAAAGATCAACTTCTCCCTTAATCAGAGTGCCAGCGCTATACATCAGTCCTCCCCAAAACAGATTCCAGGGAAGGCTCGCCAACAGACTGTAAAGTAAGAATCTTGAGTAAGGAACTGGCGAGCCACCCACTGCTGTATTGGTCACGGCAGCAAGATGTGGATGCCAGTATGTCGCAAGAAAAAGGAGTCCGAGCCCAGTTGAATTGTAAGTACTTTGACTTCTTTTCTTCCACAATCCGTCGGACATTCGTCCAACAAGAAAGCTCAAGTGGTATCCGATAGTTGCGCCTCCATAGATTGCGCAAAACGTAATTGCTGCGGCCTCGGGATTTCCCGCTTGCATTGCCATAGCAGTTAGTATCACTAGCGAGCCCGGGAAATAGGCGTTAATCAGAACAAGGTTTTCTAGGACTGATATCCCCGCGACTGCGACTGCGCCGTACGTTGTGAATAATCCCTCAAGGCTTCGGGCTACATTGTCAACAGTTGGAACATAACCAAGCTGACCAATAACATCGACTAACCCGTAGAGTGCAAGAAACGCAATAGGTATTCTCGCTGCCTTTAGTGCGCTCATATTGCTTACAACGAGAGGGCGAGCGAGAGAATTCCGAGTCCCAATGTTGTCCTCGAAATTGCAGCGGAGCGTTCCAAGTCATTTCTCGAGGTCCAAGAAGCACAGATCAATGTAGCTAGCGCCCCCAAAGCAGCCATAGCTGACAGTGGAGTCTTAGAAAGAAGAAGGGTTGCTATCGCGGTCACGTACATTAGCGCCCAAGCCAATCGTCTTGCACTGGACAGCCCAAGGACAATCGGAAGTGTATTCATGCCAGAGCGATGATCTCCCGCGGCGTCCTTAACGTCGAGCAATACCTCCCGCCCAAGAATGAATCCAAACGTAATCAGGTAGAAGAAGCTCGGTACAGTTGCCGCAGTCATGGCTTCTGCGTACGCAATCGGAGTTAAGCAAAGTACAGCGGTTACCGCGCCCTTCCATCTGGGGAATCTCGTTGCAAGAGGTGAATAAATCAAGACTAGCGCGGAAGCTACGAAGGCCACTCTTGCCGTATCAATGCCGCCGAGTATGTAACTCAGCGACAGAGCAAACGCGATAGAAGCACCAGCAAATACACGAACGAACGAAGAACTTATCTGCCCCATCGCAATTGGCCTATTTCGACCTGCTCTCCTGTCCTTTTGGATATCGAACACATCATTTGCCGCAAATCCCGCACCAGTGATCATTGCTAAGACTAGGCCGTGTGCAAGGATTATCAGCAGGGGACCACTGTCCAACGCGTACGCAAGCGAAAACACTGCAAATGCCGCGAGCATTGAGGTCGTTGGCCGCAATGTTACGATCAACGCCTTGACTGTTTGACTTGTTCGCTGATCTTCCTCCCCCTTATATGGCACGCCTGAAAAGTAACTAGACCCATCGCTTGCGCGGACGCCTGACGCATCCGGGCCGGTCTTATTGAAGAAATGGTACATAAACCACACTAAGAAATATCCGCCAAGAAATAAGGTGAGATCTTGCAATTTCAGTACATCATCATGCGGCTCTACGGGATTCGCTGAAAGGAAGAACGTTAGGAACGCAACCAAGAACAGTGCAAGGCCTAAGACAAAGAGAAATAGAACGGATACCCATCTCTTATCTAGGTAGCTTCGATGATTAAACAATCTCGAAAAATCTTCTCGAAGGTCTTTGTAGAAGGCTGCTGGAGCTACCATCAGTGCCACCCCTAGGGCCACATTGATCCCTACTACCATGTCGGCTTTACTTTGGGTTGTCAGAACGATTCTCCAATCCAGAAGTTTGGCGATCACGATAAGCGCAGGTAATAGATAGCCAAGAACTAAGTGAATGGTGCGTCGCGAGCCCGGGTTGAGTCCAGCAAGAAACAATCCGCATATGGTTTGAATAATCGCGAAACAGTAAACTGGCCAAGTTGGCGCGCCTTGAATCGTGAGGGTCGCCAAGCACAATAGGATTGGAAATACAATACTCGCCCAAGTTGACCCAGAAAGATAGAAGAATTGGTCTTCGTTTGGCGGATAGTAGGCTCTTCCTTCTGGTATCAATGTAACTCTCTTGCATGTCTCTGCAACGCCCATGGCAAGTGAGAACGCGATACTATACAAAGCAACTCGAATTGCATCTGCTACGTCGAGCGCGATTGCTACGGTGATGCAGACGGCTAGTAAGGCGATAAGGACGCGGTAGCGTTGCCGGATGACTATAGATAGCATCTTGAGCGACAGAATCGCTACGACGATTAGCCCTACAGTCAGAAATGTGCTTGTGTTTGCACCAAGCGCCCAACCAAATGCGAATGGCACGGAACATGAGGCTAAAGCGGGGAAGAAAACTCGCTCCCGAAAGCTATACGCTCTGTCGATCGACCCGACATAGATTAGCCAGACTGAGTGGCCCCCAAGAACAAGAAACGGTGCAAAGACGAGCGCAAGCAACGTCAAATCCTCTGGACCAAATCCCCCGAGAATGGTCGAAGCAATGGCGACGATTACAGAAATAGTTAGTGGCCATTGAATTGAGTTGTTCTTAATTTCTTGATCAATGACTGGATTGTTCTGTTCAAGTAATACTTCTCGACTGAAGAAGTAACATCCCAAGAAGATGAGTGAGACAAACAGCAGCCTACTAGAATGTGCATCCGGCAGCGAACCGCGCGTCAACGCGTAGCCGCAGATTGAGCAAGCTAATGCAACGATTGAGTAGCCCGAGGCATCAATGAAAATATCGACGACGGATCTCTCCCGATTATCGGTATGTGTCATTTCCCCCCCTGGGCCAGTACATTCAAATGGTTCAAATCTGTCTACAGAACGCAATCAATGCCTTCGCATCCGCATCGGCTGCGACTCTTACCCATTAAATCGGAACCATGGAACCGAGCCTGCAACCGCGATTGTGACGGCGATAGTGCCCAAAAACTGGACAATGCGTTAAGGGTGTGCATCCTAGATACACCGCTGCAGCGATTGCTCCGATCCTGAGAAGAGCGACACCAATTGCAGAGGACCTGAGTCCCCGCGCATTCCTCCGAAATCCGCCACTCCTGCCTTCGGGGGACAGGAGAATCGATCCGGCCGCGAAGTCAGAACCACTTGCCGGCGCGCGGCAATTGCATGCTTGACCCCGCCCCGAACCGCGCGGAATGCATCTTATGTTGATTTCGCTCACCTCCACCCCCCGGAGGGAAACGGTCGGAGCGGGTTAGTGTTATATTGCTGAGCAATCTATTCCAACCGCCGCAGCAAGGCAAGGCCTGTCCCGCGCGCTGGTTGATCCAGGTGGTTGCTTTCGTTCAACAACTCAGGCGATGTCTGGAGCGGGATGGTGGGTCAGTTCGTGCACTGGCGGTTCTAATCCGTCGATGCCCTTTCCGTTCCTCGGTGGCGCACGGTGATTCTGCCGCATCTTGCGCGGCACCCAGCGAGCCAGATGTTCGAGAATCCGGCGAATGGCCTCGGCAACATCGATCAGTGCGATTACGTGCGTCGGCACGCCGCATCTTGGACATTCAAGAGGATTGACTTTATAGACTTTGGGATGAGCCGAGGCCACGCAGAGCGTGCGCGCGCCGTAACCACCTAGCCGTCTTCGGGTGCCTGCAATGTCACCGCCGAATAAGTGCCGGGCAAAGGCCCGCCTCGCGGCGGGATGCGTCAGGCGCTCTGGGCGCTTGCCTTGCGCTTGCCCGGAAACGCGAGCGCCTCGGTGAGGAAGTAGGCCGCCTGCGCGTACGAGGTCGGGCACAGCGCGAAGCACTCCTGGCAGTCCCAGCACTCCTTCGCGGCGATCTCCGGGAAGAACTTGATCTCGCGCCGCGGCCCTC
>Ga0080064_1006197_pt1 | contig 13161 bp, 11 predicted proteins | sample Subgrocontami54m_FD_69260 | JGI IMG/M metagenome (GOLD analysis project Ga0080064, IMG submission 69260) | Subsurface groundwater microbial communities from S. Glens Falls, New York, USA - GMW46 contaminated, 5.4 m (SPADES assembly) (version 2) ...
GTTTCCCGCACATGGCGGTCGTAGCCGAGGTCATCCCAGCTTCAGAGGACTGGCGGGGATACTGGAAGAAGGCAACCAGGGAGGGGCCGGCCGAGAGCAAGGCCGCTCTTTGATTTAAGTCAGCCGAATAACGTGAAGGGGAAACAAGATGTCTCTAGACGTGCATGCCCACCTGTACCCTAAGAGCTATTGTGACTTCCTCGAGAATAAGGGCGGTCAATCCAAGGTCATGGCGGCCCGCGTCTACGGACTCGCGGGAAACAACCCGTTTTTCACCGGGGCCATCGAGGCCCGGCTCGAACTGATGGACGCCGCCGGCATCGACCGGCAAGTACTGTCCATTCCCAACCAGAATATCCTGGTTGAAGATCCTGCCACCTGTGCCAGCCACGCTGCGGCAGCAAACAACGAGCTGGCCGCGGTGTGCCAACGCTACCCTGGGCGCTTTACCCTCTTCGCTAGCCTCCCCCTGATCAACGCTGAAAAGGCTTTGCAGGAGCTGCGGCGGTCTCGGGAGACGCATGGAGCGGTGGGGATCATCGTTCCAACCCATGTGCTCGGTCGCCCGCTTGACTGGGATGGAATGGAGCCGGTGTACGCGGCCCTCGAGGATATGGAGTTGCCCGTTTTCCTCCACCCCGCCGATCCCGTGTGCCCGGCCGCGCCGGCGGGCTTCAAAAACTTCGGACTGACTCCGGCCATCTACTACCCCACGGAGGATGCCCATGCTTTGATGCGCATAGTCTATGGCGGAGTGCTGGAGCGCCATCCCAGACTGCGGGTCATCTGCCCTCATCTGGGAGGAGTGATCCCGTTCATCCTCTGGCGTCTGCACGGCCATCCCGGCAAGCCGGGTTCCGAGGCGGGCGAAGCCGGTTTGCCTCACCCGCTCGACTACTACCTCGATAAGGTGCGGTTCGACTCGGTGACCCTCCATCCGCCGGCGATGCGCTGCGCCTGCGAGACGTTCGGGCCGGATCACTTGGTGCTGGGCACCGACTTCCCATTCGTAGACGGGCCCGGCATGAAGAGGATTCACCAGATCATTGATGAGCTGCCCATCGGCCCCGGAGACCGCGAGGGGATCCTGGAGAAAAATTTGAGGGCCTGGATACCCTGAAGCAAGCCTTGCATCACATTGTCTATTATTCTTCCTTCTTGGTCGGCCAGATTTGTCTCGCTAACTCCAGGTCGATTTCATAATTCAGCATTTCCGGGTCAAGATTATTGACATAGTCCCTGCCTTTTTCCTTCACCTTTGCCAAATATATTTGTAGCCACCGCTCCCTATTTTCTTGCCTCATCTTCATACGATTATGATGGTATCTTACATGTACCCAAGCATGTGAGATCGTTGCTAAGAGTACATACAAAGATTTTATCGGCTCCTTTTGTATAATATCTTTCCACGCCGGCGTAGACGCTTCTTCCTGTGTCAATCTCTCCAATTCACGCTTCCACTTTTCCGGTAAGGGACCGAGATCATGGACTATTGCGTTCCGGGCGCTATTGAGAACTCTACAGGAGTTTAACTCGTGGCTCCAATTCCTCCGAGCGCGTAGACTATGTCAACTTTGGAGCTAAAATCCTTATCTTTTAATGGACCCGGACGATGAACCAGCGTCGAAATCATAGATTCTAACATTTGCTCGACTATAAGATGGGCGGTCAAAATCGCAGTCTTATCGTTATCTCGACTTGAAAATGCGGATACCCACGTAGAATGTTCGTCTTTGTCACATTCCGTAAGAATGTCGAATAACTCGTCTCTATCGCGGTCCATATCACACCAGCATTATGTCAGACATAACTGGAACAGGGCCATTTATAAATATTACCGAGAATGGTGCGTGTATACAGAAAGCGTTGTCATTTGCTATGCCCCCATGGCATGCCCACGGTGAGGTGCTTCGACAGGCTCCAGTTCAATTAGAGCCAGATGTCCGGTCGATAAAGTTGTGGGGTCTGACATATCAATCTTTACAATCTTAAAATTCACTACTTGCGCCGTCCATTTTAGCAGAGGGAAAAAAAGAGACCGGCTACGTTTTCGTGATCCGGGTCATGATCGGGCTCAGGCCTGACCATTGACTTATTGTGGTGAACGCTCCGCTGAAATCCGGCAGAGTTCCGGGGCGGGAAAGAGCGCGTCCCGCAGATTTGGCAGAAGCCTTCTGCCCAATCGGTAACCACCATGGAGTCGTTTCTGTCTATCGACCCCAACGCCAACACGCTTGCCGCCGCAGGCCGGACCTCATCTAAGTTGACAGCTTGAGCCGTCATCGGCTAGGCTCCGCCCAAAAGCGCAAGCCGTCGATCCCGGCCACGGCTTTCACGCGAACGAGCGCGGCCAGACCCGCTACACGATCAGTCCGGCCGCCCGCCGCGAGATTTTGCGCCGGCTCCTGGCTCTGAACCTCGAAATTGCTGCGCGTGAAGCCACCGGCAGGAGTGGCAGTTTGGAGACCAAGCCCGATGCCGTCTAGCAAGACAGACCGAAAGTTCATGGAAATGGCTGTGGAGGAGATGCGGAAATCACGCTCCGAGCACACACATAAGCACGATCCGCTCGTCGGCGCACTTCTTGTGAGCAAAAACGGGCGCGAGCTGGCCAAAACCTACCGGGGCAGTCTGCGTGTGGGCAACCATGCTGAATACACTTTGATTGAAAGACTGCTGGGCGACAAGAATTTGGAGGGAGCGGCGCTCTATGTCACGCTAGAGCCCTGCACCATCCGCGAGCCGCCTAAGCAACCATGCGCCAAGTATGTTCATGCTGCTCGTATCGGGAAAGTCTGGATTGGGATGCTCGATCCGAACCCGGATATCCAAGGGGACGGAATCAAATACCTGCAGGGCCAGGGCATCGAAGTCGATTTCTTTGACAACGACTTGATCCAGCAAATCCGCCAAGAGAACAAAACCTTTATCGAACAGTACGAGCAAGCTGAAGACGTTCCATCGCGCGTCGAGGATGCGCGCGATAGTTCGTCAGAAATCGAGAAACATCCGGTTGCGTCGGCTCGACTGGAAGATTTTTCACCGGAAATCGTAGGTCAGTATCTCGCCGCACGCGGGCAAACATTCAAGGTGCCGTCCAGCGAATTGTGGGATTTCTTCCTCAGGAACGGGTTCGTCGTTCCTGAGGGAAAAGGTGCGCGCGTTCCCACCGTCGCCGGCATCCTCCTGTTCGGCAAGACTCCAGAGGACTTTCTGCCACAGAGCAAGGTTAAGATTGAAGCGCATCGTGTTAGTGCTCGGTCTGCAAGCGGCGGCACGATAGTTGACGCCCGGGATCTTGGCGGTCCGCTTCCTTTACTGCCTTTCAAGATTCAAGAGTTTCTGACCGCTCACATGAGAACCTACGTTGAAATCCGAGGGTTGGAGAGAGTTGAAGTTCCCGAGTACCCATGGGAAGCACTCCGCGAACCGATCGTAAATAGCATCGCTCACAGGGACTACCGCGAGGGAGCGCATGTCATCATTCAAAGATTCAGCGACTGCCTTGTCATCAAGAGTCCGGGCTCTCCTCTCCGCCCGGTGTCCTTGGCCAAGATACGAGCTTACAATGCTCCGCCTTACAGCCGTAATCCGCGAATCGCAGACACCTTCTGGCACATGAAACTGATGGAGGAAAGGGGCTGGGGTTTGCCCCGGATGCGAGATATCCTTTTGGCCCACGGCCACCCACCTCCAGAGTTCCATTACGAGGGGGGCTATTTTGTGGTGACGTTTCGCCCCAAAAAGGTCGCTACATCAGGCGTCCAGATTGCTCCCGATCTGCTGGCGCAGTTGGAGGACCGGCAGAAGAAAATGATCGATTTTGTCCGTGAGCATGGGAAAATCACTCGTACTGACTGTGTTAAATGGCTCAAAGTAAGTGCCAAGACGGCAACACGTGAGTTAAGTAAGTTGGTCGAGGTTGGAATTTTAGAGAAGCGCGAAAAAGGTCCGGCAACCCACTATGTTATGGTAGGTACTTAGGGCCTTTAGGATCGCGCCGGAATCGGGTCATAATCGGGTCATAATCGGGTCATGATCGAGGGGGACCGAATGAAAAACACTGCTCAAGAAAGCCGCTTTCTATTCGCGTCTAATCCGCGCACTACCCGCGCACCCGCCTCCATGCGGTATCAGTGCTCGGTTGTGGGGTCTGACATATCAATCTTTACAATCTTAAAATTCACTACTTGCAACGTCCAATAGAATGTCGGTGTCGAGAAGAACTCTCATCGGCTCTTTAAGTGGTACCTCGCCCTGAGGACTTTCATTCGTAGGTCACGCGGCGCGGATTTCTATGTGCTCAGGTGAAAGACAACCATTTTGGTCTCGGTCATTTCCTCGACGGCGTAGCGCGGCCCCTCCTTGCCGAAGCCCGAATCCTTGAGCCCGCCATAGGGCATGAGGTCCGCTCGCCATTGGGGGCCCCAGTTGATGTGCAGGTTGCCCGATTCCACCTCGCGGGCGAATCTCATTGCCCACTCCAGGTTCTCAGTGAAGATACCTGCTGAGAGACCATAAACTGTATCGTTGGCTAGCGCGATGGCCTCATCCATGGAATCAAAAGGGGTGACTGCTACCGCAGGGCCGAAAAGTTCATCGCAGGAGATACGCATTTCAGGCTTCACATCCGCCACTACCGTGGGGGCATAGATCGCCCCATGGCGCGCTCCGCCTACAATGACCCGAGCGCCGCCTCCAACCGCCTCCCGCACCCACTCCTCAACTCGAATGGCGTCTCCCTCCCGGACCATGGGGCCAACCTTCGTCTTCTCATCCAGCTGATTGCCGGTAGTAAGGGCCCGCACCTTGGGGCCCAGAACACTCAAAAAATCGCTATACACGTTGGCGGCGGTCAGAACCCTTTGGGTGGATATGCAGGTCTGGCCGGCATTGCCATAGCCGGTCGCAACGACGGCTGCCGCCACTCTGTCCAAATCGGCGTCGGGCATGATGATCAGGGGAGAATTGGAGCCGAGTTCCATCGTGACCTTCTTGAGACCGGCAGTACGGCAGATTCTCTCTCCGATTTCCCGGCTCCCGGTAAAGGTAATCTTGCGCACGCGGCGATCGGAGACGAGGCCGTCTCCGATCTCTCCGCCGGAACCGGTAAGGCACTGAATCCCTTCGGGTGGCAGCCCCGCCTCCAGCAGAATCTCCGTGAGCCTAAGCGCGGAGAGAGGAGTATCCGTGGCCGGTTTGATGACCACAGAATTGCCGGCGGCCAGGGCCGGTCCGACTTTATGACAGACCAGATTCAGCGGAAAATTGAAGGGACTGATCGCCGCCACCACACCGCAGGGAACCCGCAAGGTAAATCCGAGCTTTCTTGCCCCGCCGGGATCTCCATCCAAAGGCACAGTTTCTCCGTGAATGCGCTTGGCCTCTTCCGCCGAGGCCATCATGGTTTCTACGGCGCGACCGGCCTCAAAACGACCTTCCGCCAGGATCTTGCCTTCCTCCAATGAGATCAACCGACCCAGCTCCTCATTGCGCTCTGCTATGAGATCCGCGGCCTTTCTCAAAATCTTCCAGCGCCCATAACCGGAGAGCTTGGCCATGACTTTCGCCCCGCGCTCGGCGAAACTCAGGGCGCGCTCCACGTCGTCACCGTCCGCCTTGGGAACGGTGTCAAGAACGGAATTGTCGTAAGGGTTCCGAACCTCGATCTTTTTTGATTTATCGACCCATTCTCCCGCTAAAAACATCTTCATGGATCGCAACCTCCCGACTTGATTAATTGAAGAAGCAAAGCGCAGATTTTAAATTTTTCATTTAAAGCCTCCCTACTCCAATTGGGGGGTAGATGTCCAGCCCTGCCCGGCAGCCAAAGCCGAACTCACATAACGCGGCGCTATCAGATACTGTCCTTCCTCAAAACAGGGAGGAAGCCGTGTTGGGGTGGTTCGGTGGGCGATGCGATCTCCTTACGGGTACTCGCGCTGGGGAGCGGGCAGGGAATTTGAGTTCGCTTCGGCTGCCCCTAAAAAGGAAGTTTCCATCATTCCTGCTTCTGCTTCCTGCGTTTAGCGTGAGCGGCGCGACTTTCCGCGTCTGCCTCCACGCTGTGGTTGGGCCTTCAGTTTCTCCCAGAACTGTCTGGGGGAAAGAATCGCTAGATTCTCGATTTGACCTATGTCCAGGAGTTCCTTGTCGCCTGTCACGAACACAGCGGCTCCAGCCGATATTGCAGCCGACAGAATGAGTAGATCATCCTGATCTTCGATTTCGACCGTTGGAAGTTGGCCGGGCTCGGCAAGCGCCGTATCTTGCCGCATAAGCGAGATGAAGTCATTAATCAAATCTTGAGCCACACCGAACTTGGTTCCCAGGACACGCTTCAGTTCGCTCAGCACTTGTGTGGAAGTCAGAAGTTCGTGCGAAGCGAGAACCTCGCGCAAAACGTCTGAGCAAAGGCCGCGAGTCGCCGCTGCACTGGCCAGGACATTCGTATCCAGGAAAACCCTCACGACACGTCGGCGAACACGTCTTCGTCTGTTAGGTAACCGCGGGCCTCCGCAAAGGGCATGATCTTGCGCCGCAGTGCTTCAAACTGGCTGATTCGAAGCTGGCGACGAAGGGCCTCTCGGGCGACCTCGCTCCGGTTTCTGCCTGACCGGCGACTCGCCTTGGTCAACAGGTCGTCTAGATCTTTGTCGAGTCTGATGGTGAGGGTGCTCGTCTTCATGTCTTACAATGTAGGACAAGCGCGCCGAAGTGTCAATGAGAGTTTTCGCCCGAACACTTCCGCTAAACCGCGCAGCCGGAAGCTAGATCCCTAGCCGAGTTTCCGCTTTATCTTCGGGCCGGGCTCCGGTTTAATGCGCGCCGCCCTGGGAGTCCTGCGGGAAACCGAAGGGCACGTCGGCGGGCCACATGCGGAGAGATGGCGTGGGGAGTTCGAGATAAATGGGCTTTCCTTCCTTGGGCGCAGAGCTTCGGGGAACCGTCAGGGTATAGCGGCTCTCCCCGAAGCTCAGCAGAACTTCGCATTCCCCGCCGAGGTAAATCACTTTTTCCACCACGCATTTAAGACTGTTTCCTTGGTTGGGGCGGCTCTCTTCCTGGAGACGGACGTCCTCGGGCCGGATCGAGACGACGACTTTTTTCCCTGTGCCCAGGGAATCCTGCTCGGCGTCGATCTTGAGCCGGCATTCGGGCGCGGCCTGGAGCTCAACCAAGGTCTGATTATCCTTCTTCCCTGCAATCACCCCCTCGAAGCGGAGGACCTTGCCTAAGAAGTCCTCCACGAAAGGGGTCTTCGGGTGCTCGTAGACTTCCCGGAGAGGGCCGATTTGTTCGATCGCGCCCCGGTTCATGACGGCCAGGCGAGTGGAAAGAGTCATCGCCTCGATCTGATCATGGGTGACGAAGAGCATGGTCATGGAGAGCTTCTCTTGCAGCCGTGTGAGTTCCACCCGCATCTGCGCGCGCAACTTGGCGTCGAGGTTCGAGAGCGGCTCGTCCAGAAGCAGAATGCTCGGCGAGAATACCAGGGACCGGGCCAGGGCGACGCGCTGCTGCTGCCCGCCGCTCAAAAGGGTGGCCGGCCGCTCGCCGAGCCCGCTCAGCCCGACGAGGTCGAGGCATTCTTCGACGCGGCGCTTGATCTCGGCGCTTTTTATTTTTCTAAGGATCAGCGGGTAGGCGACGTTCTCGAATACGGTTTTGTGCGGCCAGATGGCGTAGGACTGGAAGACCATGCCCAGCCCCCGTTTTTCCGGCGGGACAGAGAGTCGCCTCCGGCTGGAAAAGACCGTGCGGCCGTGGATCTCGATCTCGCCTTCGTCGGCCCTCTCGAGCCCGGCGACGAGACGAAGCGTGGTTGTTTTCCCGCACCCGCTCGGCCCCAGTAGAGTGACCACCTCTCCCTCCGCTACGGTGAAAGAGACATGATCGACTGCGGCCATAGAGCCGAACCGCTTCACCAGGCCGCGCGCATTCAGTATGGTCTTTTTTCCATTCTCCATCTTGTCCCACCGTTGAGTTATTACTGGATCTCCTGCCTCGCTCCGAGAATGCGCGCCAGGACCGCCGCAACGACCACGATCAAGGTCGTCACCAGCCCCACCGCCATGGCGGATTCCATCCGCCCGCTCGCCCAGAGCTCGTAGTTGAGGACGGAGAGGACCTTGGATTTCGCCGAGTAGAGGAGAATCACGGTGCTCAGGTCTCTCACGGAGGTCAAGAAGATGATGACCCATGTGGCTATGAAGGTGGGCGCAAGCAAAGGCGCTACGATAGACCGGAAGGTGCGGAAGAAAGAGGCGCCATGGACCCTGGCCGACTCTTCCAGCTCGCTTCCCAATTGCATGAGGCCGCCGTTCATCGCCCGGATCCCGATCGGCATTTCCTTGATGACCATCGCCATGATCATGATCCAGAGCGTGCCGTAGAGCGTGAAGGGGAGCCGGATCCCTCCGACATAGGCCCAGAACATTCCAAGTCCCCAGATGATGCCGGGCACGGCCCATGGAAACCAGGTGATGAGCTCGAGGGGTTTTCTGGCCTTGAAATTGGTTTTCACGATGACGTAGCTGGTCAGGGAATGGAGCACCATTCCGGCCGTGGCCGCGGCCGCGCCCATCAAGAGGGTATTTTTGAGGCTGAACCAAAAACTCTGGTCGCGGAAGAGGTATTCCCAGTGCTTGGAGGTGAAGGAGCCGTTCGCCAGGAAGACTCCGAAGATCCTCATGAAAGAGCCGACGATCAAGGTCGCGACCGGCAGCACGGTCCCCACCAGGATCCAGAGAACGCATACGCCGCAGGCCACGTAGCGCCATTTGCCCAGGGAGATCGGCCTCACGGAAAATCCCCGTCCCCCGATTGTGGTGAAGTTTTTGCCTTTGATGAGTTTGTTCTGGATGAGAATCAACAGAAACAGAGTCAAGAGAAAGCCGTGGGTCAAGGCCATGGCCTGGGGATAGGCCGGCGGCTCCTGATGGAGGAGCTCGAAGATTTTTGTGGCATAGACATGGATGCCCACCTGGTAGCCCAGGACCAACGGTGTTTCAAAGGCTTCGATGCCCCGGATGAAGCTCAAGAAGAGGATCCCCAGGATCGTCGGTGCCAGGAGCGGGATCACCACCTGGCGGAGCGAGGTCATGATGGATGCCCCCGACATCCGGGCGGCATCTTCGAGGCTCGCCTCCATCCTGCGGAAGGCCGGCGTGATCAGGAGCACCATGAAAGAAGTGGTCGTCAGCGTGCTGACCCAGATGATTCCCCAGTAAGAGTGAATGTTCAGCGGGGAATGGCCGGTCAGCACCGTTTTCTCCAGGGCCTGGTTGATGAAGCCGAACTTCGGCGCCAGGAGCAGCACCCAGGCCATGGTCATTGGCATGAAGGGCATGAAGAAGTAGAGCCAGAAGCCCACTTCCAGCCATTTTTTCCCGGGCGTGTCCGTGCGCGCGATCACCCAGGCGAAGAAGATCGCGAGGCTGATGGAGACGATTTTGGTCGTGATAGCCAGCCAGTAGGTATTCCACATCGCCTTCCAGAGGCCGCGTTGCGAGAACGCCAGCTTGTAGCCGTTCAGTGTGAAATGGCCCGGTTCTCCGGGCATCGAGCTCCAAAATCCCCCGTAAAGAATCATGGCCATCGGGTAGAGAACCAGACAACCCACGAATCCGAACAACAGCCACATCGGTAAGTGGGCCAGCCATTCGGAGCGAAAAATCGATACCCGCTCTTCAGTTGAACCCCATGTCCGGGTCACTTCCATACAATACTCCTAAAAATGAATGTATTGCCTCCGCGTAAGAACCGCTATTTCTTGAAAATATCCTCGGCGATCTTGGAGATCTCCTTGTTCTTTTCCACGGTGAAGTCCTCCGGATCCGGCATCAGAAAGGATTGCCCTTCCGTATAACGCTCGTCGGGAGGAATATAATCCTGAGGAATATCTTTTCTCACCGAGATGGCCAGGGTCTTTGGCGCATAGACGCTCTGTCCTTCCTTGGAATAAAGCCAGTCGAAGAAAAGCTTGGCCGCGTTGGGATGGGGAGCATTGGCGACCATTTCGATCCCCTGAACGGAGAGATGTCCGCCTTCTTTGGGATAGACGTACCTGACCGGGGCGCCTTCCTGGATGACCCTCCGGGCCCGTTCCGGCGAGGCAGCAATGGACATCGGGTACTGCCCGCGGATCACCGGGTCCGCAGAATCGTTGACGTTGACCACCAGCACGACCTGCTTGGACAGGGCCTTCATGTAGTCGAGCCCCAAGGTTCGATAGGTCGCCCGAAACCAGCCGCTTCCGGTCCCACCGCTCCAAGGCAGTTGGAGGACGATCTTGCCCGTCCACTTTGGGTCTAAGAGATCCTTGTAGCTTTTCGGCTCTTCACCGGGACGGACCATAGTGGTGTTGATGAAGAAACTGGGCCTGACCGGCATGTTGATGAAGAGCCAGTCCCGGGCTTTGGGCACCGCCGTGGCTGGATCCAAGCGCCAGATCCCTTTCTCGAGTGTCGAGGGCGCGAGAATCGGCACCACGTAACCTCTTGGCTGGAGCTCGGTGTAGTTGCCGGCGATCCCGGACATGGCCACGTCCGCCACGTACTGCTTGGTGGTCTGTTCGGCGATGATCCGCGGGGATAGATCGCGCGCGCTCATCGTGGTCCAATCGATGGCGATGCCGTATTTGTCCTTGAAAATCTTGCTGATATCATGCTGGGCCTCTTCGCTGATGTGTCCGGGAGCGGCGTAGACGGTCAGCCGGGCTTCCTTGCGAGCCGCTGTCTCGATTTCTTTCATGGGCCCCCAAGGAGCCGGCGCCGACGCTCCGTGGGCAAGGCCGGTCACGAGTAAAGGCGATATGAGAAGCATGATAAGCGGGTAAACCAGCCGTCGGCTCATGAAAGTTCCTCCTTAATTTTCTTTTGTCGGATTGCCGGGAAGGACGCTCCTCGCGGGAAGGATTTACCTTAGATACAAATAGTTTGTCAAGGGAATCGAGAAGATTTAGACGGGCCTGATCTGAAGCGCATCGGCGGCGGCGATAATGTCGCTACAGGATAATGGACAGGTCTTGCGCCCCAAGAATGGATTGATCCAGGAAAATTTCGCGCCGCGCCAGTTTCCAGCCTCCGTCGACCCGGCGCAAGGTGTCCCGGCGCTCGCCGGAGAAGAGATCGTAGTGCGCGGAGTCGCCGCGGGAGCGGTAAACCAGCAAGTTGGTTCGGGCCTCGACCTCGCCATTCCGTCCGCCGTTCGTCAATCTCAAGTTGGATATGAAATGGCGCGTGCGGGAAGGAGGATCTTCCGCCACCACGCCCGGCGTTCTCAGGCGCTTGACGCGCATCTCCAGCGATGCCCGGTTTTCCCTGAACCAAGCGCTGTCCGCCAGATGTCCGGTTCCTTGGTCTCTTCCCTGGGTGATCCTGACGGGGACATTGTAGTAGATGTCCTCGGTCAGAACGGCGAGCCACTCTTCGAATTGCCGGTTGTCGAGCAGCTCCGCCTCCCGCGTCAAGAAATCGGTGATCTCGCGATGAGTCTGCTCATCCGGGCCAGTTCCGCTCATGATCAGGCTCCTCCGACTAGAGATTGGAGCCAGGCCCGATAAAAAGATCTCAGGTTGGTCTCGAGGAAACGGGATTTATTGACAAAGACCTGCCCCGGCCCCGGAAAGGTCGGATCGTGCTCGGAGTTTTTGATACCCATCGAAATATTCTGGAACAGCTTTCCGCTGATCGGTCCTTTGGAGGTGCGCGTCGGGCCCGACCACACGATCATATCGTCTTGTTCAAAAACGCCGCTCGGACCGAAGCCGCGGAGATAAGCCTTATAGGCGGATTCCTTGAATTCCGTCGGGGTATCTCGCTCGATCAGGCACCAAGACCAGATCTCGGTCTGGTCTACCGAAACAGGATTCCACAGCCGGAGCGACAGATATCCGACAGAGGAAGTGCCGGGCTCCGGAGAAAAGGCGAGATCCATGAAGGCCAGGTTGGGCATGAGATTGCCGCCAAAACTCGGCGATCTTTCAAGGACCTCGACCTGCCCTGGATTGAGGTTGCGTTTGAGCGACGCCATGAGAGATTCGGGATAGCCGCGCACGTTCATGACGGAATAGCCGCGCTCGACCCCGCGCACCCAGACTCCATGGCCGTTCTCCAGAGAGATGTTGGCGGCCCAGGGAGGGCCTTCTGTTTTTGGCCAGGTTCCCAGGCCGAAGGCGCTTATATGAGTGAATGGAAAATGGGCCGTGTCGCCCACAAACTGGTCGGCCGGAAGCTTCCAATTGGAGGGAACGATCCAGCGATGGGGCGCGCCGATGACTTCCAGTCCCGCGTCGCTTCGCTTGGTGGAGATATCCAGGTACCATTTGGCGTCTCCCAGGTAGTCGGAGAGGGAAGGGGCGCCGGAATCGAACGTGGCGAAGACCAAACCGTTGTATTCGTCCACCTGCGACGCCCGGACCAGACCCCATTCGGTCTTGTCCAGCGGTTGCTGGTACGATTCCATGCCGGGCGCCGCTGCCAGCGTCCCCGTGTTGTCGTAGAGCCAGCCGTGATAGGGACACTGAAAGGAGTCGGCGTTGCCTCTCTCGGTGCGGCAGACGATGTTCCCACGATGGCGGCAGGTGTTGACCAGAACACGAATGCGATTGTCCTTGCCGCGAACCAGGAGGACGGATTCTCCCGCCATGTTGCGTAGCACGTAATCTCCCGGCTGCGGGATCTCCGACTCGTGTCCCACGAAGAGCCATCTCTTCATGAAGAGCCGCTCGATTTCCAATTCGAAAATGTCCGGATCGCTGAAGGCCTTGGTAAGCAGGAGTCCCTGGTCAAGGCTGCGAGCCATGGTTTCGAGAGTGGACTCCACGCTTTCCTTTCGGCTCAGCCTTTGCGTCATTTGCGGATCTCCCATTGGAGGCATAGCTTATCGGCCACGGATCGCCAATGTCAATAGGTACGGCTACCGGGTTAGATTCTTAAATGCTGCATAAGGATATTGACAGGGGACGCGCGCAGGCGCTATTTTCTGATTCAAAGAGGTAAGAGCGATGGCGATTCCAGTTCGCACCCGAGAAGATCTGCTGGAGAAGCCTTCCGATACGGAGAGTTGGCGGGCGGAGATCCCGGCCACGGGGCTCCGGGAATACTGGTACCCGGCGCTCCTCTCAAAAAAAGTCGGGAAAGGAAAACCCACTGGACT
>Ga0080064_1006199_pt1 | contig 13159 bp, 12 predicted proteins | sample Subgrocontami54m_FD_69260 | JGI IMG/M metagenome (GOLD analysis project Ga0080064, IMG submission 69260) | Subsurface groundwater microbial communities from S. Glens Falls, New York, USA - GMW46 contaminated, 5.4 m (SPADES assembly) (version 2) ...
ATAACGCTTGGATATTTCCAAGTGATCGCAGAACCGGTTTCAACTTGAGTCCAAGAAATTTTAGAATTCCGGCCCGCGCATTTTCCGCGCTTGGTCACAAAATTATAAATTCCACCTTTGCCTTCTTTGTCACCGGCATACCAATTCTGAACGGTGGAATATTTAATTTGTGCGCCGTCGAGTGCAACCAGTTCAACGACTGCCGCGTGAAGTTGGTTTTTGTCCCGAATGGGGGCCGTGCAACCTTCCAAGTAACTGACATAACTTCCTTCTTCAGCAATGATGAGCGTTCGTTCAAATTGTCCGGTATCAGCGGCGTTGATTCTAAAATAAGTGGACAATTCCATCGGACATCGGACACCTTTGGGAATAAACACAAAAGAACCATCCGTAAACACAGCGGAATTTAAAGCGGCAAAAAAGTTATCGGCATATGGAACAACGGTGCCCAAATATTGTTTTACGAGTTCAAGATGTTTGTGAACGGCTTCAGAAAAAGAACAAAAAATAACGCCTTGCTCCGCCAGTTTTTCTTTAAACGTTGTGGCAACAGAAATACTGTCAAAAACAGCATCCACGGCAACGCCGGCCAAGCGTTTTTGTTCTTCCAGCGGAATTCCCAATTTGGCATAGGTTTCAAGGAGCTGCTGATCCACTTCATCCAAACTTTTTGGACCGTCTTTTTTACTTTTCGGCGCTGAATAATAAATGATGTCTTGATAATTAATCGGCGGATACTGGACATTTTGCCAATTAGGCTCTTCCATTTGAAGCCAGCGCCGATAGGCATTCAGTCTCCACTCCAGCATAAATTCGGGTTCGTTCTTTTTCTTCGAAATAAAGCGGATGATGTCCTCGTTTAAACCGCGTGGAGCCTCATCAGCTTCGATGTCGGTCACGAAGCCATATTTATATTCTTTGTTAATTAATGTTTTTGGATCACTCATTTAATTACCTCACCGTCGCTAAACGTTCCGCCGGTTGATTTTGGTTCGCAATCGTTTCTAAAGTAATGGAATTAAAAAAATTATCTAAAACGTTTTTGGTTTTTTCCCAAATAGGTTTTAGGCCGCACAGCGAAAAATGGGTGCACACAATTTCTTCGCGAACACCGGCTGAGCAAAACAAATCAAAGGTATGACCTTCCAAGGCTTCGATGATTTGTCTGAGCGTAATCTCGGAAGGTTTTCGGGCCAACTCATAGCCGCCTTGGTTACCCTGATGGGAAACCACAATATTGGCCGAACGCAACTTCTGCAGAATCTTTTCAATATAAGTAGCTGAGAATCGTTCTTTTTTGACGATTTCCCTAATCGTCACCAAATCCGCTGAGGAATGACGGGCAAGGTAAACCAAACAAATCAGACCATATTCTGTTTTTGTGGTAAATCTCATAGGTTTCTCCTCCTAATCGTAAACGCTGAAACCCAATGAAAGTATACTAAACCAGACTCTTTCTGTCCAGTTTAAAGTCAGATTTATAAGACATTTAATAGCAATGACTTACAAGATTTTAGCCTGGGGAAATAAGGAGGAAATTTGCTGGAGTTGAACGCTAAAAGTCTGATCCGACAATACTGGAATCGCTCCTTGGGTGCCGAGATTGGATTGCAACTCGACCCAAGATTTACAGCCGCCATATTCAGCGAGAACAGGAACTAATTTTTCTGGCAACTGGTAAATTCGCACGGCTAAAACAAACAGTCCTTTTTGCTTGCCGAAATGAAATCGTTGCGTCATGGCCTTTTGGGACCAAATGTGAAAACGGTCCAGCCACGCAATATCTTGTTCGTCTGTGATTTGAAAAATAGATTTTGTTTCCGTGTAATACTTGATTGGGATCTGATTTGAATTTGGTTTTTCCGCAATCGCCTTCTGTAAATAAGATCGCGCTTCAGGTTTTAAGTCTTCGACCTTTTGATGTTCAAAGGTGGGGAATAAAAAAAACTCATTATGTTCGACTTGGAACTCACCGCCCTCTTCGCGAATTCCGCCTTTGCGCACGATTAAAATCTGCCGGCCTTCGGCAAGCACATTGACAACCGCCGCCCATTCTTTAAACGCAATTTGATTTTCTGATTTCATAGCTGAATTCGCTTAGAAAAGACTAGTAGGAAATGAAGCGACTTTTTTGGTGTCCTCAGATGGATTCCAAGCCATCGGAATCTCATATTTTTTCCAATCACGATTGGAAATGAAATAAACGCGGTTCTCCCGGCATCCAAATTCATAGATATCCTTGGTGAGCTTGACATCATTCAAACAATATTTTTTCAGCTCATCCATTCGGCCTTGGTCATACAAATTAACCGCATTCCAGCCTTCGCCGCTTTTGGTCACACCCAAAGTCGCCTGAGCAACACTGTGAAGACTGACGCGGTGGCCTCTGACTTTCTCAATCTCCTCCATGAGATCCAAGATCGGAAGGGTTTCGATCGAAAGAAAGAGGTAAGGTGCCAAAACGGGCATGTCAAACTTCCGAATGTTAAATCCAATCAATAAATCAGCGGTTCGCAAACGTTCTTCGAACAGCGAAATTTCAGATTCCAAGTAACATTTGTATTCATCGGTTAAATAATCATAAACGCCGACGACGGAAACTTTCAGCTTGTGGAGATTTTGGCGGCTGACTTCATCGAATGTTTTTTGAGTTTCTAAGTCGAGGACTAAATAATTTTGGGGCATGGATTATGTTTGGTTGCAAACAAGTGTCTCAAACCCTTCCTTCCTTTGCAAGAAAAAAATAGCACCGACTGCCAAAATAATTTGCTCCGCTACATCACGCGCCGAATGACAGAACAATTTGCTCCGCTTCTCCTGCGCTCGATGATTTTAGGCAGTTGGCCTAAACAAAAATCATCGTGCTCGGCCGCACAAACAAAAGCTTCCATCCGAAGGCTTTTGTTTGTGAAGGCGCTTCGCAAACAGTTCTGCCATTCATGCTCCATGAAGAGCAGAAAACATTTCCTTTGGCCGGAAGAAGCTCGAATGACTAGATTTTTCAATGGTAATGGAAAAATCAGGCATTCGCGCAGTGGAGGCCGCACAGTCCGGCATTCATGCATTTCGCGGCCGGAACGGTTCTGAAGGCCAATGGAAATGTTTTCAAGCATATGGAGAGTGAAGGAAATTTTGATTGCGGTTGCGGCGGGGATTTTACTATAATGTGACCTTCATTAAGGAGCGTTTCAATGGCAAAGACAAAAGATTGGGCATTAATTCTAGGAGCTTCCAGTGGTTTCGGTGAAGCCTGTTCACTGGAACTAGCAAGATCAGGCGTTAATATTTTCGGCGTTCATTTAGACCGTAAAAATACCCTTCCGAATGTGGAACGAATTATCGGTGAAATTAAAAAATCCGGCTGTGAAGCTGAATTCTTTAATATCAATGCCGCTGATGAAGTGAAAATGGACGAGGTCGTTGCCATTATCGAAAAAAAATTCCAAGACAATCCCGGTTCTCGGTTACGAGTTGTCCTCCACTCGCTTGCCTTTGGAACCTTAAAACCCTTTATTGCCGAAAATGCGGCGGACGCCTTAAGTAAAGCACAAATGGATATGACCATCGATGTCATGGCCAATAGTTTGGTTTATTGGGTTCAGCGTTTGGCTCGCAAAAAATTAATCGGTGAAGGAAGCCGGATTTACGCTATGACGAGCGCAGGAAGTTCGCGTGTTTGGAAAACCTACGGCGCCGTTTCCGCAGCCAAAGCAGCTCTTGAATCCCACATCCGCCAATTGGCTCTTGAACTTGCGCCGATGAAAGTCACTGCCAACGCCATTTTAGCCGGCGTAACAGATACTCCTGCGCTTCGGAAAATTCCCGGAAATGAATACATGATTGCTGCCGCGGCGAAAAAAAATCCGGGCGGGCGGTGTACGACTCCTCAGGATATTGCAAAAGCCATGGTTGCACTCTCAGACGGGCACACGGCCTGGATGACAGGAAATACGATTCGAATTGACGGCGGGGAAAACATTGTTGAATAAGTTTAAATTCGGTCTAGAATTTCTTTCAATGAATTAATTCGCAGTTCCTTCGGCACTGAATTTCTCCGCCATAAGAAGCGGCGGATCCGCCGTTCTGCTGGGCGGACATTTCCGCTTCGGTCAATGAGCAGCGGATGAATTCCCACCGCTTCCGCTCCGATAAAATCTTCTTCATAGGTATCGCCCACGTGGAGCGCTTCTTCCGGTCTCACCTTGGCCAAAGCCAAAGCCTCGCGGAAAATCTTCGCTTCCGGCTTCGTGGCTCCGCACAAACTGGAACTGACGAAGAAATTAAAATCTGATTCAAGGCCCAAATTTGCCAACAGTTTGGCGAGTCTTAAATCCCAATTGGAAACCACGCCCAGAATGATTTTGCGTTCTTTTAATTCATCCAAGACTTCTCTGACTTCAGGAAAAATCTCCCACAATTCTTTTTCCTCAAAAGATTTGTGAAGAGCTTGAAAAAATCGGTCGAATTCAGGAACACCGCCGTGAGACTCAAACACTTCTTTAACCAGCGAATACCACCACATTTTTTCCTTCTTTTCACTCGTTTCAGCGCCCAGCGAAGCAAGTCCGCCTCTTTTTTTCCAAGCCAAATAAAAAGTCGACTCTAGGAGCGCTGCGTCACAAGTTGCTCCGTAAGGCATCGCGGCCCTGGCATAGATTTGTCCGACGGATGGGTACGGCCGAAATAAAGTTCCGCCGGCGTCGAAAAATACAGCTTTAATTTTTTTGTGTTTCATCTGGATTCTTCTGATTGCTTTTAATTTTAACAAGTGCTCCGGCAATTTCCTGATGCGTGAAGTAAGTTTTCTCCTGCGGAATGTGAATCACGTAAATGGCTTTTAAAAATGTTCCGTAATCCAAATAATCCAAACTGACCAAATCTCCGGGTTTCAGATCGCTTAATTTTTTGAAATCTTTGAAGCCGGCTTCTGGGGATACTTGAAATTCAAGCTGGGAATGTTCTAACGTGGCGGGATGTTCAAAATCAACGCGTAAGATTCGGCTATTGGCGTCGACGCTGGCGACCGTTCCGTCAATTCGTTCGGGAATTTCTTCGGCGGTGAGGGGAGAAACGGAAAGAATAAACATTAACGTCATTGCGAGAAGGCCGAAGGCCGACGAAGCAATCTCAGATCTGGATTGCTTCGGCATTACTTTGATCCCTGCCTCGCAATGACAATTGCGCATCAAGAGTGCGCGATCAAGCGCTTCCATTCTGGATTCTTCATGACAAAACGTGCCACGTAAGGACATGACGGAATTACTTTTAGTTTATTCTGATCGGCATACTGGAAACCTGCCACCACAATTTGTTCGGCCAAACTTTTTCCGCGAAGTTCCGGGGGAACAAACGTATGATGAAAATTCAGCTTTTCGCCTTGCCGTTCATAATGAAGCAGCGCCTTTCCTTCCGGCGTCTCAATATAAAATTCCTGGGTCGCAGAATCATGCTTCACATCATTCATCCCCCACCACTTTCTAAATTATCCTCCACAAAGTAATGGAGGATCATTTGATTTCATCTCGTTTAAATAAGGGAATTAACGGATAAGAATGAAGCATTTCTTTGCCGCCTTCTTCGCGATCCAGTAAGCAGACCACACATTTCACTTTTGCGCCGGTTGCTTCGATTACCGAAATGGCGTTTTTGACTGAACTGCCGGTTGTGATCACATCCTCAACAACTAAGACGTTCATTCCGCTTTTCAGTTCCATGCCTTCAATTTGCTTTTGAAGCCCATATTGCTTGACTTCTTTACGGACCAAAAAAGCGGGAAGTTCTTTCTTGCGCTCCAGGAGAGCAAAGATAGAAACTGCGGTTGCGATTGGATCAGCGCCGATAGATGGCCCACCAATGGCATGGAAAGCATTGACATCGACAAGCTCTAAAATTGCCCGGGCTAATAAACTGATTCCCTTGGGATGAAGGGTCACTTTCCTGCCGTCAAAATAAGTTTGGCTCATTTTGCCGGAAGCCAACTTAATCGGCGCTTTGAGCTTGACGCAGGCGTGTTTAACCACCAGCGGAAGTAATTCTTTTTTTAGATCATCTAATTTTGACATTGGAATAAAGTAAGGTAAATGGATTATAATTGGCCAAACCATGAAGGTCAACCCGCGTCAATTTCAGAAGAAACTCCTGGCTTGGTACCACGTCCACAAACGGCCGCTGCCATGGCGCTTAGATGGAAATCCGTACCGCATTTTTGTCGTCGAAGTCATGCTTCAGCAGACTCAAATCAAAACCGTTCTTCCCTATTACGATCGTTGGCTCAAAACTTTTCCAGATGTACACTCGCTCGCTCGAGCACCGCTTGACAAAGTGTTGAAATTATGGGAAGGCCTCGGCTATTACAGCCGCGCGCGGAATCTTCACAAAGCGGCAAAAATGATTGTCGAAAAATTTGACGGAGTTATCCCCAGCGATCTGGAATCGTTAAGATCACTTCCCGGAATTGGGCGATACACGGCCGGAGCAATTGCCAGCATTGCTTATCAAAAGCGTGTTCCTTTGGTGGACGGCAACGTGTTCCGCGTTTTTTCGCGCGTGTTCAATTGTAAAGATGACATTGGAAAACCGGAAACGCAAAAGAAATTTTACGAGCTGGCGACTGATCTGGTTTCTGAAGAAGAGCCCGGAAATTTTAATCAAGCGCTCATGGAATTGGGATCCCTCGTTTGCATTCCAGACGTGCCTCAATGTCCGAGTTGCCCGGTAAAATCTCTGTGCATTTCCTTTAAAGAAGGAAATCCCTCCGAACTGCCCGTTCGCGCCAATGGCCTGAAAGTTAAAAAAATAGAAATGGTGGTTGGTTTGCTCACACAGGAAAACAAAATTTTAGTCCGCCGCCGGCCGGCCTCTGGAATCTGGGGAGGATTATGGGAATTACCGGGAACCGTGCGCAAAAAAGGTGAAAGTTTGGAAGTAGCGCTTCAAAATGAATTCCAAAATGAAATCGGAGTTGCGCTCAACATTCAAAAAAAAGTAAAACCGATTGAGCACCGATTCACCCACCGACTTGCTAAAATTCATCCGTTTGAGTGCAAACTTGAAAACGATCAGAAGTTCAAAATTAGGAATCGTAATGTCAAATGGGCCGATCGGAATGCGCTAGCAAAATTGTCTTTTCCCGTCCCTCATCAGAAAATCCTACAAGAACTTGTCATGACGTGCAAACCGTATTTGACACTTTAGCCAGCACACAGGTATGATTCACTAGACATGGACGCGCAAGGATTAATTCATCAACAATGTCTTCACACCTACGCCACCGGCGGCTGGTTTGATCATCCCAATCGAGGCGTCATTGAAGTCAGCGGCGCTGACCGAATTCAATTCCTTCATAATATTCTGACCAACGACATCAAAAAATTGGTTCCTAGAACCGGCGCTCAAGCTTGTTTGTTAACGGCCCAAGCTAAAATTATTGCGGCTGTGAATGTTCTATGTTTTGAAGATTTTATTTGGCTGGCATTTGATTATGTTTTAAGAAAACCGCTCATTGAAGCGCTTGAGAAATTCATCATCATGGAACAGGTTGTTCTAAAAGATCGATCGGATGAATTAAAGCTCTTCTCGGTTCACGGCCCAAAGGCAAAAGATCTGATGAGGACATTTGCTCAAAACTTACCTCAGGAAATGCTGAGTCATGTTTCTGCAATTGTCCGACCGGTCGGACAATTGAACATCATTCGAATTAATTTGGTTGGTGACAAAGGATACGCAATGTTAGTGCCTAAGAGCGAAACTGAAAACGTAAGGAAGTTAATTGAGGAACGAGCTTCTTCTTTGGGCATCATCAAACTAGAACCGGCGGCCGTTGAGATCATGCGAATCGCAGCCGCAATTCCAAAGTATGGTGTCGATTATGATGAATCTAGTATTCCGCTAGAATGCAGATTGGACCATACGATTAGTTTTACGAAAGGCTGTTTTCCGGGCCAGGAAATTATTGCGCGGCTTGACTCTCGCGGCGGAGTCGCTAAAAAATTGTGCGGCTTGGTGATTAAAGGTGAAATGCCTCCGAAAAAAAATGACCGGGTTTTAGATAACGGATTGGAAGTAGGCCAAATTACGAGCGCAGCGTTTTTACCAAACCTGAAGAAAACAGTTGCGTTAGGGTATCTGAAGAAAGAAAGTTGGGTGGTTGGACATCCACTAACGGTACAAATCGGAAAAGATCAAATTCCTGCGAGGGTCGAAGAACTTCCGTTTTACTCCAAATAATCACGCTGAAATTTCCAACTGGCGCTGAGCTCCATACACTCCAACCCAGAAAGCTGCTGTTTCAGCCATTCCCCACTGATTTCTTCCTAGATCTTTCATTTCGAGTCCGGCTTCGGCAAGTTGTTTTCTCAAAATCTCATGTTCGACGCCGGTGATTTTTGCAAGAATTTTGACGGCATTAAAATTAACCGCTATCTCAGCGGCATCATTCGTGAGCTCTGCCCGTTCGAAGTTCACTAATTGAATTATTTCAGGATGAATTAGAGAGATATTATTTCTTTCCTGTTCGTCATCAGCATCAACGATAACGCCTAATCTTTTCATGACTTCATCCTTAGGCAATCCAAACTTTAAGAAGTGATTCGCAATTGAACCACTAGTGACAGCGTCGTACATTTGTTTTCTAGTTTTATCTACAGAATCTCCTCGTTCTACCACGATAATTGATGCCAGATATTCTTGCGGAATACCCAATGCTTCAACCATATCTTTAGTTCCTTTTTTTACATACAGAACTGCCACCGTCTTCCCTACTGGGTTTTGTCTGAAGGATTGAATCAAACCGCTTATTTGAGCTTCGGCAACTTCTCTTTTGTTAGATACGGAAAACGCTAAAAAGACTTGTTCTTGTGTGGTGCGCGATGTACTTAAATAAGCGAGTGTACTTGAAACTTTGTTTCCAAAACCCGCGTTTGATATTTTCTTAGCAGATAAAACTTTTTCTTCCGAAGCTTTTTCTCTAATACGGGCTAATTCTTCAAGGGCCGGAATTCCATCTTGGATACGCGCATCTATTAATCTGAGTTCTGCTCTTGTGCTCGAAGCAAGCAAATTAAAGTAAGGACGCGCTCTTCCGTCAACTGAAGTGAACGGTCCAGGAATAAATAAACCGAACAAAATGGAATTTTTAAATAAACCATCAAGAGTTAAAACTCTTGATGGTTGACCCAACGAAACAACCGATGTGATATCTGGTAGATTTTCTCGTACCATGGGAGAAGGTGGTTGATGTTTGACAATACCAACTTTTTCAAGATCTCGTTCAGATATGGGAATATTGCCAACCATTCTTTCTGAAAAAATACTATTTTCATCAATTTCTCCAGCTATTTGAATGCCTTCCGGCTTACCATTAACGGTAAAGAATTGAGCTTCTGCTGTTTGGGTACTCGTAAAACCCCTCGTCACGTTTTTGACCTGATAATTAACGCCGGCGGGAATTCTAATAGTATCAAGTTTTGCTTGTGTTCTTGTTAAATCGAAATCCGGTGTGAGTTGAGTGATGGAGACGCCTGGTGCAAATACTTGCAGCGCAAGTTTTGCTTTCATATCGGGATTCGCATAACTGGGAACTTCGGCGGCAAAGGTACCTGCGAAGACACTGCCTGCGACGGCATCTTCTTCAAGCATCACTTTCAAATAGTTTTGATTTCCCTCTTTGACATCAACTTTGGGATTAATGATGACGTAAGAAATTTTTTCTTTTCTAAAATAATCGATCAAACCATCTTTATGAAATCCGCCGGTAACGATAATCGTTTTGTCCAAAGACAATGATTTCGTCTTGCTTAAAATTTTATCAATGAAGACTTCATCCCGTTTCAAAACGAGTTGATAAAAATATTCTACATCAGCCATGTAAGAATCCAACGCCGGAAGATCACCAACGGGCTTTGAGGCCACAGTCATCTTTTTAGCCAGTTCGTCAAGGTCCGAAAAAATCCGGGACGGCGTAACCGTTTGGCGGCCTTTCAAATAAAGCGCTATTTTTTCACGGCTCATTTCGAGGCGGAAAAATTGTTCGAGGAGCCCAACTCGGTCAATGATGGAAAGAAACATTTTTTCATCTTCAGCTGTAAATAGTTTTTCTTGAAGCATGTCTTCGAATTGTTTGATCTCGGCGAATAAAACGCGGTGATCAATTTCATCTTGATGAATCAGAAATTCGGCGAAGATTCGAAAAGCCGGATAAGCGACAAAATCAATTTTGGCTTCGTCGGCTAGTTGTGTAAGTTCTAAAAAATAAGTACGAGGATTAACGCCTTTGGCGCTTTCATCCAAATGAGACAGAAGTTCTTCGACTTTTTCTGAACCTGGCATTTTTTTTCGGAATTCGGCCTTAATCGCTTCTGTTTCTTTTTTAAGACCGGCTTTGTTGAGTTTTTCTTCCAAACTCCGAAGACGCATCAACCGAGTTAAGTTTGGATAATCCACCATCGTGGGTAATTCATTTAAGGAAACGAGTTTGTGCTTTTCGGATAATTGGTTCATATAAACCAGATAATCCAGGAAATCGATTTTGTCGGTTGAGAATTCTTCTGTTTTTCGCGTGAAATCGAGGAGTTCGGGATTGAGCAATTTGGGGCCGACATTTAAGATCAAACGATGGACTTCATCGAAATAGGGTTTCAGCTCAACTTGATGTTTGTAAATCGATTTGAACATTTTCAAATTTTCTGCATACAAGCTGAAATCTTCGACGCCGTAGAGTTCAACCGGTTTGTTGGTTTCAACCGCAAATGCATCAGCACCGGTAATTCGGCCTTCTCTCATGAGAAAGTCCACTAATTTCAAATTTGCTTCTTTTAAATAAGACGGCTGTAAAATAGCCGGATCAAGTTTGGAAACGGCGCCTTCCAATTGAATGAGTGAAAACTGATACTGTTCGACTAAATAATTAAGAATGCCTTTGATATTAACTTGGGCTTCGTAATTGGCATGAACGTTTTGAATGTGAACGACAAGCGGTGAGTTTGCATCTCCTTGAAACACTTCTTCAACCTGACCAAATTGTTCAGGAATGCTGATGTTGTAAGGATTAAGAACAGAACCTAATGAAGAAGCATTCGGATCGATTGGAACGCGACCTGCCGAGGCATTTAGATTACTTATAGGACTTGAATCAGAAACAGTGGAAGTCTGCTGGGCAAAAGCAAAATTGTTGCCTATGAAAAGAAAGCAAACAACAACGGCTAAGATTCTATTTTTTAGCTGATTCATCATATAAATAGTTTTATAAGATCTAAAAAAAGATCCTAAAAAAATTCCAGTAAAGTTTAACATATAGGGGTAGTAGAGACAAGGAGGGGCTTAATTTAATCTAAGTCGTTATATAATAATGACTTAATCATTCTGATACGACGAGACTCTATTCTTGCCGGTTTTCTTAGCATGGTAGAGCGCCCTATCAGCGGCTCGGATAAGAGACCGACTTGCGGGTAACTGGTCGGCTACTGAGGAAGCCACGCCTACGCTGACAGTGAAGTGAGCGACTTGATTCACATAGCTGAATTTTCGGGCTGCAATCTCGTTACAAATCCGGTCTCCAATTTGCGTTGCCTCATCCTTGCTCGTCTTTGGAAGGACAATGCAAAATTCTTCTCCGCCATAACGAACGGCAATGTCTCCTTCCCGGAGTTGCTCCTTAATGGCAAAACTCACATTTTTGAGCACATCATCTCCAAATGGATGACCGTAGGTATCATTAATGGCTTTAAAATTATCAATATCCACCATCAGTATCGATATCCCCATATCTCCACTTTGTTCTAAGGCGCCGCTGATGCTGGGTTCCAGAAAGCGCCTGTTATACAATCCGGTTAATGGATCAAGAGACACTTTGGTTCTGAGTTGAATATTTTCAAGCAGCGTAAAAAAATATCGATAAAAGGAAACCGCGACGAAGCCAAGCCAGCCGAATAATAATGGCGTGAAATAATCAAACAAAAAATTGTTCAGGAATAGAATAAAACTGAAAATCAAAAATATCAAGGAACCGCTCGCAAAAATCAAAAAGGCGGGCAAAACACTTAACTGAAAACTTAAATAAATTCCAAAAAATGAAAATAGAAACAGAAAAAAGGTAGGCATGAGCGGTGACAAGGGTTTTATGAAATCTTCTGACAGAATATTGGCCAATAAGTTCATATTAATAACAACGCCTGGCAAAAGTCCTAGAGGGGTATGATAAAAATCATGGAGAATTTTGGACGTGGTGCCAATCAGCACGATTTTCCCTTCAAATTGGGAACGTAAATCTGCTAGGGTTTGACTCTTTAGTTTCCAAAACTGAACGAGCTTAACTTCTTTAAAATCAAACCGGTAATTAATCCGAATTTTTTTAGGTTCCTGAAAATTAAGTTCGCTTTCACCCTTTGCGAGTCGCGCAATTTCGAGTTCCCAAGGTAGACCCACCGTTTTACCTTCGGCATCTTGATAAACCATGTTGGCGCGCCGGACAGTCAGATCTTGGTCTTGAATTTTGTTGATAATTCCAGTTGCTGCCGCATGAGCAAGGAATTCGTGATGAGGCACAATATAATTTCCATTGGTATCCACAAATGAAGCCAAGACCACCGGCGGCGAATGTTCAATAGCACTGGCAAACAAGAAATCATCGACGGGATCGCTTTTCCCTGAAAAAACAAAATCAAAAGCCAACACGCGCGGATTTGCTTTTGATACGTTCTCAATTAATTCGGCAAATACTTTTCGCTGAAACGGCCATTTTTGATTCAGCTTTTCGATCGACTCATCATCAATAATGATCAAGGCAATTTGGTCTAAGACCGGGGGAGTTTTGAGAATGGAGTTTCGAATTTTAAAAAGCAGGTCTTGTGCTTTTAGATTTGGGGTTTCGAGAATACCAACCGGTTTTAAAAGCGCCAAATAAAAAACGCTCAGACATGCACTGATGAGAACAGGCCGAAGCAAAGTTTTGGACTGAATTTTATTCATTAACGAGATGGGTTTTTGCAGGCTTCTTTGATCCGGTCTTCGATCACAGAAACAAGGCGCAAATCAAAACCAATGTAATTGGAGAGTGAAATGGATATTTTGGGGTAAGCGGCTTTGGCTTCACCAATAATGCGTGGAATATCATGTACAACATGTTTTCCGGTTTGAACAAAGTAAGGAACGACGACAACTTCTT
>Ga0080064_1006201_pt1 | contig 13156 bp, 11 predicted proteins | sample Subgrocontami54m_FD_69260 | JGI IMG/M metagenome (GOLD analysis project Ga0080064, IMG submission 69260) | Subsurface groundwater microbial communities from S. Glens Falls, New York, USA - GMW46 contaminated, 5.4 m (SPADES assembly) (version 2) ...
GTTTGCCATTTATTTTTATGATTTGATTTTCTTTTCGTTAATTTCCTAAGTTGTTGTTCAATCACTTTTGTATAATAACATATCTCAGGATTTAATAAATTTCAAAATGCCTCATTTACCAAAAGATCACATTCGAGCAATTGCTTATTTAACAACACCAAAATATAATAACCCCGAGTGGCAAGAATATGCAAACAACAGATTACTTGATGGAGACCTAGCAGCGGCTTACATAGCCAATGAGTCTGATATGGATAATTTTACAAATCTAAGACAACTACAGTTCGTACGAGATGTAAATTTTAGAAGCACAAAAATGGACTATGAAAAGGAAGATGAAATTTCTGATAAGGTGCACCTTTATGGAGTACAAACACAGCAGAAGGTTATTGAAACAGGTATTTGGTTGTTCCCAAATGGGAAATTCGCTGCTTCTCCTGATGGGATTATAGTAGATAAGGATAACTCGGAAAATTATTTGGGTTTGGTTAAAATTGTCATTCCTCAAGATGTTAGGAAGGTTTCGGTAAAAGGCGATGAATGGCATAAGTATTTACCATTTCTAGACGAAAGAAATAAATTAAAAAGAAAGTCTTTGCTTTATCAACAAATACAAGCACAACTGTTTGCTACCAATTTGGATTGGTGTGTATTAAATATATGGTGCGAGTCTTCATCCTTTGAACAAATTATTGAAGTAAAGTCTGATTGGAATAGAACTGATCTAAGATCTATCAAAATGGTATATGGGTGTTACATGAAGAGAAGTGAGGATATTCATAATCGCTATTTCACTTATTATGAAATCAATAGCGCTTACATCAACTTGACTTCTGAATTATCACCTGTAACCAAAGATGCACGAGCTGTCCGCCGTAATTTCATTTATTCGTTAGCAGTGCATTTAAGCAGATGGATATTCAAATTCAATTTCACAAAGGATGAGGAATCACATTCCCTGCTTATTCCAATCGAAGAATATATGAGGGAGAAAAGAAAAATTTGGGAACAAAATGTGGAAGGTGTTTTTGAGAAAGCAAAATCTATGACATGCTTAGAATGTCTTGTGAAGTTTATAATTTATCTTTGGGATAGACATCATCCAAAGAATATCAAACACCCAGCTCAACTGACAATGATTATCAAACGCAAGTGGGAGATTCCTGAAGATTTCTGGGATGAAGCTAAGAAGAAACTGCGTTCCTTCACTACTGATAATTGGATTGATGAGGCTCCTTGCATGTGCATAAAAATCTAAATTACGTCACATAACATTCATGTTGCATTCTTTCTTTTTTTCGCTATATATAAACAGTAATTTCTTGCATTTCTGCATTGTCCAGTGCTGACCTCTTACGTAAGCTGTTGTATTTTTTCAACAATTGCAAATACATTCATTCTCATTCTCATTTGCTAATGCAACTTCATTCCTTTCTGATACATGTCTTGATGGATGTTTCTGCATTTTGTGTAATTTCGGTCACGTGAGATTTTCTTCATCGTCATTGTTTCAGCACTATATAAACCCGACATTCATGCATCTCACATTTTCCCCGTTTATTAATAAAATATTAAAACTGGCTAATCAAGATCTTGAAATGGGTACTCTTAAGGAGGACAAGTTTACAGAAACGACGGAAGCATTAATTGAATCTGTGAAAGCAGTACCAACACTTAAGAGAATTAAGCATTTTCAAAAGAATTTGAAAGAGTGGCTAGAATGGATAAGACTCATCGTTCTCAGCCTTGTTGGCTTAGTGATCATAGTTGTATTAGTGTACAACATGTTCGCAAGCTCTGAAAAAGATGTACCGGATGCAGTAATTGAAAAACTATATAAGATCATTCAATCCCAGCCAATCATATCAATAAACGGAGAAACAGAATGGCGAACGATGACAAATTTGACAAACAATTAAAGAAGATTTACTATGACACCAAGGATTCTGGATCGTTTGGTGGCGTACAACGATTATTGAAACGAGCAAGGGAAAAGGGTATTGAGGGTGTCAGTCAAGAAAAAGTTGCCAAATTTTTGGCAGATCAACAAAGTTACTCATTACACAAACCTGCACGCAGAAACTTCAAACGAAATAAGACAATAGTGGGTGGCATAGATAGACAATGGCAAGCAGATCTTGCGGACATGCAAGGACTAACAAAAGAGAATGATGGGTACAACTACATTTTGACCGTCATTGATATTTTCAGTAAATATGGATGGGCAATTCCAATTAAGGACAAGGGAACAAAGTCAATGGTAGAAGCATTCAAACAATTATTCAAGTTATCCAAACATCGACAACCAGAAAAATTACAAACAGATGCAGGAAAAGAATTTCTAAATAAGGAAATACAAGCATACTTCAAAACTAAAGGAATTCAACATTTTGTGTCAAATTCAGACAAGAAGGCTGCCGTTGTTGAGCGGTTCAATAGAACATTGAAAACCAGAATTTGGACTTATTTTAGCGCACATCAAACAAACAGATACATCGATAAGCTTGCTGACTTTGTCAAGTCGTACAATGAGTCATTTCATCGAACAATTGGAATGAGACCTGTTGATGTAAAGCCCAAAGATGAAAACAAGTTATTTCTGAAAATGTTTCCCGAAACAGTCAATGGAACATCAAATGAAAAAAATCTAAATCCAGGACAAATGGTCCGAGTAAGTAAAGTTAAGGGACAATTTGAGAAGGGATACTTGCCAAACTGGAGTCGAGAACATTTTCTTGTTGAAAAAACCAATTCTGGTCCCAAGTCAGTATACAAACTTAAAGACAAGGGAGATGAAGAAGTGAAAGGAACCTGGTATCCCGAAGAAGTGCAACCAATTGCGAAAAACCAATACATGATTGAGCAAATTTTAAAACATAGAAAGCGAGGGAGAAAATCAGAAGTTTTAGTAAAATGGATGGGTTGGCCTGCCAAATTTAATTCTTGGATCCCAGAATCCGATCTCGAGAAAATCAATCCAACCAGCAGTATATAAGCAGGAAAACCAACTAATTCCTGCAAAGAATCTTTTCCAAAAATTCAAACAAATAACAAAGATGGAAGAAGAATTTCAGTTGACTCTCCCAAGTAATTCAAGCAAGGAATACTTTCCAAACAACAAACCCGGACATTATCACACAATGATGCGGTCGCCGATCAACCTTGACGGAGAATGGGAAGTTGCGCTTGTTGACATTCAATATCCACATACCTGGATCAATTTATCAACAGACGAATATGTTGGGTTGATAATCGGAACTTCGGAGAAATCACAATTGGGAGAAATGGAACAATGTTTCAACGATCGCATGCGGTATTACGACGAGTATGACAAAGCCTTGCTTAAAATAATGCAAGAAACTGCGGTTGTTAAACATTTCGCTGGCGCGAAAGCAGCAATTGTAAGAATTCCAGCTGGATATTATGATACTCCTGGTGAAATTTGCAAAGTTCTAAATGCGGAAATTGAAGCAAATTTTCATATGGTAAACATGCCTCGATCAACGGCATTAAAGGATCTTAAAATTGAATTTCTTTATGACCCTTTATCCAAGGTCATTACAATTGAACGCAGATCCATCGGAACATTCTACATTATCAGCACATCTCCAAGAATCCCGACGATCTTGGGACTGAAAGAAGAAGGAAGCCTGAAAAATTATTACATGCCAAAGGTCAATAACAGGACTAAAGCATTCCTCGAAAAAGTTTCCTCTCTCTACATTTATTGCAATCTAATAAAATACCAACTTGTCGGCAACACCGAAGTTCCACTACTTGGTGTTTGTCCAATCACCGGTCGAGATGGCGAACAAGTTTACTGGGGGTTCAATCCACCTTATTATATTGCGTTGAACACCAAAGTCATTGATTGCGTGGAAATCAAATTGACCGACGAACACGGCGTGTTGGTTCCATTTGATCCATCTGGCAAAGTTGTTTGTCGCCTACACTTTCGGCGCAAACGTGCAGGTTGGTAACTGCGCGGAATGTTGATCGCGCAGCAACTGCTGGTGGGATCTGTCCCGCAGTATATAAAGCAGTGAAAAACTCAATTTCAACAAAATTTTACAAAAGAAAATGGCTCTTGATCCAATTGGTGAAGCATATTTCGAAGTTATCAAAGCGCAAACTGGTGGCGACTTTCCAGTTTTTCAAGGAGACCGATATGTGCAATACGGACAAGGATTTGGGGATGTGCTCAGAGGCATATTTCGTCACGTCATTCCAGTTGCCGTGCGTGGCGCACTCACCTTTTTGACGGAAATGGGGAAAAAGAAAGAAACTGGTGTCACATGGAAAGATGCAGCCAAATCTGCACTTACACCAACTGCTCTCAATGCACTTTCAGAAACAAAAGATCAAATTGAAAAGGCGCACCAGGCTGGCAGTGGCAGACGTCGCAAACGTTCGAAACGGGTATATAAAGGGCACAGCAAGAAGCAAAATTTAATAATTGCAGAAAAGGATCCACTTAATTTCAAATACAACTTCTAAACAAAATGGCAGGCGAAGATCAGAGGTCGATTTTGGCAGCACTTTCAGAACTTAATTTATTTCAGAAACGTGCGTTACAAACAGCAATTGTGGCAGAATATGATCGGGACTTCAATACAATTGCAACTCTCCAACAGGATGCTCCAATCGAATTTAATATCCAAGGGTCCAATAATCAGTTCCTAGATTTAAACAGCAGTTTCCTTGAGTTGCAAACCAAAATTACAAAGGAAAATGGGATGGCTCTTGTGGATGACGACAAAGTTGCACCAATCAATTTAACTGGTCCATCGCTTATTCAACTTGCCGAAATGGAAATTGGCGGAAAAACAATCACGGATCCAAACACCCGTTATCCCTTGCGCGCGTGGATTGAGACAGTTACCAACTTTGACAAAACTGTTTTGGATACAAGAATGCTTGCCGAAGGGTGGATCAAGGACACGGCAGGAAAACAAAAGGAAACAGATCCATCTGAGGCAGGAACAAACAAAGGTTTAGTTGATCGCGGAAAGTGGTTTGGAGGAAGCAAAGTACGAACGTTTATTGGTCGTCCACATCTTGATTTGTTTAATCAAGACACCCTTATTCCTCCTAATGTCAATGTCCGTTTGCGATTCATTCCAAACAAGAGCCCGTGGTTGCTCAAGACCAAGGCTCCCGAAGGCCAGGCTGCACAAATGAATTACAAAATGGATATTGTGGGTGCAAAGATGTACATCCACACCAAGGAAATCAACCCAAGTCTGATGCTCGCACAAACAAAAATGCTAAATGAAACGAATTATAGAATTCATTACAAGAAGGTAACAACAAAAACTCTGTCGATTCAGCAAGGAGTTACAACATTTGAAGTTGACAATGTTTATTTGGGTCAGTTGCCAGACAAGATAATTATGGGTTTGGTGGCAGATGAGGACTTGGCTGGTGGTTATCAGAAAAATCCATTCAATTTCCAGCATTTCAATCTGAATTATCTGGCACTCAAGGCAAATGGCGAACTTGTCCCCCGTATTCCTTACCAACCCAACTTTGACAAGAAAGACTATATAAGGGACTACTTACAAGTGCTGGCAGCTCTCGGTTATGAAAATTCGCGCAATATGATTGATCTAACACCTGACGAATGGGCCAACGGTAACAACATCTACGCATTCAAAGTGACTCCCGGACCTACTGGCATACTGAAATCGATCCCACGCCAGGGATCCATAAGACTTGACCTCAAGTTTGCGTCGGCGACAAGCAAGAATATCAACGTGATCCTGTTCGCTGAGCAGTGTGCGGAAATCCAAATTGACCGCTACAACAACGTCTTGGTGATGCCCTAATGGACACCAATGAAATAAATTTAATTTTATCTAAGGCACTCAAGCATTCACCCACTCATTTTCTTGGTGTTTTCCCTTCTGATCACACACCTTGCATCTCTGAAATTTCAAATCAAGCACCATGTGCTTACATTCTTAACACTGATCCATGCACTGAACCAGGCACTCATTGGGTGGCATTCTATCACCCATCACGTAGTATCTTAGAATTCTTTGATTCATTTGGTAGATCACCTAGCTTCTATGGTTTCTATGTACCTTCTACATTTGCTCTTCAATTTAACACTCGGACTTTTCAATCTCAAAATTCTCTGTTGTGTGGTCACTACTGTATCATGTATATTCATAATCGCTCATTGGGTAAATCTCTTCAGTGTATCCTTCATCGACTAGACTCCCTCACTCCTCTCAAGTCCGATCAACTTGTCTTATCATATGTAAATACTCTTTCTGAACGAATGAAAAAACAATAAAAACTCGCGCGCCATTTTTTTATTGATAAGAACATACATGGAAGTAAAGAAATGAGAAAGAAATTAATGATAGAGACGAAGAATGCGTGGCTTCTTTCCTGGTGGAGGATGTTTTCTTTTACCAGTGCCATCTTGTGACACAGAATGAGCCTTAAGTTTCCTCTTTGGTCGTTCATGAACCACATCGTGAGGAGTTACAACCTTAGATTCTGCGAATGACTCCACATGTTTTGGTTGCTCACTTGATTCAGGATTAGCTCCTAGTTTTGCCTTAACTGCCTTAGATGAGATGTAGGCTGGAGGAAGATTAAGAGAAGAAAGAGCATTATGAAATTCATTTTGGCCGTGAAGATTAAGATTAGGAGGATGGACATAGAGTCCGCGAATAAGATCAGAGAATGAGGAATCAGGAATAGTTTTACCATGCACGGTGATTTCTCCTTGAGGAGATTTTGAAATGACGTGAGGATATTTATTAAGAAAATCAACAAGTTTCCGAAATTTCTTGTCATATTGGGATTGAAGTTTCAGCTCCGAGAGCTCCGGCCAGAGCGCAGGTTCGGCAGACTGCATCCCACTTTCAACTTTCTCTTGCTCTTCTTTGACATCCGGTTTCACTTCAACTTTTGGTTCCGATGTAATAAGGGCCACTTGAGGCGTAACTTCTTGCACGCCAGAAACTTTTGCAATTTTGTAGAGCGAAGAGAACTTTGATTGGAGGTGATTGAGTATTTGAATTTTCTCATCAGGTTTCAAGGAAGGTTCCTCAAGTAAGGTATCAATTGTTGTTTGGATAGCTGCAAGGGTCTTGAGTGTAGGATTGTAATCTTTTATTTGTTTTTGTCGTAAGCGATCAAGTTCCCCTTCTTCTAACATTGTCATCAATTTGAACTTGCTCATTTCTGAAATAATGTGCTCCCAAGTGACGACAACACCGCCGAAAGTATGATTGGAATCACCACGCCTGCAATACTTCCACCTTTTTGCACAAGCAATTTGCGTTTCTTCTGAATTGGAATCTCTTTCTGGGTGAGACTTTGGATAAACTTACGATTCTTGCGCAGCAATGTTTTCTGATGGTTGTTTAAATGGACATCTCCTTGTTTAGCATTCAAGGCCGCGTTACAAATTGCTTTGATTATGGGATCAGGTGCTGTCGCTAAAATTTTCTGCTGAATTGCCTTGTCTTTGCAATATGCCAGAAACTTAACCGTGTTCTTGATTGGAAAATTATGTTTAGTTGACTTCATTTTGATGGGTTTATATAGTGGCCGGTACGTAAATTCTGATTTGTTCTCCTGGAAATATTCTCGCGCGAATCCGATGTTCTTCTTTTGTCAGCGGGTGTAAATCAATTAGCAGGTAGGTATGAGGTTCGGCAGTTGCGTGCTCATATGCGTCAATCAGGAATTTTGGATTGTTTGGGAACATTTGATAAGAAAGTGTGCGACATTGTGTTTTGTCGCGGGGGTTTTTATAGAGAACAATGTAATGGGTATTGAGACTGATTGTGCGCATTTGCTTTCCTTGGAAAAACAAATTTTGAAGCAGGAAAATCACGGACATGTTACGATGATGACACCCTTGTGTAAACATTTCCGCAACTGACTTGGACTCTCCAGCCTCACTCATTACGTCATCTAATATGACCAAATTGTTTTCTTCGCTATCAATTTTATCAAGTAGGCCTGCTGGAATCTGACTTTGAAACTCAACTTGTGGAAATTCCTTTTGTAATTGCTCAAACTCTTTCTTGTCTCCTGATTCCTTGTAAACCCAAATTATTCGATTGGGTTCTGGATCAATCATTTTATGAATGAGGATCCGTTTGACAAACCATGTTTTGCCAGCCTGAGTAGGACCAGCAATCATGATTGTGGATGGATGCCTGAATTTCAAAATTTGAGTCGACATTTTCAAAAAATTTCTTGATTTTAACAGGAAACATTTGCTTTTATATACTAGTTGCGGCTTGGTTACCGCTTAAAATGTGAGTAAATACAAATCATTAAACTTAATGTTTGACATCCCATAATTTTGGCACGATGCCAATTTGCAAATGTGAAACTGACGAAAAACAAGGGTTGTGCAATTTTAATTACCATAGAAACGAAAATATTCATGTGAGAGATTAAGACATGATTTGCGATTAGAAATACGACACGTGCCAGATTTGGAAATTGGAGATTAATTTCAAGTGACAGACAAAATTACATTATTGCGTAATAGGTGATGACAGGAAATATGAAATTGGAGAATGATTATAAGTGGCTTAGTGACGAGACAGTGTACGAAACAATTTGACAAAATTACACATAATACATAGTGTCATAATGATTGGAAAGTAGAATAAGGAAAGTGAGGAATTTCGAAATGTTTGAACATTAGAAGTGCAATTATTATGAAAGAACTGACATGAATGATTGCAACATGTGGGAAATGATTTGCAAGTAAGCCAAATTATCGAAATGTAATGATAGTGATGGAAATTATTCAGAATCGGGATCTAGAATTTGTAAATCGAGAAAATCTAAAAGAGGATGTGAAGCGGTTGATGAAGTAGAAGTTGATGTTGTCGAATTTGTCGCGCTTGTTGATGACGTGTTGGTATCAAGTTGGGCAGCTGCAGCATTTCGTTTGCGCGCTGGTTGCGCGGCATCGTCATCCTGATTGAATCGAACAAGACTTTGATCTGTGACTGTGGGGTCTTGTCCCACGGCAAGGAATCCAGGTAAATAACTTCGAACAATTCCTTGTCTCCTCGCCTCCCTCATTGTCAAAACGCGGTCGTGATCATGTGCGTCACCTTCCGCATCTTGCACATTGGCAGTTATGGATTTGTGGCCATATGCCAAAGTGTCGATTCCGTTGTCGAGGATGAATCTTTTGTTGTCGAACGCGCAAAGACCTCGCTTGTCGACTTCCATTGTATAGAGCTTGTGTAACTTGGATCCAATTCGTCTGTTTTTAAGGTAGTTTTCAGTTGGGGTATTCAGTTGGTCCAAGTATTCCTGGTGACGTATTTTGTCGGCGGTTGTCCTTGAGATTCCTTTTGCTGTGTGCTTGTTCACAGGTTGGTCTGAGCCATCGTTCTTGAAAATATAGGAATACATTTTAGGTCTGAGTGCAACAATCTCTTGGATGGGTTTGCCTTTGGTTTCGTCTTTGAATTTGCCAATTACGCGTTTGTTTGTTGGGTCATAGAATGGGCTTGTTGTTGGGAGTTCAGAGAGATCCAACTTGTCTTTGATTTCCATTAGCTTGCCGTACAAGTCCGGGGTTTCAATGTAATAATAGAGGGAATCCGTGTCTGTCAATATTAATTTGGAATTTGGGAATTTGGTGAGGAATGTATTGTAGTGGAACTTGTACATGTGCAACTTGGCAAGATCCAGAACTGAGAAACCAACATAAAATGGTTTGTTGATCATTGTTTTTAGTTTTTGCATTTCAACTGCCGCCAGGTTGGGAGCAAAAGCACGCCAGTTGAGCATGTGAGGCTTGTGTATCAACTGATCGAGCTTCTGTGGGTCGGTGACCAACTTGATGTCCGTCCGCTTTTTCTGGTTCTCGCATGTTTTGCCATAGATTGAATTGTTCATGAGTTTGTAGAAATCCTTCGCAAAGTCATTCTTGGCTTTGGCACGCTCAGTCGAATTGACATCGATGTATGATTTGAGCCACGCGGCCTGTTTGAATTTGATGACACGGTGGACCTTTTCGAGTTGAAGTCCGTGTTTGAGATAGTACTTGAGGACGCGGTAATGAATTACATATTTCTTTTTGTTCATTAGATTAGGAATTAATTTTGTTTCATTGGTTCCTCTGGGCATGTTGTAATGTCGCTTGATGCTCACTTGCTTCTCTGATAAAAAGTTTTCCTTGACTTGAATTCTCTCTGGGGCAAGTGGGTAGTCATTGTGATTCTCGTGAAGTGTATCTGGGTACTTGAGATCGACTTCCACTATGTATCCAGTATCTTGAGATTTCTTTTGCGCTTTCCAAAATGCCTCATCTTGAGATGGTTGAAGAACCCATTCAAAGTCTGAAATAGGAAGGGGTTGAGACATTGCCCACCCATAGAGATTGTTGGCATCCAGCCCGAGAATCCAGGAATTTGGTTTGGTTGGGTCATAGTCCCCTCCTAATTCTGGATTGTTCGCCTTCGCGTATCTTGTGCTTATTTGTGCCACCCCACCTCTGATCCCACCGTCAATCATTGAGAACATTTCGGGATCTGAAACCAATTCCAGTTCAACTGACGTGCGCAACAACATTGCATCCCATGAGAGCTGAGGTGCACTCACATAGTGGGCTGGGTCAAGTCCATATGTTTTCAGACATATGTCGCGGAAGTTTTCGAAAACATCTGCGAGGAGAAGGACATCGGTCTTCAAGTAGAGATCGGCATAGTCCTTGAATGTTTGGCAATTGAAACTTCGCCAGACCTCTTGTGCGTGAGTGTAGTCTTCTGGTTTGCAATCTTTGTCTCTCAGTTTGGAATGGAAGTCCTGGATGGGTGGAAGATTTGGCTCATTGAACTTGTTGAAGTCTGTAACCCAATCATATGGATACACTCCTTTTCGGAGAAGGAGATCAAGTTGTTGTTGGCTGAGATTTTGGAACCCCTTCTTGAACTGAACAAAGTTGTCTTGTCCTGCTTGTTTCAGATTTTCAGTTAGTTTCTCTAAGGAAGCGGCCATGAACTGGAGGGAGTCTTTGAAAACTAAATGGTCGCCGAAGTTGACTTGCATATACTTCTCCATCCCTTGACCAATGACTGACAACTTGAGTTGTGGATAGTTTTGCAATCCCCACACAATGAGGTGACTGTCGTATCCCTTGAAGTTGTGAAGGATGACTGGGATTTTGTATGTTTGCCTGAGTTGGAGATTACAATTTGAATGTGCGGCTCCTCGATATTTTCCAGTCACATGGTCGTGATCTCTCACTTTGACTCGATTGGCCTTGTCTGCCTCAAATTTTTTCTTGCAGAGATAACAGATTTTTGCTTTTGCAAACGCTCTTTTGTCTGCCTCTTCCATCTTCAATCTTTTTGGATCAAAGAGGATCTTCATGCACTCTTCTTCGAGATGTCTGAGCTTCTCCAGAAACCACCTAACACAATCTTGCCCTGTGTATGACTCATATGGGCAATTGGCCATTTCTGGTAGGGTTGACACCACTTGAACGCCAGCACTGCATGCTTGATGGTCTTGATAGATGTGCGTTGAATGCATGGTCTGATCGCATGGTTTTGGGAGGCTCTCATAATCTCCATAAATTGCAAAGGGGACGCGTTGCTGATACCGAACATTCTTGAATTTCAACTTCGTGCATGGGTCGGGAAGTGTGAAGATTTGCTTACAAAAGTCCGGGCGGACACAGAACATTTGATGGATTGCAAGAGTGGTTTCTCTACCGAAATGACCGAAACAGCGCCTGCAAGGACAATTGACGTGGGCCTTTGTTTGTCCATATACAAATCCGTTGAAATCGGTGATGAGGGCATAATGATCATTCCAATAGAGGAGGTCAACGTTCACTTCATGCTTTTGCCTTGACACATAGAGAGGAAAGCGTCCCAATCCCTTGTCGTCAAAGAAACTGAAGACATTGATATTGAGGTTCAGCTTCTCTTCAATCTCACGGATCTGATGGGGCTCTACGGGGTATTCTAAATCGTCAAGACCTTCCTCTTCAAAGAAGCGGTCATATGAGCTCGGCAATTCGGGATGGTTTCTATTTGGATGAAGTTGGGCAAGAATTGAATAAGCGAAACACCGATTGTCTCTGTTTTGCACATTTTTCAAACATTGTTTCTTTCTGTAGTATTCTGGTTCTCGTTTATAACATGAGCCCGCCAGCCCGTGCCATTTGGAAGCCTTCACTGAAGCTGAGAGTATGTATTTTATTTGAAGATTGGATTGTCTGATATGATTGACATTCTTTTCCATCAACTCTGCCATGAGTTCCTCGACGATTTCTGGAATATCAAAAAGATTCATAATCCATTTGTTTTTGGTTTCGAGCCAAATTTCTGGTTTTTCCCCTGTCACCTTATTCTCGTATTTGATACACACTGCCACCCACCCCTTGATGCCATGATGAGTGTGAATCAAATCTGCGAACAGATTTCTGACAACTTTCTGAAAACTCTCGAGGAAAAGATCAAGATTTGCTGTGCTCCTTGATGGGATGTATCCGTTTGCGATCAAAGCATTATTGAAGGCGCGTTGCATTTGGACCTCTTTAAATGTGATTGGAGGATTTCCCGCCCCATACTGAATAATTTGCGTTAGGACTTGTTCATCCGTTTCTGGTTCTGTTTGTCCCACAACAACTTCTTCACTTACTAAAAGGTTTTCATTTTGGATTACAGATCTTCCGAATGTGAGATCTATCTGAGAATCTTCAACATCTGGACTGTCTTGAATTTCGCCGAAATTTGATACATTCTCAAGTACTTGCACTTCAGCTCCTATTTCTAACTGGATGTTCTCAAATTCTGGATTTGGATTGTCTTGTGAATTTTGATTTTCTGTTTGTTGGAAATTATTTGTAAATTCTTGCTCATTATCGCAGTCGTCACGAATCTCACCTTCTTCTAACTCTTCCCACTGATTTGACATTTTATTTTCTAGAATTTATCTATAATAATGCAAATTCTCAATTTATAAAATCGCCCTTTATATAGGCTCGTCCGATGTGCAACTTTTATGATGTATCAGTGAAATTCATATTTTACTTAGCTAAATTTTCTCGAAAATACACAATTTATTACGTAATCCAATTGTCAAGTGGCACGTGCCTTAAATTGACCGGTTCTCGAAAATGCACAAATTGTGAAGTGTC
>Ga0080064_1006204_pt1 | contig 13149 bp, 9 predicted proteins | sample Subgrocontami54m_FD_69260 | JGI IMG/M metagenome (GOLD analysis project Ga0080064, IMG submission 69260) | Subsurface groundwater microbial communities from S. Glens Falls, New York, USA - GMW46 contaminated, 5.4 m (SPADES assembly) (version 2) ...
AGACTCACCGACGATGGCGCCGGATTGAACGAGTACAAACTTCGTGGCGAGGCCGTCCTCCAGGGATATGCCGGTGATCCCGGTGATCTGAATTGGTCGCAGTTGCAGGCCCTGATCTTCGAACCGGGCTTCAGCACGGCCGATCAGGTGAGCGAAATCTCCGGCCGCGGCGTCGGCCTGGATGTAGTCAAGGCAGGGGTGGTCGGGCTCAAGGGAACCATCTCGGTGGAGAGCAGCCGGGGTCAGGGAGTAGCCTTCACGCTACGCCTGCCCTTGACGATGGCAATCAACAAGGTCCTCCTGTTTGAGGTGCACGGCCAGACCATGGCGGTGCCGCTGCAATCGGTGGAGGAGGTGGCGCGGCTGCAGCCCTCCCAGCTCCAAGGGGAAAAGGAAACCCGCATCGCAAAGGTCGGCGGGGAAGAGATCCCGGTGATCGAACTGGCCCATACGCTGGGGCTTCGCGAGGCGTGCGTGGATCCGTCCGGCCGCATACCCGCCGTCATACTGCGCACGGGCGGCACGCGCCAGGCAGTCCTGGTGGACCGGATTCTGGAAGCTCGCGAGGTGACGGTACAGCCGTTGAGCAGCGTGCTGCGCCGGCTCCACGCGGTTGCCGGCACTTCGATTCTGGGCGACGGCAGCGTCGTGCTGGTTCTCAACCCGGCGCAGATCGCCAGCTCAAGGGAGGCTCCGGTTGCGATGCTGCGGCGGGCCGCTCCGGCACGTCAGGCTCTCAACATACTCATTGTCGATGATTCGCTCAGTGTGCGCCGTGTGGTGGCGAACCTGATCAAGAACACAGGCTGGAATCCGGTGCAGGCCAAAGATGGGGTGGAAGCACTGGAGATTCTCGATCAGTCCGAGTTCCACCCCGATGCGATATTGATGGATGTGGAGATGCCGCGGATGGACGGGTTCGAGTTGACTGAACGGCTGCGCGTACGATCCGAGTTTCGTCAAACGCCCATCATCATGTTGACTTCGCGCGCCGGCGAGAAGCATCGCAAACGCGGGTTCCAAGCCGGTGTCAACGAGTATCTGGTCAAACCGTATCAGGATGAATTCCTGCTGGCCGCGATCCGCCGGCTGGTGGCTCGGGCGGGCAGTCCGGCCCAGGTGGCCTAACAGCCCGCCGCAAGCGTCCTGGCAGGCTGAATGCCTGGCGCGACTCTGTCGATGATGCGGACGCCGAGTGCGCGACCAGGCGACCTTTGCACTTCCGCTACCCGCCGGAACCGGCCGCCGTCACCGGCAGCGCCAGCGGATCATATTCCTGCAGGGCGAACTGCGCGGTGAAGGCGTGGAATCGCATCTGCGCCATCAGTTGCAGGGCCGGATCCTGGGTGCCGGTCACACGGAAGCTGCGCAAAAAGCCCATCAGGTTCCCCACCGCCGCCAGATCCTCGAAGGTGTGGAACTTCAACACATCTTCAAACAGCGCCTGCTTGCCGCCGGAGGTGTGTTCATAGACGGTGGTGAACAGGGTTGTGTAGTCCTGCAGTAATTCATTGCCGGAACTGTCGCGCTGCATGAACTTCTTGCCCTCCAGGCTATAGCGCTTGCCGGCGGGGCTGGAGAATTCCAGGTAGTAGCGCATTTCGGCCTCGCCGGTGGCCGGGTTCACGCGCAGATAGTTAAAGTAGCTTCGGAGCGAATCGACGGGGAGGGTGATGTCGGGTTGTCCGTCGAAATCGGTCAGCCGGACAGAACCTTCGATGCGCGCCTCGTGCTGGCTACCCTCGATGAACTCATTGATGTCGGCAATCACCATGCGCACCGAGAAGGTGGCGCGCGAGCCCACCATCTGCTCATCAAAGGTGAGCCCGATGCCGGTGGGGAGTTGCGCATCGAGCAACGGACTGAGCAACGTGTTGGTGGGGAGCTTGCCCGTCTCGGCGGGCCGCAAAAGGTAGTAGAAACCGAATCGCGACGGCGCCTTCTCCAGATGGAAGACGCCGAGGGAGGCCGCGGCCGGTTCCACGGGCAGATCCGTCACCCAGCGGCCGATCATCAGCTTGCTGTCCAGCTTGCGAATCTCGTCGCGAAACTGGGTGAAATCGGTCAACTGGAAATGATCCGCGGTGGCGGTGGGGGTGATCAAGCCTTCCAACATGCCCATCAACTGAAAACGGCTCTCCAGCCTGCCATCGGGCTTATTGTCAAAGGCCAGATAAGCCATGCCGCGGGCCTGGTTTGCGTTCGAGATCACATCCATGCGCCAGGCACCCTGCAAGTCCTGGGCGGTGGGGACCTGTGCCTGCTCGTAGAGCTTGCGGTGGTCTTCGGCCGTCATCTGCGCAAAGCTGTACTTGCGCGTCATGGGGAAGGTAAACATGCGGATGCCGTTCGGGAACTGGCCCAGGTAGACCCGTCCGATGAGCAGATCCTTGGAGACCACCTTGAAGACATCGTAGAAACCCTGCCAGGGTGGATCCACATAGTTAAGCAGCACATATTCGCCTGGCGGCAGGTCGCCTTCCTGCTGCTTCAAAGTGAAGGTCTTCATCTCGTTGCGGGCGCGGATGAGGCCGTCAGAATCGCTGGTCAATCCGATCACCTTGCCGCCCTTTCGCGAAAACTGCTTTTTGAATCCGGTGAAAAGCGCCGCGGACATGGCGTTGAGCGCGTGCCCACTCGGAAAGAAGCCTTTCCAGAAGTCGTCGTTGACAATCCGCTCGCCGGCCAGATCCATCTGCCGTCCGCCTTCGTTGACCATGAGCCCGATCGGCTGATTAGGCGCTCTTTCGAAGATGCGATCCAGCTCATCTTCGCTCATCGAGATGGCTTCCACCGGATCCAGCGATCCAAATCCGGCGCTCATGGCCGGAACCGGGTAGGCCGTGCCACCCTCGGCGAGGATCATGTGCGCGGCGATGCGCTCGGCCAGCGCGGAGATGGTCAGGAAGGGATTCACGGCAAGGGCCGAGGGAACAATGGCGCCATCGGCCACGAACAGTCCGTTGTGCACGGCGCCATCGGCGGAGTAGACTCGGCCATACTGATCCACGACGCCGGAAAGGTAGTCTTCACCCATCGGGCAACCTCCCAATGGATGCGCGGTCACCAGGTGCCGCAGATTCAGAAACGACCACAGCGGGTTGGGCAGAAAACTGCCGCCCTCGCGGCGGGCATGCCGGCGCAGTTCCTCATTCACGAGGCTGAAGATCTGCTGGCGGCCGGCTTCGGGCCACACCACGCTCACGCGGCCGTCCCGCTCGAACAGCGGACGCTCCCAGCGGAAGTAGCCCTTGCGGTTGTCGATGCCCATGCACAGGTAGAGCATCGTATGATTGAGCGCGCCGTCGGGATGGTAGGGTTCCAGTCCGAAAATATCCCGCGTGACGCGCTCCCGTTCGGCGGCCTCGTCGCCGGCGTCGGTGTCTTCGCCGCGCAGAGCGGCAAAGGCGATCTGAGCCGCGCGCACGTAGGCGGTGGAAAAACTGAGGTCCTCCACGGTGAACCGCTTGGACATCTCCTGGTTCATCTCATAGCGAATGGCGGCCACGATGCTGGGACCGGGCGGGATGGCCGCGCCGGCGCTCGCCGGGTGGTTTCCGAATCCCAACACCTGCGTCTGCCGGTCCCCGTTGTAGGAGAGCCCGAAGAAGTCACCATTGCCGCCAAACCTCGTGCCGATAGCGGGAGAGACGGAAAGGCCGTGCAGCTGGGCCGAGCGCATCAGGATCTCTGTCGAGTTGATCGAGCCGGCGGCGAGAACGACGTTCCTGGCCTCGATGGTGAACTGGCGGTTGGTCAGGCGGCTCTTGTAGTGCCGTCCATGCACGCGCCATCCGCCGGCGTCCAGCTTTTCAATCCACTCCACCTTGGTCTGCGTGTAGATCTCCGCTCCGGCCTTGGCGGCCATCGGGAGGTAGTTCATGTAGAGGGTGTTCTTGGCGCCCACGTTGCAGCCGGTGATGCAATCGCCGCAATCGGTGCACTTGTGCTGCTCCACACCATGGGCATTGGGGCCTTCAATGTCGAAATTGACGGCGATATCCAGGGCCTTCGCGGAAAGTCCCAGGTCCTGGGCGCGGCGCTGGAGGGCCTGCACCTTGGGCAGGGCGGCGGCGCGCGGATGCGGCGAGGCGGCGAGGGTCTGCTTGGCCATGGCGTAGAAGGGCATCAGCTCGCCCAGGGTGACCGAACGCGGCCAGCCGTCGAGCTGGAAGGCCTCCTCGTCCGGCACAAAGGCGACATTGGCGTTCACCAGCGAGGTGCCGCCGAGGCCCGAGCCCTTGATGACGGAGATGTCGGTGTAGTTCAGGACATCATACAGACCCAGCGGATTGAGGTCGCTGCGGAGTTCGGAGGCATAGTCTTCGAACTTGTCCGGAAAGTCCCCCACTGGCCATTCCTTGCCACGCTCAAGAATGCAGACGGACGGCTTCGCGGCCAGGTTTGCGCTCGAGAGGCGCGCCGCGGTGATCGCGCCGCCGTAGCCGGACCCGATCACCACGTAGTCATAGGAAGCTTTGTGTAGATTCCAGTCGCGAGAAAGCATAAATCGACCTCCGTATTGTCGTGGTTAAATGCTACCCGATTATGGGAAAAATGGCAAAGGGATTCACGGGCCGAAAAGGCGTTTCCCGCGATTAGCGGTTTGTCTATTGTCGAAGAAGGTGATTGTATGGCTCAGGAGCATGCCGGAGACGTTATTGGCTCCAAAGACGCTTTTGCCGAATTGCAACGGCTTGGAATCCTCACTGCCTCGTCAAAGCGGAGCAGTGGCCGAGCTATCAATACTGCGTCGATCAAGACTGCGTCGATCACGCGCCTAAGGCGCACGGCGGCGACCGGCCCGCTCGACAAGCTTCTGAATGAAGAACTGCCTGAGTCCCCTGCAAAAAAGACCTGTCGACAAATGGTAACAAAATCGTTACCATCATCTTAGGGATGATCGAGCTTCGCGGCTACATTGACGAAAATGGAAACAAACGCTTCGCCGAGTGGCTCGAAGGTCTCGATGCGGCGGCAGCCGCCAGGGTGACCATCGCGCTTGCGCGGATGGAGCAGGGGAATTTCTCGAAGGTCAAGGGCGTGGGATCCGGCGTCTTTGAATACAAGATCGACTTCGGCCCCGGCTACCGCGTCTACTTCGGCAAGGACGGCGACCTCCTTGTGATTTTGATTGGCGGCGGTACGAAGAAATGGCAACACCAGGACATCGCTGAGGCGCAGGAATGCTGGGCTGCGTACAAACGAAGAAAGAAACAGGAGATTGACTAATGCCCCTTACCCACGACTTCAAGGAAACCATCCGGGCGCGGGCGCAGACCGACCGGGCTTTCCGTCAAGCGCTTCTGCGCGAGGCCGTCGAGTGCGTCATTAACGGCGATCTTAAAACCGCCAAGTCCGTTTTGCGCGACTACGTCAACGCGACGGCCGGATTTCATGACCTCGAAAAGCGTACACAGATACCCGCCAAGAGTTTGATGCGCATGCTTGGGCCAAAGGGCAACCCATCAGCCGTGAACCTTTCCAGCATCCTGATCGCGTTGCAAAAAACGGAAGGCGTCCACTTCGAGCTATCGCTGAGACGATAGGCTGGCTTAAGACCTCGAGCGGGCTGGGCCTGAGATGCGCGCTCAGGAGCATGCCGAAGCCGTTATTGGCTCCAAAGACGCTGTTGCCGAATTGCAACGGCTTGGAATCCTGGATGGGGATGGGCGCCGCATTCGAACATTTGACAGCCACCGATGAACACAGATAAACACCGATAGTTCCGATAGCCTGTTCCATCGGTGTTTATCCGTGGTCATCGGTGGCCTGATCATTGCTTTCAATTTCATTAGCATTGGCAATCCTTAGCCACAAGCCACAAGGGCCGACCGGGGAGGGAACAATTCGGAGTATTCACGCATCCCTGCCGCGTCAAAACGGAGCAGTGCCGGAACACGTCCTTGCTGTCTACGCTTTCGCGATCTGCGGGATCACTTCTCCGTAGACGTCGGTGAGGCGCATGTTGCGGCCCTGATGGGCGTAGGTGAGCTTGGTGTGATCCATGCCCAACAGATGGAGCATGGCCGCATGGAGAGGATTGAAGCACCCGCGATTCGTCCTTCGCCGCAATCGCAGCGGCAGCCCACTGCCGCCCACCAGACGTCATCCATCAACGGGTGCCCGTACGGACCTTATCAACGACCAGTCGGATAGAGCTGACGACAATCTCCGGCTGGGATGTGGTCATGTTGTGAAATCCATCTACTTGGAGATGCATAGACCCCGGCAATCTAGACGCGAATTGCTGATGAAAGAAAAGCTTCAGTGGAACCCGGTGAGTCAGGTTTTCAGGATTCTTCATTGCGGTAAGCAACACGATAGGTACTGCAGGCAAAGGCCATGCGTCTCGCGCCTGCTCCAGATTGGTTATGATCTCTGCTCCCTCTGTGTTCGCGTCCGACTCTTTGCGCATCCGTTCGAGTTCCGGTTGCCATTCCTTGTGGGCAATGATTTGTTCCGGAGTGGGGTCGATGAGCACCATGCCGGCCACTTTCATCGGGTATGTGTGAGCGAATACTCTAACGAACGTGCCGCCGAACGAATGGCCCACCAGCACATACGGTGGTCCAGGCTGCATCTTGGCGAGCAGAGCATTAAGTTCGATGGCAATGCGCCGAGCCGTGCGAGGGGCCGGACCCGGCTCGGATGCCCCGTTGCCCGCGCGGTCGTAGGCTAACACCCGTGCGAATCGCGCCACCTCGGGTTGCACAATGCGCCACGCTCTCGCGGCAGGCGTCGTTCCGCCCACCTCCAATACAACGGTGGGGCCGTGTTCACCCATTAGTAACGTGTGCAGCTTGTGACCACCGACATCCACCATTCCTTCATGCAAGCTCTGTGCACTCAGCAGGCACGGGAGTAAGATGGCCATCCAAGCCGAATTCACATGTCGCAGCACAATCCTCCCACCCTACTTGACCCTCTGTGCAGTCAGGATCTGATCCTCCGCGACCTTGTCCTGGCACAATCGCAATGAGTCATCCCTTTGCGTCAAGCCTTTCCGATCTGCGGGATCACTTCTCCGTAGACGTCGGTGAGGCGCATGTTGCGGCCCTGATAGGCGTAGGTGAGCTTGGTGTGATCCATGCCCAACAGATGGAGCATGGTCGCGTGCAAATCGTTCACAGTGACCACCTGTTGTTCGGCCTTGTAGCCGAACTCGTCGCTGGCTCCGATGGCTTGCCCGCCTTGAATGCGCGCGCCCGCCATCCAGATGCTCATCGTGCCGGGGTTGTGGTCGCGGCCCAGGCCGCGCTGCGAAATGGGCATGCGCCCGAATTCGCTCTGCCAGACCACGAGCGTGTCGTCGAGCAGTCCGCGCGCCTTGAGGTCAGTCAACAATCCGGCGATCGGCACATCGGATTCGGCGGCGTGCTGGGTGTGATTACTCTTTACATCGCCGTGGGCGTCCCAGGTGTCAGTGTTCTGATTGCCGATTCCGCCGTGGTAGAGCTGGATGAAGCGCACGCCGCGTTCGGCCAGACGGCGGGCGATCATGCACTGGCGTCCAAAGGGCGCGGTGATCGGATTGTCGATGCCGTACAGCTTCTTGGTCGCCTCGGTTTCGTTGTCCACTTCCACGGCCTCCGGCGCGCAGCTTTGCATGCGGTAGGCAAGCTCGTAGGCCGAAATGCGCGCGGCCAGATCGGTGTTGCCGGGATTCTTTTCCAGGTCGATCCGGTTCAACTTTTCCAGCAGGTCCAGGCGCGCCTTCAACTGTTCCGGGGCGATGCCCTCGGGCGGTTTCAGATCGAAAATCGGATCGCCCTTGGCACGGAAAATCGTGCCCTGATAGGCGGCCGGCATGTAGCCTGAACTCCAACTGGCCGGGCCTCCAAAGGGTCCGCCGCGAGCGTCATAGATGACGACAAAGGCGGGGAGATTCTGGTTCTCCGATCCCAAGCCGTAGGTGACCCAGGAGCCAACGCTGGGCGCGCCCATGCGCACGGTTCCCGAGGCCAGCTCGTAATGCGCCATCACGTGATCGTTGGATTTGCCCTTGACGCTGCGCACGACGGCGAGCGAGTCGGCGTGGGTGGCCACCTTGGGGAACAGCTCGGAAATCTCGAGGCCGCCGTGGCCGTATCGCTGGAAGGTGAACGGCGATGGCATCAACGGGCCGGGATGCCCCTGCCTCACCACGATGTCTCCTTTGCCCGATAGCGGCTGGCCAGCATATTTGGCGAGCGCGGGCTTCGGGTCAAAGGTGTCCATGTGGCTCACGCCGCCGCTCATGAACAGCGAGATCACGCGCTTGGCGCGCGGGGCAAAATGCGGTTTCTTGGGAAGGAAGGGGGAGCTGGTGACCGCCTCGCCGGAACAAGCTCCGGCGGCCAGCAAACGATCCTGGCCGAGGAGCCAGGCGAGCGCCACTCCACTCAGTCCGCCTCCGGCTTCAAACAGAAAATCGCGCCGCGATGCAAACTTGGCCATGGCTGTTACCTCAGATACACAAACTCATTCAGGTTGAGCATTACATGCGCGAAATCGGCCAGCGTATGCGTGCTAAGAAATTCGAGCCCGATGCGGCGCTCTTCGGCGGTGGGAAGGCGGCTCAACGCGATCTGGTAACCCAAGTCGAGTTGCGCCTCCGGGCCGGACGGCGCCAAGGTCGCAATGCGGTCCGCCATGCGCCGGGCCTGGTTCAAGACCCATTCATTGTTCAACAGCGTCAAGGCTTGCGTAGGCACTGTGGATGTAGTGCGGCGGGCACAGGTGATGTTCTGGTCGGGCAGATCGAACACTTCAAAGAAGGGCAGCGGAAGGCCGCGCTTGCGGTAGACGTAGACACTGCGGCGCCAAACCTCGGGGCCATCCTTCTGTTTGCGCCAGATGCCTTTATCCATGCTGGCCAGGACTTCCCCGGAAAGCTCGGGGAAAACGGCCGGGCCAAGCATCTTCGTGTTCAGCGAGCCGCTGGCAAACAGGATGTTGTCGCGCACCACTTCCGCCTCCAGACGCTGCGGGTGGAATTTCCACCAATACAGGTTGGCGGCGTCGATATTCAAATTGCCGCCGCCGCCGAATTCGCTGGAGAGCCGGTAGGCGCGGGAACTCATCAGCAGGCGGTGCATATGCTTGACGCTCCAGCCGTGCTCAACGAACTCAACGGCCAGCCAGTCCAGCAGTTCCGGATGCGTGGGTGCGTCGCCCGCTTTGCCGAAATTGTCCAGCGTGGTAACAATGCCGCGGCCAAAATGATGGTGCCAGATCCGGTTCACCATCACACGCGCGGGCAGCGGGTTGCCAGGTGAGCTGAGCCAGTGCGCGAGGGCCAAACGGCGGCCCGATGTACGGTGATTGGCCGGCGGAACGGCGGTGGGCATTGTGCCGTCGTCGATTACGGAAACGAAGCCGGGCTTCATCACGGAACCGCGGCTGTTGGAGTCGCCATGATGGAGGAAGTAGGACGGCGGCGCCTGATACGGCGTGGTGCCGTCGCACAGGAAACTGCCCTCGGTCACCTCCTGCTTGATGCCTTTGCCGGGCGCAGGCTCATCGCCGGCCCAGTCCGGAGTAAAGCGGTAGTCGCCGTCGGTGATGCCGAAGGCGACGGGAATGGCCTTGGGACGCGCGCGTTCGAACTCTTTTATGCGCGCCTCGAGCGCGCGCTTTTTGTCGAGTTCGGCGGCGGGCACGTTGCGGTCAATCTCTTCCGAGGAGACGTTGGTGGTGCGGATGATCTGGTTGGCGAGCAGCACTTGCCCAGGGGTCCGATCGGCCTCCGGCGTGAAGACGGCCTTCTGGATATGCTCGGGCCACTTGCGGTACTTTTCCACCATCAGTTTGGCGCGGTAGGGTTCCTCGAGTTCCTTGATGGCGGCGCGCAGCGGCTTGACGTTGTCCTCAATCTCCTTCACTTTGGCGGCGTAGGCTTTCGCTTCGGCCTCCGGCACCAGCGGAAGGTCCACCTCGACATAGCCCCATAGGGAGGCCTGCAGCTTGTAGTAGTCCTTCTGGGCGATGGGATCGAACTTATGGTTGTGGCAGCGGGCGCATTGCACGGTGAGCCCGAGGATCCCGCGGCCGACGGTGGCGATCATGTCGTCGAGATAGTCGTAGCGGAACTGCGGGTTATCCTTTTCGCGGAACCCGACCTTGGCGTAGGAGCGGAGGAACCCGGTGGCGATCAGCGTGTTATTGGTGACCTGCTCCAACTCGTCGCCGGCGATCTGCTCTTCCAGGAATTGGTTGAACGGGATGTCCTTATTAAAGGACTGTATGACGTAGTCGCGGTAGCGCCAGGCGTTCGGGCGGTCAAAGTCATGCTCGTAGCCATTGGAGTCGGCATAGCGGGCCACGTCGAGCCAATGGCGGCCCCAGCGCTCGCCGTATGCGGGGCTTTCCAGCAGCCGGTCTATGAGCTTTTCCCAGGCGTCGGGGGAGGTGTCGGCGGTGTACTGGCGCACTTGATCCGGTGTGGGCGGCAGGCCGGTGAGATCGAGATAAGCGCGGCGCACCAGCGTGGCCGGGCCGGCCAGCGGAGCTGCCTTGAGTCCGCGGTCGAGCATCGCCTTGCGCAGGAAGGCGTCCACCGGATGACGGTCCCACTCCGGTTCGCCGGTCTTGGGGATGGCGGCCTTGATGGGTTTGCGGAAGGACCAGAAGTCACGCGCACCCGCGGGCAGCTTCATGTCTTCCAACGCGGAAACATCCTGCTGGGGGGCGGCGTCTCCGATGGTTCCTTCCCACTTTGCGCCCTGGGCAATCCAGTCGCGGAGGATGCCGATTTCGGCGTTGGACAGCTTGCCGTCCATGGGCATGAGCGGTTTTTCGAGTCCGGCCACTTTGCGGTAGAGCGAACTTTGTTCGGGATCGTTGGGAACGAATGAGGGGCCCTTTTCGCCGCCCTTCAGCGCGGCCTCGCGGGTACGCAGGTCGAGCTTGGCCATCTGCATCTTCTCGCCATGGCATTTGAGGCAGCGGGCCTCGAGAATCGGTTGGACTTGTTTGGAAAAAGAGACATCGGCCGGAAGGGCGAGTCCGGTCAGTACAAACCCCAGTAGTGTAACGCGAAGAAACACGATGCCAATATTATAGAACATCTCAGTCCTTCAAGTATGGGTCCAGGATCTGCTTCAGGCTTTTGGAGACCTGACTGGGCTTGCGGGTCCCGGCCACCTTGTGTATGGAGACGTCCGGGAAGTAGAGCTGGATAAAGTCCATCTCGCGATGGTAATCCTTGATGAGTTGCTCAATCGTCTGGGGAGTGTCGTCCTTGTTGCCCCGCTTGAGCAGGCGTCTCCGGGACTCCTCATCCGGAATGTCGAGTTGGATAACAATGGGCGGGGCGAGGCCGAGTTCGCGCCCCAGCTTCATCAGATAATCAACGTGGTCCTTGGTGGCGGGATAGCCGTCGAGGGCAAAGCCATTCTTCACATCGATCATTGCCAGCCGCTTCCTGAGCAGAACGTTCAGAGCTGGATCACTGCGGCTGGTGATGCCCTTGATGTTGGGGCTGCGCGATTGTGCCAGCATGGCGGGATCGTCCTGAATCAACTGTTCGGCGGAGATGGTCGGCAGGCCGTATTGTTTCTTCAGGTAGGCAGCCTGGGTGGACTTGCCGCTTCCGGGCGCCCCGACGAGCAGAATCACTTGGCCTTTACGCGCTTTTTGGGCGAGCGCGGCGGAGGCGGTCCAGCAGAGGAAACTGCGCCGGGAATGCATGCTAATAGGATTATAGAACAGGGGTTGCGGGGGGGCGGTCAGACCCTTAGGGTTGGATCTATCACAGCAAGCCCTTCCAGCGGAGCGACCGCGCACAATAGCTTGTCCGCGGTAACGAATGAATCGATCAGATTATTACGCTGCAAATCCAATGCAACCGCCAATTGCAGTGAATCGAGTGCGCGCAGGCCTTGACGGGTGCCGTAGGTGGCAATTAGAGTCTCGGCATGCTCGTAGTGCCGAACCAGCAGAGGGACTACCTTGACTCTGCGCTTTCGGACTTCGCTTCGGAACATCCGCCGCGCCAATTCAGACGCCGCTTCGGTGAGTTCCTTTGAACGCACCTTCCCAGACAGTACCGAATGCATCTCCAGGATTCCGAGCCGGGCGACAAAAATAGCATCGACTTTTGTCAGCAACTCTTCGACAACCGTACTGCCCGCCTCCTGGTGGTACAGCTTGGCTAGGGCACTCGTATCCAAGCAGATGGCCAACTGGGCAGATGGCCAACTGGACTATCCTCGTGCGTCTCGCTCGGCTCGCACATCGTCAGAAAGGTTTCCGGGAATGCTAGCTACTTTCCGGCGCAAAAATGACGGTTTCAGCTGAAGCGGGGTTTACTCCGAGTTTTTACGCGATCCCAAGAACATTTCGTTGCCACATTTCGACTTTTCAATTTCCCAACCGTTCCTACGGATGTTTCCTGACCTTCTCATGCCGTCTTCATCGCCATTTGGAGCCCGATGTTGATCAGGTTGTCCGCGATCACTCCCATCCCGACCCAGCGTTTCATTCCATCCAGGCCATGATACAGACACCGACTCAGTCCGTGCCGCCGTTTTAGCACGCTGATTCGGCCCTCGCATCCGGTTCGCCACCGTTGTCCGTTTTTGAACCATCGCTGTTTCTGATGGTTTTTCCGCGCTGGGCTCTTCGTATTCCGATTCGGGATCGAGACCCGTTTCACGCCCTGCTCCTCCAGCGCCTTCACATTGGCTTGCGAGTAGAAGCCCGCATCGGCCGCCACCATGTCCGGCACTCGCCCCAGCAAATCTTCCTGCTTGGCCACTGCCTCCACCAATAGATCCGAATCCGATGGCCGTGTATCGTATACCTCGTAGTGCGTGACAATCTGATTCTCTGCTTCCTGCACTTTTACCATTTTGCCGAATTCGGTCGGCTTGCTCGCCTTGCCCTTGCGAATGATTTCCGTGTGTGGCTCAAACAGGCTCACCACCTTGTCCGGATGCTTGGTGTCCCCGTCGAAGATGCGCGCCTTGGCTTGCCTGATTACTTGCTTCGTGCGCTCCTTCATCACGCCTAGCTCGGCCACCAACACGTGCACTTTCGCTTGCCTTTTCCGCGATAGCGTGCCCACTTCCTGCGCTACCCGGCTGGCTTGATTGACGATCCTGCGGCTCAGGCTGAGCAATCCTTTATACAGACCGCGCCGCTGTTGGACCCCCGCCTCGCCCA
>Ga0080064_1006205_pt1 | contig 13147 bp, 5 predicted proteins | sample Subgrocontami54m_FD_69260 | JGI IMG/M metagenome (GOLD analysis project Ga0080064, IMG submission 69260) | Subsurface groundwater microbial communities from S. Glens Falls, New York, USA - GMW46 contaminated, 5.4 m (SPADES assembly) (version 2) ...
CGAGATCCACGTGTTCGCGTACCGCGACGGAATCGCGACGCCGGCGCCGGCGGTCCGGCCGGCGCCGGCGAAACCGGTCTTCCTCGCCGGCCTCGCCGTGCATCCCCGCACGGGCCAGGTCTACGTTTGCAACGAGGCCAACCACGAAGTGTGGGTCCTGAACGCGGACACGCTCGCGCGCGAGGCCACCATCGCGACGGGCCAGCATCCGCACAGCTGCGTGCTCGGCGGCGATCGCCGGCACCTCTACGTCAGCAATTGGGGCAGTCGCTCGGTGAGTGTGATCGACACGGAAAGGAACGAACGCGTCCGCGATGTGACCGTTGGGGTGCGGCCGAATGACCTGGTGCTGGCGGGCGACGGCCGTCTCTTCGTGGCGTGCGCGGGCGACAACACGGTGCACGTCATCACCACGAACCAGCTCGAGCAACTGGGTGAGCCCGCGAGTCCGGCCCGGCGGCTGTGGGAAGGCACGCGCGAGATCATCTCGACCTCGCTCTACCCCCAGTCGCTCGAGGGCAGCACGCCGGTGAGCCTCGCGGTATCGCCGGACGATCGGACGCTGTTCGTCGCGAATGCGGACAACAACAACGTGATGGTGGTCGACATCTCGAACCGGCTGGTCGACGAGGCGCGCGGCCGGGGCGAAACAATCTCGATCGTGAACGGCTTCATCCCCACCGGCTGGTACCCGACCGCCGTCGCGGTGAGTCCGGACAACCGGACGCTGTTCGTCGCGAACGGCAAAGGCCTGGCGTCGCGCGCCAATTATCCCGCCCGGCTCGCTGACCCGCTCCAACCCTTCAAATCGGTGAGTTTCGATTTTATCGGCCGGACGCTCGAGGGCAGCATCGCGGTGATCGAGCGGCCCGCCCCGCGGCAAATGGCCGAGTACACGGCGCAGGTTCGCCGCAACACGCCGTACACGCCCGAGTCGCTGCGGCGCGCGCCCATTGCGAGCCGCAGCGCGATTCCGGAAAAGGTCGGCGACCCGTGCCCGATCAAGTACGTGCTCTACGTCATCAAGGAGAACCGCACCTACGATCAGGTGCTCGGCGACCTGCGGGACGCGCAGGGCCGGCCGCTGGGCAACGGCGAGCCGGAGCTCGCGATCTTCGGCGAAGCCATCACGCCGAACCACCACCAGCTCGCCCGCGAGTACGTGCTGCTGGACAACCTGTATTCGAATAGTGAAGTCAGCGCCGATGGCCACAGCTGGTGCGACGCGGCGATCGCGACCGACTTCAACCAGCGCTCGTGGATCATGAGCTATTCGCGGCACGGCCGGCTGCCGGGGAACGAGGAGATGGAAAACCCGGCCAACGGCTACCTGTGGGATTTGTGCCGGCGGCACGGCGTGACGTTCAAGAATTACGGCGAGGGCGCGCAACGGGTGCCGGCGGTGAATCGCGGCAACTGGGGCGACTGGCACGACTACCGCGACATCGATCTGGTGAAGAACTGGATCGAGGACCTCGCGAAGGCGGAGCGCGGCGGCGCGTTGCCGCAGTTTGCGATCATGTCGCTCGGCGAGGACCACACCTACGGCACGCAGCCGGGCAAGTGGACCCCCAACGCCTGCGTCGGCAGCAACGATCTCGCGCTCGGCCAAATCGTCGCCGCCGCCTCGCGCAGCAAATTCTGGCCGGAGATGGCGATCTTCGTGATCGAGGACGACACGCAGAACGGCCCCGACCACGTCGACGCGCACCGCACGGTCGGATTCGTCATCAGCCCGTACGCCAGGCGCAGCTTCGTCGATTCGACGCTGTACACGACCGCGAGCATGATTCGCACGATGGAGCTGATCCTCGGGCTGCCGCCGCTGACGCAGTACGACGCCGGCGCGACGCCGATGTTCAACGCCTTCCAGCGCGAACCGGTGCTGACGCCCTACGCGGTGCTTGCGCCAAAGGTGGACCTGATGGCCAAGAACACCGAGCGATCGCCGTTCTCGAAGAAATCCGCGCAGATGAATTTCCAGGAATACGATCGCGCGCCGGAGGATGAACTGAACCGCATCCTGTGGTTCGTGGCGAAGGGCGACGTGCCCTACCCCGCGCCGATTCATCGCGCGCTGTTCACGCGGTAGTGGGCACCCGTTTCGGCCGCTTCGTCGCCCCGGCTAATGCGGACGTTCTGCCGGCCGGCAGCCGCTCTGCGCCCCGGGGACGGCGCGCATACTTTGGTGAAGTCGTGCCGTATCTTGGTTTCAGCGGGCCGTCCGCGCATTTGTTCTCTGCGCGGCAGCGCTGAACCGTTAGTCATCGCGTCCAGTTATGCCGATGAACCCTGCTTCTCCCGTATCCCGCAGTGCCCGGCGCGCACTGCTTTTCGGCGTCGGTGCCGTGGCCGCACTGCTCGCCAATGGCCGCGCGGCGTTGCCCGCCGTCAACGCCGACATCGCGTTCGTGGTCGCGGGCGACATGCGCAGTTTCACCGAGAATCCGAAGTCGGATGGCAAACGTTTCTTCGATGGCGCGTGCGAGGCAATGAAGCGGGTCGGGCCCGGCGCGTTCCTGGTTTCTCCGGGCGACGCGGATCCGCCGGCGGCCAACCGCGCCGTCGTCGATCGCTTCCTCGGCGCGAAATTTCCGTGGTACATCGTCGTCGGCAATCACGAGGTGGAAAACGCCGTCGCGATGCCGTGGGTCCGCGAATGGCTCGCGGCGGATATTCCCGGGCTGGTGCGCCGCGGATTGCCGGGCACGAAGCTGACGATCTATTCGTTCGATGTCGGCTCCTCGCACATTGTCGCGATCGACAGCTACCCGCTGGCGAAGGAGGGGAACATGGCTGAGAAGGACAAGGCCAAGAAGGGCGACAAGGGGCAGGTCGACTTGACCGATGCGGAGTTCAAGTGGCTCGAGGAGGATCTCGCGGCCACGAAGCAGCGCTTCGTCTGGGTCACCGGCCACCAGCCGATCGAGTCGCTGCCCGACATGGACAGCGGCCGCGTCCGGCATCAGGGCGAGTCGGTGAGTTTCGATCCGGCGCGCGCCGAGCGCTTCGTCGCGCTGCTGAAGAAATATCACGTGCGCGCCTACCTCTGTGGCCACACGCACAATGCCAGCGTGGTGAAACTGAAAAGCGGCATGTGGCAGGGCGATTCCGGCCATGCCCGCGGCGGCGGCGATCCGGGTTCACCGAGCACGTTTCTCAAGGTGCGGACGCAGGACAATTCCGCGTGGATCGATGTGTACCGCGCCGATCCGAATGGAGTGGAGTACGCGCTGAAGAAGACGGTGGAGCTGAAGTAGCGGCGGCCGTAGCGCGGGCAACCTGCCCGCGCTGACACGCGACCGGTCAACAAACCTCCGCGCCCGTTTCCGACAACTTGCTCGGCGGGTGGGGCCGGTTCTCCGAACCGGCCTGAGTTCCGCGCGGTGTTCGCGATCAGCCGTGCTATTCACCCCAAATTTCAGGCCGGTTCGGAGAACCGGCCCCACCAGGACGGCAACCTCAGAATAAGCTCCACGTCGGGCAGCGAACGGAGGTAGGCATATCGACTCCCCACCCTTTCGATGCCGTCCCCAACCCGCAAACTCACCCGCCGTCGTTTTCTCTCCAACTCTGCTGCGCTCGCCGCCGGTGCGGCCGTGGCGACCAAGTTGCCGCCGATCGCCTCGGCCGCGGACACGGCCGAGTGGGCCAGCAACTGGTCGAACTGTCCCGACCGCGTGTGGCTCGGGCCGGACTTCTGGTCGAATCCGCTGCAGGATTGGCGAATCGCGAATGGCCGGATCGAGTGCACCAACGCCGCCGTGGATCGCAATGTCCACCTGCTCACCCGGGCGCTCGGTGACAAGGAAGGCGCGTTCGCCACGAGCGTGCGGATCGGCCGTGCGGACGGCAGCGCGCTCGGTCGCGGGCAGGGGTCGGTTGGATTCCGGCTCGGCGTGCGCGGGCCACTGCCGGATTACCGCAACGCGCTGATTTTCGGTCGCGGGCTCGACGCGGGCCTGACCTCCGACGGCGGACTTTTCATCGGCGCGAGCGCGGAGGCCAAGGCCGGCACCGCCAAGCTCGACGCGACCGAAGCCGTGCTCCGACTTACGGGCACCCCGGCCGGGGACAGCTATGCGCTCACGCTCAGCGTTGCGGACAAGAGCGGACGCGAGCTGGGCTCCGTCACGAAAACCATGCCACGCGAACGCTGCAGCGGCGGCCTCGTGCTCGTGAACAATTTTGGCGTGGCGACCGCCGCGGGCGGCGGCGGCAAGGCCGGCAAGGCGAAGAAAGCCGGCGGCGGCGCGACGCCCGGCGGGCTCGGCATGTTCTGGTTCGCCGACTGGCGCGTGTCCGGGCCAAAGGTGGAAACGCATCCGGACCGCGCGTTCGGGCCGTTGTTGTTTTCCCAATACACGCTGAGCGGCGGGGTGATGAAACTCTCCGTGCAGCTGCCGCCGATTGGCGCCGGCGATGCGCAGACCGTGCGGCTGCAGACCAAGTCGGGCGCCGACTGGAAAACCGTGGGCGAGGAACACATCCACCCGGAGGCGCGCGTCGCCGCGTTTCGCGTGAACCATTGGGATGCGTCGAAGGACACGCCCTACCGGCTCGTGTATGTGCTGCAATTCAAGGACGGCCGGAAAGAGGACCACGTCTGGACCGGCACGGTGCGGCGCGATCCGGTCGACGCACCGGTGCTCTCCGTCGCGGACATCTCGTGCAACATCCACGCGGCGTTTCCGAATGCGCCGTACCTCGCGAACGTCGCGAAGCTCAACCCCGACCTGCTCGCGTTCGTCGGCGATCAATTTTATGAAAGCAGCGGCGGCTACGGCATCATCCGCTCGCCCACGGACAAGGCGATGCTCGACTACCTGCGCAAGTGGTACCTTCACGGCTGGACCTGGCGCGAACTGATGCGCGACCGGCCGAGCGTGTCGCTGCCGGACGACCACGACGTTTACCAGGGCAACCTTTGGGGCGAGGGCGGCCGGATCCAGGGCCCGACGCAGGAGTCCGGTGGCTACACCATGCCGGCCGACTGGGTGAACGTCGTCTACCGCTCGCAGACCGCGCACCACCCGGATCCCTACGACCCGACGCCGAGCGAGCAGGGCATCATTCAATACTACGGGGCGTTCACGTATGGACGCGTGAGCTTCGCGGTCGTCGCCGACCGTCAGTACAAATCCGGCCCGGAGGGCAAGGTTCCGCCGACCGGCGATCGCGGCGACCACGTCGTGGATCCGAAATTCGTTCCCAAGACGGCGGATGTGCCTGGCCTGGTGCTGCTCGGCGGGAAGCAGGAGCAGTTCCTCCGCGAATGGGCGCGCGACTGGCGCGGCGCGGAAATGAAGGCGGTGGTTTCGCAGACCATCTTCACGTCGTTCCCCACGACGCATGGCGGGGGACGCGAGGTGCTGCGCGGCGACTACGACAGCAACGGCTGGCCGCAGACACCGCGCAATCGCGTGCTGCGCGAGATGCGCAAGGCCTTCGCGTTCCACCTCGCCGGCGACCAGCACATCCCGGGCGTCGTGCATTACGGAGTGGATACGCACCGCGATGCGGGCGTGGCGTTTGCCGGACCGGCGATGAACTGCGGCTACACCCGCTGGTGGGAGCCCGACCGGGCGCCGTGGACCCAGCCGAAACAACCGGGGATCATCGGTGATTTCACGGACAGTTTCGGCAATCCCATGACGGTGCTCGCGGTGAAGAACGGCGCGGAGCTCGCGCGCAGTCCGGACGTAATCGAGATGCTCGAACAAAAGTCGTCCGGGCTGGGCCTGGTGCGCTTCGACAAGCGGCGACGGAAGATCGTCATCGAATGCTGGCCCTATCGGGCGGACGTGACCAAACCCGGCACGCAGTGGCCGGGCTGGCCGCTCGAAATCGACCTGCTCGACAACTACGGCCGCAAAGCGGCCGGCCACCTGCCGGCCCTCGCCATCTCCGGCGTGAAGCAGCCGCTGATCGAAGTCATGGAGCAGGCCACGGGCGAACTCGTGTATGCTTTGCGGGTGGCCGAGCCGAAGTTCACGCCCCACGTGTTTGCCGCCGGCAAATACACCGTGCGCGTCTCCGATCCGGATACCGGCAAGTCCGCGGAGGTGAAGAACCTCGAGCCCGGCGAGGCGCAACGTCCGGTGGCGGTGCGCGTCTAGCGGTCGCTACGCTTTGGATGGCGAAACCGTAGTCTGTGGGCCGGGTGCCCTCACCCGGCTCGAACCGCGCCACCGCAGCGGGGTGAGGGCACCCCGCCCACATAGCTGCGCTTAAACTTCCATTCCGATCCAGCAGCACCATGCGCATCCTGACCATCGGTCGTTCAGTTCCGGTCTTCACGTTTGCCGCGACCCTTGCCGCGCTCGCGCTTTCTTCGCCGGCGAAGCTCCTCGCCCAATCCCTCGCACCGGCCGGAGCCGCGACCAAGACGGTCGACGTCGACACCGTCGAATTGACGCCCTTTGAAGTTCGCGCGGATCGCGACACCGGTTACGTCGGACTCGATGCCACTTCAGGCTCGCGCCTCAACACGGCGGTGAAGGACACGCCCGCATCGCTGTCGATCTTCACCGCCGAGTTTCTGCAGGACATCGGCGCAACGTCCGTGGAGGACATTTCGAAATACGCCATGAACACCGATGCTGACATTGGCTTCATCAGCGCGTTGCCGAACGGGAATAGCCTGATGAACCCCACCTCGGGCATCACCTCGCGCGGGCTGCCGACCGGCGGCGGTTCGGCGTCGGGGCGGACGGTGAACTTCTTCAGCTACAACTTCGAAATCGATACGTACAACATCGAGCGCGTGGAGTTTTCGCGCGGCCCGAATGCGATTCTCTTCGGCATCGGCCAGGCCGGCGGCAGCTTCAACACGCAATCGCGCACGGCCGATGTGCGGCGGACGATTTACACCGGCTCGCTGCGCACGGGTTCGTTTGACGCGTTCCGCGCGACGGTCGATGTCAATCAGCCGATCGTGAAGGACAAGCTGGCGCTGCGCATCGACGGTGTCATGGACCGCAAGGGCGGCTGGCGACCGTGGGAATACAGCAACAACCGGCGCGCCTATCTCGCGGGCCGTTACCGAATCACCGCGAAGACGACGCTCGACGTCGAATCGGAGTCTGCGCTCTACGATTTCCGTCGCCCGCGCCCGTACCTCGGGCCCGACCATATCACGGCCTGGCTCGCTGCCGGTCGGCCGCTGCTCGATGCGCCGATCACCAGCAGCACGCCGAGCGCGCAGGGCCTGCGCCGCGTGAGCAGCGCGAACTGGTGGAGCTACATCGAGGGCACGCCCGTCACGTCGCGGCAGAACTTCTTCAACCTCGGCCGCACGGCGAACCCTGCGAACGATTCGACCAAGACGCCGATGATTCAGGATTTCTCGCTCGTGCCGCGCCGGGCGGTCCTCGGCGGACCGGGGCCGGGCAACAGCGCCAAGTTTGGAAACACTTCGGCGTTTCTGCGCCACGAGTTCACACGCGACCTCCATGTCGAGCTCGCGGTCACGCGGCAGATTTACCACTCGGACCAGCGCGACCTCAACGGACCGGATATGATCATTTACTTCGATCCGAACCGGTTCCTCTGGAACCAGCCCACACCGGCTGGCGGCCTCCCAGGGCCCCGCTCGATCCCGAACCCGAACGCCGGCCGGCCCTACGTCGAGAACTACATGCAGTTCCGGCTGCAGGAGGATCGTCGCGACGGCGCGCGTCTGACCGCGGCGTATGGCATCGATCTCGGCAGGATTTTCGGAAAGCACCTGCTCGCGGGCATGGGGGATCGATGGGAGCAGAAGTCGTGGAGTTCCACCTTCGTCGAGCAATGGATCACAAGTCCAAACGCGCCCGCCGCGCCCGAGGACGCGTCGAACTATGTCTACCGCCGGAGTTATTTCGACTTGAACGGGCCCGTGGAAAACATCGGCCTGCGCGACTACCGTCTGACACCGCTGCCCGGCGTCGGCTTCGTTCAGAAGAACGCGCCCGCTTACAACCGTTACTACCTCGATGCGTGGATGGCGGCGACGCAGAGCAAATTTTTCAAAGATCGCCTCGTATTCACCACCGGCTGGCGGCACGACTATCTCTACAGCAAGCTCAGCACGTCCGTCCGCAGCGCTGAACGCGTTGGCGGCTACACGCAGGGCTTCCAGCTGACGGGCCCGGCGGTCAGCAACCACGTCGAAGGCTCCACCGTCACGAAAGGGGTCGTGCTGCACGTGACCGACTGGGTTTCGCTGCTCGCCAATCGTTCGACCAACTTTGCGCTGCCGGCGCTCAACCAGAAGACCCTGCCGAACAACCCCGTCCCGCAGCCGCGCGGCAAGACCGAGGATTTTGGCGCGCAATTGAACCTGCTGCAGAACCGGTTGACGGCCCGCGTCGTTTACTACCAGACGACCGTGCAGGACAACAGCACGTCGGTCGGCACCGGCAACGTGCAGGACCACGTGAACAACATCTGGAACCGGCTCGCCACGCTGGGCCTCATCTCGACCGCGCGGCGCGACCAGGAGCTGGTGCAGGCCAACGCGTACAATTTCGACAACGCCTCGCAGGGCTGGGAAGCCGAGGTCGTTGCGAATCCGACGCCGAGCTGGCGGGTGATGGCGAATCTCGCCACCAACAAGACGGCGTGGACCAATGTCGGCACGGCGATGATCCAATACCTCGACGCACACCGCGCGGAATGGACCACGTCACGCGACGCGACCGTGCTCGATCAGTTGCTCCAGACCGACAATTTCGTCGGCCCGCGCTTCTCGCTCGTCGAGGGCACGCTGCTGCAGATCAGCCCGAAGTGGAGCGGCAACCTGCGGACCAACTACTCGTTCCGCGAGACGGCGCTGAAAGGCGTCTCCGCCGGCGCCGGCGCGCGCTGGCGCAACGGCACGGTGCTCGGGTACACGTCGACCGATCCGGCGACGCGGCAGCCGATTCGCTCCGGGTCGACGACGCTCATCGACGCGAACATCGGCTACCGCAATCGTGCGAAACTCTTCAACCGGATGATCAACTGGTCGCTGCAGGTGAACGCGAACAATCTGTTGAACAATCAGCGGCTGATCCCGCAGACCGCCGCGCCGAACGGTTCGATCCTGAATTACCGGTTCCAGACGCCGCGGGAGGTGTTCGTAACTTCGACGTTCAGTTTCTGAGGGCCGCTGTCGTTTCTCACTTCGTCCGACGGCCCGAGGGCGGGCGGTCCATTCAATTCAACGAAGCTCTTTCCCCAAGAGGCCGTCGAAAAGATCTCTCCGGGTGGGGCCGCTTCTCCGAAGCGGTCTGGGTTCCCGGGTCAATCGTGCGTGCCGCGCGCAGGCGTACCCGGCACCTCAGGCCGGCTCGGAGAGCCAGCCCCACCTTTTTCGGCGCCCTCGCGCCGGACAAGGTGATCCTCACAACTTCACCTTCGGCGGCGGCTGCTTTTCCCAGGCGTCCATCAGCGCGGTGAGCTTCGCCTGCACCGTGGCCACTTCCGGTCGGCCGTAGAGATTGGTCTGCTCGTCCGGATCCCGCACGACGTTGTAAAGTTCGGGCTGGCCGCTGCGACTGCGGGAGAGCGGCACGATCAGTTTCCAATCACCCTGGCGAACCATCTTGTCACTGAGCCACGAATACGCGGCTTCCGGCGCCGGACCCTGGCCGGTCAGGGCCGGCACCAGCGACTTGCCCTGGATGCCCGCGGGCACGCCGAACCCGGCGAGGTCGAGCAACGTCGGCATGATCGTCGCGTTGTCGACAATCGCGTCGCTCACGCGACCGCCGGCCACGCGGCCGGGCGCGCTCAGCAAAAGCGGCACGCGAGCGGAGCTCTCGTACATGACGCCTTTGAACATCCGGTTCCGCTCGCCAAGCATGTTGCCGTGGTCCGCGGTGAACACGACGATGGTGTTGTCGCGGATCCCGAGTTCGTCGAGCAGCGCGAGCACGCGGCCCATCTGCTTGTCCACGAGCGTGACGGCGCCGTAATAATGTGCGGTGACCTCGCGCAGAATCTCCGGATCGTTGATGAACAGCCGCGCGGGCGACCCGGGACCGTCGACCTTTTCGCGCTTCTTCTTCCTCGGAGCCGGACCCTCGGCGTCGGTCTCGCCGCTCGCGAAATCGTCCGGCAGCGCCATGCCCGCGCGGAAGGTCTTCGGCAACGTCACATCCTTCGGCGAATACATGCGGTCGTAAGGCGCGGGAATCACGAATTCGCTGTGCGGTTTCAGCATGCTGACGAAGAGGAACCACGGCTTGTCCTTGCCTTGCTGGGCGCGGATGAAGTCGATCGCACGCGTCGCCTCCCACGCCTCGGGAAATTTGTCCTCGGGCAGGACGGAGGTGCCGATCCGCAGCGGCGTCTTCTCGGGCTTGACGAGCGAACCCGGCACGGCGGCGGTGTTCGCGTTGCCCTTGATCATCTGGCCGCTCGCGCGGAGAAACGCCTGATAGGCCGAGCCGTCGCCGCCCGCGGTGATCTCCGCGAAGTCGAACCAGTCGGCGCCCGGCTGCAGGTGCAGTTTGCCGACCATGCCGGTCGTGTAGCCGCGCGCGTGCAACCACTGCGGCAGGACCACTTCGCCGTCGGCGAACGGAAACCCGTTGCGCTGCACGCCGTGGACCTGCGGGTAGCGGCCGGTGAACATCGTCCCGCGCGAGGGCGAACAGACCGGGCTTGCGGTGTAAGCTTGCGTGAAGCGCACGCCGCGGCGCGCAAGCGCGTCGAGGTTCGGCGTCTTGACGATCGGATGTCCCTCCACGCCGAGGCAGTCGTGCCGGTATTCGTCCGCGACGAGGAAGAGAATGTTCGGCCGGCGCGCGGGCGCGGCGGCGAGAGCGGCGGAGGTGAGCATCATCGCGCAGAATGCCATAGCGGCGGGGATACGCATGGGCCGACGCTAGGTGAAACGCCGGATGAATGGCACGCTCGAAGCGCGACTGCCCCTGTAGGGCGGGGTCTCCCGACCCCGCCGCGAAACGCCCTCCATCTCTGTATTGCAAACCGCGCGGCGCCGACGCGGAGTAAAGTCATGACCTTTCTCCTGCGTCTTCCCCGCGCACTCGACCTCGCTCGCATCATCCTCATCGCGGCACTCGCGTCCACCAGCCACGCCGCCGCCGCGGATCGTCCGGCCCCCGCGGCGAAGCCCAACATCCTTCTCATCATCGCCGACCAGTGGCGCGCCCAGGCCTTCGGGTTTGCGGGTGATCCGAACGTCAAGACGCCGCACCTGGACAAATTCGAGCGCGAGTGCGTGAACTTCACGCAGGCGGTCTCCGGCATGCCCGTGTGCACGCCGGCGCGCGCCTCGCTGCTGACCGGCCAGCGGCCGCTGACGCACGGGCTGTTTATCAACGACGTGCCGCTGCGTTCCGAGGCGGTGACGATCGCGGAGGTGCTCGGCGCCGAAGGCTACGACACGGGCTGCATCGGCAAGTGGCACGTTGATGGCCACGGCCGCTCGAACTTCATCCCCCGTGAGCGCCGGCAGGGCTTCACTTACTGGAAAGTGCTCGAATGCACTCATGCCTACAACAACTCGGCGTACTACGCGGATGGTCCCGAGAAACTGAAGTGGGACGGCTACGACGCCATCGCGCAGACCCGCGACGCGCAGCAGTACATCGAAAGCGAGGCGAAGAGCGGCAAGCCGTTCCTCCTCTGGCTGGCGTGGGGCCCTCCGCACAACCCCTACGAGACCGCGCCGCAGAGGTACAAGGACAGGTATGACGAGGCGAAACTGCAGCTGCGGCCGAACGTGCCGAAGGAAGTCGAGGCGCGCACGCGCAAGGATCTGGCCGGGTATTACGCGCACTGCACCGCGCTCGACGACTGCTTCGGTGAACTGATGGCCACGCTGCAGCGGGCCGGCATCGCCGACAACACGATCGTCGTCTTCACCGCCGATCACGGCGACATGCTCGGTTCGCACGCCCTCATCCGGAAACAGAAACCGTACGAGGAATCGGCGCGCGTGCCGATGCTGTTCCGGCTGCCGAATCAGCTCGGGATCAAGCCGCGCCGGGTCGAGGGCACGATCAACACCGAGGACGTCATGCCGACCTTGCTGCGGCTGGCCGGCTCGCAGCCGCCGCGCGAAGTCGAAGGGCTCGACTTCACCGGTTACCTGCGCGGCGGGGCGGATCCCTCGGGCGGCGCGGCGGTCGTGCAGTGCGCGGCGCCGTTCGGCGAATTCACCCGCGCCGTGGGCGGCCGCGAATACCGCGCGCTTCGGACGAAGCGCTACACCTACGCCCGCGAGCTCAGCGGGCCGTGGCTGCTGTTCGACAACGAGCGCGACCCGTACCAGCTCGACAATCTCGTGGGCAAACCCGAGCACGCCGCGCTGCTGGCGAAGCTCGAAGCGGAATTGCAGAAAAAACTCGCCGCCGCCCACGACGAGTTTCGGCCCGCCGCCGACTACATCGCGAAGTGGGGCTACAAGGTGAACGCGACCGGCACGATGCCGTACACACAGTGAGGGAGTCAGGCCGGAATGGCGCCAAGTTCAGCGGTGGAGATTGCGGGTGTCGGGTGATGGCGCCAGCCGTAGCGCGGTCAACCTGACCGCGCATTTCGAGCGAAATTTCCGGTCGGCGGAGGCGCGGTCAGACTTGTGCGCCTGCGGCGCATTGACCGCGCTACGTGAAAACATGACGAACAACATCGTCAACCTGGCGCCATTCGGGTCAGCGACCCCGGCTGCATTCATATCGTGGCGGCGATGGCCGCGCGCAGCTCGGCGAGGAATTTCGGCACGACCGCAAACGGATCGTACCCGCCCCCACCGCCGCGCGGCGAAAGCGTTTCGATTGGCAAATACCCGCGGTAGCCGGACGCGCGGATGATCTTCAGCAGCCGGCGAAGATCGGTCGGCACCTCGGCCTCCTTCTCCACGCCCATCGGGCTCTGCTTGACCTGCCAGTTCACCGCCCACGGGGCGGCCTTCGCCATCTCCGCATAGGGATCGACCGCGCGAAAATAGCCCGTGTCCACGATCGCGCCGCACCACGGCGAATCGACCCGCTTGATCAGGGCGATGAGATCGTCGGCGGTCTTGATGAAGTCCCCGTGGTTCTGCACGCCGATGATCACGCCGAAGTTCGCCGCGTGCTCCGCACAGGCGCGGATGTCCGCAGCGATCCATGCCTCCACCTGATCGCGCGTCGCGCCCTTGGAAACGGTCTCC
>Ga0080064_1006209_pt1 | contig 13141 bp, 11 predicted proteins | sample Subgrocontami54m_FD_69260 | JGI IMG/M metagenome (GOLD analysis project Ga0080064, IMG submission 69260) | Subsurface groundwater microbial communities from S. Glens Falls, New York, USA - GMW46 contaminated, 5.4 m (SPADES assembly) (version 2) ...
TTGATTATGGTCGTGATGGAAAAGACCAATGACATTGGTATTTTGCGGGCGTTGGGGGCGACGCGTGCGAGCGTGAGCCGAATTTTTATGCTGGAGGGGTTTGCCGTCGGTTTTCTCGGCGTTATCAGCGGCGCGGTGTTCGGGCTTGTAATGGCCTTGAATCTCAATCCGATTGCCGATTTTATTAAGAACACGACGGGGCTTGAAGTGTTTCCCAGTGATATTTATTACTTTGACCGCATCCCGGTTGAGGTGAATCCCCAAGATGTAATTTTGATTGTTTCTTTTGCTTTGATCGCTTCAATGTTTGCCGGCGTCTTGCCGGCCAATCGCGCGGCGCGATTAAATCCGATCGAGGCTTTGCGTTATGGATAACCGGACGGAGCCGATTCTTGAAACCACGGGCTTGAAAAAAATGTATGAAATCCCTACGGGAACTTTGACCGTTCTGAAAGGGGTTGATTTCGAACTTTTTGCGGGGGAAATGGCTTTTATCGTCGGCCGGTCCGGCTCCGGCAAATCCACGCTGATGCATCTTTTGGGGGGCTTGGATAAACCGTCGGCAGGACGCGTGCTGTTTCAAGGGGACGATTTAGCCAAAATGAGCGAAAAGGAACTTTGCCGGTTGCGTAATCGCAACATCGGGCTTGTCTTTCAATATTATTATTTATTGCCGGAATTGACTTTGTACGAAAATGTTTTGATTCCCTCGATCATTGCCGGAAACAAGGATACGAAGTGGGCTAAAGAGCTGCTGAAGCGCGTCAAGCTTTGGAGTCGCCGGGATCATTATCCATCCGAACTTTCGGGCGGGGAGCAGCAGCGCACCGCGATTGCGCGGGCCTTGATCAATCGTCCGGCCGTGGTGTTGTGCGATGAGCCGACGGGAAATCTGGATGAAGAGACCGCCGAAGAAGTTTATCGCTTGTTGAGCGATTTGAATCAGCAGGACAATCATTCGTTTTTGATTGTGACGCATGATGCGACTTGGGCTTGGCGCTATGCACGCGTTTTGAAGCTGCAGGACGGGGTTTTGATGCGCGACAATCGCGGGGAAGTTCAGGTTGAACAAGCGCAGTAGTTGTTCCGGTTCAAACGCCTTCAAAGCTATCGCCATTCCAAAGCATCAACCAAAGGGAGAACCGCATGGAACCCGTAGTTTTTTTAGATGGTAAATGGTTTCCAAAAAAGGAAGCCAAGATCTCGGTCTATGATCATGGGCTTCTCTACGGGGATGGTGTGTTTGAGGGGATCCGCGCCTATAACGGGCTGGTTTTTAAGCTCCGGGAACATCTGAATCGTTTATGGGAATCCGCCCATACGATCATGATCAAGATTCCAATCACCCAGCAGGAAATGGAAAATGCGATTATCAAAACTTTGCAGTACAACGGATTTCGGGACGGCTATATCCGTGTTGTCATCACGCGCGGCGTCGGGGATTTGGGGCTGGACCCCGCGCTTTGCAAAAAGCCAAGCATCTTCATCATCACCGATAAAATCGTTCTCTATCCGAAGTCGCTTTACAAGAACGGGCTTGAAATTATCACGGTGCCGACAGTCCGGAATCTGCCCGAGGCGGTGAATCCGTCCATTAAGAGTTTGAATTACCTGAATAATATCTTGGCAAAAATCGAAGCCAAGAATTCCGGCTGTATGGAAGCGCTGATGCTCAATCATCAGGGCTATGTGGCGGAATGCACGGGCGACAATGTGTTTATGGTCAAAAACGGCCAGGCGCGCGCGCGCGAAGCCCTGCTGTTGACGCCGCCCGCGTATGTCGGTGCCTTGAAGGGCATCACGCGCCAGGCGATTATCGAAGTCGCGGCGCAAAAGAAGATTGCCTTTGAAGAGCGCATGCTGACGCGCCATGATTTGTTCAATGCCGATGAAGTTTTTCTCACCGGCACGGCCGCGGAAGTGATTCCGGTGGTGAAAATCGACGGACGGACGATCGGGAGCGGTAAACCGGGAAAAACGACGCGCATCCTTTTGGAAGCTTTTCATGCGCTGACCAAACGGGACGGGGTCCGCTACCCGCCTAAGGCACGGCCGCAAGAGGTATGAAAGGTTTAGGGAAATCCATGATTTGCAATATTTGCGGCACTAACGAAGCCACCATTCATTTGACTGAAATCGTCAATAATCAAATGATAGAAATCCATCTTTGTGAAGCCTGCGCCCAGGAAAAGGGAACGGATTTCAAAACGCATTTTAGTTTTGGCGATATCCTGGCGGGCCTGGCGGAGCCTGAAAAAGCCACGCCGGGTTCGCAAGCGAAAAGCGTTATCAAATGCCCGGAATGCAGCATGACGTATGAGGATTTTACCAAGAGCGGCCGCTTGGGTTGTGCGAATTGCTACCAGGTTTTTTCGCAATTGCTGACCCCTTTGATCAAGCGTGTCCAAAGATCAATGCTGCATGTCGGCAAAAAACCGTCCCGGGCCCCGCGGGACATCCGCGCGACCCATGATCTGCGCCTGCTCCAGGAACGGCTCAATCAATGCATCGAATCCGAAAAATTTGAAGAGGCAGCCAGGGTTCGGGATGAAATCCGGCAAATCCTCGAAAAAGTTAAGAAAGGCAAGAAAAAAACGTGAGTATCCTAGATCCGTTAGTGAATCAGCCCGCGGAATGGTCGAAAGCAACCGGCCCGCACAGCGACATTGTCGTCAGTTCGCGGATTCGCTTGGCGCGCAATCTGGCCGGTTTTCCGTTCGAACAGCGCCTGACACCCGCCCAGCGGGATGAGGTGATCGGGGTTGTCAAAAAGGCTGTCGAGGGCAGCACATGGCTGAAGCAGGCCATGTTTTTAACCTCGCATGATTTGGAAGAGCTGGACCGTCAATTTCTGCTTGAGCGGCATTTAATCAGCCGCGAGCACGCCAGCGAAGAGGGGACCAAAGCCGTCGTCGTGACGCATAATGAAGTCGTCAGTCTGATGGTGCTTGAGGAAGATCATTTGCGGCTGCAGGCTTTTCAATCCGGTTTCAATCTTTTGGAGACTTGGCGCATTGTGACTGAGATTGACGATGAGCTCGAAAAAAGTCTGAATTTTTCGTTTAATTCCAACTTGGGTTATCTGACGGCGTGCCCGACGAATGTCGGGACGGGATTGCGGGCTTCTTGCATGCTGCATCTACCCGGTTTGGTTATGACAAAACAAGCGCAAAAGGTATTGCAGGCTTTGTCGAAACTTAATCTAGCGGTCCGCGGGCTTTACGGGGAAGGCACCCAGGCCACGGGGAACTTTTTTCAGTTTTCCAATCAAATCACCCTGGGGCAGCGCGAAGAGGAAATTATTGATAATCTGGAGTGTGTGATCCGCCAAGTCATTGAACATGAGAAAGAGGCGCGCAGCTACCTGAAGGAGAAAAAGAAGGTGAAGTATGAGGACCAGGTCTGGAGGGCTTTGGGCGTCCTAAAGGCCGCCCGGGTGATGTCCTCCCAGGAGGCGACCCAGTTGATATCCTTGCTGCAACTGGGCGTCTGCCAAGGGCTTATCCAAGGAAAGGTCACGGTACAGGCCTTAAATGCGCTTTTTCTGCTGGTTCAGCCGGCACATTTGCAAAAGGCGTCTAAGAAAACACTTACGACGACAGACCGGGATGTGAAGCGGGCTGATCTTATCCGGGCACAATTGAAGGATCTTGAGTTATAATACCTACGCCAATCGAAACAGGAGGCTGCCATGTTTGATCGTTTTACCGAAAGAGCTCGTAAAGTCATTATCCTCGCTAAAGAAGAAGCTAAGCGTTTTAATCACGACTACATCGGTACGGAACACATTTTGCTCGGCCTTATTAAGGAGGGCGAGAGTGTGGCCGCGGCTGTTTTGCAGAATTTAGGTCTTTCCCTGGATACCATCCGCCTCGAGGTTGAAAAATTGGTTCAGTTTGGCCCCAGCACCATTGTATCCGGGGATATCCCGTTTACGCCCAAAGCCAAAAAAGTCATTGAGCTGGCGATGGACGAAGCGCGCCGGCTGGGACATAACTACATCGGTACCGAACATTTATTGCTCGGGCTCATCAAAGAAGGCGAGGGCGTGGCCAGCCATGTCCTCATGAATGTGGGCTTGGATCTGAATAAGGTCCGCGCGGAAGTCATCAAATTGCTGGGCTCCACGACGCCGACGGGCGGCTCGGGCGGTATTTCACAAGCGAGCAGTGCGACCGGACGCAGTAAAACCAAAACGCCGGCTCTCGATTCCTTTGGCCGCGATCTTTCGCAGCTCGCACGGGATGGCAAATTGGATCCGGTTGTCGGACGCGAAGAAGAAATTGAGCGCGTGATCCAAATCCTGGCCCGCCGCACAAAAAATAACCCCGTGCTTTTGGGAGAAGCCGGCGTTGGGAAAACCGCGATTGTGGAAGGCTTGGCCCAGCGCATTATCACCGGCGACGCCCCCGAAATTTTATTGGAAAAACGTATCGTAGTTTTGGATCTGGCCTTGATGGTGGCAGGGACAAAATATCGCGGCCAATTTGAAGAGCGTATCAAGGCCGTGATGGATGAAATTAAGCGCACGGAAAATGTGATGGTGTTTATCGACGAAATCCACACGCTGGTCGGTGCGGGCGGGGCGGAAGGCGCGATTGACGCCTCGAACATTTTAAAACCGGCCCTGGCAAGAGGTGAAATCCAGCGCATCGGCGCGACGACTTTGGATGAATACCGCAAGTATATTGAAAAGGACGCGGCCTTGGCACGGCGCTTCCAGACGGTCAATGTTGAACCGCCCTCCGTGGAAGATACGATCAAAATTTTAAAAGGTTTACGCGATAAATATGAAGCGCACCATCGTGTTAAGATTACGGATGACGCGCTGGAAGCGGCATCCAAGCTTTCCGATCGCTATATCACCGGACGGTTTCTGCCGGATAAGGCGATTGATCTGATCGACGAATCGGCTTCTAAGGCGCGGCTGTCGGTGACCAAGCTGCCCAAGGAAATCAAGAAACTCGAAGCCGAGATCGAACAATTTAAACGGGAAAAAGAAGCCTCGATCAAGGGGCAGGATTTTGAAAAGGCCGCTAAGTTGCGCGATGACGAACGCCGGGCGAAGGAAGAATTGGCGCGCGTTAAAAAGGGCTGGAAGGAATCCAAATCCGAGGTTGAAGTGCAAGTGACCTCGGAAGATATCGCGGCGATGGTTGCCAAATGGACCGGGGTGCCGCTGGCGCGTTTGTCCGAAAAAGAAACCGCGCGTCTTTTGCGCATGGAAGCCGAGTTGCACCGGCGTGTTATCGGCCAGGACGAAGCCATCCGTGCGATTTCCAATGCGGTGCGGCGTTCCCGTTCCGGGCTGCGCAGTCCCAAAAGACCGATCGGTGCTTTTATTTTCCTGGGTCCGACCGGCGTCGGTAAAACACTGCTGGCGCGTGCCCTTGCCGAATTTATGTTTGGTGAAGAAGATGCCATGATTGTGGTGGATTGCTCGGAATACGGAGAAAAATTTAATGTTTCCCGGTTGGTCGGAGCGCCTCCCGGATATGTGGGCTATGAAGAAGGCGGGCAGCTTACCGAGAAAGTGAGGCGCCGCCCGTATTCGGTGATTCTGCTGGATGAGATTGAAAAAGCGCATCCGGATGTTTTTAATATATTGTTGCAGCTTCTGGAAGAAGGCCGTTTGACAGATTCCTTTGGCCGGAAAATCGATTTTCGCAACACGATCGTGATCATGACGTCGAACGTCGGCGCGGATCTGATTAAAAAGCACGGGGATTTGGGGTTTCACACGCGCCAAGAAGACATTAGTTATGACGGGATGAAATCCAAACTTCTCGATGCGACAAAAAAAGTGTTTCGCCCTGAATTTTTGAATCGCGTCGACGATATCATCGTTTTTCACCCGCTTTCGCGCCAGGATCTTGAGCAGGTTATTCACATTGAGCTCAAGGAAGTCATGGACCGTCTGAAGGAAAAGCGAATCGAGCTTCTGCTAACGCCCGAGGTCCTTAAATTTTTGATTGATCAGGGCTATGACCCGATCTTTGGAGCCCGCCCGCTGAAAAGGACGGTCCAGCGCTATATCGAAAATATCCTGGCGGAAGAGATTCTTTCGGGAAAATTCGAAGAGGGCGACAGGATCCAAGCCGAGCTGCAGGGCGAAACAATTCAATTTCACAAAGCCTCTAAAGTTTGAGAGTCAGGTGATTCCTCATGCGGTTACGGGTATTCGTAGTCGGATTATTCATCACGGCAGTAATTGTCATCGGAGTTTTTCATTTTGGTTTGCAATGGAAGATCCGCGCAAAAGATTTTCGGGAATTCGCTGAGGGAAAAGTCAGTCTCTTATTCCAAGCAAAGGTTAAGATCGGGGATATCCGTCTCGGGTTTCTGAACCGCGTCGCGTTGAAGGGGATCGAGATCGACGCGGATGAAGCTTCCGAGAGTCTTTACGAAGTTCGTATTGCCGAAGTTGTGTTCCAGTATGACTTCTTCAGTCTGCTGACACAGAATTTGCGTGCGCCCTCCTCTGTCATTTTAGAGTCTCCCGAAGTTTCTCTCCCCGGCGAGCTTTTCCCCTATGCCCTCTTTGAGAAGCTCGATTTCGGCGGTGGCGCGCGCGCCGTATCCAGCTTAAAGCTGGTGGATGGCTATATCCGCTATCGCATTCCATCGCTGAACAGCACACTGGAAATGCAGCGGGTCGAAGGAACCTTTAAGCCCCTCGGCGACGGCCGTTATCGATTGAACCTCAAAGCGCATCTGCGCGGCTTTTTGGAAGGCGGTATGCGCATCCGGGGCGAGGTGGATGTGATCAAGCGTACCCACCGGCTGCAATTGGATCTGGACAATGTTGATTTTGGCCGGAAACTCCCGATCCCCCTGCGTGATTTGACCGGCCGTGTGCGATGGGAAGATGATAATCTCTATTTCGATCGCGTAAAGGCGATGATCCATGGCTGGGGGATCCGGCTGCACGGATCCTTGCGGCAATTCATGCAAAAAGCAATCCTGGATATGGAATGGGCGCTGACCAGAAAAGAGCCAGGCATTCAAGGTTCTATGCATGTGGATTTGCAGCAGCAACAAATGCGCGCGAACTTTCAACTGCCCGAAGATCGTGTCATCGAGGCCCGCAGTCAAATCATCCAAAATGGATTTCAGTATGAATTTAAGGATTTAATCATCAGTCCGGATTATCTTGGGCAGGCCTGGCTGGATTTTGAATCCGGCGATTACCGGATTCATCTGAGGAATGCCAAGCAAGGATTGGAGATGGTTTCAAATTTGCGCGGTACGGAATTCCGGTTAGGGCTTAAACTGGACCACATCAATTTTTATGGCCTCGATTTGGTGACGGCCATGGATGTTCATTTGATCGCAAGCGACACGAAATTGGACGACCGCCTCTGGAAGTTTACGGGTACTTTTGATACCGATTATTTTATTTTGGAGTTCGCGCCGCTCGAGGATTTTCGCGGCAGTTTCGAAGTGACGCCTTTCGGTATCCGCAACCTCGTCAGCACGTGGGGTAAGGTTTTTAATTTGAGCGGCGAGGCTTCCTTTCAGCAGCCGCCTGAAGGAAAATTTAACGTACGGGTCAACGGTTTTGATTTGAAAAACGTCCGGAATTTTGCCGCCAAGCCGCTGCCTAAGAAACTGGGCGGGCTGATGGAGGGCAAGCTGAAGATCGAAGGCCCTTTGAAGAAACCGGAGATTTTCGGTAATTTCACGATCAAATCCGGAACGCTCGGAAGGCTGGATTACGATTTGGGGGTCCTGCAATTCCGCGGATTTCTTCCGCGTTTGCAGCTTTATGATTCGCATGTGATGCGCGGGCGGACGTCTTTCTTGCTCAATGGAGCGCTGGATTTTTCCTTGGATAATCTTTTTTACGGGATGCAGATCAGCACGCCGGAAAAGTTTGAGACTTGGAAAGGCTGGGAGCTTAACACCAACCAGGAAGACGGCAGCATCGAACTCGATGCCGGGCCGTTACCGGCTATGACGGTGCAGGCGGGCATCAACAGCTCCGGCGATGCTTTGGGAGATAATAGCAAGAAAGACGAAGAAGACTATATCGTGATCGGCCCACATTTTAAATTTTGAGGGATTTGTAAATATGCAAAAAGTTGTGTCGCACGTTGATAGACTCAGAAAAATTATATCGGTGCGCCATTGGCTGGCGGAATTCGGGCGTTTTGCCATTGCGACAGCCTATCATGCCGGTGGTTTGTATCTTTTGCTGGTGGAGACGTTCCGTGCGCTTTTCAGCAGGCCCGTCCGGTGGAAAGCCACGCTCGATCAGATGTATAAAATCGGCGTGACGTCCCTTCCCTTAGTGTTTCTGACCTCGTTGTTTACGGGGATCGTGCTTGCGCTGCAATCCGCCTATCAATTGCGTCTTTTTGGCGCGACGAAATTCACTTCGGATCTCGTGGCGCTTTCCATCTGCCGCGAATTAGGCCCGGTTTTGACCGCCATGGTTGTGGCCGGGCGGGTAGGCGCTTCGATTGCGGCAGAGCTGGGAACCATGAAAGTCACCGAGCAAATCGACGCGCTGCGCGCCTTGGCGACCGATCCCATCCGTTATCTGGTGGTGCCGAGAGTGATCGCGGCGTTTTTTATGCTGTTTTTTTTAACGATCTATGCGGATTTGATCGGCATGCTCGGCGGTTATATTATTTCTGTTTTTAAATTGGGGATGAACTCGCACGTCTACATCAAACGTACTTTTGACGCCATGGTCATCAAAGATGTGGTGTCGGGTCTGATCAAGGCTTTCTTTTTCGGCGGGATTATTGCCACGGTGGGATGCTATTTTGGGTTCCGGGCCGGCGGCGGAGCTGAGGGGGTCGGGAAGGCGACCACCATCGCGGTTGTCACGGCGCTTGTCCTTATCATCGCATCGGATGCGCTTTTCACGGCAATTTTTTACTTTTTTTAAATCCTATGATTGAAGTCCAGAACGTTCATCGTTGGTTTGGGTCCCATCATGTCTTGTCCGGTATCAATCTGCAGATACGCGAAGGGGAAACGCTTGTCATCATCGGCCGTTCGGGGTGCGGTAAAAGCGTTCTTTTGAAAATTATGATGGGTATTTTAGAACCGGACCAGGGCGAAATTATCATCAATGGTGTTAATTTGCATCAATTAGGCCTGCGTGAGCTGGATCAGTTCCGGCTTAAATTGGGGATGCTTTTTCAAGGGGCAGCCCTGTTCGATTCTCTGACCGTGTGTGAAAACGTGGGTTTTTCACTCTTCGAACATACCCACCTCTCGGTGAGCACAATCCGGGACAAGGTTCGTGAAAAATTAGCCTTAGTGGGGTTGGAGGGTATTGAAGATAAAATGCCCGCCGATTTATCCGGGGGCATGAAAAAGAGAGTGGGGTTGGCCCGCGCCATTTGCAACGAACCGAAGATTATTCTTTATGATGAGCCGACGACCGGTCTGGACCCTATTAATGCGGACGCCATTAATGAGTTGATTTTAGCCATGCAGCAGCGGCTGAAGGTAACCTCGCTCGTGGTGACGCATGACATGACCAGTGCTTACAAAGTGGCTAACCGGATTGCGATGCTTTACGAAGGCAAAATTATCATCGTCGGTACGCCCGATGAAATCAAACACTCGGACAATCCGGTGGTCCAGCAGTTTATCACCGGTTCGGCGAAGGGGCCCATTACCGCCCGGAATGTGCCGAAATAACCTGAGATGTACCTTGGATTTACAGTTTTTTTTCAAAACAGAGAATGATAGAATGAGAGCTTGCTAAAGGACCCTACTCATGAAAAAGCAGCACAATGAAACTCTCGTCGGACTTTTTGTTATTTTCGGGCTCGTCATTTTAACCGTCATCATTTTTTTTGTGAGCGGCGTTTATCTCTTCAGGCAGGGCTACGCCGTCACGATTACCTATGATTATGTGAGCATTCTCGACAAGGGCGCGCCGGTCCGCATGGCGGGCGTTCGGGTCGGCGAGGTGAGCAAGGTGGACCTCTATTTCGATAAGGAAGCGGAAGCGGAGCGTGTGAAGGTGAAGCTTTTTGTCGAGAAAGGGGTGGTCGTCCGCGAAAATTATTTATTTCGTATCCAGGGCGCGCATGTTCTAAGTGAGCCGCATATTGAAATTACACCGCTGGCAGGCGAATCCAAAATTTTAGAGGATGGGGCGACGGTGGAAGGCGTTGATCCTGTCGCTGTGGAAGCCCTGATTGAAAATGCGAACCAAATTTCGGATGAGCTTAAAACCATTTTGGGTATTGTGCGCAGTACTCTTGAGGACGAAAAAAACACCAAAGCCTTACGCGCGATTTTGGAGAACATGGATGAATTAACGGGGTCTCTCAACAAGATCTTGTCGGGGTCTGAAACGGATTTGCAGGGCGCCATCAAGGGGCTCAGCGCCTCGTCGCAGGCCATGTCGCAAATTCTGGACCGGTTAGAGAAAGGGCAGGGAACAGCCGGGAAGTTGTTGTCGGATGAGGAAGTGTATGCGGATTTAAAAGCGTTTGTTGAAGATATTAAAACACATCCCTGGAAGCTTTTCAGGAAGGGAGAATAGAGTGTCGGGTAATTCGTTATTGGTTAGTTCCATTCTAGTATGGCAAGAGAAGCTATTAAGGCAGTGCTTTGACAATATTTCACTTTTTATTCCTGTTTCATTAATACACAGCAAGCAAAGGAGTTCGAATTATGTTAATGCTCATTCGCGTTTTATTTATTTTATCCTGCGCGTTGTTCGGCTATTTTTTGGCGGAAATCAATGTTATCCAGTTGCTTTATCTTCCCGGCAGTCATTTCATCGGACTTTCCTTCGGACTGCTCGTCGGTCTGTTTGTTCTCTCGCTTGATATTTATTTCAAGCGCTTTACCGTCCGGAATATCCTCGCCACTCTGATCGGTTTAACGTTCGGGCTCACACTCCAGCGTCTCTACATGGCCGTCCTCCAATATGGCAATTTAACCGCGGAAATGAACGATCAAATCGGTCTGGCTTCCGCGATCATTTTCAGCTATCTGGGGGTGATGACGGTGCTGCGGGGACAGGATGAATTTGCCATCATGATTCCGTTTGTGAAGCTGGATGCCAAAGGCGCGGGCGAAGAAATGATTTTGCTGGATACGAGCGTGATTATCGACGGCCGGATTGCCGACATGTGTGAAACCCATTTCATGCCGCAAAAGCTCATCGTGCCCCGGTTTGTCTTGAAAGAATTGCAACTGATCTCCGATTCATCCGATCCGCTTAAACGCAATCGCGGACGCCGGGGGCTGGATATTCTGAATAAAATTAAAAGCAACCCGAATGTCCAGGTCAAAATCAATGAAATGGATTTTCCAGAATTTTCTACGGTAGACGCCAAGCTGGTCAAGATGGGACAGGCCACCGGAGCCAAAATATTTACGAATGATTTTAACCTGAATAAAGTGGCCGAACTTCAGGGCGTCAAAGTTTTGAATATTAATGAGTTGGCCAATGCCTTGAAGCCCATTGTGATGCCGGGCGAAGATATGGAAGTCAAAATTTTAAAAGAAGGCAAGGAGCACGATCAAGGCGTGGCTTATCTGGATGACGGTACCATGGTCGTGGTGGACAATGGACGCCGCCGGATCGGGCAAACGCTCGCCGTCACAATTACCAGCGTGCTGCAAACCCAAGCCGGCCGGATGATTTTTGCCAAGCTTTCCGATTCGGACCGTGGCGAGCGGGCGCCGGAGCAGCCGGAGCGCAGCCGCGATCGCGGGCGTCCGCAGGAACCTCGCCGTTCCGGTCCGCCTCCTCAGTCCGGTCCGCAGTCTGGGCCGCAGATGGGTGGCGGGAGCGGAGGACCGGGTGGCCGGAGGCCGTTCAATGGCCATTAGTCTGATCGTGGCCGCGGGCGGATTGGGAACCCGTTTCGATCAGGGGTTGGAAAAGAAAGAAAAGGCCAACCAGGCGCCAAGTAAGCTTTTTTATTCTCTTCAGAATAAGCCGATTTTAGTGCACACCCTGTCACGATTCCAAGGCATCCCGGCCATTAATGAAGTCCTGGTGGCGGTGCCCCAAACAACCTTACCCACGGTCAAACGCTGGGCCCATGCCTATAAAATCAAGGGAGTCCGGTGGGTCAAGGGCGGTAAAACCCGCGCGGAGTCCGTGTGGAATGCGCTTCAGAAAGTAAGGCCGAAAAATGAATGGGTCATGGTGCATGACGGGGCGCGTCCTTTGATTACCCCGGAAGATATCAAAACTCTATGCAGGGCGGCGGAGGGACAGGGCATCGATGGCGCGATACTGGCCCGCCGGGTAGTACCGACCTTGAAAAAAGTGGCGGTCGAAAGCAGCGTGATTGAAAGCACCATCGATCGCCGCGATCTTTATGAGGCAGAAACGCCGCAGCTGCTGCGAAAAAAAAGTTTAACAGAAGCCTATCGACAGCATCCCGACGCTTTTGGTGCCACGGATGAAGCCTCGCTTTTGGAAGCCATGCAGGCCAAAGTGCGCGTGGTGAGCCATGATTCCTGGAATCCCAAGATCACGGCCTTTCAGGATTTGAAATTGGCGGAAGCTTATTTGCGCGGCGCAGCACAAACCATGCAGCGCACAGGACTTGGTTTTGATTGTCACCGTTTAGTGTCGAAGCGGCCGCTTTATCTCGGCGGGGTCAAAATTCCGTTTTCAAAAGGGGCGCTGGGGCATTCCGACGGCGACGCGCTTTTGCATGCCATCACCGACGCGCTGCTGGGCGCGACCGGGCAAGGGGATATCGGCGAGCACTTTTCCGACCGTAAAAAGAAATATAAGAATATCCGCAGCACAAAAATACTCGAGACCATCATGCGCAAGACCCGGCAGCTTGGCTGGCAAATCGTGAATGTCGACAGCAATGTCATCCTTGAAAAACCGCGTTTGGGTCCGCGCAAGCGCGCGATCCGGCGCCAAATTGCCCGCTTACTGGGGATCGCCGAAGAAAATGTTTCCGTCAAAGCCAAAACAGCAGAAGGCCTGGGCCCCGAAGGGGAAGGGCTTGCCATCCGCTGTGAAGCTGTGGTGACCGTCACGAGGTTGGCCCCATGATCCGCGTCCGTTTTGCGCCCTCGCCGACCGGGTATCTGCATCTGGGCAATATCCGCACGGCGCTGTTTAATTACTTATTCGCGAAAAAGAATGGCGGCAAATTTATCCTGCGCATGGAAGACACGG
>Ga0080064_1006210_pt1 | contig 13137 bp, 10 predicted proteins | sample Subgrocontami54m_FD_69260 | JGI IMG/M metagenome (GOLD analysis project Ga0080064, IMG submission 69260) | Subsurface groundwater microbial communities from S. Glens Falls, New York, USA - GMW46 contaminated, 5.4 m (SPADES assembly) (version 2) ...
AACTTGAAGCGATTTCTCAAGCAGGTGGGGGTGGAGGCGTTTCTGGCCGAAATCGACGGAATCCTTGGACAGTGGGGCATGAACAATTTCTACCTCTACCGTTTCCAGAACACGAACCGGTTCCGGTTCATCCCGTGGGACAAGGACGTGGACTTTGCGCGCATTGATCATCCGATTCTGTACAACGTGGAGAGCAACGTGCTGGCGCGCAAGGCGCTGGCCATACCAGAGCTTCGCAAAGTGTATCTGGAGTCGATGACCGAGATCGCCGAATCGGCGGGAGGAGCGGGCGGGTGGTTGGAACAGGAGATTCTGCGGGCCTACCTTCAGGTTCGCAGCTCGGCTCTGGAGGACACAAACAAGCCGACGCCGAACGAGACGTTCGAGGAGCATGCCACCTACTTGCTTCGGTTCGCGCGTGAGCGGGGCGATTTCGTGCGGCTGGAGGTGGCAACCGAGGCGGCGCGACAAAGTGAAACTGAAAGATAGGGTCAGCCTATGTCGTATATAATGGATCTTGGGCGAAGTCGACTCCTGATGCGTACCTATTCTAGTCCGTGCAACGCGCTTGTCTTAGCGCTGGGCGGGCTGGCCGTATTCAGTTGTGCGGGAAGGGCCCAGACGGCGGAAGACTTTTTCCGGGATGATGTACTCCACGAATTGAGGCTGGAGATCCACCCCTCGGATTGGCAGAAACTGAAAGCCAATTTTGGAGACAACACCTATTACCCGTGCAGCCTGCAATGGCGCGGGCTGTTGGTGGAAGACATCGCGATACGGTCTCGCGGCACCGGAAGCAGGAATGGGCAAAAGCCGGGCCTGCGCGTTGATTTCAACCGCTACGAAGACAAGCAGCGGTTTCTCGGGCTGAAGTCGTTCGTGCTGGACAATCTGGTGCAGGACCCGTCCCTCATCCGGGAGCGGGTGAGTATGGCGCTATTTCGACGGCTTGGTATTGCGACGCCCCGGGAGTCCCAGGCCAGGCTCTACGTAAACGATGCCTACATGGGGCTATACCTGACCATAGAGAGCGTGGACAAGGATTTTCTAAAGAGAACGCTGGGGGAAGACGAGGGATACCTTTACGACTACCAGCGGAAAACGGAGTACCGGTTTGAGGATCTTGGGCCCGATCCGGCCGCATATAGCCCGGTGCTGTTCAAGCCGGCAACCCACGAGACCAAGCCGGAGCCGGAGCCGCTAGTGGCAATGATTCGCACGATGAACCAGGCTCCCATCAACGAGTTCGAAAGCGCCATGGGGGAGTTCCTGGATCTGAAGCGATTTCTTAGACATGTGGCTGTCGAGGCGTTTCTGGGGGAAATCGACGGGATCGTCGGATTCTGGGGCATGAACAATTTCTACCTGTACCGTTACGCGAAAAGCAACCGGTTTGAGTTTATCCCGTGGGACAAGGACGTGGACTTCATCAGTATCGAACACCCGATTCTGTACAATGTGGAAACCAACGTTTTGACGCGCAAAGCGTTGGCAATCCCGGCGCTACGCAAGGCGTATATGGAGTCGCTGATTGAGATTGCCGAATCGGCGGGAGGGGCTGGTGGGTGGATGGAACAGGAGATGCTGCGAGCCTACCTGCAGGTTCGCGGCGCGGCGCTGGCGGATACAACGAAACCGACGACGAACGAAAATTTCGAGGACCATGCCACCTATTTACTTCAGTTCGCGCGTGAGCGGAGCGATTGGGTCCGGCTACAGGTGGCGGCCGAGCCGGTACAATGAGCCGCCGGCGAAGGTTGTGATGCGTAATGCCTGATCAACCTGAAGAGAATATTCCTCAGCCGGAGCCTCCGGTTGCTCCTTCCGCGGATCTGGAGGAGCTAGGCCGGCAAAAGCACAAGGCTAAGGTTCGTTCGGCCTGGATCTCATTCGCGGGACGGATTGTGGCACAGGTCTTGGGCGCGGCCGCGGCCGTTGTCCTGGGATTGTTGGTATTCCGCCACAGCTCGATGCAGAGCGGAAATACTGGAACATCCGTTGCCCCGGCTGGATCACCGGTGGCGCACGTCAGCCGGGTGCGGAATACGAGCCAGGTTGCTCTAGCGGTACTTCCGCTTGAGAACGTCTCGGGTGATCCGCGGCAGGAGTATCTTGCAGACGGGTTAACGGAAGCGTTGATCAGCGATCTGTCCCACATCAAGGGGCTGCAAGTCATTTCACGAACCTCGTCGATGTTCTATAAGGGGCAGCGGAGGCCGCTTCCGGAAATTGGCAAGGCGCTGGCCGTGGATTGGATCATTGAGGGCTCGATGCTGAAAGATGGCGGGCGGATCCGGATTCGGGTGCAATTGATCGACGCGAAAAGCGACGAGCACATGTGGGCGTTCCAATACGACAAAAACATGGGTGAGGTGTTGGCGCTGCAAGCGGAGGTGTCGTCGGCGGTCGCGAAAGAAGTAAGCCTAACGCTGAAATCGAAGTAAGGGTCATGAAAGGTGTCGAGAAGAGTCTCGACACGGCACGCAGGAGCGGACGCGCCACATCGCCTGATTCCAATATGGTATTGTGTTGTCAGCTTGGGGAAGTCAACGGGAAAAGCACTTTCCGCGGCCACTGACCGGCTCCCATCAGCCGGACGCCGGAGGTTCATCCAAGCTGCTATTGGGGCGCTACTGGCTCCTCGGGCTGACGCCGCCGCCATGGCGATTGGCCTCCGGCCCTATGTGCAGAATGTGCGCCGGACGGCTGCGACGATCCGGTGGACCACGCCGAACGCCGGCGAGGCGGCGGTGTTGTATCGCGGTGCGGATGGAATAGAGCGGGTGGTTCGTGGCCAGTCGGTGGCGAGGTCTCCGGATGAGACGGGCTTGAGCTACACCTACTACAAGCACCAAGTGGTGATCAACGGACTCAGCCCCGGCACCGAGTATGCGTATCGGGTGCGGCTGGACAACTCATTGTATGAACCGGGCGTGGAGATGCGGTTTCGCACGTCGGGCCCAAGTGGCTTTACCTTCCTGGCCATCGGTGATACCGGAACAGGATCAGCCGAGCAGGATTTGTTGGCGAAAAGAATGGAGGGTGAAGCGGCTCAACTGTTGGTTCACACCGGCGACGTGGTGTATCCAACCGGAAGGTACGACACCTATGAGAAGCGCTACTTCGACTACTATCACGCGCTAATGAGCCGGGTGCCTTTTTACCCGACTCCAGGCAATCACGATTACTACGAAACGCGGGCCGAGCCTTATATCCACATCCACGACGTCCCGGTTGAAAATGTTCCAGAACGGGATCGCGGACGCTACTATTCCTTTGACTGGGGCGACGTGCACTTCATCTCGCTGGACTCCAACGACCCCCTGATCTACGCCGCTGCCGGACCAGGAGAGATGCTGAGCTGGCTTGAGAAAGATCTTGCGGAAACCAAAAAGTTCTGGCGGATCGCGTTCTTCCATCATCCGCCTTTTGCATTCGGACAAAACGATAGGGATCTGGAATCCGTTCTGGCACGGCAACACATCGTGCCGATACTCGAGCGGTACGGAGTGCCGCTGGTGCTGAACGGCCATGAGCACTCCTATCAGCGGTCCCACCCCCTAAATCGAACCGTATATGTCACCACTGGTGGCGGTGGCGCGCCACTGTATGGGGTGCGGAGTTCCAGCCTGCTGGCAACGTCGGCTTCCAAGTATCATTACGTTCGCGCGAGCGTGGAGGGGCGGCGGCTGACGCTTCGCGCGATCGACCGTAACGGGGAGCTTTTCGACGAGGCGACAATCAACCCGCAACCGCTCTTGGGACGAAAGTCGGTTGTCAATGCGGCTTCGTTTACGGAAACGGTGGGGAAAGGCGCGGTGGTCAGCATTTTTGGATGGCAAATGGCCGTGGAAACGTTGGACGACGGCGGCAAACCTCTCGGTCTGGCGAAGAGATCAGGGGTCCAAGTCAATATCGGAGATGTGGAGTTGGCCTTACTGATGGTTTCACCAACTCAAGTGAACGCGGTTTTGCCGCCGCACCTTTCGGGGCCGGCGACGATACGTGTGTCCACGCCCGGGGGGTCGGCGAGCGCCGATATTGAGATCAATCCGGTTGCGCCGGCATTGTTCAACGCTGTTCTGGATGCGAGCGGATCGCTGGTTACACAAGAGTCACCTGCCTTGGCAGGATCGGCGTTGACGGTTTTGGCCACGGGTTTAGCCGGATTCAACGGCTCCATCAATGTGCGCGTAGGTGGACAAGTGCTGGAGGCGTTTGAGTCGCCTGCCCCTACGCCCGGCATCCAAGTCATTCGGTTCGAGCTCCCGGCTTCAACCGATGCAGGCCTGCATTTTCTGCAAGTGGAAGCGGGTGGAGTTGCCAGCAATATCATCTATATTGCTGTCCGATAGCATCAAAGCAACAGGGCTTGCTGGCAGGAGATGGCGGGTTCGGACTGGCTTCGGGTTGCACGCTGATAGCTCCCATCGCTCATAAGGAACCTGGCCTTGACGTTGTCGGCGAGAAGAGTGCCGAGGATCTCGTCGCGCAAACGGATCTTGAGAAGCTCATCCTGGATTGGACAGATCACTTCGACTCTGCGATTGAGGTTGCGCGATCTCAGGTCGGCGCTTCCAATATAGATTTCTTCTCTGCCGCCGTTTCCGAAATAGTAGATCCGGCCGTGTTCGAGGAACCGTCCGACGATGCTGCGCACACGGATGTTTTCGCTGATGCCGGGAACACCTGGGCGCAGGGCGCAGACGCCGCGCACGATGAGGTCCACTTTTACACCGGCCTGTGAAGCCTGATACAGCAGGCGGATCATGTCCTCGTCGAGGAGGGCATTCATCTTGAAAATGAGGCGGCCGGAATCGCCCCGATCGGTCTCACGTCGAATCATTGCGCTGATCCCGCCGCGGAGAGTCATTGGGCCCACCAGAAGCTTGCGGAAGCTGGTTTGGCCGGAGTAGCCGGTGAAGTAGTTAAACAGGTCGGTAACGTCCACTCCCAGGTTGGCTTCGCAGGACAACAACCCCAGGTCCGTGTAGACTTTGGCAATTGCAGGATTGTAGTTGCCCGTGCCAATATGGACATACCGCCGAAACATGCCGGCTTCGCGCCGGACAACGAGAGCGATCTTGCAGTGAACCTTGAGGCCGGCAATACCGTAAACGACATGGACGCCGGCATCCTCGAGGGCGCGCGCCCACTTGATATTGCTTTCCTCATCAAATCGCGCCTTGAGCTCGACGACTGCCGTCACCTTTTTTCCGCTTCTACTGGCATCGATCAATGCGTCGACAATAGGGGGCTCGCGGCCGACGCGATAGAGCGTGATCTTGATGGCGAGGACATCGGGATCGGTTGCCGACTTTTGGATAAAGTCGAGCACGGGTTGGAAGGAATCATACGGATGGTGCAGAAGAATGTCGTTCTTGCGGATGGAAGCAAAGATGTCATTGCTGCCGGCCAGCGCGGCCGGAATTCGGGGCTGCAAGGGAGGGTCGAGCAGGTCAGGACGCTCGATCTTGGATAATTCGATAAAACGGCTGAGGGCGAGAGGATGAATAGCCCGGTACATGTCGCCCCGGATCGCCTTCAGGTTGTTGATGAGCAGATCCACCATGTGTTCAGGCATCTCGCTGGCCACCCCGAGCCGGTTTACGGAACCAAACTTCCGCCTGCTCACTTCGTGCTGGATGCGGTCAAGCAAATCCGACGCCTCAGCCTCCCGCACGTAGATCTCGGCATCGCGAGTGACGCGAAAGGGATAGACCTGCACAATCTCCATGTCTTGAAAAACAGCATTCAAGTTTGCGCTGATCACCTGTTCCAGCAGCAAATAGGATTGATCTGCCTTCTGAACGTTTCCAGCCCGTCCTTTCCGTACCCGGACGGGAACAAACTGCGGGATGGTTTGCGGAACCTCCAGTTGAGCGAACCGCTCCTCCCCTTGGCCGTCGCGGACCAGCACGGCCAGACTGAGGCTGAGGTTTGAGGTTTGAACAAAGGGGCGCCTGGAGTCGAATGCCATGGGAGTCAATAACGGCAGGACCGTCTCGGTGAAATATGCCTCTACAGCGCTGCGCTCGGGCAGGGAAAGGTCCGAGTAGTTGAGAAGCCATATGCCCGCGGCGGCCAGCGCGGGAATGATCTTTTCGTTGAGGTGCTTTCTCGCCTCCACCATCAAAAGGCGGAGCGTCTCCCAAACCCGATCGAGCAGGACCGAGGGAGGGACTCCAGCGTCGAGTTCGGCCACTTCATTTTCCACCAAACGTTTCACGGCAGAGACCCTGACCATGTCGAACTCGTCCAGGTTGGAACCAAGAATGCTGAGGAACTTCACGCGTTCCAGCAGCGGGGTGGACTCATCCATGGCTTCTTCCATAACCCGGCGCTCGAATTCCAGGAAGCTCATGTCGCGGTTGATGTAGAGCCTTGGATCATCCAGCGAAGAACTGGCGATGGGCTGGGCGGAGGCTCCGGGTTCGACGGGGTGGATGCCCTTTCTCGGGCTGGGGTTAGACAAGGACGTAATTATCAGTCTATCCTAAAACATTGAGGAACAAGCGAACCATTCGAAAGAGACTTCCCGCGGCTTCGGTACTCCTGGCGCTGTTAGTGACAACTCTTGCGGCCAACGGGCAGGAGGTTAAGAATGCCGCTCCGCGTTGGAATTTCACTTTGACCAAGCAGGCAAAGCGACCCTCGGTGCGCTTCGGCAAGCTGTTCCGGGCCGATTTCCGCGCAAATTTTCAGACGGATTGGCGCGGATTTGAGCCCGAGGAGTCGAGCAAGGAGCCGCTGTTTGAGCTGCATAGAGCCAGAGTTGGTGTGGAAGGCGAGTTCCTCAAGCATTTTGAATACGAGGTTGAGTATGAATTGGGAAATACCTCGAGGCCATTGCGCGATGTATTCGTGAATGTAAAGCGCATAAGGTGGCTTCAATTCAAGGGCGGGAAGTTTAAGATCCCATTCAGCCTGAACCAATTGCAGGGACCGAGCAAGCTGGATTTCATATACCGTTCTGGCATTGGCGCGTTGCTTGCGCCAGGGCGTAATGTCGGTGGAGAAGTTCATGGCCGTTTGCTCGGCCGCCGCCTGAATTACGAATTTGGCGTCTTTCGGCACGACGGAGAAATCTCGTACATCAACCACGACACGGAGGCAACCGGAGGGGTGACGTATGCCGCGCGCTTGACCGGCACTCCATTGCAGGATCTGCCATTGCCCGCGGTTACGCGATCCTTTCAATTGGGTGGAGCTTTTACCAGCAGCGATGTAAGCGAAGGCATGAAAGGCATGCGGGGGAGAACGGCGGGCCGCGAGACATTCTTTCCCGGCCCTGGCGCGAGGATGTTCGTGAACGGTCAGCGCCGTAGGTTGGGAGCCGAAATGCTATGGACACCTGGTCCATTTTCAGTGAAGGGGGAGTTCATCGAGGTTCGCGAGGAGCGCAAGGGCCAGAGCATACGTGGTCTTGATCTGCCTGATCTGATCTCGCGAGGCTGGTATCTGAGCGGCACCTGGCTGGTGACCGGGCAAAAGTACTCGCAGCGGGACGATCCCGCCAAGCACTTTATTTTCGGGCGCGGAATCGGGGCGGTGGAACTGGCGGTCCGCGCCGAGCAGCTTCGTTTTGCCGGTGCCGGCACGCCGGGCACTCCACCCTCCAGAAGCACTCGCGGCGCGAACGTGTTGGCTCAAAGCAACCGGGCGTGGACTTTTGGTGTGAACTGGTACATGAATCGTTGGATCAAGACACAAGCTAATGTCATCCGGGAGAAGCTTGAAGACGTGCAACGCAGCCCGGTGCCTGGGAAAGCGCGCCTTTGGACGTGGGTTGTGCGTGTCCAGTACGTACTGTGATGCAGTACAACTGAACCTTTCTTATGGAACAACCGCGTTACCGCCACCTCGACATTCTCATCAACATTTTCGTCGTGGTGCTGATCATTTCGAACCTAATGGGTTCGAAATCTGCGCCATTGGGCCTTTTCGTCTTAGTGGCGCGCAATTACTGTTCCCCATAACCTACATCCTCGGCGACATATTCACCAAGGTCTATGGATTTGGGCTTCGCGCCGGGCCATATGGACCGGGTTTCTGGCTTCCGCGTTGATGTCGGTGTTCGGCATGATCGTGGTGGCCCTGCCGCTCGCGCCGGATTGGCATGGGCAGGAGGCCTTCGCCACGGTATTCAATTTCGTGCCACGGATGGTTGTGGCGAGTCTCATCGCCTACTGGGCCGGCGAGTTTGTCAACGCCCTTGTCATGGCCCATACAAAAATGAACACCCATGGGCGTCACCTCTGGATGCGAACCATCCTTTCCACGGCAGCCAGACAATCCGTGGACTCGATCCTGGTGATGTTGATCGCCTATCGAGGCACTCTGAGCTGGGATCTGATCTTCACCTTGATCTACTCCGGTTACCTCGGCAAAGTGGCCTACGGGGTGATCGCCACACCGGTGAGTTACTTTGTCGTGAACGCCGTGAGGCGGTGCAGGTCGGCGAGGCGGTGTAGAAATTTGTGAAGCGCGCGCCGGAGCGGGCAAAGCGATCCAAGTGCGGTGTTTTGATTTCGGTATTGCCGTAGCAGCCCAGATCGCCGTAACCGAGGTTGTCGGCCGTGATGAGCAACAGGTTGTGTTTGGGCTCCGCTCCGGCGAGGAGTCCCGCCAGCAAAGACCTTCGCGAGAGCATTGTGCCTCACATCATAGCGGACTGCGTTGCCGCTATGATGAAACCTGTCATGCCCGCACCCGCCCGTACACTGGCTTTTGAAATTCTACGTCTGGTGGAAGACGGCGGATATGCGGGCGATTTGCTGCACGCCAGAGGCGCGGCGCTGACGGAACGGGACCGCGGGCTGGCCTCCGAACTGGTGCTGGGCTCGCTGCGGCGGCAGGCGCAGTTGGATTTTCTCATCGGACACTATTCCGGACGCGCGCCGGTGAAGATGGATCGGGAGGTACGCATCGCGCTGCGCATGGGCATCTACCAACTGCGGTACCTGACCCGGGTTCCGGCGCACGCGGCGGTGAGCGAAAGCGTGGAATTGGTGCGCCGGGCGCGGAAGTCGTCCGCCTTGGGGCTTGTGAACGCCGTGCTGCGCAAGGTGAACCGCTGGCCCGTCGCCTGGCCTGACCGGGCCACGCAGTTGAGTCTGCCCGAATGGATTTGGACGCGCTGGGTGAAAGCATTTGGCGCAGAGATGGCGACCTCGATCGGTGAGGCGTTTCTGGAAGCTCCGGAACACTACCTCCGCGTTCCAAAAGGTCACGAAGAGGAGGCTCGCTTGCTTGGCGCGCGTCCGTGTCCCGAGCAGGGATGTTTCCTCATGGGCAGCGGCGGGGCGGGAAGCTTCCGGCGGCAGGATATCGGGTCGCAGTCGGTGGTGCCTTTGCTCGACCTTCAGCCGGACCAGAGATTCCTGGATGTCTGCTCCGCGCCCGGAAATAAGACGGCGCAGGCGCTGGAGAGCGGCGTGCGGGCGGTGGCTTGTGATGTCCATGAGAGCCGGCTGCGGGATTTGCGCGGGCTCGCCTGCCGCCTTGTCGTGGCGGACGGAACCGGAGCGCTGCCGTTTCGCGGCGGATTTGAGCGGATCCTGGTGGATGCGCCGTGCTCGGGAACGGGAACATTAAGGGGAAACCCCGAGATACGTTGGCGCGTCCAAGCCGCAGATCTGGTTGACCTGCATGGGCGCCAGGTGAAGATCCTGCGCAACAGCCTGGACCAACTGGCTCCGGGCGGGAGGCTCGTTTATTCGACGTGCTCTTTGGAAACCGAGGAGAATGAAGAGGTTGTGAATGAAGTACTTGCCTCGGCCGGTGGACGGTTCCGGCTGTCGGGCCAAATGCAGCGGCTGCCCGGCAGGGATGCCGGGGACGGTTTTTACGCCGCTGTGCTAACATCGTAAAGCAGCGCACAGGGCCGCCAGGCGCGGCTCCGGGCGCGTCCCGAGTTCCTTAAGTATGGTGGAAATCCTCCCAAGCCTGCTCGCCGCTGATTTCGCACACTTGCATGAAGAGATTCAGCGGGTGGAGCGTACCGGTATCTCCATGCTGCACCTGGACGTGATGGACGGCCGGTTTGTGCCGAACATCAGCTTTGGCCCGCCGGTGATACGGTCCATCCGGATGGTGACACGGTTGCGGCTGGACGTGCATCTGATGATCGAGGATCCTGACCGTTACATCGCTGATTTTGTGGACGCCGGAGCGGACTCCATTTCGGTGCATCAAGAGACATGCGCGCACCTGCATCGAACTTTGCGGTTGATTCAGAGCCAGGGACGCCGCGCCGGAGTGGTCATCAATCCCGCCACTCCTGTGCGGGCGCTGGAAGAGGTGTTGGACGTGGCCGACTATGTGCTCCTGATGAGTGTGAATCCGGGGTTCGGCGGGCAGCCGTTTATTCCGCGCACGCTGGCCAAGGCGATGGAGCTGGACCGGTTGCGCCGCCAGATGGGTTTGGATTTCCCGATTCAGATTGACGGCGGGATCACGCACAAGAATCTGGCGGACGTGGTGCGGGCCGGCTGCGACTGGATTGTGGCCGGGTCGAGTATTTTCCAGGCCGAGGATCCGGGCTTGTCCGTGCAGCAGATGCAGGAGATCGCGCGGCAAGCCACCGCGATTCCGATTTAACGATGAGGAAAAAGATGATGCTATTGACGCGTAAATTGCCGGTTGCGGCGCTGGTTCTGATGCTGGTCGCGATGCTGGCCGCTTCCTGCGGATTCAAACGCAAGAAGTATGAAAACCCGATTAAGCAGGACACCGAACAGCCCGACAAAGTTCTCTACGACAAAGCGGTGAAGGACATCGAGAAAGGCCGCTATGAGGTGGCCCGGTTGACGTTGAACACGTTGATGAATACCTACGACACCAGCGAGTTCATGGCGAAAGCAAAACTTGCCATTGCCGATAGTTGGATGCGCGAGGGCGGCTCCCACGGCATGGCGCAGGCCGAGGCCGAATACAAGGATTTTATTCTTTTCTATCCGACCATGGAAGAGTCCGCCGAGGCGCAGGAAAAGATCTGCGGCATCCACATGAAGCAGATGGAGAAGCCGGATCGCGATCCGAGCCACTCCTTGCGCGCCGAGGACGAGTGCCGCAATCTGCTGCTGCAGTTCCCGAACTCGAAATTTGCCCCTCGCGTGGAGCAGACCCTGCGTCAGATTCAGGAAGTGATCGCCGAGGCGGAGCGCCGCGTGGGCGAGTTTTACTACAAGAAAGGGAGCTTTCCGTCGGCGGCCAACCGGCTGGAGACGATGGTCAATCACTACCCGCTCTATAGCGGAGCGGATGCGGCCCTGTTCATGGTGGGAGACAGTTATGGCAAGCTCGGCCCGCGGTTCCGCGAACAAAGCGCGACCGCTTATCAGCGCATTGTGCGCGACTACCCGCTCAGTTCCTATGTCGACGAGGCGAAGCGTCAATTGACAGCGATGGAAAAAGAGATTCCGGAGGCGGATCCCGTAGCCGTCGCGCGCATGAAGTATGAGCAGGAGAATGCCACCAAACAGGGCAAGATCAGCGGGGTCATGGGCATGTTCCGCAAGAGCCCGGATACCTACATGGCGGCCAAGTCCGGCACCCCGGCCAACACTCCCCTGCGCCCATCCATTCCCGTAAGCGTTCCCACGCCCGAGGCCCTGGCCGCTGCCGCCGCGTCCGCCTCTGCCGGCGCCCAGGCCGATGTGACCGTGTCGACAGTGGGCGCGGCCAACTCGGCTCTCGACACAAAACCGGAAGCCCGGCAGAACCCGCCCAAGCCTGAGGGCGCCGGGAGCGGGGAAGCCGCTCCAGCCACCGCGCAGCCTGCCGCAACCCAAAGCAAGGACGTCAAGAATACCAAGAACAGCAAGAACGACAAGAAGAAAAAAGAAAAGAAACCCAAGAGCAAATAAATGAACCGGGTTCTTCTGGCAGACGATTCGCCGCATGCGCAACGCATGGGCGAGCGTATCCTGCGCGAGGAGGGTTTCGAGGTGGTGTCGGTGACCGACGGGGAAACCGCCTTTCTCCGCCTGGCCGATGTCGATCCCGACGTCATCATCGCCGACGTTTTTCTCCCCGGCCGCTCCGGGTTTGAACTTTGCCGCTATGTGAAGGGCGATGCCGGGCTGCGCCATGCGCGGGTGATCCTCACCGCGGGCATGCTGGAGGATTTTGACGAAGAGGAGGCGCGCCGCGCTGGTTGTGACGCGATTCTCAAGAAGCCTTTTGAGGCCTCCGTCGTGATGAACACGATCAAGCCATTAATCGAGGCGGCTCACTTTGCCAAAGGGCTCTTTGGAGAGCACGTCGAGGCTCAGAAAACCGCCGTGGCTGAGGCCGTGGCCGATCTCATCCGGCAACAGGAGGCGCAGCGTCCGGAACTGGATCCGGAGCGTGTGCGCGCCGCGATTACGCTCGCCCTGGACGCGGCCTTGCCGGCGATGGTGGAAGAGATCACCGAACGCGTGCTGGTAGCGTTGGGCCATTAGAAGCGCAAAGCGGTACTGGTACCTCGCAGGATGACGTAGGGCAAAGACCTGTACTACAATCCACTAAATACACCTTAGCGGTGACCCGTGCGATTGCCCTATTTTTATTCCCATCGACGGAAGTTTCTGCAACTGCTGCCGGCTCCCTGGCTGAGCCGGTTTCTCGCGCCTGTGGCCGCGGCAGAAATGAAAACAGCCCCGCTGCGTTTTTTGGTGTTCGGAGACAGCGGAAGCTGTCAACCGGAGCAGGTGGCGCTGGCGGCGCGGATGACGGAAGAGTCCGCGGATCTGGTGTTGCATACGGGTGATCTTGGCTATCCGGCGGGGAGCGTGGAGGATCTGAAGGCTGGCTACCTGGACGTGTACGGGCGCATGATGGCGCGGACCCCATTCTTTGCCTGCCCGGGCAATCACGACTACGGCACCGATGATGCCAAGCCGTTTCTCGCCTTGCAGTCCACACCCGCCTCGGGGGTTGCCGAGCCGGACCGTGGACGCTACTACTCTTTTGATCGCGGTCCGGTGCATTTTATTGCGCTGGACTCCAACCGGCCGCTGATGGATGCGGTGGAAAACGGCGGTCGGATGTTGCGCTGGCTGGAAGAGGATCTGCGCAAGCATGCCGGGGCGTTTTGGAAGATTGTCTTCTTTCACCATCCGCCCTACGCCGGAGGGCCTAATGGGAACT